>Ga0335074_10002917_pt1 | contig 23342 bp, 20 predicted proteins | sample Lox_Sample_23_FD_206715 | JGI IMG/M metagenome (GOLD analysis project Ga0335074, IMG submission 206715) | Soil microbial communities from Loxahatchee National Wildlife Refuge, Florida, United States - Lox_Sample_2.3 | ecosystem: Environmental > Terrestrial > Soil > Wetlands | place: USA...
GCGGCCGCCGGCGTGGCGTTCTCCTCGGAGGAGCTCCGGGCGAGCTTCGACCAGATCGTCGCGGGGACCGCCGCGAACCGATCGAGCATGCTGCAGGACCTCGACCGGGGCCGCCCGACCGAGATCGAGGCGATCTCGGGCGAGATCCTGCGCGCGGCCCGGGCCCACGGGGTGGAGCTCCCGGCCACCGCGGCGATCGTGGCGGAGGTCGCCGCGCGCTCCGCCGGCTCCGGGCCGCGGGCACAACCGTCTTAGCACGGAAGGGGTCCTCGGCGGCGTGGCCGAGAAACGGGGCCTCGGCACGGCGCCGCTCAAGGGGCGGCGCGTGCTGGTGCGCGTCGACTTCAACGTCCCGCTCGACGCGGCCGGCCAGGTCGCCGACGATCGCCGCATCGTCGAGGCGATGCCGACCCTCCACCACCTCCGGGCCGCCGGGGCGCGCTCGATCCTGATGAGCCACCTCGGGCGCCCCCAGGGGCACCGCGACCCGAAGCTGTCGCTGCGCCCGGTGGTGCACCGGCTGAGCGCCCTCCTGGGCCAGCCCGTGCCGCTCGCCGACGACCCGACCGGCGTGCATGCGATCGAGCTCACCACCCGGCTCGAGAACGGCCAGTTCATGATGCTCGAGAACCTCCGCTTCTGGCCGGGCGAGGAGGCCAACGATCCCGGCTTCGCGGCCCAGCTGGCGCGCCTCGGAGAGCTGTTCGTCGAGGACGCGTTCGGGACCGTGCACCGGGCGCACGCCTCGACGGTCGGCGTCCCGAAGCGGCTGCCGTCGTTCGCGGGTCTCCTGGTCGAACGGGAGCTCCGCGAGCTCTCCCGGCTCCTGCGCCCCACCGACCGCCCGTACGTGGTGGTCGCGGGCGGGGCGAAGGTCGCCGACAAGCTGCCGCTGCTCACGAGCTTCTGCGGCCGCGCCGACACGCTGCTGCTCGGCGGGGCCCTCGGGTTCCCGTTCCTGGCCGCCGACGGGGCGGCGCTCGGCGCCACGAAGGTCGAGCGCGGGCTCGAGCCCGCGATCGCGGAGTTCCGGCGCGCCGCGGCCGCGGCGGGGACCCGGGTCGTCCTGCCCACCGACTGGGTCGTCCTCCCGTCGGGGGCCGAGGCGCCGACGACCGTCCCCGCGACGGCCGTGCCGGCGGGTGCGGTCGCGTACGATATCGGGCCCGCGACGCGGGCGCGGTTCGTGGAGGAGCTGGGGCGCTCGCGGACGGTCCTGTGGAACGGCCCGCTCGGGTGGGCGGAGGATCCCCGGTTCCGCGCCGGCACCGCGGAGGTGCTCGGCGCGCTCGGCTCGGTCCCCGGGTTTCACGTGGCCGCCGGCGGGGACTCCGCCCGCGTCGCCGCCGACCTCGGCGTCGCCGGGGCGTTCCAGTTCATCTCGACGGGCGGCGGGGCCGCGCTCGAGTTCGTCGAGGGGCGCGAGCTCCCCGGCCTCGCCGTGCTGCCCGACGCGTAGGCCCGGTCGCGAGCGGCGGCGAGAGCGCGCTCGCGTCGAGGGCGCCCGCGAGGTACGTGAGGTAGCCCGAGGCGACGCGCGGCACGTCGAGCTCGACGAGCTCCGGCACGTCGTACGGATGGTGCCGCTCGAGGAAGGCGAACAGGGCGCCGACCCGCTTCGGCACGGTCTTGAACAGCACGACCACCTCGGACGCCGTCGCGATGCGGCCGCGCCAGAGGTAGCGGGAGTCGGCCGGCAGGAGGTTCGCGCACGCCGCGAGCCGGCCCCCGAGCGCCCCGCGCGCCGCCGCGAGGGCGCTCTCCCGGTCCGGGAACGTGGTCATCACGATCCGCATCGGGCCGACCGCGCGGACCGGGTCGGGCGGGTACGGGCTCACGCGGCCTCCCCCACCACCGGCGCCCCGTGCGAAACGTCGAGCGCGACGACCCCGAGCGTCGAGAGGTCGACCACCGCCGCGCGGGCGGGGACGGGGCGCACGTTGCGCATCCGCTGGTACTCGGTCTCGGACTGCCAGGTCGAGGCGTTCACCAGGAGCACCCCGTGGTACCGGTCGATCCCGAAGGTGTGGACGTGCCCCGTGAGCAGGATGTCCGGCAGCGGATCGATCACGAGGCCGTCCTGCGGGAGCGGCGCCAGGGGCGTGCGGTCGCCGTAGATCGGGGCGAGGTGCCGTCCCTGCAGCATCCGCCGCATCACGTCCGTCGGGCGCGAGTACGAGGCGCCGGGGATCGCGGGGATGAGATCGTCGAGGCTGCGGCCGTGGTACGCCTCGAGGACGACACCGTCGAGCGCGAACGTCGCCGGGTTCGCGAGGGCGCGCACGTTGGGCGGCAGGAGGCCGGCGAGGTTCGGCGGCAGCGCCGGCTGGGGCTCGGCCGGACAGACCGCGTCATGGTTGCCGGGGATCACGACGATGCCGACGCGGCCCGGCAGCTCCGCGAGACGGCGGCCGAGCTCCGCGTACTGCTCGACCACGTCGGAGATCGCGAGGTCGTGCTCCTGGCGGGGGTAGATCCCGATCCCGTCGACGAGGTCGCCCGCGACCACGACGTGGTCGATCGAGGCCGCGAGGTCGGGGTACACCGAGCGGCCGTTCAGGAACGCGACCAGCTCGGCCCACGCCGCATCCAGGAACGACCGGCTCCCGATGTGGAGGTCGGAGAGCAGCAGCGCCCGATGCGGGGCGGCGGCGCGGCCGACCGGCCGGGCGTGCGGCACGTCGGGGCGCTCGATGGCGGTGACGCGGGGGATCTTCCCGGGGTCCTTCGCGAACTGGATCCGGGCGCCGACGACCTCGTCGGGCAGGAAGGTGACCCGAGCGCCGGGCGAGTCCTTCGGCACCAGGAGCTCGACGGCCCCGGTCTCGTCGTCGAGCGTGAGGATCAGATGGTGCCGCTGCGGCGTCTCCCGGACCTCGCGGACCATCCCGATCACGCTCGCCTCCCCGTCGCCGGCCCGGAGCTCCCGGACGGTGCGGAGGTTCCCGAGCTGGGGCCGCCCCCGGAGGAGGCGGGCGAGCGCGCGGTACCGCGACTGGAAGAGCGCGTGGTACGCCTGGAGCGGCTGGGTCGTCACCGGCGGCCCCGCGTACCCCTCGCGGAGCAGCTCGAAGCGGGGGGCCGGCCCCCGACGCGCCCCGGGGGCGGCGGCGGGCGCGAGGTCGGAGGTCGGGGTCCGGGCGGGGGGGCCCCGCTCGGCGATGAGCGCCTCCACGTCCTCCCGGGTGACGAACGGCGAGGCGGGGCCGACCCGCTCGATCACCTCGCGCGACCAGACGAGCGGCTGGTTCGTCGTGAGGAGGAGGTGGAGCGCGCCGGCCTCGACGAGCTTGTGCTGCTCCTCGAAGTAGGCGACCAGGTGCTCGCGCAGATCCCCGGCCACCGATCGTCCTCCGGCCGACGGGGAGCACGGCCCGGGCCGGCGTCCCGCCGCGGCTTGGAGGGCCGAGAGAGGGCCCGGCTTATTTCAAGGCTCGGAGCCGGCGACGCGCGCGGCGGGCTCAGCGGTACGATTCCTTCGCGTACGAGGCCCCTTTCGGGTACTTTTCCTTGAGGTGCGCCACGAACGTCTCGGGCGACCGCTCGAGGTGGGCGGCGTACCACTGGACGACCACGTCCTTCAGCACCCGGTGGACCTCGCGCACGTCGACCTCGGTGTCGGCGGCGTCGTACAGCACCGCCTGGCTCATCATCCGCATCCAGCCGGAGTACCGGTGGTAGCTCTCGCCGTCGCACCACTCGAAGATCCCGCGCAGGCGCGAGCGGCCCTCGGGGTTGCGGTAGTACCAGAAGCGCAGCGTGAAGCCGACCCACCCGGCGGCCCGGTCCAACAGCTCGATCGTCTTGACCGCGCCGAAGTCGAAGTTCTCCTTGAACGTCCACTTGGTCGGATACTCGGCGAACGTCGCGAACAGCGTCTGCGACGGGTCGATCGTGAGGTGGACGGAGACCTCTTCGAACTGGTTGTGGACCTCCCAGAGGTCCTGGAGGAGCCGCTTGTTGAGGTCGGCGCGGTGCGAGAGGTCCTCGCCGGTCTTCGCCCCGGCGCTCTCCTGGGTCTTCGCGAGGTCGGCCTTCAGCTCGTCCACGAACCGGTCGTCGGCGAGGGGGGGCTCCGGGGCCGGGGTGCCGGGTTCGGGTACGGCGGCGGCCTTGCGCGCAACACGACGGGCCATGGATGGGGACTCCGAGGCGGCGTAGTCGAGCCCGCTATAAAGACTGTGAGGTGGAATTCGCACGCGCCACCGGCGAGAGAGCAGGGCCCGTCCGGCGTCGTCCGGACCCGCCCGCTCGCTTAAATACGCTGCCCGGTTCCTAGAGGTCGGAAAGAACCCTCCGGGGACGCACGGGATCGGTCCCGACGTCGCCAGGAGATCCGGACTCACGACTCATGTTCCGCGCCCATCCCTGTCGTAGGCTCCGCGCATCGCCCGGCGGCTCGGCACCGGTCTAGTTCGTTCCCTTCGGGTCCCGGCTGCGCCGGACCTTTCCGCAAGGAAACGAAACCCATGACGAACGACCCCAGTGCCGCGAAATATCAGATCCGAGCCCGCATCGCCGCCGAAGGCGTGATCGACAAGCCCGACGTGGTCGGTGCGGTGTTCGGACAGACCGAAGGACTGCTCGGCGACGAGCTCGATCTCCGGGACCTCCAGAAGTCCGGCCGCATCGGCCGGATCGAGGTCGACATCGACAGCCGCAAAGGGAAGAGCGAGGGCGAGATCATCATCCCCTCCTCGCTCGACCAGGTCGAGACCGCGATCCTCGCCTCCGGCCTCGAGACCGTCGACCGGATCGGCCCGTGCCGCGCCAAGATCGAGATCGTCTCCGTCGAGGACATCCGGATCTCGAAGCGCCAGAAGGTCGTCGAGCGCGCGAAGGAGATCCTCGGCCGCCTCCAGGAGGAGTCGAAGGGCGTCGGGCTCGACCTCACCGAGGCCGTCCGCAAGGCCGTCCAGGTCGACGAGATCACGAGCTACGGGCCGGAGCACCTTCCGGCGGGCCCGAACATCGACCAGGCCGACGCGCTGATCGTCGTCGAGGGCCGGTCGGACGTGCTCAACCTGCTCCGCTGCGGGATCAAGAACGTCATCGCGGTCGAGGGGACGAGCGTCCCGCAGACCGTGAAGGACCTCTCCCGCGGGAAGACGGTGACCGCCTTCACCGACGGCGACCGGGCCGGCGAGCTGATCCTGCGCGAGATGCTGCAGACGATGGATCTCGATTTCGTCGCCCGCGCCCCGCGCGGCAGCGAGGTCGAGGAGCTCACGCAGAAGGCGCTGCTGAAGTGCCTCCGCAACAAGATCCCGATCAACCAGTACCTCGAGATGAGCGGCTTCGAGTCGACCGGCGCGACGCGGGAGCCGCGGGACGACCGCGGCGAGAACGGCGGGGGCCGCCCCGACCGACGGGAGGAGCGCGGCGGGGACCGCCGCCGCGACGACCGTGAGCGGGAGCGCGAGCGCCTGCCGCCGCCTCCGGCCCGGGCCCCGATGCCCCCGCCGCCGCCCGCGGCGAGCGCCCCGCCCCTCCCGCCGGACCTCGCCCACTACTTCGAGCTCCTCGGCGAGGTCGAGAACACCTCGCGGAGCCTGTTCGTCGGCGCCGACGAGACCGTGGTCGGCGAGGCGCCGGTGAAGGAGATGATCGACGCGCTGGCCGCGCTCGGCACGCCGGCGAAGGCGGTCGTCTTCGACGGGATCGTGAGCCAGCGGCTCCTCGACGTCGCCCAGGAGAAGGGGATCTCCACCGTCGTCGCCACGCGCCTCGGCCCGGTCGGGAAGATCCCGGAGCAGATCCGGATCTTCACGAAGGCGGACCTGGCGCCGGGCGCGGCGTAACCCCCCCGTTCCCCGGGCGGGGCCCCAACGGGCCCCGCCTCCCTTATCCCTCGGGGCGCGTTTTCGGAAGGTGCCGTGACCGCCACGACCTCCGAGGGCTCGCGTCGCCTCCCGTCCGCGCTGGACGAGATCGCGACGACCGACGACATCCCGATCCCGACCGACCCGCTCGAGCGGGTGATCGGCCAGGAGAAGGCGGTCGAGATCGCCCGCATCGCGGCGTACCAGCGCCGGCACCTCCTCCTCGTCGGGCCGCCCGGCATCGGGAAGTCGATGACCGCCCAGGCGCTGGCGCTCCATCTCGACCGGCCGCGCACGGAGCTGCGGGTCGTCCACAACCCCGAGAACCCCGAGCGGCCCAGCATCGAGGTCGTGCCCCGCGAGGAGGTCTACCGCGAGCGGGAGGCGGCCCGTTCGGTCGAGGGGGAGCTCGTGCTCCCGAGCGAGGCGCCGGCGTCGGTGGCGGAGCGGCTCGGCTACCGCTGTCCGCGCTGCAGCTTCTACTCGCTGCCGACCGAGCGGTTCTGCCCGAGCTGCGGGAACGTGAAGCAGGTGCTGCCCGGCGTCGCGGGGAGCGGCAACCCGTTCCGCGACCTGGTCGGCGGGATCCTCGAGCTCACCGCGAGCCCGGGCGGCAACCCCCAGGAGTCGGTGCGGACGACCCGGCTGCGCAACGGCGTCGAGGAGGTCGTCGCCTACGAGCGGGCCGGCGACAAGATCAAGGTCCTCGACCAGCGCGCGCTCGAGCGGCGGCGCGCGCTCCAGCACGAGAGCCCCCGCAAGGTCCTCGTGAAGCTCGACCGCAACACCTTCGTGATGGCGACGGGGGCGAGCGAGACCGAGCTCCTCGGCGACGTGCGGCACGACCCGTACGGCGGGCATCCGCAGCTCGGGACCCTGCCGTACGAGCGCGTGATCGCGGGCGCCATCCACGAGGCCCACGAGGGGGTGCTGTTCCTGGACGAGCTGCCCCACCTCGGCTTCCTGCAGCGCCACATCCTCACGGCGATGCAGGAGAAGCGGTTCCCGATCACCGGCCGCAACCCGCAGAGCGGCGGGGCGGCGGTCCGCGTGGACGGCGTGCCGTGCGACTTCATCCTGGTCGCCGCGGCGAACATCCAGGACCTCCACCGGATCCTCTCGCCGCTCCGCTCGCGCATCGCCGGCGGAGGCTACGAGGTGCTGCTCGAGACGTCGATGCCGGATTCGGAGGCGAACCGGCTGCGGCTCGCCCAGTTCTTCGCCCAGGAGATCGCCGTCGACGGGCGGCTCCGCCCCGCGACGCGCGAGGCGATCCTCGAGCTGATCAAGGAGTCCCGCCGCCGGGCCGAGGCGCTCGACGGCAAGCGCAACGCGCTCACGCTGCGGTTGCGCGAGCTCGGCGGGCTCATCCGGACGGCGGGCGATCTCGCGGCGGTCTCCGGGAGCCCGACGCTCGACGCCGCGCACATGCGGGAGGCGCTGCAGCGCGCCCGCTCGATCGAGGAGCAGGTCCGCGAGGTGTACGGCTCGTTCCAGGGCGGGCTGCGCGGCGAGACGACCGAGGCCCAGCGGCAGTCGGCGGGCTACTACCACTGGAACGACCACCCGGACCCGAACCAGTTCCCCGGCGGCTACGGCTAGCTTTCCTCCGACAGGTTCAAGAGCCGCACCCGGCTCGCGGCCCCACGCTGGGCGCGTAGTCTAGTGGTTATGACGTCACCCTGACACGGTGAAGGTCGCCAGTTCGAATCTGGCCGCGCCCATCCGGTCGACCGCGGCCGCGCGAGCCTGAAATACCGCACCGGGGCTCGGGGCGCCGGCGGCCGCGCGCTCCACCATGCTTCCCGGTTACCAGCTCTTCGCGTACCTCCTCTTCGGGGTCCTCTCGCTGCTGGGCCTCCTGCTGCTGCTCCTGCGCACGCCGTACGGCGGCGGTCTCCGGCGGGCCGTCGACCGGACGCTGCGCGCGATCTCGCCCGGCGGCGGGGCCGCGTGGCTCGACTGGCGGCTCGTCCTCCTGGTCGCGGGCCTCGGCTACGCGCTGACGGTCGCCTTCGACGTGGCGATCGGCCTCTACCGCTGCCACGGGACCGGGCCGAGCGACATCCTCGCGCTCGCCGCGAGCGGCCGGGCGTTCTGGTCCGGGGGGAACCCGTTCACCGTCCCCAACTGCGGGAGCTCCATCGAGGTCCCGTACGGTCTCGCCGCGGTGCTCGTCGACGCCCTCGGGAGCCTCGGCGGCCCCGTCGGCATCACCGCGCTCTGGGGCGGGATCGCGCTCCTGCTGGTGCCGCTCGTCTGGACGCTGGGCGGCCCGGACCGCCGCTACGTCCTCCTGTTCGTCGCGGTGTCGCCGCTCTACGTGCCGCTCGTGGCGACGCAGATCGACGGCGCGTCGAACGCGCTCGTGCCGGTCACCGTGCTGCTCGCGCTCTACCTCGCGCGCCGCCGCGAGCCCCTCGCCGCCGCGGTCGGCGGGTTCCTCGCGACCGGCCGCTTCCCGGCGCTGTTCCCCCTCCTCGGGGCCGCCGGCCGGATGCGCCGGCGCTGGGCGTTCGCGGGGGTCGCGATCGCGGTCTTCCTCGCGGTCACCGCCGCGACCTACGCGGTCTGGGGCCGCGCCTTCTTCGATCCGGTCTTCCTCTCCCAGGCCGGCCGACGGTCGTTCTCGCTCAACCTCTACGGCGTGCTGATCCAGCAGCACCTGCTCCCGGCGGGGTACGCGGTCGCGGCCGGGCAGGCCGCGCTCACGGTGCTCCTCGTCGTCGCGGTGTTCTTCCGCTCGCGGACGGCGCTCGGCGCCGCGGCGATCACCCTCGCCGGCGTCGCGCTCGTGACCCAGTTCCTCTCGTACAGCATCCTCGTCTCCCTCGTGCCGGTGGCGTTGCTCGGCGCCCGGCCCCGGTGGTGGCTGTGGGCGATCGGGATCGTGGGGACGGTCAACTACGACTTCGCCTACAGCTACGCCGCGGTCCAAGAGGGGCAGTGGCTGCCGTACGACGTCCTCGGGATCGTGCTGACGGTCCTGTTGGTCGGACTGTTCTGGGACCTGTGGCGGAGCGAGCTCGGGGCCGCGACCGCCCCGGGGCCTACGCCGACCGCTTGAGGGCGGTCACGAGCTTCCCGACGGCCTGCTGGGCGTCGCCGTAGAGCATCCGGCAGTTCTCCTTGTAGAAGAGATCGTTCTCGATCCCCGCGAACCCCTTGCCCTGGCCGCGCTTGATCACGATCACGTTCTTCGCGCGGTCCACGTCGAGGATCGGCATCCCGTAGAGCGGGCTGCCCGGGCGCCGGGCCGCCGGGTTCACGACGTCGTTCGCGCCGATCACGAGGACCACGTCGGTCGTCGCGAACTCGGGGTTGATCTCGTCGCGGTCGAACAGCTTGTCGTAGCCGATCCCCGCCTCCGCGAGCAGCACGTTCATGTGGCCGGGCATCCGGCCCGCGACCGGGTGGATCGCGAACTTGACCGGCACGCCCTTCGCCTCGAGGAGATCGGCGAGCTCCTTCACCTTCTGCTGCGCCTGGGCCACGGCCATCCCGTAGCCGGGGGCCACGACGACCTGGTTCGCGTACGCCATCAGGACCGCGGCGTCGTCGGCCTCGATCGGCTTCATCGTGCCCTGGACGGCGGCGCCGTCCTCCTCGGTCGCGCCGAAGGCGCCGAACAGGACGTTCCCGAGCGAGCGGTTCATCGCCTTCGACATGAGCAGCGTGAGCAGGCTGCCGGCGGCGCCGACGAGCGTGCCCGCGATCACCATCGCGTAGCCCGCGTCGCCGAGCGGCCCGTTCACGAGCGCGAAGCCGTCGAGCGCGACCGCGATGCCGGTGAGGGCGTTGAAGAGGCTGATGACGACCGGCATGTCCGCGCCGCCGATCGGGAGCGTGAGGAGGACGCCGTAGACGAGGAGCAGCAGGAAGAACGGCAGGAGCCAGACCGTCGCCCCGCGGACGACCGCGAAGACGCCGAACCCGGCGCCGACCACGAGCACGGCGGTGTTGATCACCTGGCGGCCGGGGATCACGATCGCCTTCTGGCGCATCCAGCCCTGGAGCTTCAGGAACGCGATGACGCTCCCCGCGATCGAGATCGACCCGATCACCGCGCCGGCGACGCTCAGCGCGGCGGTCGCCGAGTTCCCGATCGCGCTCAGGAGCTCCACGGCCGCGATCGCCGCGGCGGCCCCGCCGCCCATGCCGTTGAAGACGGCGACCATCTGCGGCATCGCGGTCATCTGCACGACGCGCGCCCAGTACCACCCGATCCCGCCGCCGACCAGGATCCCGAGCGCGATCAGCGCGAAGTTGGAGAGGCCGGGGGAGAGGAACGTGACCGCGACCGCGACGAGCATCGCCGCTCCGGCGTAGGCGATCCCCCGCCGGGCCGTCTCGGGGGAGCTCATCGCCTTCAGCCCGAGGATGAAGGCGAGGACGGCGACCACGTAGACGGCGTTGATGAGGTCGCCCTGGTCCGGGAAGAGCGCCGTCACGAGGGCCCTCCCTTCCGCTTCGAGCGGTCGAACATCGCGAGGATCCGCTCGGTGACGACGTAGCCGCCCGTCACGTTCATCGCCCCCATCACGACCGCGACGAGCCCGATCGCCTGCTCGAGGGGCGTCTGCGCGATGCCGAGGGCGACGATCGCCCCGACCAGGACGATCCCGTGGATGAAGTTGGAGCCGCTCATGAGCGGCGTGTGGAGGAGCACCGGCACCCGGCCGATGACCTCGTAGCCCGTGAACGCCGCGAGGATCGCGATGAACAGCGCCGTCCAGAGGTCCGCCGCCATCCGGCTCACTTCCCTCCGGCGAGCGCCTGCGCGGTCGGCGCGTGCGGGACGGTGCCGTCCTTCGTGAGCAGGCTCGCGGCGAGGATCTCGTCCTGGTAGTTCGGGGCGAGCTCCCCGTGGGCGTCGAGGAGGAGCCCCAGGAACGCCTGGACGTTCCGCGCGTACATCGCGCTCGCGTGGAACGGCAGCTGCGAGGGGAGGTTGAGCGGGCCCGCGATCTTGACCCCGTGCGCCTCGATCTGGGCGCCGGGCTGGGTGAGCTCGCAGTTGCCGCCGGTCTCGGCGGCGAGGTCGACGATCGCCGCCCCGGGGCGCATCCGGGCGACCATCTCCGCGCGCACGAGCAGCGGCGCGCGGCGGCCCGGGATGTTGGCGGTCGTGATCACGATGTCCGCGTCGGCGACGGCCGTCGCGAGCATCTCCTGCTCCTGCGCCTTCTCCGACGCCGTGAGCTCGCGCGCGTAGCCGCCCGATCCTTCGGCGTTGATCTCGAGCTCGAGGAACTTCGCGCCCAGGCTGCGGACCTGCTCGCCGGCGGCCCGGCGGACGTCGTACGCCACGACGATCGCCCCCAAGCGGCGCGCCGTGGCGATCGCCATGAGCCCGGCGACGCCGGCGCCGAGCACGAGGACCTTCGCGGGCCGGATCGTGCCGGCGGCCGTGGTGAGCATCGGCAGGAACTTCGGGCAGAGATCGGCCCCGATGAGGGTCGCGCGGTAGCCGGCGACCGTCGCCTGCGAGGAGAGGACGTCCATCCCCTGGGCGCGGGTGATCCGCGGCAGCAGCTCGAGGGCGAACGTCGTGACCTTCGCCTCGCGCAGCGCGGCGACCCGATCGAGGTTCCGACTCGCGTTCATCGTGGTGACCACGATCGTTCCCGGCGCGAGGCGACCGATCTCCTCGATCGTGGGCGGCTGGACCCGGACGACGATCCCGGCGCCGCGGACGAGCGCCGCCGGGTCGGTCTCGAGCCGGGCGCCGGCCCCGGTGTACAGGGCGTCGGGGTAGCCGGACCGGACCCCGGCGCCGGCCTCGACGACGACCTCCGCACCGCCCTTCACGAGCTTCTGGACGACCTCGGGCACCGACGCGACCCGGGCCTCGCCGGGCGCGACCTCCTTCGGTACCGCGACCCGGACTGCCATGAGGACCGGCACGGTCGAACCGGCCGAGATTATACGGTTGGTGCCCGCCGGCGCGCCGGCGGCAAACCCTGAAACGCGGAGCCGTCCATCCGGAGCCCGTGCCCACGCCGGTCCGGGTCGGGGTCGTGGTCGGCGCGGCGATCTTTCACGGCCCCGAGCTCCTGCTCGTCCGCCGCGTGCCGGACTTCACCGGCCGCTGGGAGCTCCCGGGCGGGGCCGTGGAGGAGGGCGAGGAGCTCGAGGAGGCGCTGCGCCGCGAGGTCCGCGAGGAGACGGCGCTCGCCGTGACCGTGGGGCGACCGTTCCATGCCTCGACCTTCGAGACCGACAGCGCCGGCGGCGGCCGGGTCCGGGTCGTGGCGATCGAGTACCTGTGCACGGCGCGGGCGCGGGGGCCGGTGCGGCTTCGGCCCGCGGAGCACGACGCGTTCCTCTGGGCCGACCGGGCGGCCGCGCAGCGCCTCCCGCTCGTGCCCGGGTTCGTGCGGGCCGTGCCCGAGGCGTTCCGCCTGCGCCTCCTCGGGGCGGAATGACGGACCGGAGAGGGCCGTTCGACCGGATCGTCTGCGGCGACGCGCAGGCGACGCTCGAGCGACTGCCCGCGGAGAGCGTGCACCTCGCCATCACCTCGCCGCCGTACAATCTCGGCATCGCCTACCGGGGGTACGCCGACCGACGCTCGCCCGACGCCTACCTCGCCTGGCTGAAGGACGTCTGGCGCGCGCTCCACCGGGTGCTCGTCCCCGGCGGGCGGTTCGTCCTCAACGTCGCGCCGACCTCGATCAAGGAGTTCCGGCCGATCCACCACGACCTCTCGCGCGACCTCCGCGACCTCGGCTACATCATGCGCACCGAGATCATCTGGTACAAGCAGACGATGGGCCGCCGGACGGCGTGGGGCAGCTGGCGGAGCCCCTCGAACCCGCACATCGTGCCGTCGTGGGAGTACGTCCTCGTCTTCGCGAAGGGGCAGTGGCGCCTGCCGGGCGACCGCGCGGAGATCGACATCTCGCCGAAGGAGTTCGAGACGTTCTCCGACGGGTTCTGGGCGATCCCCCCCGAGCGCCGGCGCGAAGGGCACCCCGCGCCGTTCCCCGAGGCGCTCATCGAGCGGCTCGTGAAGTTCTACAGCTACCGCCGGAACGTGGTCGTCGACATGTTCGGCGGCACCGGCACCGTCGCCGCGGTGGCGCGTCGGCTCGGGCGCCACTACCTCCACATCGACGCGTCCGCCGAGTACTGCGCGATCGCCCGACGGCGGGTCCGGGCGGCGGCGCCGCCCGCCGGGGTCGGGATCCCTCCGCCCGCGGCGGGGACCGAGCTGCCGCGGCCGGCCTAGCGGCGGGGCGCCGTCGGCCGCGCCCGGAGGACCCGCCGGGCGAGCCCGGGGGCGACCAGGTAGCCGGCGCCGTAGCCGGCCGCCCCCCAGACGTCGAGGGTGAAGGCCCGCTCCCGCGGGTGGACGGCGAGGTACCGCAGGTAGTCGGCCGACAACGCCGCGACCTCGCGCCGCGGCGCCACGTGGTCCACCGACTCGACGATGCGGCCGCCGCGGTACATCCGGTCGAAGTGATCCCCCTCCGCCGCGAGCCACGACGCGAAGCCGGGGTGGCCGGTCGCCGCGGCGAACTCGCCGAACCGGCGGTAGTCGCGGGCGGCGTCGGCGAGCCACGCGACGCGGTGGGTGACGTTGAGGTCGTAGAAGCGGAAGCGCGTCCGTCGGGCCGGGTCGAGGGCGATCGCGCCGGGCCCGAGCGCGGCGAGCAGGTAGAGGGCCGAGTCCGGGAGCTGGGCGGCGCGGAACCGGTCCGCGCCCGCGCCGGAGAGGAGCTCGCGGCGGACGACCATCGTGCTCGAGTTGAACGAGGCGTGGGCCGTCCGGAAGCCGAGGTCGAGGCGGGCCGCCTCGGTCCCCGCGCCGAGGAGGCGGAGCGCCGGGCCGTCGAGCGCGGCGTCGACCTCGTGCCCGCGCCACCGGTCCGGCGGCACGTCCGCCCCGGCCCCGTCGATGACGCGCACCCGGTTGCGGTAGAGGACGACCTCCGGGTGGGCCGCGAACGCGTCGACGACCCGCGCGAGCCGGTCCGGCTCGAACGCGTCGTCGTCGTCCAGGAACGCCACGAGGGGCGCGCGCGTGGCGCCCACCGCGCGCAGTAGCCAGCGGCCGATCCGCCGGTCGTCGTCCCGGAGCGCGACCACGCGTTCGGCCGCGAGGCGGCTCTCGAGCTCGGGATCGGAGAAGTTCTTGGTGACGACGATCTCGAAGCGGTCGCGGGGCAGCGTCTGGCGGAGGACCGAGTCGACCGCCGCTCCGAGGTACGCCCGCCGGTCCCAGGCGCCGATCACCACCGCGATGTCGGGGCCCGCCTCCATCGCTCAGGCTCCCGCGGGGACCGACGGCCGGCCCGCCGGGGCCGCCGCGCCGCCGCGCGCCGGCAGCAGGCGCTGCCCGAGCTCGCGGGTCGCGAGGTCGAGCAGCGGCTCGAGGTTGACGGTGTCCGCGCGGTTGTACCGCACGAGACGGTCCAGCGCGGCGCGGCTCCCGCGGCGGTACTCCTGCCAGAGGCGCACCGCGTCGAGGCCGCTCACCCCCTCGACCCCGGTCCGGTCGCCGATCCCGAGCCGCGCCTCGATCCGCTTCAGCCCGCCGGCGTGCCCGAGCCGGTAGAGGAGGAACCGGAGGTCGATGTGGAGCGGCGGGTCGGCGAGCTGCGGGAAGGCGACCTGGAGGAACGGCACGTCGAAGCGGCGCCCGTTGAAGGTGACCCAGACGGGGAACCGGCGCAGGTAGGCGGGCAGCTCCTCGAGGTCCTCGCCGGCGACGAACGAGCGGGTCGCCCCGCCCCCGTGCACGGTGACGACGGTGACGATCCCGGCGTACGGCGAGAGGCCGGTCGTCTCGATGTCGAGGAACGCGCTCTCGGGGCGGAACTCGGGATCGACGCGCCACGCCTCGCCGTCGGGGAGGCGGCGGCCGAAGTACCCCGCGTCGCGGGCGGCGAGGGCGCGCTCGCTGGCGGCGATCTCCGCGCGCAGCCGGTCCGCGGCCGGCGCGCCGAGCCCCAGCTCGGTCGCCCGGTCGCCGAGCTCCGCCCAGTCGGTGACGCCGGCCTGCCAGAGGCCGGCCTCGGTGACCCGGCCGACCCCGGCGAGGTGGAGGAACGTCGCCCGCAGCACGACCCGCGGGACCGGGTCCCGCGCTTTATCTCTTCGTCGCGCGGCTCACGGCCTCGGGTCGGCGGAGTCGATCGGCAGCGGGCCCAACGGCGCGAGGAGCGCCTTCACCGCGGCCCAGAACTTCGGCACCTCCGCCGGCGGGAGCCGCCCCGCGTAGATCGGGGCCCGGCACTCGGCCTCGAGAAGCTCGGGGTCGTCCGAGTCCCACGTGAGCCGGACCGTCCAGTCGGGGTGGTCCTCCTCGTAGGCGAAGACGCGCTTCCGAGGGTCCGTGGGGACCGGGTTCTGGGCGAGGATCTCGAGCGGGGGGTCCGGCGGCGGCGGTGGCCCCGGCGTGAGCAGCACGGGCGCCTCGGGCGGAGGCAGCTTCAGGCGGATCCACGCCACGACCGGCCAGCGGGTGCGGGCGACGCCCAGGCTCGGCACGGCCCCCGGAGGCGGCGGCACGACTAAACACCTCGCGGGCCGGCCGGCCCGGGCCGGGGTCCAGGGAAAATATAGGGTCACACGCGTTCTGTGTAACTGTCAAGCCAAACCAGGTAACGTAGCTGCGGACGTTAGTGGCCGCGGGCTGAACGGATCGCCCGAAGGCTTTCCGCGTACACCCCGGCTCTATCGAACTCGTCTTCTACGAATGTCCTTGAAGGTCTCTCTTTTTCGAGGGGGTTTCGGGCTTAGATGCTTTCAGCCCTTATCCCGTGGCGCGTGGCTGCTCAGCGATGCCTTGCCAGACAACTGATGGACTAGAGGCGCCGATTCCCCGTTCCTCTCGTACTGTGGGAACCTTCTCGTCAGAGACCCGAACACTTCCGCCAAAAAGTAACACACCTGTCTCGCGACGGTGTAAACCCAGCTCACGATCCCTTTTAATGGGCGAACAACCCCACCCTTGGTAGCTGCTGCACCACCAGGATAGGCAGAACCGACATCGAAGTAGCAAGCCTCCAGGTCGATAGGGACTCTTGCTGGAGACAACTCAGTTATCCCCGGGGTAACTTTTCTCATATCAATGGCCCCTACAGGGGAGGCACAGTGGTTCGCTAGGCCCTGCTTTCGCATCGGGAATCCTCGTTAGGCAGATTCCCGTCAAGCCGGCTTTTGCCCTTGCACTCTACGGTGGATTTCTGACCCACCTGAGCCGACCTTTGGGGGCCCTTGTTACATTTTGGAGGGCGTGGCGCCCCACCCAAACTGCCTACCTACGGGTGTCCCCCTTGCGGGGTGAGCGATACCAACCCGAAAGGGTGGTGTTTCATCGGCCTCTCGGAACGGACCTAGCGGCCCGCTCTGGTAACGAGTCCCACCTACGCTACACATTCGGATTAGTATCACAACCGCAGGCTGCAGTAAAGCTCCACGGGGTCTTCGCTTTCAGACGGAAGACATTGGACTGCTCGCCAATGAGTCAGTTTCGCCGGCTTCCGAGCGGGGACAGTAGAGCTCTCGTTGGTCCTTCATGCAAGTCGCCAATTAAGCGACAAGGTATTACGCTACCTTAAGAGGGTCATAGTTACCCCCGCCGTTTATCGGTCCTTCGTCCCGTTGTACCGGGCTTTCAGATGCCGACACTGGGCAGGATTCAGCGGCCATACACAACCTTTCGGTCTCGCGGCCACCTATGTTTTTATTAAACAGTCGGAGCTCCCTGGTCACTGCGACCAGATCTCTTCAGATCTGGCACCCCTTCTCCCGAAGTTACGGGGCTGATTTGCCGAATTCCCTCGCTCGAATTCTCGCCGACACGCCTTGGGCTTCTCACCCAGGGGCACCTGTGTCAGTTCTCGGTACGAGCCCAAGATGCCGTCCTCGACTTTTCACGGACCGCCCGCATCGCGAAGAGTCTCCTCGCGGAGACCCGAACTGCCTTCCCCCGGTTCTCACCATGACGGTACTTCCCGGAGCGACGGCGGATCGATAGGCTGGCGTATGCCCACCTCCCCTAGCGGCCGGCTTCCTCGAGGACGCTTTGACCTTGGGGTCACAGAATATTAACTGTGTTTCCGTTCGCGAGTGCCGATTAAGGACTCGCTTAGGCTCGACTAACCCACGGCGGATGAACGTTGCCGTGGAACCCTGGCCCCTACGGCGGACGGGATTCTCACCCGTCTTTGCTGCTACTCCTCCCAGGATTTTCGTTGGAACTCGGTCCATAGGAGCTCACGCCCCTACTTCTACCCGGGCACCACGCCTCCTTACACGATCACCACCGTTCGGTGGTGCGCCCGCATATCGGGGGCCGGTTTAGCCCCGTCCATTTTCGGTGCCCATGCCCTCGACTGGTGAGCTGTAACGCACTCTTTGAAGGATGGCTGCTTCTGAGCCCACCTCCCAGTTGTTTTCGAGCACGGACGCCCTTTGCATGACACTGAACCGGCACTTGGGGCCCTTAATGCGAGGCTGGGTTGCATTCCCTTTCGCACGGCGGGCTTACCCCTGCCGCGCTCACTCCCGGCGTCTTCGCCGCACGGAACTTCGGAGTTCGACAACCGGCCGAGACCTTTCGGTCCCGCTTCCCGTAATCGGTGCTCTACATCCCGCGCGAGCTCGGCCGAGACCTACCTGCGAGTAGTTTCAGGAGGAACCAGCTATTCCCAGTCTAGATTGGCCTTTCACCCCTAAGCACAGGTCATCCGAGTGATTTGCACGTCAACACCGGTTCGGTCCTCCACCTACCTTTCGGCAGGCTTCAACCTACCCACGCTTAGATCGATTGGCTTCGGGTATTCCACCTATGACTTCGGGCGAGCGCACCCCGTCCCTCGCCTCGTGAGAGGTTGCGGACTGTCGGTTTCCCTGCGGCTGCGGCCGTGCGGGCCTTAGCCTCGCCATAGATCGAAACTCCCTGGCCCGTTATTCAAAACGGACGCATGGATCCTGTGTCCACCGCCCTTCGGCGGCTTCGTTCCTTGGGGACCTCATGCGGCTTATCGTCAGTTGGTTTCAGGCTCTTTTCACCTCCCTTCCGAGGTACTTTTCAGCTTTCGCTCACGCTACTAGTGCGCTATCGGTCTCGGGACGTATTTAGGATCGGAAGTCTATACCTCCCGGCTTCCCGCGCGATATCCAACGCACGGTACTCGGGATCCCTCCAATCTCGCCTCTTCCGTTCGCCTACGGGACTTTCACCCTCTTGGGTCCGTCGTTCCAGGCACGTTCGGCTCCGGAAGCCAGCGAGTGCGGAGGTCCACTACTCCACATCTCCCGGCCCTCACCGGGTCGGGATTCGGTTTGTCCTCAGCCGTTTTCGATCGCCTTTACTCACGGCATCTCGGTTGATTTCTTGTCCTCCCCCTACTAGAATGCTTTACTTCGGGGGGTTCCCCTTCCTTGCGGAATGTCCCTTGCGGGACCGGAGTTCCGATTCGGTGATCGGTGGATCACAGGTTCCTTGCGCCTACCCACCGCTTATCGCAGCTTGGCACGACCTTCATCGGCGCCCGAGCCTAGCCATTCCCCAACTGACAGGAGTCAGCTACACTGATTTGACTTGACAAGCGTCCAGAACGCGTGTGATCGGCGTCATCGGTCCGTCCGCCCTGGCGGTCGGGCCCTCGCCCTTCCCCGATGAGGCGCTGGCCTCGGCGGGTGCATGTGCCGACCCACGGAACAGCGTTCTGGCGCGGCTCGGGTGCGACGGGGCCTCGCTATTTAACGGCTCCGAGCGACCTCGGGCCCTTCCACCGGGCGGGGGCGTCGGGCGCCCCAGGGCCGGCGCCTACGGGTGCGGGCGCGCCAGGGCGGCGGACCGGTGCCCCGGCCCCTCGTACCGGGCCGCAGCGTACCGACAGAGCCCGAGCCCGTTCGGCTCGCAGCCGCCGCAGTTGCGCTCGGCCGGCACGGGGGCCCGCACGCCGTCGGACCGGATCTGCCCCAGGGCGACCTTGAGCCACCGCTCCTCGGCGTCGCCGTACTCGATCTCGACCCACCCCTCGTGCTGGCCGCCGCCGGCGGCGTCCCCATACAGCACGAGCCCGTGGGTCGGGCGACGCCCGAACGCCGCGTGGACGAGCCGGCACTCGGCGATCGCCTGCACGGTGTCGAACGCGCGGCCGTGGGCCTCGTGGTACCCGACGAACAGGTGCGTCGCCTTGTACTCCACGGGTTCGAGCGTGCCGTCGGCGCGCCGGATGACGAGGTCCGGTCGCCCGGCGAAGCCGAGCTCGGGGTCGGCGAGGTTGCCCACGCCGCTCGTGAACCGGGGGTCGAGCTGGACCTGCTCCGGCGCGAACAGCATCGGGAGGTCGTCCTCGCCTTCGTCCCGGTACACGAGCGTGTCGCGGGGACCGACGTCGAGCCGGCCCTCGTTGACCGTGACCCGTCCGAGCGGCGGCGCGAACAGCGGCGAGTGGCGGAGCGGCACGACGTCCGCCGGGGTGCGCACGGGCGGCGGCGTGCCGGCCGGTAGGCCGCGAGCGGTCCGGTGAAGTTCCATCTCGTGCGGGCAGCGGAAGTACGTCACGAGGTCGTGCGGGGTGAGGTGTTCCGGCGTCGGCAGCTGCAGCGGGGCGAGCATCGGGGGCCCCTCCGGGACTCCCGGGCTATGAACCTAGGCGTACAGCGGAATCGGCGCGTCCCGCTCACGGGCCGGTCTGCGAGCGCACGGTCTCGCGGAGGGCCGCCGGGACGTCCGGCCCCTCGAGCAGTTCCCGGAGGAGCTCCGGGTCCGGGCCCAGGCGACGGAGGAGCGCCCGGAGGGGCGGGAACCGGTCCGTGGCGCCCCGGGCCGCCGCGCGCACGAGCGCGTACTCGGGTCGACTCGCCGCCACGCGGCCGCCCCCCCACGCGACCGTGATCGTCCGCACCCGGGCCGGCACGCCCGACCACTCCGCCGCCAGCGGGCCGTGCACGGGCTCGAGCGGGACCGACCACTCCACGCGCGCGCCCTCCTGGAAGGTGCCCACGAACGCTCGGGCCCCGTGGACGATCGCCCCGCCCGGCCCGTCGGTCGGCCCGACCGGCTCGATGAGGAACTCGGCCACGGCGGCCGCGATCCGATCGACGCCCGCGCGATCGGTCCCGAGGTCGAGGTCGCGCGGCGCGAGGTCCGCGCCCAGGAGCCAGGCCCCCGCCGACCCGCCGACGAACCACGGCGGCGGGCCGCCGTCGACGACCGGCGGCAGGCGCGCGAGCAGCTCCTTCAACGCTCCGGCCACCCCCACCGGAGCCCCGGCGTACCGCTGCTTCAGCATCGTCTCCATCACGAACCGGGTCCGATTGTACGCCGCCCGGACCCGGGGCGTGTCGGCGACGGCGAGCAGGAAGCGGCGGTGCCAGCAGCGGGGGCCCCCGAACTGGCACGGCGTGGGCGGATGCACGAACCCGAACGCGTCGAGCGGTCCGAGCGGGGGGCCGCCCGCGTCGTCGCCGCCGATCTGGGCGTGGTAGGTGAACGTGGTCCGCGCGCCGTCGGCGTCGCGCGTCAGCTGGTGCAGGTAGCCGCCGCCGAGGTCCGGCCCCGAGATCATCTCGCTCGGCACGGCCCGAGCCTCCCGCCCCGCGGCGCCCTTACGTCGCGGGCGGCCGGAGGTCGAGCCCCGCCGGGAGCGGGATCCGCGCGGTCTCGACCTCGACGTGCCCGTTCTTCCGGACCGCGTGCAGATACTGGCCGCTCCCGAGCGACCGCCACGTCGGCTCGCGGTCGAACGGCTCCGAGCCGACGACGACCCGATGCGGCAGCACCTCGTACGCCATCTCGAAGTAGCGGCGCTTCGGATCGAGCAGTCCCTCCCCATGGTCCCCGGTCCACAGGCAGAACGCGTACAGCTCGTCCGGTCCCCGGCTGAAGACCACGTTGAGCCCGGAGAACGGGGGGATCGCGGGTCGGCCCATCGCCTCCCAGACCCGGTAGAGGTCCTCGACCGTCCGCACGTAGCCGATCCGCGGGTCCTGGTGCTCCTCGGTGTTGCGGACGAGCAGCCAGAACAGCACCTCGCTGTCGTTGACGCCGCGGACCTTCGGCTCGTGGACGCCGAGGAACGGCCGCGTCTCGACCGGGAACGGGATCGAACCGTTGTGGGCGAAGAGCGTGGTGTGGGACTCGAACGGCTGCGAGTTCTCGAGCCCGATCAGCCGGGACCGGTCGAGGTGGAGCGGGTTGCTCGCGTGGCGGAGGTGCCCGACGATCAGGGCGCCGTCCGCGTCGTGCGCCGCCCGGAGGAACCGCTCGCGCTCGCCCGGCTCGAAGGCTCCCCCGGTCCCCTTCTCGACCCGGGCGCGTCCCCCGTCGGTGAACCAGCCGATCCCCCAGCCGTCCTTCTGCGCCACGTCCGGGGCGACGTTCGACTGCGCGAGCAGCGACGCGGGCCGGGAGACGAGCCACGGTTCCGGGGACTCGGGGCGGGCGCTCAGCAGGGCGAACAGACGGCACATCGGGCGGTCCCACCGCCGCGCCGTAGATAAGGGAAGGGACCTCGGGGCCCCGTGCTCACCCGTCCGCCAGCAACTCTTAAACCGCCCCCGCGACCTAGTGCGGGCGAAGGAAGACCATGGTCACCATCGAAGTCACCCCGTCCGCCCGGGACCAGGTGCTCAAGATCATGCACAAGCAGGGCAAGCCCGACGCGGCGCTCCGGCTCTACGTGCAGGGCGGCGGCTGCTCGGGGCTCACGTACGGCATGTCGTTCGACAAGCAGGAGACCGGCGACGATATCGCCTACCGCGGCGACGGCCTCACGGTCGTCGTCGACAAGGCGAGCGCCCCCCTGCTGGAGGGCGTCAAGGTCGATTTCCTGCTCGGTCTCGAGGCGTCGGGGTTCAAGATCTACAACCCGAACGCGAAGGAGACCTGCTCCTGCGGCAAGTCGTTCTCGGCCTGACGCCCGTCGGGGGACGGGGCTTTATAGGCCGCACGTGCTCTGACCGGTGGGGTAGTCGAGGAGGGCCCCGGGCATGACCGATAGTTCGATGAAACTCGAAGTGACCAAGGAAGCGCAGGACCAGGTTCGGGACCTGATCAAGAGCCAGAAGCCCGGCACCGCGGTGCGCGTCTACCTGCAGTCCGGAGGCGGCGGCGGATGCGGCTGCGGCTCGGGCGGCGGTGGGTGCGGGTGCGGCGGGGGCGGCGGCGGCCACGGCGGCGGCCCGTCGTTCGGCATGGCGTTCGACAAGGAACGCGCCGGCGACCGCGTCGTCCGCGTGGACGGGTTCGCGATCGTGATCGATGACCTGAGCGCCGAGATGCTGAACGGCGCCCGGATCGATTTCGTCCAGGACCTCAACGCCACCGGCTTCAAGATCGTCGCCCCGAACGCCCCGGCGACCGAGAGCCACGAAGGCTCCGAGAGCTCGGGCGGGTGCGGCTGCGGCGCCGGCGGGTGCGGCTGCGGGTGATCCCGCGCCGGGTCCAACCCTTTCGTTCTCCGGGCCTCGGGCCGGGTCCTCCTCCGGCCGCTTATCGGGCCCCGGCGCTCGACGCTCCGCGTCGTGACCGCGACCGGCTCCACGCTGCGATCGCTCGACTGCCGCGCCTGCTGCACGAGCGTCGACCCGGACCGCGTCCACGGTACGTGCCCCACCTGCGGGCACACGCTGTTCGCCACCTACGATCTCGCCCGGCTCGACGGCCGGGCCTGGCTCCGCGCGGTGGCGGAGCGCCCGCCGACCCTCTGGCGGTACCGCGAGCTGCTGCCGGTCCGCCGGACGGAGTCGATCGCGTCGCTCGGCGAAGGGATGAGCCCCGTGATCGAGCTCGGGGCCGTGCCGGAGGCCCCGGACCTGTCGGTCGCCGTCAAGGATGACGGCGGGCTCCCCACGGGATCGTTCAAGGCCCGCGGCATGGCGGTCGCCGTCTCGCGCGCGCGCGAGCTCGGCCTGCGCGCCGTCTACGTGCCCAGCGCCGGGAACGCCGGGGTGGCGCTCGCGGCCTACGCGGCCCGCGCGGGGCTCCGAGCCCGGGTCTACCTGCCCGAGCGGGCGCCCGCCAGCGCGGGCGCGCAGTGCGTGATCTACGGGGCGGACCTCGTGCGCGTGCCGGGGACCATCCGCGAGGCCGGCCTCGCGGCCCGCGCCGCCGAGGCCGGGCACGGGGCGTTCGACCTCTCGACGCTGCGCGAGCCGTACCGGGCGGAGGGCAAGAAGACGATGGGCCTCGAGATCTTCGAGGCGCTCCACGGCGAGGGGCGGTTCCCCGACGCGATCGTCTACCCGACGGGCGGCGGCACGGGGCTCGTCGGCATGAAGAAGGCGTTCGACGAGCTCGGGGCGCTCGGGCTCCTCGACCGGAGCCCGCGGCTCTACGCCGTCCAGCCCGCCGGCTGCGCCCCGGTGGTCCGCGCGCTGAAGGACGGGGCGCCGCGCGTCGAGCCGTGGGCGGACCCGCACTGCGTGGCCCCCGGCCTGCTCGTGCCGGCCCCGTTCGCCTCCGAGCGGATCCTGGAGGCCGTGCGGGCGACCGGCGGGTCCGGCGTCACGGTCTCCGACCGGGCCCTCGTCGAGGCGATGCGGCAGCTC
>Ga0335074_10002918_pt1 | contig 23340 bp, 17 predicted proteins | sample Lox_Sample_23_FD_206715 | JGI IMG/M metagenome (GOLD analysis project Ga0335074, IMG submission 206715) | Soil microbial communities from Loxahatchee National Wildlife Refuge, Florida, United States - Lox_Sample_2.3 | ecosystem: Environmental > Terrestrial > Soil > Wetlands | place: USA...
GCGATCTCGCCTGCTGCATCGGGCATGGCGGCGACGAGCTTGCCGTAGACCCACCCGATGGGGAACAGCAAAGCGCCGCCGATGAGAAAACCCAGCAGGGCTCCGAGGGCGCCGCCCCGGGAGAGCCAGTCGTCCATGATGACGAGCCAGCCCACGCCGACCATCGTGCCCCAGCCCAGGGTGAAGTAATCTGTCGCGCGCAGCTTGCGGGCGAGCGTGGCAGGCGCTTGCGCCATCGTGGAGGTCGTTGAGGACAAGGCGGGCGAATTATAAAGCATGAGGTCCTTCTGAGCATCGCGGAGCGAGCGTGAAAGCCACGTTCGCGTGGTACTATCGAAAGTCCTGCGCGATATCGAAACGCAAGTGATCCGGCACGCCGGATGAGCGGTTTCGTGGTGTGGAGAAGCTTTCCTTTGGCGAACACTGGATGACCTCGACTCAAAATCGCAAGCGGGTGCTTAGCGGCATGCGTCCGACGGGAAAGTTGCATCTCGGCAACTATGTCGGCGCGCTCGAGAACTGGGTGCGCATGCAAAATGAGTATCAGTGTTTCTTTGAAGTCGCCGACTGGCATGCGCTCACGACTGACTACGCGGACACCTCGCGGCTGAAAGAGAATTCGATCGAGGTCGTGCTCGACTGGCTGGCGGCGGGCCTCGATCCCGAAAAGTCGGTGATTTTTATTCAGTCGCACGTGCCAGCACATGCGGAGCTGCACCTGCTCCTGTCGATGATTACCCCGCTGGGCTGGCTGGAGCGTGTTCCTACGTACAAGGAGCAACGGGAAAATATCAAGGACAAAGATCTGGGGACCTATGGGTTTCTCGGTTATCCCGTGCTGCAGGCGGCTGACATCCTGGTTTACAAAGCGCACTGCGTTCCAGTGGGTGAAGACCAGGTCGCGCATGTGGAACTGACGCGAGAGGTCGCGCGAAGGTTTAACGGATTCTATGGCGAGGTTTTTCCAGAACCTCAGGCGCTGCTGACTCCGGCAGCGAAGCTGCCGGGGACCGATGGCCGCAAGATGTCGAAATCGTATGGCAATACGATTTTGCTGACCGATCCCGAGCCTGAGGTGCGGCAGAAGTTGAAGACGATGGTGACCGACCCGGCGCGCGTTCGGCGCTCGGACCCCGGCAATCCTGATGTTTGCCCGGTCGGCGATTTGCACAAGCTTTTCAGCAGCAAGGAAACCATGTCGAAAGTTTATGAGGGATGCCGTTCGGCGGGGATCGGCTGCATTGAGTGCAAAAGCTGGGCGGTAGATGCTCTGGTGCAAATCTTGAATCCGATTCAAGCGCGACGCGAGAAATTCGAAGACAATCCGCGGCTGGCTTGGGATATTGTGGAGGACGGCACGAAGCGAGCCAAAGCGGCCGCCGCTAAGACGATGGATGATGTGCGCGCCGCGATGGGGATGTCGTTGGAGTTGAAGTAGACAACGAAATTCAAAGTCCCGCCGCCCTGTCGCTCCAAAATTGGCAGCGACAAGGACGGGGCACCCGCGATGAATAAGATGGAAGACACGAAACTCATTTCCGGAGATCAGGCAGCCGCGATTCCAGCCGCTGTCGTGGGGAACACTTCCTCCGCGAAACCGGCGGCGAAAAAAGAAGACAGCGATTTTCCTTTTGCCGTCGCCGTTGCTGATGTGTACGAGGGCCCGCTCGATCTGCTGCTCGATCTCATTCGCAAGCAGGATATCGATATCTACGACATTCCGATTGCGAAGATCACCGCGCAGTATCTCGCCTACGTCGAAAAAATACGCGAGCTGGATGTGAACCTGGCGGCGGATTTCATCTATATGGCGGCGGTGCTGATTCACATCAAGTCGAAGATGCTGCTGCCCCGGGATCCAGAAGCTGCGAGCGAGCAGCAGGAAGATCCACGGAGTGAGCTCGTCAATCGGCTGATCGAGCATGAGAAGTTCAAATCGGCGGCGCAGATGCTTTTGCAAAAGCAGCAGATCGAAGACGCCGTTCTCACCAATCCTTCGCTGAAGGAATTCATGGAGGCTGAAGGAACGGAACCGGAAATTGCCGCGGACGTAATCGATCTGGTGAAAACCTTCCGGCAAGTAGTCGAGCGCTTGCGTACACGGCCCGTGCTCAATGTTGACGAAGAGACGGTCACGGTCGGACAGATGATCGACTATTTGCGGCGGCGGCTGTCGTTGGAAGATCGTCCGATCCGCCTGAAGCAGTTGCTGATGCGGATTCCGTCACGGCAGGCGCTGGTCTGCATGTTTCTTGCGCTGCTGGAGCTTGTTCGGCTGCAGGCGATTCAAGTGCGGCAGGAGCGATTGTTCGGGGAGATCGCCGTCCGCAAGCAGGCGCACTTCGACGAGATCATGAAGGAGCAGACCGCGGTGAGGGATGATTGGAGATAAAAGCAGGGATCAGAGTTCAGGGGCTAGGGTAATTTGCTGACCGCTAGCTCCTGATCCCTGGCCCCTATGTCACTAAAAGCTGAACTCGAAGCCATCATTTACGCGGCGGAGACGCCGATCACCTTGGAGCAGATGACGCAACTCGTGCGCGCAACCGTTGCTGCCGAAGGTGTAACGGACGAAGCCGAGATCAAATCACGCGTTCGATCTAGCGTAGAAGAACTCGTCGGGGAATATGGGAGCCCGGACCACGGCATTGAAATACGCCAAGTCGCCGGCGGATATCGCATGTCGACCAAGCCGGAGCAGCACGAGGTGGTACGGGCATTTGCGAAAAGTCTGAAGCCGCCGATCCGGCTGTCGCTCCCCGCGCTCGAAACCCTCGCCGTTATTGCTTATAAACAGCCAGTGACCGTGCCTGAGATCAACGACATTCGCGGCGTCGACTCCGGCGGCGTGATCGGGACGTTGCTCGATCGCAAGCTGATCACGACTGCGGGACGCAAGCAGGTGATCGGGCGTCCTATTCTCTACAAGACCACGAAGGAATTTCTGCTTCGTTTCGGTTTGAAAGACGTGAATGAACTGCCCAGCATGGAAGAATTCGAAAAGCTGGTGGCCGAGTCGTTTCAGTCGGAGTTGATTCCGGCGGAAAGCGCACCAGCAGCGACGAATGGCAGCAGCGGTGAGCAGGCAGAGGATGAGACTGTGCAGTCCAAGGACTCCAATCTGGAATCTGCGGGTCCTGCGGAAGAGTCCGAATCTCAAGCCGCCGAGAAGAAAGCGGGCTAAGCCCTGTCAGCCTCAGCGGAGAAAGCCGCCACTCTTAAGGGCCGACGTTTCGGCACGACGGAAGTCGTGGGCTTCCCAAGCCCGACCGACCGGCAGCCGCGAAATGCGCTATAACATCTAAGCAATCATGCCGCAAGAACGCCTGCAAAAAATTATTGCTGCTGCCGGAATTGCTTCGCGACGCAAGGCCGAAGAACTGATCGCATCCGGCCATGTGCAGGTGAACGGTCAAACCGTCACCGAACTCGGAAGCAAAGCCGATGCGGAGGCTGATCACATTCGCGTGAATGGCAAGCTGCTGCAGGGAGCGCAGCGCCACGTCTATCTTCTGCTGAACAAGCCAAAAGGGTTCGTTACAACGGTTAGCGATCCCGAGAAGCGGCCGACGGTCATGGATCTGATTCGCGGTGTGAAGGGGCGCGTCTATCCTGTCGGTCGTCTCGATTATGCAAGCGAAGGTCTACTACTGATGACCAATGACGGCGAGCTCGCGCATTCCCTGATGAAAGCTGCATCCCACGTGCCCAAGACTTATCTGGTGAAAGTTGCAGGCACGCCCAAAGAAGAAGCGATTGCCAAGCTGCGGGCAGGAGTTTCGATCGCGACGGACGAAGGCAAGCGTGTGAGAACGAATCCAGCAGCGGTTCGCATCGTGAAGGAAGCCGCGAATCCGTGGTATGAGCTTACTCTGATTGAAGGCCGCAATCGCCAGATTCGACGAATGTTTGAAGCTGTCGGGCATCACGTGGAGAAAATCAAACGGGTGCGCTTCGGACCGCTTACGCTCGATGTGCCGCCGGGAGAATTCCGCGCGCTTACACCAAAGGAGTTGGAGCGATTGAAATCGGCCTCTGGAATCGGGCAGCGGAAGCAGCGTGTCTCGTAGGCGCGTTCATCTGACAAAGTGTACGGTGCGGGATCCTGCCCATACTGGACACGAGGGGTAATAAGGCAGCACGCGGGCAAGAGTGCCCGCGCCACACTCTGGCGCTATCCCATTGCCAATTTTGCTGCCCCGTACAGGCCGGCGTCGCTCCCCAAGACGGCACGCGTGATGACGGTTTCTCCGCGTTTGGGTTGCCGAGTCCCGCCTTCCTGCAATTCATTTGGGGGTGCGGTCGCCGCGTAGATGGTGGAACGTTCGCGCACTTCCTGAAACATGGACGGCGCAAAGGCGTCCCATGCACTGGCAACGCCTCCGCCGATGACGTACATCTCCAGATTGAGGACGTTAATAATGTCGGCCAGCATAATTCCCAGTGCACGCCCGAAGTGGCGGAAGATACAGCGCGCAGCATCGTCTCCTTGCATGGCGAACTCGTAAATCAGCTTGGCGCTGAGTTCCGTTTTGCTGTTGGCCGCTTTCGCGAGCCCCGGCGCTTTGCCCGCTGCGATTGCTTCCCGGGCTATACGAACTAATGCGGTGGCTGATGCGTAGCGTTCGGCGCAGCCACGATTGCCGCAGCCGCATGGCACGCCCTCCGGCTCGATCGTGACGTGACCGAATTCTCCAGCCATGCCATTCAGGCCATGGAAAATCTTGCCATCGAACACAATCGCGCCGCCGATGCCGGTGCCCAACGTAATCATGGCCATGTTGCTGACGCCGTGTCCGGCGCCCATCCACTGCTCGCCCAGTGCGTGGACCTTAGCATCGTTTTCAAGAAAGATGCGGGTCCCGAGGCGCTTTTCAATTTCGGAACGAACGGGATATTCCGCCCATTCGGGCAAATTCGCCGATCGGCGCACCACGCCAGCTTCAAGATCGATGATGCCGGGAATGCCGATGCCCGCACCGATCAGCGCTCCGCTACTGCCGTATTGGTGCGACAACCGAAGGATTGCGTCGCACATCGCGTCGACCACTTCGCTGGGTCCGGAGCCAATCTTCGTGCTAAGTGCGATTTTTTCGAGGATCCTGCCATCGGCGCTTACGGCTGCAATGCGCAGATTGGTGCCGCCGAGATCGACCGCGATCGAAAAATCTGGCATAAGCGGTACAGGGTAACACGCCTTGGGTACGCGCATGCAGTTTGGTAGACACTCATTTGGAAAAGCCTTGTTCATGGGTTCTGCGTATGAGATTGTCGGAAGCGCTGCGGTGCCTGCCCATATTGGATTTGTACGGTGTGCTAACATCTGCTGTCCTCTTTGGAGATGAACGTGCCAGGGGTTTTGTGCCGCAGATGTGGAGTCGATGTTCCCGCCGGTTCGCAGTTCTGTTTGAAATGCGGAGAACCCGTAGCAACCATCGGGGGTGGGACGGAATTCGTCATCAACACGGCTACTCTCGGCTGCAGCAGGTGCGGAGCGAAGCTTGCCGACGGGGCGCAATTCTGTTCACGATGCGGAAAGTCGGTGAGCGTGCCGTCCAAGAAGAAAGCGCCGTCGGAGGACGCCGCCGAGCTAAACAATTCCAGTCCATCTACTCCTTCATCGCAGTCGCAAACTTTAATTCGTCGCCGAAACCGCCGCGTGATCCCTTGGATTGTAACTGCCATGCTCTTGTTGGCCATTTTTTGGGCAGCGACCAGCGATAATCCTTTCGCGCAGGGTGTGCAGGAACTTGCGGGATGGAAACACGACCAGGGGGTTGTCGATAATCCTTTTACCGTCGCTGCGCACAATTTCCGCTACTACAAATTCGCTTTGCCGCAGGGATCAATGCATGTATCGATCGTCGGCGAGTTCAGTGCTGCACGCGATGCTCACGGTGGAAAGGCAAGCGTGCCAGCGGTCGATGACAATGTCGAGGTGTACGTCATGAGTGAGGCGGCATTCGTGGCCTGGCAGAACGGATACAGCGGCACGAATGTGTACGAGAGCGGACGAGTGTCGCACGGTTCGGTGCAGGCGGAACTGCCCGATGGCGCGGGGATTTACTATCTCATCTTCAGCAACAAGTTTGCGCCGAGCACGGCGAAGCATGTCAATGCAGACGTTCTCTTGCGCTACAAGAACTGGCTGCCTGAAAGTTTCCGGAGAATGAGCGAGCGCTTCTGGAATTGGATCGGGCTGTGAAGTTCCCCACAGCTTAAGGCATTGGAATAGCCAGCTTTTCGGCTGTCATCCTGAGGTTCGTGTTTTTCTGCGCACCGAAGGACCTCTGTACTTGCAGGCGGCGCCAGTGCTGTCGAAGGTTACACAGGTCCTTCGCCGCTGAAGTGCGCGGCTCAGGATGACAAACCTGAAATTGGCGTTGACTCAATTCTTGCGACACGCGGGAGCACTTAGCGCGTCGATTCTTCAATCTCTGAAATCCAGTCGGGACGTTTGAGTACTTCGCGGGGCTTGGGACCATCTGCCGCGCCGACGATTCCATCCTGTTCCATCAAATCGATTAAATGCGCGGCGCGGCCGTAGCCGATGCGCAAACGGCGCTGCAGCAGGGACGTCGAGGCTTTACCGAATTCGATTACCAACTTGACCGCATCGTTGTACATCGGGTCGTCTTCGCCCTCGCCGTCCTCGACGGGACCGCCGTCGTTGGTGCCGATCGCAGGTTCCTGCGCATCTTTGGGTGCTTCCAGGAATTGCTGTTGATATTCCGCCGTACCTTGAGACTTCCAGAACTCGACGACAGCGGCGATTTCCTTTTCGGTCACGAATGGAGCGTGGAGGCGATGCACGCGCGCCGATCCTGAAGGTAGATAGAGCATGTCGCCCTTGCCGAGCAGCGCCTCGGCGCCGTTGGCGTCGAGAATGGTGCGCGAATCGACTTTCGTCGCCACGCGGAAGGAAACGCGCGCTGGGAAGTTTGCCTTGATTAAACCGGTAATCACGTCGACTGACGGCCGCTGTGTGGCGAGTACCAGGTGAATACCGACGGCGCGTGCCATTTGCGCCAGGCGCGTAATCGATTCTTCGACATTGTTCGAGTCAAGCATCATCAGGTCGGCGAGTTCGTCAATGATGATGACGATGTATGGAATTGGCCGGTCTTCCGAATCTTCCTGGAACAGGCTGGGCGTGTCCTGATCGAAAAGCCGGTTGTACTGATCGATATTACGGACGCCTTTGGCGGCGAGCAGTTTCAGTCGCCGCTCCATTTCGCGCACGGCATTGCGCAGCGCGTTCGCGGCCAGCTTCGGCTCGGTGATGATCGGCGTATATAGGTGTGGAATGCCTTCGTAATTGCCCAGTTCGAGCCGCTTGGGATCGACGAGAATCAACCGCACCTGGTCAGGGGTCGCCTTGTACAGGATCGACATGATCATGGCATTGATGGCCACGCTCTTGCCGGTTCCGGTCGATCCGGCGATCAGAAGGTGCGGCATACCGGTGAGTTCGGCGGTCACGATCCGGCCGTTAATGTCTTTGCCCATGGCCAGGGTAAGCTTCGATTTCGATCCGATGAATTCGTGCGACTCGATATTCTCGCGCAGCCAGATGATTTCGCGCTGGCGATTCGGCACCTGGATGCCGACCGTGCTCTTGCCGGGCATGCGCTCGACCAGAATGCTCTCGGCTTTGAGCGCGAGGCAGAGATCGTCGACCAGATTGGTAATGCGGCTGTACTTGATGCCGGCCTCGGGCTTGAACTCGAACGTGGTCACCACCGGCCCGGGATTGATTTGCGTGACCTGCCCATGAACATCGAACTCGGCATACTTTTCGGTGAGCACCTGGGCCAGCAGTTTGAGTTCGTCGGCGTCGACGGCCTGCTGCTCGTCGGGGCGCTGCAGCAGACTGCTCGAAGGCAATCTGTATCCCCCGGCGATGCGCGGCAGGGTGGTCTTGGCTTTGACGCCACTATCGCCGCGATCGGACACCGCGGGCTCAACGAGCGATTCGGCCGAAGCTGCTGCCGGAAGAGACTCGGGCAAAATTCCGCCGGTGGGAGGCGAAGCGGCTTTCACTTTGGCCGCATTTTCTTCCGCCATCATGCGTTCGATGCCCGTCGCTCGCGGAGCCTCAGCAGGAGCCTGCGGCGCGGCTTGCGCTGGACGCGATTGGATCCACTGCGTCTTCACAATTGGCTTCGTCTGGCGGCGCTGTTCGAGTTCCCGTTGTTGGCGCTTGCGCGTGCGTTCTTCCCGCCAATCCTGGTAGCGATTCCAAAGCGCGGTCGTGAAGGTGAAATGGGTTGGAATCCAGAGCCGAATCGAGGAGAACGAAAACGCGGTCGAGAGATAGAGCGAGACAGCGAGAATCGTGGCGCAGACAATATATGCGCCGATGACATTCAAATAATGGATCAGGAAATCGCCGACGACGCGGCCGAGCAGACCCTCGATTGGGATGACTTGCATCCAACGCAACTGGCCCGGCAAAAGCGCCAGCATCGCGGGAATGAACATCATCAGCCAGATTCCGCCGAGGCTCTTGGCCAGCGGCGATTGTACTTTGCTTGAGCGAAACCAGCGCACGCCCAAGGTCGCCGGGAAAATCACCAGCAGAAACGCGCCAACTCCGAAAAACTGCAGAAGAGCATCGGCGACATAAGCGCCGACAATGCCGATCCAATTGCGGGCCGAATGTGAGCCGGTCAGCACCGAGGCGCTGTCCCACGAGGGATCGAGCGCAGAATATGAAGCGAGCGCGAGGAAGAGGAGGAGTGCGGAGACACACAACAGGAACCCGACGAGTTCGTTGAGCCGCCGGTTGCCGGTAGGCACAAAGATGGTTGCCAGATAATCCATGGGGCCGGTTCAGACCGGAGACACCGGTACCTGCAATCGGCCAGAGCCTGACTATTATCTCAGGAAGGACGGGCGAGGACAATGGGGGAAATGGCGGGAGTGTTCAGGTAGATTCAGGTTTCAAAGTTTCAAAAGTTTCAGGGTTCGAGCCTTCTACGGTGCGCATGACCTGCAAATCTTGGGAATGCGGCCGGCTTTGGCCTCAGGAAGTATTCGGCCGCCGGTCTTACCTTGAAACGTGAAACTCGAAACCTTGAAACCTCAGCCCTTATGCCAGCTTGGCTGCAAACACCAGCACCAGCACTCCAATAATGATCCGGTAAACGGCAAACGGCGCGAAGCCGCGCTTGCGTACGTAGGCCATGAACCACGCCACGGAAATGTAGGCGACGATGAACGAGACCACGAAGCCGATGGCGAGAACGATCCAGCCGTGCACGTCAATCTGCGAAACGCCGATGGGATTCTCTCCCTTGCCGAGGAGCGATTTATAGAGCGTGTAGAGCGTAGCGGCGGTCATGGTTGGAATCGACAGGAAGAATGAGAATTCCAGCGCGGAGGCGCGGGACATGCCGGCGATCTGACCGCCGGCAATGGTTGACATTGAGCGCGAGGTCCCAGGAAAAACTGCGGAGAAGATCTGGCAGAATCCGATCCATATTGCCTGCCCCAGACTCATCGATTCCATCTTCCAGGTGTGAATGCGGCTTTTGACCATCGGTCCGGCGGCTTCGGCCTTGGCGTGCATGGCGTCGACAATCCACATGACAATGCCACCGATCAGCAACGACCACCCCATGATGACGACGCTTTCGAGATGCTTGCCAATGACCTTGGTCAGCAGGAACGCAGGGATCGCGGTGACGACGAAGGCGACCATGGTCAGCCCGAGTGGATGCGTCAGCGGATTGCGCTTGCCGCTTTCCCCCCGCGGAAACGTAGACACGAATTGCTTGATCCGGTTCCAGAAATACACGGGCAAACATAAGATCGCGCCGAGTTGAATGACGATGGAATACATCTTCCAATAGCCGTCGTTCAGGCTCAGCGTCGGCGCGAGGCCGGAAACATGAAGCAGGGCTTCGGAAAGCCGCAAATGCGCGGTCGAACTCACGGGAAGAAATTCGGTGAGACCTTCGACGATGCCAAGGATCAGAGAAATCAGGTAAGAGTTCAATCGTCCTCCCTGGAATGACGGGAATCAGTATCGCAGAAGCAGTACTGCGCGCGCTGAAGCAAATTTCTGGCTATGAACCACGGAGGACACAGGACGCATAGAGGAAGGCAGACATCTCAGTTTGCAATCAATCACCCGTATTGCCAAAGGTGGGCACGCCCCGTCGGACGTAAAACATCAGCGTCTGGGCGCGAAATCCCCAATCGCTTTGCGGATATTGACTGACGATCTTCTGCGTCAATTCCAAAGCGCGATTCTTCGATTCGTCAGATTTTTTTCGATTGGCCTCCGTCTGGTAGATGTCGATCAGAGCGGCTTGCCGCCACGCGGCGTCGTACAAAGCTTCGGCGGCCGCTGGTGATTGCGGATGCTCCTTGACGTACTTTTCATACATATCCGCTTCCTTTTCCGGACACTTCGAGGCGGCCTGCCAGTCGCCGCACAGCTTGTTATCAATCATTCGAAACGCCGCGAGATCCGCCCACTTACTTCCGGGGAATTTCTTGATGACCAACCGCATCCAGTCTTCATTGATCTGGCCACGCATGTAGGCTTGGCGCTCGCGTGCGGAAGGACGCGTCAGCACATCCTCACGATCGAGTTGCCAGCGGTCATCGGCGGCGCGAAAAAGGCCTTCGCCGGCGAGCGGAGAATTGGGAAATAAGTCGTAGACGCGGTAATAGAGGCGCATCGCCTCCTGGGCCGCATCTTTACGTCCCAGACGGCGCGCGGCCTGGTCTTCGGCGTTGGCGGCTTCTCCGAAAATGATCTTGTCACCGTCAGGGGTGGCCGTGCTCACCAACGCTTTGGTGTGAACCCAGCCGGTGATGGTCTTCACGTCCTGTTCTTCGTCGTCATCGCTCTCTTGCTGACGCGGCTGGGCGAGAATTGCTTCGACCTGCGTCCACTCGGAATTGTGGTCCAGAATGGCGAGTTCATAGCCCCGGCCTATCTCGCCGAGTTTGGCAGAATCGGCGCCGGGCGAGACCCGAATCGCTTCTTCGCTGATAAGCGTGCCACGAGGGGCTTGAGCGAAGGCAAGAGTTGAGATTAGGCAGAGGCTGGCGGCGAGGGCAATGAGGCGCAATTTCATAGGTAGATTATTCGCCGGAGAGGGCTAGCTCTGCAACGTCTCAACCGCGCCGGAGTTCGCAGAGCATGGCTGGTTCGATGTTGCCGCCCGAGATGATCGCGACGTTGACCTTCGTTTTCGGAAGTTGATCGGCGTGGAAGAGAAATCCAGCGGTGGCGACGGCTCCGCTGGGTTCGGCACTCGTTTGGGGATCATGAGCCAGGAGTTTCATTGCCTCGCGAATTTCGTCTTCCGTGACAGTGATGATGTCATCGACATAGGCACGAATGTGCTCAAAATTGATCGGACCGATCGATTGCGTTCGCAATCCGTCGGCGACGGTGCGCGAAACCTGCTCTGCCGGGAATTGGACGATCTTGCCCGAATGCAAGCTGGCTTGGGCATCGGCGGCGAGTTCGGGTTCGACGCCGATTACTTTTACTTTCGGATTCGTGAGCTTGATGGCGGCGGCTATGCCGGAGATAAGCCCCCCGCCGCCGACGGGTGAGAGAACACATTCAACTTCGGGCAAGTCTTCGAGAATCTCGATCCCGATCGTACCTTGTCCGGCAATGATTTTTTCGTCGTTATACGGAGGAACGATGATGTAGCCGTGCTCGGCGGCAAGCGCTTCCGCCTTGATTTTGCGCTCGTCGGAGCCCGGTCCGACGAGAACGATTTCGGCTCCGAGCTTCACTGTGGCTTGGCGTTTGATTTCGGGCGCATTCGAGGGCATGACAATTACTGCTTTTGTCTTGAGAGCGCGGGCGGCATAGGCAACGCCTTGGGCGTGATTGCCCGATGAGTAAGAAATTACGCCATAGTTCCGTTCGGTGTCGGAGAGCGAGGCGATTTTGTTGTAGGCCCCGCGAAGTTTGAAGGCGCCAATGGGCTGCTGGTTTTCGGGCTTCAGCCGGAACCGGAAGCCATTTGGCATGTGTGTTCCCCTGTCTCGCAAAAGAGCCGAGACATAGGGCATCCCGAAGTTGAATTCGATCAGTTGCGTGCGGACGGTAACGCCTTCGAGGCGTGATTGGGCACTGCGAAGGTCGGAGAGGCTGATCATTGGTTTAGTTGTGCCTACGGTCCACAGGGTATCGTTAATCGCGCCGTTCCCGCCAGCGAACCGGCGGGCTACTCTCGGCAGTTGCTCCGGGACGAAAAGCCCACCTCCATGACTCCCTTCCGGACGACAAAACTAGCAAAGTACACGCTCTCTGCAGCCAGCCCGCTTGCATTTTTCCCGGTCTGCAAACGATACTTAAAAATTCTGACTGCCATGAAAAGCACAATCTCGCTCTCCACTCCTTCTGAAGTCGAAACCGAAGCGTTGGTCGCCGTCGTGCTCGATCACAGCGAGGCCGCGGCCAGCAACAACGGCCAGAAACCGCAACTGAAACTGGCCACGAGCGATTCCGCCGTGCAATCGGCGGCCGCCGACTTGCTCGCAAGTGGAGAACTTTCGGGCAAGCTTCTAGAGACGAATCTGCTTCACAGACCGAGTGGACTGAAAGCGAAACGTTTACTGCTGGCTTCCGGCGGGAGTGCAAAGAAGTTCTCAACCTACGAACTGCGCCGGGTTGCGGGCACGGCGGTGCGCACCCTGAAGTCTCGCGGCATTCGCAGCTTTGCGTTCGTCGCGCCGACCGGTATTGGCGCGGAAGAAGCTGTGAGCGCCATTATTGAGGGTGCGCACGTCGGCAACTTCGATCCCGATTACTATCGCAGCGATCGTAAAGATCAGAAGATCGACGAACTCACAGTTATCGCGTCCGGCGACAAAGGCAGGCTCGAGAACGCCGCTCGTGAAGCGCAGATCATCGGCGAGTCACAGAACTTCACTCGCGACCTGGTCAATGAGCCTTCCAACCGTATGACACCAACCATTCTGGGCGAGCGCGCAAAGAAGATGTCTGCGGAAGTTGGGTTGAAATGCGAAGTCTACGGCCCGGAAAAGATCAAAGAGCTAAAGATGGGAGCGTTTTGGAGCGTGGCGCAAGGATCCGACGAGCCTCCTGCTCTGATCGTCATGAAATATGAACCCGCGGGAGCTCCCGCTAAACCGGTTCTGGGCTTGGTAGGGAAGGGCATCACCTTCGATACGGGAGGCATTTCGATCAAGCCCGCCGACGGCATGGAGAAGATGAAATACGACATGGCCGGGGGCGCGACCATGATCGGCGTGATGCGCGCCATCGCGCTGCTGAAACCTAGAATCAAAGTCATCGGGATCGTGTGCGCGACGGAAAATATGCCCTCGGGAAAAGCACAGAAACCTGGCGATGTGCAGATCGCGATGTCAGGCAAGTCGATCGAAATCATCAACACCGACGCGGAAGGACGCCTTGTTCTCGCCGATGGCTTGCACTATGCCAGGCAACTCGGCTGTACGCATCTGGTGGACGCGGCCACGCTTACTGGGGCAGTGGTCGTCGCACTCGGCTACAACAATGCCGGCATATTTACCAACGACGAGGAAATGTACGAACGTATTCATCGCGCGAACGAGGAAGCCGGCGAAAAAATGTGGCGCTTGCCTGTTGATGACGAATACAAGGAGCAGATTCGCAGCTCGATTGCCGACATCATGAATACCGGCGGGCGCTGGGGCGGCGCGATCACCGCGGCAATGTTCCTGAAGGAATTTGCGGAAGACACTCCATGGATTCACCTCGACATCGCAGGAACCGCCTGGATGGAAGAGCAAAAACCCTGGATCGCCAAAGGGCCTTCGGGAATTGCAGTGCGCAGCTTGGTGGAATTCGTGAAGGGATTCGCGGGCCAGCTTTAACGGGTTGACCGGAAATCGGGAGACCAACGGCTTCCTTGATCCGTCAGCACCTGCGGCCGGCTCGCATACTCGATGTGGGGGACGCGACGCAAAAGCTGAACTCTACGTTAGAGCGATGGGGCTCGAACGGCCGCCACGAATCGACGAAAGCCATAACTTGGGAGCAGGTTGAGGGCAGCCCCTTGCCGCTCGGCGCCACCTGGATTGAAGCGGAACGAGCCTTCAACTTCGCGGTCCATGCTGAGCAAGCTGCAAGCGTGACGTTGCTGCTCTACGCTCCATCTGAACTTCTGACTCCTGCCTTCGTCTACTCTTTCGACTTCTTGCGGAACAAGTCGGGCCGTATCTGGCATTGCCGGATTCCGATCGCCGACATAGGCGAGTGCCGTTATTATGCGTACTCGGTGTCGGGAGAAGATTTGCCTGGCGTTCACAGCTTTGATCCACAGAAGGTTCTGCTCGACCCATACGCGAAGGCTGTTTTCTTTCCGCCCGAATTTGACCGTACCTTGGCCATGCGGGAAGGATCGAATGCGGGAAGGGCGCCGCTCGGAGTGTTGCCCAGCCAGACAGCGGAATTTGATTGGGGTGAACTCTGTCCACCACAGCACGAAGCCGACGCAATCATTTACGAATTGCACCTGAGAGGCTTCACTCAGAATCCGAATTCCGGCGTGGATCCGTCTCGGGCCGGGACTTATGCGGGCCTGGTCGACAAGATCCCTTATCTGAAAGATCTCGGCGTGACTGTGGTTGAGTTGATGCCGATATTCCAGCGCGATCCTCAGGAAGGCGACTACTGGGGCTACATGCCTCTGAACTTCTTTTCTCCCCACGCGCAATACGCCAGTACTCGCGACCTCGAGCAACGCCGTGAATTTAAGAGTATGGTGAAGGCGTTTCATGAGGCGGGGATTGGCATCGTGATGGATGTCGTCTACAACCACACCTGCGAAGGTGGTCACAGAGGTCCGATTTACAGCTACAAAGGGTTGGGCAGCGCAAGCTATTACATGATGACCTCAGATCCGGCAAACCCGTATGCGAATTATTCGGGTACAGGTAACACGTTGAATTTTGGCAGGGGGCACGTGCGCAAGATGGTAATGGACAGTTTGCGCTATTGGAAAAAAGAGATGCACGTCGACGGCTTCCGCTTTGATCTAGCTTCGGTGTTTAGCCGCAATGCCGATGGATCGCTGAACTGGGGGCACGCACCGATTTTCGCAGCAATAGCCGGCGATCCGGAGTTAGGTCCGTTACGTCTGATCGCTGAGCCCTGGGACACGGGAGCGTACCAACTCGGACGTGGCTTTCCCGGCATCACATGGCTCCAGTGGAATGGCAGGTTCCGCGACGACGTGCGCCGGTTTGTGAAAGGCGACACGGGAATGGTCCCCGACCTGATGCGGCGGATCTACGGGAGCGACGATTTTTTCCCCGACAACCGCGACGACGCCTATCACGCCTATCAGAGTGTCAACTACGTCACTTCGCACGATGGCTTCACGCTCTATGATCTGGTCTCGTATAACGAAAAGCATAATTGGGCCAACGGACAAAAAAACCAGGACGGGACGAACCAGAACTATAGCTGGAACTGCGGACATGAAGGCGATGCAGGAGCCCCTGCCGAAGTGCTGGCGCTGCGTCGGAGGCAAGTGAAGAACTTTTTCTGCTTGCTTATGTTGTCGAACGGAACCCCGATGTTTCGAGCCGGAGATGAATTCCTGAACACGCAATTTGGGAACAACAATCCGTATAACCAGGACAATGCGACGGGCTGGCTCGATTGGTCCCAGTTGCAGTCCAATCAGGATGTTTTTCGTTTCTTCAAGAGCATGATCGCCTTCCGCAAAAACCACCCGACGCTCAGTCGCAGCCGTTTCTGGCGTGAAGATGTTGAATGGTACGGAACCGGCGCAGTTGCGGACTTGTCCCCCGGTTCCCACAGCCTGGCCTTCTGCCTGCATGGCGCATCTCAGAACGACAAGGACATCTACGTACTTATCAACGCCTACTGGGAAGACTTGGAGTTTCAGATCCAGGAAGGTACCGCATCAGAGTGGACCAGAATCGCCGATACCGCGTTGCCAACCCCAAACGACTTCTCGAACTCCATGGAGCCCCTGGCAACGTTGAGTTATCGCGTGGCGCCGAGATCCGTGGTTGTCCTGCTTCGGTTGAGCTAGCCGGAAAGACATGCACTAGACATCCTGCAGGATCTCATACGGTGAGCATGGGTCCCCATACGGAAAAAGCAAGTTTCCTCCACCCGATTATTTGGCGACCTCGCCCCGGAAATTGTCAGTTTTCGCCACGCCGCGTATTTGGCGTCAGCACAGTCAGGTTCCCGACGGTTTCCTTCTTCACTGGACCCTGAAGTTGGGCGGTGCGATCGATCATCCACAGCTCAGGAATAATTTCCCCCACTAGCTTCCCGTGACAAAAAAGCCGAACGACTGAACTCTCCGAGACCACAATGCCCACAGCTTGAGTGACGGCGCTGATGTTGGCTGCCGCGATGTGCCGGCTACCTAGCCCGAGAGGCAACTCCACATTCGAGGCGTTAGCGTCCAAGTAGCGGCATGCGGAGATAACGTAACCCGTGTAGCTGACCACAAATGCTCCATCCAACTGCGCCAGTTCCTTCACGGTCCCTCGGAGATTCGGATTGCTGAGATGGCGTGAGGATTCTGGATGGCCAGCAAGTGGATCAAGGATCAGCGACCTCGACCTCGCCAGAACGGCTTGTTCATCGCCCAGCGTGAACAAAGTGCCGACACGTCTTCCTTCACGTCCCTCCCGGGCAATTTCCACCGCAAGCTCAATGAGAGACTCCAAAATGGCGGGATCGTATTCCGTGACCTGGCACAGGATACTTTCGAACATGAATCATTCTCGTGGTTCAAAGACGATCTAATCGAACCAATCAACGATGAGGGCAATTAGCTCCCGTGCTCTGCGAGCGGGAGGTATACCTGAAAACGGGTGTCACCCGGTTTCGAATGAACCTGAACGTTGCCGCGGTGTTTCCTTACGATTCTCTGGACTGTATCGAGTCCCAAACCTGTGCCCGCACCCACTCCCTTGGTGGTGAAGAAAGGCTCAAAAATATGGGCCATTATTTCCGGTGAGATGCCCGAACCGTTGTCGCCGATCTCAACCACAACACATCCATCCTCGCGATAGGTTCGGACTCGCAGTTCGCCTTGGCCGTTCATGGCGTCAATGGCGTTATCGATCAGATTCGTCCAGACCTGATTGAGCTCGCTCCCGAAAGAGTCGACAAGCAGCGGGATGGGCTGGTAGTCCCGTTGCACTGTGACTCCGCGTTTGAGCTTATGGTTCAAGATCGTTAAGGTGGCCTCCAGACTTTTCACGATATCGATATTCTGAACCGGCGACTGGTCCATGAATGTGTATTCCTTGATCGCCCGGACGAGATCAGAGATTCGCGAGGTGCTGTTCTCGATCTCCTTCAATAGGCTCGCAATTTCGACGGAAGCAGCGATTCGCACCAGGGCTGCCCGTGCCGTGGCTGCGTCAAGATTCTCAAATAGGGATTCAAGCGCCGAGGGCTTGATTCCTCTTTGTGCCAACTCGGCCGCCAATTGCCACAGATCGTTTTGCCCATGACTCCGCAGCAAAGAATCAATTTGATCTTCAAGATCGCTGATCGTCAGTGCATCGGGTGGCGGCTCGTCCCGTTGCGTGAAGGAGGACTCCAGTTTCTCGATCTCTGCTTTCTGCGTTGGAGTCAGCTCGCGCCGGCCAAGCTCATGGCTGGCGTCTTTTATGCTCTTCAGGGTGTCCCGCAGCTGCGCCGCAGCTCGCTTGGCCGCTGACGCAGGATTGTTGAGCTCATGCGCCAGTCCAGCAGAAAGCTTTCCCAGTGCAGCGAGCCTATCACGCTGTTGTTCCAAGCGCGTGGCTTCACGAACTCGATCGGACATTACGCCCACCAGGCGTTTGGCCAGCTCTGGCATTTTCTGAATCAGATCGGGAAACAATGACGCTGGAAATCGCAGAATGCGGCTGTCGCTCACCGCTCGCCCCGTAACCGTGAACTGTTTCATTCGCGAAAAAGGCAAGGCTCCGGTCACATCTCCGACTTTTCCAGCAATCACAACGGTTTCGCCGCCGAACTCGCCTCGCCACTCAAACTCGCCCTCAAGCAAGACGAACATCGTGTCGGGAGGATCGCCCTGTCGAGCGTAGACTTCGCCCGCCTTAAGAATCTGCTCTCGCGACTGACTGAGAAACCACGCAATCTGATCGTCAGGCAAATCAGCGAATGCCGGAAAGCGCAACAGTTCGGAGGGAGTCGTCATTAGACCTTGCTCAGATACTGATGAATGAATTGCACCGCCACCGAGCCTTCGCCAACCCCGGAAGCCACGCGCTTCACCGACCCATGCCGCACATCTCCGACTGCGAAGATACCGGGCACATTCGTCTCCAGAAGGAAAGGATCCCGGTCCGGTGTCCATCCTTTTGGATGCTGACCCTCTCGTATCAGGTCAGGACCGGTCAAGAGAAAGCCGCGATCGTCTCGTTCGACCAAACCTCCGAGCCAGTCGGTCTGCGGGAGGGCTCCGATAAAGATAAACATGGAACTGGCCGGGACACGTTCAATTTTGTTCGTATCGGAACAAAGGACGGAAATCTCTTCCAGCCGCTTTTCGCCGTGGACCTCCCCAACGCTGGCATGGTTCCAAAGCTGAATGTTTGGAGTCCGTTCGATTTGATCGATCAGGTACCGCGACATTGTCGCGGCCAGTCCATCTCCGCGCACCAGGATCACCACTTTATTGGCATACTTCGCAAAATTGATTGCGGCCTGGCCTGCGGAATTCGCCCCGCCTACCACGTAGACCATTTCTCCCTTGCACGAGAGTGCTTCCGTAGCTCCCCCTCCGTAGTAAACGCCGGCGCCTTGGAGCCGATCGATTCCTACAGCATCCAATCGCCGCCATTGCACACCGGTCGCGACCATTAAGGCGTGACAGGAGATCTCGCTTCCGTCGGCCAGCTTGATGATCCGGTACGGACCCTCCACACGGACGCTCTCTGCCCTCTGAGGTGCGAGGATCTCCACGCCAAAACGCTGAGCCTGGACGACGGCACGCCGCGCGAGATCGCCACCGCTCAGGCCGGTCGGAAATCCAAGGTAGTTTTCGATTCGAGAACTCATGCCTGCCTGGCCGCCCGGGGCTTCACGTTCAATAATCACTGTATGCAAGCCTTCCGAAGCGCCGTATACTGCAGCAGCCAACCCGGCAGGGCCCCCGCCGATAATTGCTAAATCGTAGAAGTCGGTCTGAGCGCGGGTGCGCAGCCCAACCCTTTGCGCGACCTCTGCCGGAGCCCCTTCCAGCAGCTTCGTGCCGTCGGGAAAAAGAACGACCGGCAGGTTCGATGCCTCGGGTCCAAGCACATCAAGGATGCGTTTGGTTTCGGGATCATTCGCGCTGGCCTCGACGTCGATCCATTGGTAGGGAACGTGGTTGCGGGCTAGAAAATCGCGGAGTTCGTAGCTGCGAGGAGACCATCGTGTGCCGAGCACCCGTATCCCTTCAAATGCTGGACGATAGGACGCACGCCAGTCATCGAGCAGATCATCAAGCTGAGGATAAAGATGGTCTTCGGGAGGATCCCAAGGCTTCATGAAAAAGTAATTGATGTTTGCTTCATTGATGGCGCTGATGGCAGCGCTCGTGTCGGCGTAGGCGGTTAGGAGAGCTCGCTTGGCCTCAGGGAAGATCTGCATTCCCTCCAGCAAAAACTCGACGCCATTCATCCGAGGCATGCGTTGATCGGCCAGCATTAGTGCGACACTGTCATTGCGGAGCTTCAGTTGCCTGAGGAGGTCGAGCGCTTTCTCGGGCGACTCGCTACCGATCACCCGATATTCAGCTCCATACTGCGTGCGCAGGTCACGCTCGACCGCCCGCAGCACATCAGGATCGTCATCGACGCTGAGCAGAATCGGTTTCGCCATTAGCCTTCCATTTACTTTATGAGCCGGCCTTGGAAAATGGAAATTATGTGGAGACGCTCTGTTTAGATACACAACCTGGGGTTTGGTTGCAAGGTTTAGCGGTGATCAACTCCGACTGTGCGTGGCTTTTGCTCATGCCGCGCCCTGAAGTGAGGATCAAACTTCCCCAGGCAGCATAGTGCGCAGTTGCAGTCTGGCGATTCTTTAGCTCCCGAGGACGGTGTCGAACTGGACCACTTGACCATCCTAGGTAGTCGATTCCCGCGATATCCGCTCAGGCTGGGACCTGAGTGTCGTAAGCTCTCAGCGCACTCAAAATCATTTGAACGACCGCCTCGTCTCCGATCGCCGTGTTCATCATCGTATGGTAAATGGCGCGATCCGGCCACTCCACATGGAAATATCTCTGAATGAAATCGGAGCGCTCGCGGTCGACGGTATCGACAAGTTGTTCGGCTTCTTGCTGGGTCTTGCCGCGCGCTAACAGGCGTCGCACCTTCTCTCCCCGCAGGGCGTAGAGAAATACCCGCAAGGTGTCCGGCCGGTTTTTAAGAAACTGTTGCGATCCTCGACCCACAATGACGGAGTTTCCCTTCTCGGCCGCATGTTGCACGACTCGCTGCGTGATTCTCAGAATGGTTTCGCTGTCGACCACGTTGAGTTTAGGCGCATTGATGCTGCCCTCATAACTGCCCCGCATGAACGATTTGAAAAGACGGTAGTAGAGTGGATCGGGGCGTTCCTCGCGAGCCTCAACGACGGCCTTGGGACAATGGGCAAGCCTGGCGATCTCCTCCGTCAGCAACTGGTCCCAGAGTTTCCAGCCGAGTTGCTTCGCCAACAGCTGCGCGATCTCGCCGCCGCCACATCCGTATTCGCGCTCGATGGTAACGATTTTGATCATGTCGATAATCCATTACTGTTCAAACGTGAACCGCGAGAACTGGACACGGTCCGAGCTGGATCACGCGATACGTGGTTGAACCAAAGATCGCCCGATCCAGAGCCCCGGCCCCACGCACACCTATGGTCACCAGATCGATTTCCGCTTCCCCGGCATATTCCACGATACGCTGGTATGGTTTCCCGAGGACGACCAATGTCTTGCTCTTGATGGTTGGGCGTTTGTCGGTTGGAATCAGTCTCTCCAGCCGCCGCTTCGCTGTCGCCAGAACTTCCTCGTTTTTTGCCTTACTTGGCGCTTCCTCGACTACGTGCATTATCGTCAGCTCGGCTCCGTATTCCTCGGCCACAGAAATCGCGTATTCCAAAGCTCTATCTGAATTCTCCGAGAAATCCGTGCAGATGAGAATCCGATTCAAGTAGTGGACGTAATGTCCACTCTCCCCCGCCGCAACCGCATCGTGCGGTGGCTGGCAAACTACCAGCACTGGGCACGAGGCTTCGCGCATAACCCGGTCAGTGGCCGAGCCGAGCATAAGTCGATCGAACCCGCGGCGGCCGTGCGTTCCCATGACTATCAGGTCGAATTGCTCCCGTTGGGCAAACGAGAGAATCGAATCAGGCGCCCTGCCCTCGCAAATCGCGAGTTCCGGATGAATTCGTTCCTGACTGTGTTGGTTCACAAATTCCTGCAGGTGCTCCTTGCCGCCTTTGTGGAGCGATTTTCGAAGGTTTGCATAGTCTCCTCCGTCGGTGGCGGCATAATCCGCGTAAGGGTATTTCCACATCTCCACGACATGCAGAGCTGTCAGTTTGGCGTCATAGTGCTCGGCCAGCGACAGCGCATGACGGAAGGCGCGCGTCGAAAACTCTGAGAAATCAATCGGGCACAGGATACGTTGGATCATCATGATCCCTCTTCGCGCAGTGGTGATAGTCGCGTCATGTTTTTTGTTTTCATACGCTCACTCTGCCACTCTCACGCCTCCGCCGCCAGGGTCATTCTTCTTCAGCACGAAGCTCAGACAGAACATGATCGCCGACCCTACAGCAAGAACCATGAAGGTATCGATATATGCGAGGGTGGCTGCTTGCGCTTGCAAAGACTGGTAAATGCTCGCATAGGCGCGGGCAATCGCGTCGCGCCTTTCCAGCCCGAAAGTAGTCAGGGCGCGTGTCAGTCCGTTGCTCAAATTCATAAAGTTCGGGTTGTCGATTCTTGCCTTTTCTACGAGTCTCAGTTGATGCAATTGCGAACGCCGGGTAATCAACGTGGTCACCAGCGACGTTCCCACGCTGCTCCCAATATTGCGCATGAAGTTGATGAGGCCCGCGACCGAGTTGTTTTTTTCCGGGGCAATTCCGATGTAAGCCGCCAGCGTAATCGGCACAAACAGAAATCCCAGTCCGATCACCTGAGCGATCCGTAGCCACGTCGCCGCACTAAAGCTCAGTTGCAGATCAATCCGTTTGGTCGAGTAGTACATTGCGGCGGCCAATGCCAACCAGCCAAATGCGATCAACCGGCGCGCTTGCACCTTCGTCGTCAATTGGCCCATGATCGGCATTTCGATGAGCAAGACAACGCCCCCAGCCGAAAGAGCCAGTCCAGCGATTTCTGAGGTGTATCCGAGAAGTGTCTGGAGGAACAGGGGCATCAGAACCAGACTGCTGAATAATAGAATTCCCAGCATGAACATCATCAGGCTTGAGCTGGCAAAGTTGAAGTTCTTAAACATGCGCACGTCGATAATTGGAGTTTTATGAAACCACTCCCAGATCACCAGCGAGATCAGGCACACGGTCGCAAGCACGACCAGAGTCGTGATGAAGTGCGACCCAAACCAATCGTCCTCCTGACCTTTGTCGAGCAGAATCTGCAAAGAGCCAATGCCGACCGTTAAAAAAGCTATGCCCACATAATCCAACTTGACGCCCGCCGCCTTGAGCCGGCTTAGATAGGGAGGGTCTTCGACAAAGCGCCGCACCAAAAATAACGTGGCTATGCCGACCGGAAGATTGATGAAGAAGATCCAGCGCCAGGAATAATTGAACGTGATCCAGCCCCCGAGGGTTGGACCAATCGTCGGCGCCGTCACCGCGGTGATTCCGTACAACGCGAATGCCAGGCCTCGCTGTTGTGGCGGAAACGTGTCCGCCAGGATGGCTTGAGCCATCGGCTGTAAACCACCCCCTCCTGCGCCCTGCAAAACCCGGAACAGGAGAAGAAACCCGAGGTTGGGCGCTAGCCCGCACAGAAGCGAACTCACGGTGAAAATCGCCAGGCAAGACATGAAGAAGCGCTTCCGTCCAACAGCGCCGGCGAGCCAGCCGCTGATCGGGAGGACGATGGCATTCGAAACCAGATACGAAGTGAGCACCCATGTGCTTTGGTCATTGCTCGCACCCAGGCCTCCCGCTATGTAGGGAAGGGCGACGTTGGCAATGCTGGTATCCAGCACCTCCATGAAGGCTGCGAGCGCGACGACAACGGCGATCAGCCAAGGGTTGTATCTTGGCTGCCAAACTTCCTGGTCGAGAGTGAGAGCAGCACTACTCATCGCAGA
>Ga0335074_10002919_pt1 | contig 23338 bp, 19 predicted proteins | sample Lox_Sample_23_FD_206715 | JGI IMG/M metagenome (GOLD analysis project Ga0335074, IMG submission 206715) | Soil microbial communities from Loxahatchee National Wildlife Refuge, Florida, United States - Lox_Sample_2.3 | ecosystem: Environmental > Terrestrial > Soil > Wetlands | place: USA...
CAGCCCTCTGACTACATCGGAATTGGCCATCGCATCGGTGAGGATCTGTTGTCGGTAGAGAATCGCTGATGCTTCGGTCAAGCTGTGAAGCACGGTTTGGCGTGCGACATCGCGAAGGAAGGAATCGGCGGCTGCCATCGAGTCGAACAGGATGTTCAGTCCGAGATCCTGCGTCAGTTCTTCAGCCTGTGATGGCAACGGCGCCTGCAGATCATAATCGCTGTCCGGGTGCATCAGGAAGGCTTTCATTGCCCGTCCTTCCTGGTATTGGCAGCGATCCGGTTCAGGATTTCGGTTCGCCCGAGCCGATGCTTCTCAGCAAGGGCGAAGGCATACGCCAGGCCGTTCGCAGGCCGTCGCAGAATCCTAAAGGTTCGCCGGGCCGGATCGGCCGGATCGACTTCACCGACCATGCTCACCGTGCTCGCGTTGAAGGAGGCGAGCTCATCGAGGAAGGTTACGAACACGCAGAGCATGTCCCGCTCCACAATCTGGCCTAGCACTTCTCGGCTGATAAACAGCGCATCATCCACCGTTGTCGAGAGGAAGCTCTCGTTCATGATCAGGACGCTGTCAGGAGTGGCAAGCTCGAGAACTTTGCGAATCCGCCATAGTTCGTCTTCGAGTTTTCCTGTCAGGTTCTCGACTTGTTCCTGACTGTCGAAGTGCGTGAATATCTGATCACAGAGAAAGAGATTCGCCTGCCGTGCCGGGACCGGGCACCCCAGGGCGGCCAGATAATGGAGTTGGCCGAACATTCTCGCAAAGGTGGTTTTCCCACCTTGGTTGGGTCCGGTGACGATCAGGATGCGCTCCTCGCCGGAGAGCGAGAATCCATTGGTCACAACCTTTCGATTGCTGCCACGAAGCTTTTCAGCGAGTGCCAAATCGAACGCTTCCGTTGCTGACTCTGCCTTCGAACTGTTTGAAAGAGTCGGATAGCAAAACGCCAGTCCGGTTGTTTCGATTCGCTGCCGGAATTCAAGCCATGCAAGATAGAACTGCACTTCGCGGTCGAACTGCACGACGACCGGGTCACAAAAGTTCTTGTGCCGCAGGCAGAAATCTCCGAGAGCCGTAAATGTCTCCGGAAAGAGCAGCGCCACTCTGTCGAGAATGGCAGCCTCTACGTGATTCATCTCGGCGGCAGGGGCGAAGCGGAAGCGGTGCTCTCCGGCTGATCCCTGGTTGAACTTAAGAAAGGTTTCCAGCACGTCCGCGCTGTAGTCGGGTTCGGGCGCGTAGCGACGAACCGACACGCGTTTGCCGTCGATGAGCAGCGCGTATCGGATTTGCCCTAGCTCAGCGGTGAGCTTTTGCGCATGGAACTCCATCTCAGAGAACACTTCGGACGCAATGACTGTCTCCAGATGATGTTGGAATCTGCGCAGACCCTCTGATTCGATTGCGGCAGCCACAAAGATCGCGTGGAGCGCGCGAATTGCCCTGCAGTAGACGTCCACGGCATCCAGAAAACTGCGCTGTTTCTGGCGCTCGTAATAAAGCTTGTCGGCTCGGGCAACATCCCCGCGCAGGTCAATCATTGCAGAAGCAAATTCGCAAACACCATGAGCGAGCTCTGGCTGTTCCAGATCGCGAAACACTTTATGACGAAACCGGATCACTTCAGGATCTCGGAAAGTCGAGTAGAAAAATGGCTTCAGATCGTAATCCTCACGACCGGTTGCAACCGCAGCCAGAACCTGATCGAGATTCAGATCCGGAAAGCAAGCTGGTTGATCGGGCCGCTCAAGATCGCAATGATTCGTGTTCTGAGGAAAGAGAATGCTCGGATGCGCGACGCCGCAGTGAGGTTTTGGAAGAAACTCTTCAGTTTGCGGCGGCAAGGCAAACTCCTCCGAGAATTTATCTCGTAGGAGTCATCTTCCCCTCGGGCAAGGGGCGGTTAAAGTGGACTCCAACACCTGTGCCTTTCAGTATTCCGCCGAGGGGAGGCAGTGTCAACGAAGGCCTCGCTTTACTCTTCCGGAAATGCGAATTTGGCCGCTTTGTTTCGACGAGCGCCTTGCCCTGTCGGCGACAGTTGAGAACGGCTGGGCGGATTGCCTCCGGGAAACCGACTTCGCAGTACCGACTCCCGGTTGATAAGGTCGGCAACGATCCACGATCTCACGAGACTCGCAACCAATTGTCAGCCACTACGGCGAAATTCGGCCCGCGAAGGCCAATCGCGCTCGTATACCGAGCGCTGAAACCCTCAGGAGAGCGCGGGATAGGTCGTATAGCCCTCGGCTCCTCCACCGTAGAAGGTCTTTGGATCCGGCTTGTTCAGAGCGGCTCCGAGTTGCAGGCGCCGAGGCAGATCCGGGTTGGCCAGAAACGCCCGGCCGAATGCGACCGCGTCGGCATGCCCGGTCCGGATTGCTTCCTCTCCCCTCAGCCTGTCATATCCGCCATTCACAATGTAGAGACCTTTCCAAACCGTTCTCAGGTGAGCGGACATGGCGAGATCTGCCTCGCTGCTTCCTTTGCTGTTCTGCGCCGTTTCAACGACGTGGAGATATCCGAGCTCATAAGTGTTGAGTGTTTCAACGGCGACGGAGAAGGTCTCGCGCGGGTCGTCATCCGACATGTCGTTGAAGTTGCCGGTCGGAGAGATTCGCACACCCACGTGCCTGCCATCCCAGACTTCGAGGACGCGTTCAACTGTTTCCCTGAGGAAGCGAACTCGATTCGACGCCGCGCCTCCATACTCGTCCGCCCGCCGATTCGATCCGGTTTTGAGAAACTGATCGATCAGATAACCATTCGCCGCATGAATTTCGACTCCGTCGAATCCGGCGGCTTTCGCGTTGGCGGCTGCCCGCCGATAATCCTCCAGGGTCTCTTTGATCCCGTCAGCCGTCAGGGCAACCGGCTCCGAAACCGGCGCCATACCTGTGGCCGTGAGTGTCTGGCTATTAGCACGGACGGCGGAAGGAGCTACTGGTTGTACGTTGTTCGGCAACAGGGAGGTATGAGAGATTCGGCCGACATGCCACAGCTGAAGGAAGATCCGGCCTCCACCCCGATGAACGGAGTCCACGATGCGGCTCCACGCCCGCACCTGCTCAGGGGAATAGATCCCTGGAGTATCGAGGTAACCCTTACCCATGGGCGAGATTTGCGTTGCCTCGGTCACGATGAGTCCAGCCGAGGCGCGCTGCGAGTAATACGTTGCCGCGAGTTCGCCGGGCACCCCATCCGCGCCTGCGCGGTTGCGGGTTAGCGGTGCCATAAAGACGCGGTTCGCCAGGACCAAAGATCCTAGCTGAGCGGATTCGAAGAGATTCGTCACTCTGGTTCTCCTGTTATTCAACGAGATGGGTGTGCTGCTGGTGAGGGGATCCGGAAGGGCATTCGCCTTCTTCGGCGTCCTGCCAACTTGCCGTCTCTGGTTCACCAGGGAACGAGCCGGGGGCTCATCAGGCCTGTTCTGCGCGCAGCTGCTTCCAGACATCGAAAGCGGTGAGCAGTCCGAGGAGGAGAACCGTGCCGGGAATCACAGGCGGCCTGATGCCGAGAGGAAGAACGCGGGCCGGCACTGCAGGCTGCAGATGGACGTAGATGGCCACGCACATCTGGCTGAAGAGAAGCAGGCATGCGATCAGGAAGAGTTGATTTTTTTTCCTCGCGGTCAGCGATCTCCAAACCCACGGCAGTAAGAAGAAGAGTCCGGTCATCATTTCCGTTACTTTGCCGGCGAGGATCGCCGCATGGGGCAGATGACTCTGTTGAATCTGGACATCGAACCATCCGCGGATTGGCTGAAAGAATTTCAGAAATCCGAACATGAACATCAGAATTCCCAGAAACAGCGACAGGGCCCGGCTGAGGCGACTGGACATCTTTCTTTCTCGCTTTCGACTACTTCAGTTTTTGATCGGGACAGACAGGTCTGTCTCAGGTATATCGACAGTATAGACAGACTGGTCTGTCTCGTGTCAACATGAATCTGATGAAAAGCCTGGAAAAATCCGATCCGCGAGAGAGAATCCTGACCGTAGCCGACCGCCTCTTCTATGCAGAGGGAGTTCGCGCGACCGGCACCGAGAAAATCATGTCCGTCGCCGAAGTCGCAAAGGCGACGTTTTATCGGCACTTCGAAAGCAAGGATACTCTCGTGCTCGCGTACCTCGAAAACCGCGACAAGGCTTTCTGGAACTATCTCTCCCAGCCCACGCGCCCAGGGAATCTTCGCGAGGCTCTGACCAAATTCGAAAAAATGGCGAACTTGCCGGAAATAATCGGCTGCCCGTTCCTTCGGATCGCCTCGGAATTTCCGGACCCTGCTCACCCGTTTCATCGCGTTGCCATCGAGCACCAAAACAAAATTGTTGACTATCTAACCGGGCTGCTCGAGCCCTTCGCGGTCGACAAAAAAGCAGCGGCAGCGGCGATACTCGGCGTCATCGATGGCGCCCTCTCCCTTAGAATGCTTTACGGAAATTCAAAGATGGTTCCGATTCTCTCGCCCGCCGAGGCCGTGCTGAGGAACTTTCAGAGTGCGCGGGCTCGACGTCGCCCATGATTGGATGAAATCGTGAAGCCTCATCCCGGCACGCTGCCATCGCCATGGAGTTGCCCTATCGGGCAGATCGACGAATGGTGATTGGCTCACTCCTCGAGATGACACAATTGCGCTCATTGAGATCGATGGGATCGGGCATCCGATGGACTGCCCCACCTCTGATTGCGTCGCGGCGACGTCAACTCGCACGCGCGGCAACACTGTCGCTTAGTGAATCGATCGCGCAGTCAAGTTGTCGATCCTTGCACCGTGGACCCGAATGGGTGCGAACGGATTCAATAAATCCACAATTGTCCGGCGTCGCCGGCAACTGATAGCGTGGGTCCACCTGGCAGCACGATTGTGTGCCTTTCTCGATGCGAATTAGCCAACTTCAGCCGGCGGCAACAAGCGAAGTCCCTGTCTCGGGACGTTCCGGCCTCTCGTGCCCCATCGTCCGCTTTCGAAATGGTCAGCTTCGAAACGTCAACGACACCCTGGCAGTTGAGGAACCCCTCGAGATGCGGCTCTGTCATGGACCGATCGGCAGCCGACAAACCAGGTCTCTGTCCGTCACGATGAGGACTCCGGGAAACGACCGGGAACTGGCTGTCGGTTTCCTTGTCACCGAAGGGGTGATTCGCGATTCCGCGGACATCGTGGCCATTGACTGGATCGCCTGCCAACCGCAGGGACGATCCGCGACAGCTCTGAGCATCAGTCCGTTTGGCGACGGACGCACCTTCCGTTACAACACACTTCGCGTGGAGCTCGATCCCAGAGTCGTGGTCAACAGCGCGACTTTGGAGCGAAACTTTTACACTACCTCGAGTTGCGGGATCTGCGGAAAAGCATCCCTGCTCGCGCTGCGAACGATTTGCCCACGACGATCCCCTGATTCCTTCAAAATTGAGTCGTCGTTGCTATGGGAACTCCCCGCAAAGGCGCGCTCCTCACAGAGCCTCTTCGAGATCACCGGCGGGCTTCACGCATCGGCCCTTTTCGACTCGCGTGGCCGGCTGCATTCACTTCAGGAAGATGTCGGGCGCCACAATGCGGTCGATAAATTGATCGGGGGTGAGTTCCTCGCAAACCGAGTCCCTCTGCAGGACCGACTGTTGTTTTTGTCGGGCCGCGCCAGCTTCGAACTCCTGCAGAAGGCGCTGATGACCGGTATTCCCATGGTCGTGTCGATCGGGGCGCCTTCCAGCCTCGCGGTCCAGCTTGCCAGGGAATTCGATATCACCCTGGTGGGGTTCCTTCGCGACCGGCAGTTCAACATCTATTCCCGGCCGGAAAGAGTCTGCTTTTCGGAACAGGAGCGCAAACGTCATGAAACTGAGGATTAAAGGAAACTCAATCCGGCTGCGTGTTTCGCGTTCCGATCTCATGACTCTGGCGGAGACCGGCTCGATTGAGGGCGCGATCCATTTCGCGGAGAATCCGGCCGCCGTATGGCGCTTCGGAGTTGCGCAGAATCCCGGATCGGCGGGGCCTTCGGCCGCCTTCGCTTCCAACCGCATTACCGTGACGGTCAGCGCCGGCGACGTTCAGAGATGGGCGAAGTCGGACGAGGTTGGAATCTACTTTTCGCAGAGCATCGGTTCCCAGGGGACGCTCGACGTTCTTCTTGAAAAGGACTTTGCCTGCCTCGACGGAAACGATGAGGACAACTCCGACACTTTTCCCAACCCGGCTATGGAATGTGCAGCCAGATAATCCATGCTGACCGACGCGACATGAGGTGATTGGAGAAGGCAGCGCCCGCGTCTTTCCCTTTGGCACCTGTACCTTGCTTCATCACATAAGTTGAAAACCAGCGCTCCTCAAGCGACGAAGATCGAACCAGATAGTTACTAATCCCGCGGTTTTTCCACGCCGGATTTTCTGCCGGACCGTCCAGCCGACTGATTGCAATCCATAAGAATAGTCGACAGCCGAGCAGCGTCTTCTCGCGCGTTTACCACTGGACCCATGCATAGCAGAAATCGTGAATATCCAAGCGAGACGGTCCATGCCTAAGCTATAGGCAAATAGGGACCCGCGACTGGCAGTCAGCTGGCTCAGATGAACAGACCCACGCCGGCATTGGTCCGAGTTACCTACGTGATGGAGGAGACCGAAGTGAACAATCTTCTCGCTGCGCGATCCCAGATGGGGATGTCTCTTGCATTTCACATCATCTTCGCGGCTATCGGTGTTGCTCTTCCTCTCATGATGGTCATTGCGGAGGGGAAGTGGATCGTCACCCGGGACGACGCATATCTTCTGCTGGCCCAGCGGTGGGCAAAGGGGACAACCATCCTGGCGGCAGTGGGAGCCGTCTCAGGTACGGTCCTGTCCTTCGAGCTTGGGCTGTTGTGGCCGCAGTTCATGCGCCACGCCGGGGCAGTCATCGGGATGCCGTTTTCGCTGGAGGGATTTGCCTTCTTCACGGAAGCCATCTTCCTCGGTATCTATCTCTACGGGTGGAACAGGATCCCATCCTGGTTTCATTTTCTCTCCGGTGTGATCGTCGCGCTGAGCGGACTGCTCTCAGCCATGTTCGTCACCTTCGTGAACGGCTGGATGAATACGCCCACGGGTTTTGTTCTGGTCGACGGAAGGTTTACAGACATTCGGCCGTTTGCTGCCATGTTGAATCCGGCAGGAGGTCCCGAAGCGGTGCACATGATCCTGGCCGCCTATACGGCTGCCGGCTTTGCCACGGCAGGGATTCACGGCTGGCTCTATCTGCGCCGAGGAAGGAATCGGTTCGATGAGGTCGCGATAGGGATTGCTCTGGCAGTGGGCGGCACCGCGGTCCTCTTCCAGAGCGTCAGCGGCGACGCCCTTGCCAGAATGGTCGCCGCCACACAGCCGGCCAAACTTGCAAGCCTCGAGGGCCAGTTCACAACCGAGGCGGGGGCGCCGCTGCGCATCGGGGGTCTCCCTTACCCCAAGGAACGGGTGACGAAGTACGCCCTGGAGATCCCTCACGGGTTAAGCCTTCTCGCCTTTCACAACGAAGATGCTGTCGTGAAGGGCCTCGACCAGGTGCCGGAGTCAGACTGGCCCAACGTACGGATTGTCCATCTCTGTTTCCAGACCATGGTTGGTTGCGGGAGCGTTCTTTCTTTGTTTGCGCTGGTCGCGCTTTGGCTTCAACGGAAGAAGAAGTTTTTCTCTCGGCCGGTGATTCGCCTCGTTGTCCTGGTAAGTCCATTGGGATTCATCGCTCTCGAAGCCGGGTGGATGGTGACGGAACTCGGCAGGCAACCGTGGATCATCTATCACATCCTGCGCACGCGTGACGCGGTCACGTCTCTGCCACATCTCTCCGTGACATTCACCCTGATGACGGCTGTCTACCTGACTCTGGGAGCCATCACGACATGGCTTCTCGCTAAGCATGTGATCGCCTCTCCGGAAACACAGTTCATTGAGAAAGAGGAGATGGTATGACTTCCGTAGACTTCCTCGCCGGGGCCCTTCTTGTCAGCCTGGTCATGTACTCGCTTCTGGCCGGCGCCGATTACGGAGCCGGCTTCTGGGACCTGATGTCCGGAGGGCCCCGGCAGCAGGAGCAAAGGCAGCTAATCGAAGAGGCAATTGGGCCGGTTTGGGAGGCAAATCACGTTTGGCTGATCCTCATGATCGTCCTGTTGTTCTCGGGCTTCCCCGATGCCTTTGGTTCTCTGTGCGTGGGATTGGCTGTTCCCTTGTTTCTCATCCTGCTTGGCATCATCCTCCGCGGCTGCTCTTTTGTCTTCCGCTCCTATTTCACCGGTGAGAAACGGACCCAGCTCTACTGGGGACGAGTCTTCTCCGTCTCGAGCGCGATGACGCCGCTCTTTCTGGGGATCCTCGTTGGCGGAGTTTCCTGCGGCAGTGTGGTCGTGAACGGCGGAGTGAGCGCGAATGGCTTCCTGACGACCTGGCTTCTCCCTTTTCCGATCGCCGTCGGCATCCTGGCCCTCTCTCTCTTCGCATACCTCTCGGCTTGCTATCTGGCAGCAGAGGCGGAGAGCGCGGAACTCAAGGGGGATTTCCGCATCCGCGGATTGGTTGCCGGTGCAGTTTCGTTTCTCCTTGCGCTTGCCACCTATGCCACTGCGGGAAACTCTGCCGTGGCCCTTCGCCATGGTCTCTCGGAGAGGCCGGTGGCCTGGCTGCTCGAAGCGTGCGCTCTGGGTGCCATGGTTGCGGCGTTGGCCGGATTGTGGCGCCGCCGCTTCGAGCAGGCGAGAATCGCGGCGGCGATGCAGGTCGGCCTGATGGTGGCCGCATGGGGCGTGGCTCAGTATCCCTATCTCATTCGCCCTGACGTCACCATCACGAACAGTGCCGCTCCGAATAACGTCGCCACGGCGCTCGATATAGCTCTGGGCTGTGGAGCCGTCATTTTGATTCCGTCGCTGGCGGTTCTGTTCATCGTCTTCAGAGGGGCAGGAGAGGCGAGACAGGTTCCACAGTCAGGCGACCAGAGGGCGTGCGGCCCTGTAACTTCAATTTGAATCGAGGAACAGGAATGCTTCCGAGCAACTTCTCCCGCAGTCATCCCGGACCCGCCAGCGTATTGGTTACCGAACATGAATTGCTGACGCGAAGCAAAGAGGGGGACCATGCCGCATTCGCAGAGCTGGTTCGACGGGCTACCCCGGGTGCGCTGAGGGCTATACGGCGCATCCTGCGTAACTCGCCTGACGTCGAGGACGTTCTGCAGGACACCCTGCTGAAGGCGTTTGCCAGGATCGAGTCATTCAGCGAGCGATCTGCCTTCTCAACCTGGCTGACCAGCATCGCCGTCAATTGCGCTCTCATGGCATTGCGCCGTGTGAGATACCAGCGCGAAGTCAGTATGGACTCTGAATCGGGTGAGACCAGCAATGGGATCTCGGAAGATCAAATCCCGGCGAGCGGAGAGGATCCGGAAGGCGCGTACATGCGGGCCCGCTCCATCGCACTGGTCAGGGACGCGGTTCGCAGATTGCCGTCTCCGCTGCGCCAGCACGCCGAATCGCGCTGGCTCGAAGAGAAGCCACACCGAGTTATCGCGTCATCCTTCGGGATATCGCTCGCGGCGAGCAAATCCCGGGCCATGCGGGCCAAACTCATCCTGTCGAGGTCTCTGCGAGGCGCCGAAGGCGGAGAGACAGCGAACACCGCGCGCGCCAGCTGACCAGCCTCCGGTCCTGCATGCATTTCGGCAAGGCAGACGGGAGCTGCCGCACACAGGGCACCTGTCTTTTCAGGGCTGTTGTCGCGAAGTTGCAGTCGGATCCTCCTGATCACTCGCGGACTGCATTCGGGTAAACTGCGCGCGCATCAAGCCCTCGGCCTATCTCCCGGAACAGGGCCGTAACGGGATCATGGAATGGGCAAATCAAGCCCTATTTCCTAGAATCGAGCCTGGATCGACCAGGCGCCATTTATAGGCTTTGCGAAGGCGAAATCCTTAAGTGTGGCTTTGAATCCTCCACGGTAATACTAACTTGCTCCGTATGGGATATCTCGAACAGCTGCACCAGCTCATGCCCGCTGTTCGCAACATCAGGGGCCGTCGCGATCGCCTCAGAAACGGATGGCGGGAAAACAATGCAAGGAGGTTGGGCGAAGGTGATTCTGTTCGTTGGGCTGCTCGCGTGCAGAAGTCTTGCAGCGCAGTCCCCGGCGCCTTCTCCTGACAGACCGTGGCACGCGAAGATCGAAAATGACGTTGCCCGAACCCTCGTGGCGGATCGGCAGCCGACCTACAGTATTGATCCCGGGAAGGTCTTCACTCTGCCGGAGCTGATTGATCTGGCCGAGATGCATAATCCTGATACGCGCGTTACCTGGGAAGCGGCTCGGGAGCGCGCCGCGGAAGTTGGCATTGCCCGCTCGGCGTACTATCCTACATTGACCGCCGTTGCGCTGGCCGCGACCATTCGCGATGCCGCCTTGATCGGTCCATCCTTCCATCGGCAGACGCTGGGCATCTTCGAGCCGACGCTGCATGTCGAATATCTGGTCTTTGATTTCGGCGCCCGTGCCGGCGCGGTCGACGTTGCAAAGGCCAATCTGATCGCCGCCAATCTCCGGTTTAACGACACCCATCGGCGGCTGATCTTCGAGGTTTCGGCAGCCTACTTTCGGCTCATCAATGCCAAAGGGCAGTACGATGCGGCCGAGATCAGCCTGAAGAACGCTCAGGCGGTGGAGGATGATGCACAGAGCCGATTGAACAATGGCCTGGGCACCCTCCCTGATCTGCTCGAGGCGACTGCCGCCCGCGAGCAGGCAGACTACGACCTGCAGGCCGCGCTCGGCGCCGAACAGATTGCTCAGGGACAACTGGCGACCTCCATGGGCCTTCCCGCCGAAACGGCGATTCACATTCAGGACGTTCATGAACTTGCCATCCCTTCCGGTGTGCCCGATTCGCTTAACCGGGAGATTGACCGCGCATTCGGGCAACGCCCCGAACTGCTCGAGCAGATAGAGCGGATTCGCGCCGCTGAAGGATCCCTTCAGGAAGCTCGATCGGCCTATGTTCCTTCCATCAGTTTCACCGGAGATGGAGGTCTGGCTCGTGCCTACGGACAGCAGGATCTCGATCCCGGGCAGTATGCCGAGGGGGAAGTCTGGTCCGTAGGCCTCCAGGTGAAGTGGACCCTGTTTGATGGAGCCCGGAGAGAGAAGGTCGTCGCCAACGCAGAAGCAGATAAGCGTGAGGCCGAGGCGGAACTCCATGCGCTCCTGGATCAAATCGATCAGGAGGTATTCACCTCCTATACGAATCTGCAAACCGCGCTTCGGCAGCAGAAGTCGGCTGCCGCATTGCTCAGTGCTTCCGAGCAGTCCTATCAAGCGGCTCTTCAATCCTACAATCTCGGCGTTCGGAATCAGCTGGATGTCATCTCGGCCCAGAAGACGCTGGCGCAGGCCAGCTCCGAGGACGTTGCGGCTCGAGCTCAGTTGCTCCTGCAGGTGGCTGACCTTGCCTTTCGAACCGCAGACCTCATTCAACAGCAGCCGGCTCAATCCGGTCCATGAGGAGGGCCACATCATGTCAGCGAGCAAGGAACAACTACGGGGATACACGCGCAACGCCTTTGCCACGACAGCTGCGCTGGCAGCGCTTGCGCCCCTGTCCGGCTGCGGCGATGCTCCATCCCTCGATATCCTGGGCTCCTATTTTCCTGCGTGGCTGGTTTGCATTCTGATCGGAATCGCAATCAGCGCGGCGGCAGGGATCTTGCTGTCCGCCCGGAATCGGCAAGCCCTGATTCGATGGAACATTATCACCTATCCCTGCCTGGCCGCATCGGTTGCTTTCACCCTGTGGTTGTTCCTGTTCAGTTAGCGGAGTCAACATGTCGACAGACAAGACCAACCCGGGTTCCAACCGCCTCGGCACATTCCTGAGCGCCGGCATCATCGTTTACGCGCTCGTGACGGGTATGTGTGTTCTCCGGAGTGTCACAGCCAATCCAAGGACTGACGACGCCGAGATATTTGCCAACTACATCGGCATCGCGCCCGTTGTCAGCGGGCCTATCCTGCATCTTCCCATCGTTGACAACCAGTTTGTGAAGCAGGGAGAACCACTCTTCGAAATTGACAATCGGCCCTACGTGTATGCCCTTGCCGAGGCGAAGTCCGATCTGACAGCTCTGCGGGGACAGATTGACGACGAGGGGCGAATTATATCCGCCAAGGTCAGCGCGGTTGATGTCGCCAGAGCCGAGACGCTGAGTTCTGAAGCCAGCCTCACACGAGCTGCGGCGGGAATCGATCAGGCGAAGGCGGATGTGGGAAATGCAAAGGCGGCCGTCGGAAGAGCCGACGCCGAACTCAAGTACGCAGCAGATAACCTTCACCGCATCGAACCTCTGCTGAGGAAGCAATTTGTGACCGTTGATCAGGTGGATCAGGCGAGAACTCTCGTCACTGCGCGGTCTCAGGCGGCAGCTCAGACACGGTCCCAACTGGAGCTTGCAGAGGCGAGTCTCCGAGCAGCCGAGGCTCAATACAAACAGAGCCAGGCCAATCTCACCCAAAGTCACCAACAGGTGGTGCAGGCGACCCACAGCGTAACCACGCTCCAACCGCTCCTGGGTCAGGTCCCGGGAAAGCTCGCGGCGATTCAGACGGCCCAATATAACCTCGATCACTGCGAAGTGGTTGCTCCTTTTGATGCGCGAGTAACGAACCTGACGATTTCGGAAGGAGCTTATGCTCACGCCGGGGAGAAGGTGTTCACGCTGATTGACACGCGGGTCTGGTGGGCGGTCGCCAACTTTCGCGAAACCCAGTTGCGCCACATCCACCCTGGAATGAAGGCCGACGTCTATGTTCTTTCCCGGCCCGGTGTCCGATTCAGAGGAGTTGTTGACAGCGTGGGGTTTGGCGTCACACCCGATGCGGATCTGATCGGCCGCCTGACAAACGGCCTGCCTGACGTGCAGCGAACCCTGAACTGGGTGCACCTGGCGTCGCGTTTTCCGGTCCGTGTCCGGCTGGAGGGTCCTCCCAACGAGATCTTTCGGTTTGGAGAATCCGCTGTCGTTATTATTCGTGGCGGCGGTTGGTCTTTCGAGGGGAGGTAAGGAGTGTCTTCCACAGCCCAGCCCCCGCTGAAGCAGAAGTTCACCCAGTGGTTTCCCGTTTTTTTCCGCCAGGAGATGGCGCTGTATCCTGGCAGACGAGCGGTCGTCACGCGCATGGTCATCGCTGCGACATTCAGCATGATTATCATCGTCACCTTCCGCATTCCGTACGGAGCCATTGGCGTGAACTGCGCGTTTATCCTTTCGCGAGAAAATCTCGCTGCAACCGCCAAGTCCGGCTTCTACTTTGTCCTGGCCTTTGTCCTGTGGGCGCTCCTGACTCCCATCGGAGCCCGCATGTTCGCATCCATTCCGGCTACGCATTTCCTTTGGGAAGGGATCAGCATCTTCATTTGCTTCTTCCTGTTGAGGACACTGACGAACTTTCCTCTTACTACGGGCATTGTGGTGGTCGCGACCGGCACGCTTGCGATCTGGTATCTGCCTGGCCCGGCGGAGATGAATCTCGAACTCACGTTATGGCAGATCCTCGCGACCTGCATCGGCGCAGTTATCACGGTTCTGGTTGAGGTGGTTTTTCGATACTTCGATCGTTCAGATCCGCTGTGTGAAGGGATCATCGATCGCCTTCGCACCATCGAGGCGATGCTGCGGGCCAGCAGTGAGGGTGAAGCCGTCCCCGACAACGTCAGTCAATCGCTGATTCGCTACGCGGTAACCGGAACCGGAATTCTGCGCCGGCAGATCGCTCGAAACAACTACACTCCGTCGCGGCGCATGAGGATGAGCGCGGTGGTGTCCCTGACGGGCAGAAGCATTGACTTCGCTTCAGCCTACGTTTCGAGTACTCCCCGGATGGATCCTCGTGCACGCGAACAGGCCGCCACTCTGTTAGCGCGTGTTGTCGAGATCCAGAGGGCCGTGCGAGAGGGGGATAAGCCGCGCGAAGGACAAGCGATTCAGTTCGGATATGATGGCACACTGCTGTTCTCTGAACTGGATTCGACGATGAGTCTCATGGTGTCGGTCCTCAGAACACGCTCTCCTGTCGACCCGACGCTGATTGTCCTCGATCCACCTGAATCGTCACCCCGGATGCTTGTCGAAGACGCATTCAGCAACCCCGACCATCTGAAGTTTGCGCTCATAGGGACGACCGCGGCGATGCTCTGCTACATCGTTTACGTCGCTCTTGACTGGCCGGGAATCTCGACGGCCGTGACGACCTGTGTTTTCACGGCTCTCAGCAATATCGGATCCTCACGCCAGAAGCAGATGCTGCGCATTGGGGGCGCCATCGTCGGCGGATTCGTGTTTGGCCTTGGGTCACAAATCTTCATTCTTCCCTATATCGACTCGATCACCGGCCTGGCGGTGCTGTTCGCATGTGTGACAGCCGCCGCAGCGTATGTGTCGACGGCCAGCCCACGGCTTTCCTACGCGGGCCTGCAGATGGCATTCGCGTTCTATCTAATCAACGTGACCGATTTCAGCATTTCACGGGATCTGACGATTGCCCGAGACAGGGCGATCGGAGTTTTGCTCGGAATAACAATGATGTGGATTGTCTTCGAGCGTCTAAAGCCTGTTTCAGCAGCCGAACAGATGGTTCGTTCCTTTGCCAAAAGCGCGCGTCTCATTGCCTCGATCCTGTCCGGGCCATCGAATGCCGACCGCGAAAGAGACGTGATTCGAATCCGCCGACAGCGCGATCAACTCGCCCGTCTCTTCGATGAAGTACATGCGGAAGCCGATGCCGTGTATTTCGAAACCGGAAGACGCCGTTCGGAACGACTGGCCGCTCGCGACCACATCCGAAGATGGCAGGCCGCTCTGAGATCGTTTTATGTGATGGAATTGCCGTTGATGCAGGTCCGTCTGGGTACAGACGAGGCCTTGAACCTGACTGGTCTTCCGGCGATCGAAAGGCGCTTCCGTGAATGCTGCTCCGCATCGCTGGTCCAGATGGCTGATCGACTCGAAAGTCAACTGGCCAATGATCCACGGTCACAGCGATCGGCGCAGAAGGGATCCAGGACTCTTCTGAACGATCTGGCGAATCAGAGTGATGCCAACGTCTCGCCGCAGGAGAGAAACATCCTGGAGCTCATGGGGCAACTGATGCGAATGCTGGACGAATTGGAATTTGACGTCCTGAACACGCCGGTGTTCGCGCCGAATGAGATCGGCGCAGTATCACAAGCCCCGAACGCCGCCGGCGAACAAGCGCGGCTTTGATTTCATTCGGCCTGCCATACCCTCTTGAGATCCTGCGAACGCGCACCACGCGGAGAGGCCTTGCACAGCGGTCTCCGAAACTGCGCCCGTCTGTGAGGTTCTCGTTCTCTGGAAATGTCGAGGGGATCCTTCTCAGCCTGTCGCGTGGGCCAGGAGCGAACGGGGTGTCTCATTTCGGTGGCTGGCTGCTCTGCTGTTTGCCAATGGCCGCGCCGAACGCGACGAGGAGCCCGAGGCTCAGCCCCAAAGCCTGACGTGTCTCTCTTTTGAGCGCCAATTGCAGGATCCTCCACCAGGAAGCCGTTTTCGGGTCTGCCGCAAGTTGCTCTACCTGGTTGGCGTCGATTGCGGTTGCGATCTTGCCCAGAGTCAGCCCGAGGCGAAGGGTGGTTACGGCCGGCGCGCTGGAAGCGACATCCGTGAGCTTTGCAACGACGGTGGAGCCAGCGCTGAGCATGCCATTCGCAATGGCGAGAATGCCGCATTCGTGGAGGCGTTGCAGCAGCTCAAAGGATTCGAGCACCGCCTCAGCATGTTCCCGAGGCGCCGAAGCGATCCTGCGCTGCAGATCCATGCGGCTGTCTTCGGGTGTGAAGGTTCGAAATTCGACAGGAACGGCCATATCACGCTCGCGTAGGGGATGTTTTCGAAGCAGTCCGGATCTGCACCAGTTGGGGATTTCCCGGGAAATGGTAGTCCGATCGCTTCCACTTGCGCTCCACCTCCACGCCCATCTGCGGGGTTGGATGGCCCGAATAGCGAAAGTTGATCGGCTTCAAAGGGTTCGAGCCCCTGTCAGGCAGGAGATCGATCTTAACGGCGGTTTCCTTGTATCCTGGAGTGGCCGTCGCCGGATCTACCTGCGAACCCGTGAGAACGTTGATCGGCCCCTCTCTCGACAACAGGGGAAGGTAGACCTGCTTGCCATGCACGCGATCCGTCACCAGCGCCTTGACTTTCAGGGAGCCGTGGCGGCTGGTGACCCGAAGCCATCGTCCGGACTGGATATCCCGCTCTTTTGCCAGCTCCGTTGAGATCTCAAGATAGCGTTCCGGTGTCTCTTCGCGGATGCCGTTGACTCGGTAAGTCAAGTTGCCCTGATGGAAATGTTCGAGCTGGTTGCCGTTATTCAGAAACAGGTCGAACTCGTGGTCAGGCTTCTCAACGGGCTCATGAAAAGACACAGGGTAAAGGCGGGCTTTGCCATCAGGGAAGGGAAAACCGGTCAAGTACAAAACGGGCTGGTCTGATCCGTCCACAGCTACAGGCCACTGCAGCGTTTTGTAGCCTTCGAGGCGCTCGTAGGTGACGCCAGCATAGATCGGCGACAGCGAGGCGAGCTCATCCATGATCTCGGAAGGGTGCTGGTAGCTCCATCCGGCTCCCATGTGATTCGCAATGTCCTGAGTGATCTTCCAGTCAGCCCGGCTGTCTCCAAGCTCAGGCAGGCTCTGATAGGTCCGTTGAATCCTTCTCTCCGTACTGGTGAAGGTGCCTTCCTTTTCGAGAGCCGGGGCAGCCGGCAGCACCACATCCGCATAGCGGCAGGTTTCGGAAAAGAAGATGTCCTGCACAACCAGGAATTCAAGTTTTTCGAGGGCGCCGGCAAGATAATTCGAATTCGAGTCAGCGGAAATCATGTCCTCTCCAGCCAGATACATCGCACGAAGCCGGCCGCCGTAGATGGCCTCAACCATCTGGTGGTTGTTCATCCCGGGGAGTGCGGGTATTTCGGTGCGCCATTGGTCTTCGAAACGCTTCCGGACGCCTGGATCCGTAACCGGCTGGTACCCCGGCAGGCTGTCCGGCATGGCACCGATGTCACCTGCTCCCTGGACGTTATTGTGGCCGCGCAGGGGATAAGCTCCGCATCCGGAACGCATATAATTCCCGGTCACCAACAGCAGGTTCGACACAGCGGTCGATTCGTCGGAAGCATTGGTATGCTGCGTGATGCCCATCGCCCACAGAATGCACATGCTCTCCGCTGTTGCGATCGTCTTCGCCACAAGCTCCAGGGTTTCGAGGGGAAGCGAACAAGTTTTTGCGGCGTACTCAAGGGTGAAGGGATCGAGGCTCTTTCGGAAATCGTCCACCCCATTCACCCACTTTTCGAGAAATTCCATCTTTGCATGCCCGTGATCGAACATGTAACGACTCATTGCTGAGATCCAGACCAAATCCGTGCCCGGCCTTGGGCGAAAGTGGATGTCTGCACGACGGGCCATCTCATGTTCACGAGGATCGGCCACGATGAGTTTCTGCTGGTGGAGTTTATGTGCCCTCTTGACACGCGTTGCCAGAACCGGATGACTCTCGGCCGTGTTGGCACCGATGATCACGACTAAATCGGAACTGGCAATGTCTTCAATGGAGCCGGAGTCGCCCGAGTATCCAACGGTTCGATGAAGGCCCGCGGCCGCAGGCGCCTGACAATAGCGAGAGCAATTGTCGATATTGTTCGTCCCGACGACCGCCCGGGCGAACTTCTGCATCAGAAAGCCCTCCTCGTTCGTCGTCTTCGAGGAGATGATGACTGCAATTGAGTCCGGACCGGACTCCCGTTTGATATCGCTCAGCTTGCCTGCGACTAAACTCAGCGCCTCGTTCCAGTCCGCTTCGCGAAAGGTCTTCCCGTCACGAATCAGCGGCCGCTGCAATCGATCCGCGTGATTGACAAAGTCCCAGCCGAACTTGCCCTTCACGCAGGTCGAAATCTGATTCGCTTCTCCGTGGAGGGGAACGATCTTCAGAATATGACGGTCTTTGGTCCAGACATCGTAGCTGCAGCCGACTCCGCAGAAAGTGCAAACCGTCTTCGTCTTTCGGATGCGCGACTCACGCATCTTTGCCTCGGTTTGCGAGACCTGCATGATGGCGCCGTAGCCCATTTCCGGTTCCACATCCTTGACCACATCGATCATCTTTTCCAGCGAGTCATGCGGCATGGCACTCAGGTATCCGGCCTCGCCCAACATGGATTTCTCCATGAGCGCGTTGCACGGACAGACCGTCACGCAATGACCGCAGGAGACGCAACTCGACCCGGCGATTTGTTCCCCGCCATCCCAGAGCACCCGAGGATGCTCGCGCTCCCAGTCGATCGATAATGTCTCGTTGACCTCAACCGTCTGGCAGGCCTGCACGCACTGACCGCACAGGATACATTGAGTGGGATCGTAACGATAAAAAGGATTCGACATGTCGACCGGATACGGCTTTGCCTTGTACGGGTGCTTCTGGTGCCGTACGTCCAGCGCGAGCGCCGTGTTGTGAACGCGGCAGTTCTCATTGTTGTTGTCGCATACCGTGCAATACAGCATATGGTTGCCAAGGATGGTGTCGTAGGCGGCAGCCCGCGCGCCTGCAGCTGCAGCCGAGGACGCTCTCACTTCCATTCCTGCGCGGACGGTCTCGCCGCAGGCCCGGACCAACTTCCCATCGACTTCGACGATGCATGTATCGCAGGTTCTGATGGGACCCATCAGTGGCGAGTGGTAGCAGATGTGTGGAATCTCGCTGTGACGCAGCACCGCATCAAGAAGGAGCTCGCCGCTCGCCGCCCCGACTGCATTTCCATCAATCGTGATCTGAATAGGTTCGCTCGCCATATTCCGGTACGCCTTTTGCCAGCCCGAGTCTGTTGAGGCCTGTTGATCTTGCCACCAGCCGCGGCGAATTACTCCGCAGAATCGCCATCTGGCCGGCAGGCTGCCCAGAAAGCCATACCGCGGCCTTTACCAGCGGCATCTTTCGAAACAGGGCAATGCTTCCCGTACAAGTTCCCACGAGATGCCATCCGGGACAATTCCATGTTTCCGGTACACCGCCGATCAGACGAAGTCTCAGAGATACGCCGACCTCAACAGCGACTGCAGCCCGTGCCAGGCGATCTGCCCGCCAATACAGAGCAACAGGAACGCAACAACGCGCATGACCCCGTGCACAGCTCCGGCAGGAATCCACGTGGCCACCCGCGGAGCGTACGCGTAGAAGATATAGATCAGGATGCTCATCAGGACCAGCGAGAGAAGCAGACCTCCAAATGCGCAGAAGCGTGCAGGAAAGCCCAGCGCTTTGGCCTCACCGCTCAGGGTCAGCATGACAGTGAGGGAGCCCGGCCCCACGGTAATCGGAAAAGTAAGCGGATAGAACGCTCTCGATTCCCAGTAGTTCGCAGCGCAGACCTCGGCGGCCTGTCGGATCTCGGGACCGTTGCGATCGGGCTTCTCCTCCTGTTTATTCAACATCGCCCAACCCATCGCTACCAGTACCGATCCCCCCATCAGCTGAAGCACTTCCATCGAGATGCCGAAGAAGCTGAGGACATACGGACCGGCCAGTGCGGTCACTGTAAGAAACAGAATTGTGTTGACGGAGATCTTCTTTGCAAGGACTTTGTATGGCTTCACGTTTGCGAGGCCGACGATGCTGAGAAGCTCCAAAGCGGATCCCGGGGGATTGACCAGCGGCACCAGAGCGCTGAAACCGAGAGCGAAATATTTCCAGACGTCACTCATATCCTGGGGTGCCATTCAAGGACCGCTTCTCTGCGCTTGCAGGTTTGGCGCATAGAAAGCGATTAAGTCTATGACCCGTTCGGCGCACGATGTGAATAAGTTATCGCCCGTAGCCGCGAGCATACAATAGTGGGTTCATTGAATACCCGTTGGATTACTTTTACCTGTTTCACATCGATTTACCCGACTTAACTTGTTATTGAAACCGGCCCGTTTTAACTTACATCCGAAGCAGAAGATCGCAGGGATGCATGGTGCGTCGTTGTGTGCGATCTCCAGCTTGGGGGAGTGTTCTCGCATGTCTGGTTGGAGAACACCGCTCACCAAAACGACAAGACAGTCCGGAGGAAATAATGATGAAGACGGTTCTCGCGGCGGGCATCAGCGCCGCCACAGCTCTTGCAGGCACCGGCCAGGCACAATCGCAGCAGCAGCCGGTCAGGAACATCGTGCTGGTCCATGGAGCGTTTGCCGATGGCACCAGCTGGGGCAAAGTCATTCCGATCCTGGAAGCGCGGGGCTTTCATGTGGTTGCAGTTCAGAATCCCCTCACTTCGCTGACGGACGACGTGAACGCCACGCGTCGGATCATCGCTCTCCAGGATGGGCCGGTGATTTTGGTCGGTCATTCCTGGGGCGGTGCAGTTATCACCGAGGCGGGAGATGATCCCAAGGTGGTTGGGCTCGTTTACATCGCGGCGTGGATGCCCGATGTCGGTGAATCAGCCAATCAGACCAGCGCGCCATTCCCCCAAACCCCTGTCGTGAAAGAGATCAGGGTCGATGCGCAACATTTCGCTTCATTGTCGGAGGACGGCGTCATCAATGACTTCGCTCAGGGACTTCCGATGGCGGAGCGGCGGCTCGTGCTGGCGGTACAGGGGCAGACCTATGGGCCGATGTTCGATGAGAAGCTGACCCACGCTGCATGGAGGTCCAAGCCTTCGTGGCACGTGATTTCGATGAATGACCGCACCTTAAGCCCTGCCATGGAGGAAGACCAGGCGAAGCGAGCCGGAGGAGTCGCAGTGAAGCTCCCGACCTGCCATGTCGCCATGCTGCAGGAGCCCGAGAAGGTGGCTGACGTGATCACGGAAGCAGCGAAGAACGCCCTCGCAAAACAGAAACACGAGTGAGCCGCCGGCGTGCGCGGCACTTAGCCAAGCTGTGGCCGGTGAATGTTGCCGGCGGCGGTCACTGCGAGTTCATGGGAATATACCTCAAACTTCAGGAGCACATCATGTCAAAGAGTCTTGCGCGTAAGGCACTAATCGCGATAACGAGCTTCAACGGAGCCATTTATCCTGACGGTCACAAAACCGGTCTATTTTTCGTCGAGGCGCTGCATCCCTTCAGAGTGCTTACAGCAGCTGGCTTCGAAGTGGATTTGGCTTCCGAAACCGGCACGTTCGGTTTCGATTACAACTCACTTCAGCCCCCATTCCTTTCCGGAAGCGACAAAGCCATCTACAACAGTCCGGAGCATCCTTTCATGGTCAAGCTGAACTCGCATCTCAAAAAGGCATCGGATTTGAAGAAGGGGGAATACGGAGTATTCTTCGCCTCCGCTGGCCACGCAGCACTCTATGACTACCCGACGGCGAAGGGTTTGCAGGCGATCGCTGCAGATGTATGGGAACGCGGAGGCATTGTCGGCACGGTGTGCCACGGACCAGCAATTTTGCCGGGAATCATCGACTCGAAGACCGGCAAATCAATCGTGAACGGGAGGACCGTAACAGGATTCACGATCGAGGGTGAGCTCGTCTTTAATATCCTCGGCAAGCTAAGACAGGACAAGGTCGTTCCGGTCGTCGAGGCTGTTACTGCGGCGGGAGGATTTTACAGTACTTCCATGAACGCGTTCGATGACTATTCCATCACATCGGGTCGCCTTGTAACGGGAACAAATCCCGAAAGCGGCCGCAGTACGGCCGAGAGGATTGTGAGGTTGTTCGACAACGCGATGCAGCCGTAGGGCATTTGACTCAATCGCGTTTCCGCAGGAGACGCGGAAGGCAGGATGGCCTTCGCTGATGGCCGCTGAGGCACTCCGGCAACGATCGATCCGGGGCCAATTCGTCCCGGATTCGGTCTTTCCGTGAAATGGAGCAGACATGAACACATCGAGCTTTGCCACTGTAAACCCCTCCACGGGTGAGCAGATCGAGACATTCTCGTACTTCACTCCTGACCAGGTGGAAACAGTACTTGCGCGCGCCGACAGGAGCTTCCAGTCATTTCGCAGGCTATCCGTCCACAAGAGAGCACAATTGTTTCTGGCCCTCAGCGCGGCTCTGAGAAAGAACAAGGCACAGTTGGCGAAGGTGATCACCACCGAGATGGGGAAGATCTCCAGCGAGGCAGACGCGGAGATCGAAAAGTGTGCCCATGAGGCGGAATGGTACGCAGAGCACGGGCCAAAGATCATGGCCGATGAGCCAGCCGCTACGGGGTCTGTGAATGCGTACGTCTCCTATCTTCCCCTGGGACCGATCCTGGCGATCATGCCGTGGAATTTTCCGATATGGCAGCTCACGCGCATGGCGATTCCGACGATGCTGGCCGGCAATGTCGTATTGGTTAAGCACTCGGCGAACACGCAAAGGAGTTCGCTCGAGTTCGAGCGGGTTGTGCTCGAAGCCGGCTTCCCGGAGGGTGTTTTTCAGAATGTGATTGTGAGGAGAGAGGATGTCGTCAATGTGATCAACGACCCCCGCGTGCAGGGAGCATCCGTGACAGGCAGCGTGGGGGCCGGATCGGCCGTTGCCTCGGAAGCCGGCAAAGTCATCAAGAAGACTGTGATGGAATTGGGCGGGTCTGACGCCTTCATCGTGTGTGGGGATGCGGATATCCCGAAGGCCGTTGCGGCCGGTATTCGAGGACGCTTCCACAATGCAGGTCAGGTTTGCCTGGCGGCGAAACGCTTCATTCTGGTCGAGGAGATCGCCGACGAATTCGAGCACCGTTTTGTGGAGGCGACGAAATCCATCAAAGTTGGAGATCCGTTTGATCCGGGTGTGCAGATGGGACCAATGGCCCGCGCCGATCTGCGGAAATCCCTCGACCAACAGGTTAAGGACAGCGTGGCCAAAGGGGCCAGGGTGCTCTGCGGAGGGAAACCGGTAGAGGGTAAGGGCGCCTTCTACACGCCGACCGTGCTGAGCGGCGTGAAAGAGGGCATGCCAGCCTTCGATGAGGAGACGTTTGGCCCGGTCGCAGCGATTACGCGGGTGCCGGATCTCGATGCTGCCGTTCACGCGGCGAATGCCAGCGAGTTCGGCTTGAGTGGAAATATCTGGACCCGCGATATTGACATGGCCCGCAAGGTTGCTCGCGATCTTTACACCGGCGGCGTTTTCATCAACGGGGTCACCGCTTCTGATCCTCGCGTACCGGTGGGAGGGGTGAAGAACAGCGGGTATGGCCGGGAGCTTTCGCACTTCGGAGCTCATGCCTTCGTCAACGCACAAACCGTCTGGATCGAAGATCTGAGCTGAGGCGCAGGATCTGAACTGAGCGGCTTGACCTGCCGT
>Ga0335074_10002920_pt1 | contig 23325 bp, 18 predicted proteins | sample Lox_Sample_23_FD_206715 | JGI IMG/M metagenome (GOLD analysis project Ga0335074, IMG submission 206715) | Soil microbial communities from Loxahatchee National Wildlife Refuge, Florida, United States - Lox_Sample_2.3 | ecosystem: Environmental > Terrestrial > Soil > Wetlands | place: USA...
CGCGACTTGTGCCGCGCCTCGCGGCCGTCCAGGAGCCTGCCACGCACGAAGAATGGGGCGGGGACGGCCTGATCGGAGCTGATGGAGGGTTGTTTGAGGCTTGCGACGTTGCTCATGACTCAGCTCCGGTGACGCCTCTCACGTAGGCGTCGATCGTGCCCGCGCAGGCGATCTTGTCGCCGGCCGCCATGTCGGCATAGCGTTGTATGTTCTCGTGCACCGCGGGACTGCGGTTGCCGCAGGCGCACCGGCCGTAGCTCACGCGAACCTTGTCGCCGGAGATGATGCCCCCCCAACGGCCGTCGAGCGACAGGTCGAAGAACGCGGCGCGGCCCTCGATGTCGCCCGTCGCGGGAGGCTCGATCAGGCTCTCTCCGGACTCATCGAGCGGCAGCAGCATGACCCAGGGCGCCATGTGATAGCGGCCGGCCGAGCATCGCGGGGCGTTGGTGTTGAGCTCCTGCATCCCGTACGTCTGGCAGATGCGCTGCCCCGACATGTTGAAGGTCTCGAACACGTACTCGCGGTAGTTGGGCGGCAGCTGCGTGCGCTTCAGCCCGCCGCTGACGAAACAGCTGTTCTCGGGGTGGAAGTCCTTGCCGCTGTAACCCTTGGCGCGGACGCGTTCGGCCACTTTGTACAGCGGCACGAAGAGGCCCATGACGTGCAGCTTCATGTGCCGGCTCGCGATCAGGGCATCGGCCGCCTGCTCCACGGCCGACTCGATCGCCTGCTCGCGGGCGGCGGCCTGCGCCTCGTAATGGGCGACCTCGGCCGGCTTGGCCGTGCCCTCGGCCATCTTCTTGCGCAGCACCACCATCTCGGTGATGCCGCCTATGGTGATGGGCGGCACGTCGGGGGCGAAAGGCAGAGTGCCGGGAGCGCTCACGGCCTCGGCCATCGGGCGGCCGGTCGCGCGATTACGCGGCGAGGCCGCTACCTGACCGAGACTGATCATGCGGCGGTCTCGGTTCGGCGCCAGGCCCTGCCAGATGAGTCCGTGCAGCAGGCTGTGCCCGCAGAAGTCGAGATCCGCCTGAGTGGCATTCATCATCGCGCACTTTCCGGTCGTGCCGCTGGAGCAGGAGACGTAATGGCCCTGGTCCTGCAGCCGCAGCAGCCACGCGTCGAGGCCTTCGATCCCGGCTGTGTCCATCCGCTCGACCCGCCGCGTCGAGACCGTGTCGAGCCACCGGCCCATGCGATCCCACTTGCTTTCGCTGAGCCAACTCTCGGGATAACTCTTGTATGCCGTGTGCGCGAACAGGAGGGGCACTACGTCGGCCATCTGCCGCACCGCGGTGATGCCGGCGGTCTCCGCCCGGTTCTGCAGCAGCTTGATCCTGTGGACGCGGTCCTGGAAACGCTCGTCGATCGCGGCGAGTTGCCGCGGCAGGACTTCGGCGTAGTCGTAGTCGAACGAGTTCGCCACACTCACCAGGCTGACGAGCCGGTCGAGCTCGGAGTCGAAGGTCACCGCTGTGTTCATCTGAACTCGCTCCCATCGCCAGGCCCGAGCCGCAGGTCGGCTCAGGCGGTGCCGCGCTTCTCTGACGACGCAGTCTACCCCGATGCGGCCACTAATGATACCCCGTGGGTGCCATTATGCCGCTACTGGTCAACACTGCTGTGCAGTTGCTATGATGCCGCGCTCCGCCGAGCCCATCCCACGCCCCGAGGAGACAGTCGTGCCGGCATACATGATCTTCTTTCGCGAAGGACCCGTCCGCGACCCCGACGCGATGACCGAGTACCGGCGCATCGGTCGGCAGAACGTCGGCGACTTCAAGCTGAAGCCGCTCGTCATCTACGGCGCCCTCGAGGCCGTCGAGGGCAAGCCGCCGGACGGTGTCATCGTGCTCGAATTTCCGACGGTCGAAGACGCGAAGGCCTGGTATAACAGTCCGGGATATCAGGCCGCGGTGCCCCACCGGCTGCGAGCGGCCGACTACCGGGCGGTCATCGTCCAGGGCGTGTAGGCCCCATGAAGTCGGCCTTCACGCAGGCGGGCGCCGGAATCGACGCCATCTCCGTACGTGAGGTATCGCAGCCGTCCCCGGCAGCTCGCCAGGCTCTGGTGCGGCTCAAGGCCGCGACCCTCAATTTTCGCGACCTGCTGTTCGTTCGCGGTCAGCTCGCCGGCGCCAAATCACCCGAATACGTGCCGCTGTCCTGCGCCAGCGGCGAAGTGGTCTCCGTCGGCAACGGTGTGACGCGCGTTGAGCCCGGCGACCGCGTGAGCCCGCTATTTTCTCAGGGCTGGCTGAGCGGACCGGTTCCCGCGATGACCATGCTCGGCGGCCCCATCGATGGCGTGGCGCGAGAGTACGCCGTCTTCGATGCGGAAAGCCTCTGTCTGATACCCCACGAGATCGGCGACCTGGAGGCCGCGACACTGCCGTGCGCGGGCCTGACGGCCTGGACGGCCCTGTTCGGCGCGCGCCCTCTGCAACCTGGCGAATGGGTGCTGGTCCAGGGCACGGGCGGTGTATCGGTCGCCGCCCTGCAATGGGCGAAGGCGGCAGGCGCCAAAGTCATCGCCACCTCGTCGTCGGACTCGAAGCTGGCTCGCGCCAGAGCGCTCGGGGCCGACATCACCATCAATTATCGCGCCGTCGCAGACTGGGCGGACGCCGCCCGCGCCTCCCTGGGAGGCAGAGGCGTTGACATCGTGGTCGACGTCGTCGGCGCCGCCGAGCTCGATGCCTGCGCCAGAGTCGTTGCGGACGGCGGCGCGATAGCCGCGGTCGGCAGACTGACGGGGCCAGACAACAGGGGAGCGAAGATCGCCCAGCGGGTCATTCCTGTCGTGGTCGGCAACCGCGAGCAACACGAGGCGATGTTGCGCTTCTGTGCGCAGCACGGGGTCAGGCCGGTGGTCGACGCCGTCTACGATCTCGACCGGCTGCCCGACGCGATGCATCTTCTGGAGAGCGGCCGCTTCTTCGGCAAGATCGCCATCAATCTGCTTTGACACCCCAGTGTCGTGTCCGCCGCGAGGCCCCATTCGTCAAGTCATGACTTGACAAGTCTAGACTCGTCGAGTCCCGACTTGTCGATCTGCGAGCACCACGGACCGAAAGCCGGAGCGCAGCGCTACCAGGATCCACCGCTGAAGATTCTCATTGCAATCTCTCGCGATCCGGCGATAATGATACTCATCAGGTGCCATTATTGCGGAGAGATGCGATGGGCGCAGCGGTGGACAGGCTCACCCGGCTGGTCGACGCGCCGGACCGGTTCAACATTCCGTTTGCCGAGCTCGCGGCGGCGCAGAGCGCTGCGCTGAACGAGCGCTTCGAGGAGCGCAAGGACCGCATCAAGCTGCTCGCGCACCGCGCCCGGGAGGCCGGGATCACGCAGGTCCGCTCGCGCGAAGAGATGGTGCCGCTGCTGCTGCCGCACACTGCCTACAAGAGCTATCCCGAGAGCTTCCTGATCGAGGGCAAGTGGGATCGGCTCAGCAAGTGGATCGGCACGGTGTCGAGCCATCCGATCGCTGCGGTCGAGACCGGCGACATCACGGACATCGACGAGTGGATCGCCCGCCTCGAGGCTCGTGGACACTACGTGTCGTGCTCGAGCGGCACCACCGGCAAATCCGCAATGTTGATCGCCTCCGACGCGGACATGGCCTGGTCGAGAAAGGATACTGTTGGGGTTTTCTCCTGGGGATCGGGTGTCAAGCCAGCACGGGACCGGCGCATGATGGGGCTTGCGCCCATTGCCCACGTGCCCAAGAACGTGGTGATCGCCGAAGCGCAGCGGGCCGCGTATGGCGATCCGGCCAAGGAGGCCTACCGGCTCAAGGTACCGCCGATCACGGTCGGACAGCTCACCAGGATGGTGGTGCTGCGCAAGAAGATGACCGAAGGCAGCGCCCTGCCCGAGGAAATTGCCCAGTTCGAGCGCACCTCGCGCGAGCGCCAGGAGACACTCGAGCGGGCGATGCAGGAGGCTGCACAGGCGGTCGTCAGCTATCGCGGCGACAAGCTCTACGTCTCGGGTCTCTGGAACGCCCTCTATCAGGTGGCCAGGCAGGTTCGCGAGCTCGGCTACGCGGCCAAGGACTTCCACCCCGACAACTGCATCTACGTCGGCGGCGGCCTCAAGCGGGCGCAGCTGCCGCCGGATTATCAGCAGTTCGTGCACGAGACGTTCAACATCCCGGCCAACCGCCATTTTCAGAACTACAGCATGCAGGAGCTCAACTCCGGCATGCCCAAGTGCCAGCGGGGCGGCCGCTACCACGTGCCGCCCTGGATGGTGCCCTTCATTCTCGATGAGGAAGGCAACACCCTGCTGCCGCACACCGGCGGCGAGATCGAGGGACGTGCGGCCTTCTTCGACCTGGCGCTCGACGGCCGCTGGGGCGGTGTCATCACGGGCGACAAAATCTCTCTCGACCTGGGACCGTGCGCCTGCGGTAACGCAGGCGCGACCGTCCGAGATAACATCGTGCGTTACGCGGACATCAAGGGTGACGACAAGATCGGCTGCGCGGGCACCGTCGACGCCTACGTCAGAGGGCTGTCATGAACGCGAATGTTCGGGACGTCGGGCGTCAGAATGCGCCAGGCGGCGAAGTCCTTCGGGTCGATCATTTCGTCCGCGGCAAGGCCGTCGCCGGCGAAGCGGTGCAATACCGCTCGCGTGACCTCGGTGTCGACTTCGCTACGCCGGAGATCGACCTCAATGAGCTCGTGGTGCCGCGATCGGAGATGCCGCCGTTGCTCGATGTGCCGATCGCGGAGATCATCAGCTTCCTCGTGGAGTGCGGCGAGCGCATGGCGCTCGAGAAGAACCCGTACCTGCAGGAGGCCGCCGAGCGCATCGCCGCCACCAACCCGCTGCCGCGCCGGGTGATCGAGAATCTCTTCCGCCGTGCCCGCCAATCCCTGACGGGGGAAGGCCTGCGTACGACCATCGCGGCCAATTTCGCCAACCCCGCCGCTCTCGACGGCTGGGTGGAGCGCGTGGACTCCAAGGGGCAACGCGGTGCCCTGCGAGCGTATCCGCCACGCATGATCCACATGTTGGCGGGCAACTCACCGACCGGCTGCATCGCCTCGATCGCGCAGGGCGCGCTCGTCAAAGCGATCAATCTGTTCAAGATGCCCTCGAGCGATCCCTTCACCTGCGTTGCGATGCTGAAGACCATGGCGGAGGTCGACCCCGGCCATCCAGTGGTCAGGTCGATGTCCGCGGTCTACTGGCGCGGCGGCGACGAGCGCATCGAGCGCACGCTCTACCGTCCACAGTATTTCGACCGCATCGTCGCCTGGGGCGGCGGTGACGCCATCAACAATGTCATCAAGTACCTGGGTCCCGGGCTGCAGCTCGTATCCTTCGACCCGAAGACTTCGATCTCGATGATCGGCCCGGAAGGATTCGACTCCGAGACCGTGATCGCCGAGATCGCCGAGGCTGCGGCCACGGACGTAGCCGTGTTCAATCAGGAGGCCTGCCTCGCGAGCCGCTTCATCTTCGTCGCGGGCGAGCGCAGGGGCATCGAGCAGTTCTGCGCGCGGCTATGCGACAGGCTCGCCGTCGACCGCGAGACGGCATCCGAGATCGCACCGCCTCCCCCGCTCGATGTGCGCGAGGAGATCGAGATGCTGCGGGTGATGGATGACACCGTCAGGATCTGGGGGAAGCCGGATGGCCGTGGAATGGTCATCCTCACCGCGGAGCCGGTCGATTTTCATCCCTCCAACAAGACCGCCAACGTCGTCCACGTGAGCTCGCTCGACGATGCAGTACGTTTCGTGAACGTCGCAACCCAGACCATCGGCATGTACCCGCCCGAGCGCAAGAAGGCGATGCGCGACCGGCTGGCGAGCGCGGGTGCGCAGCGTGTGGTGAGGCTCGGCACTGCCTCGCGGCACGTGCCCGGCAGTCCGCACGACGCGATGTTTCCGCTGCAGCGCTTCGTCCGCTGGATGTCGGACGAAGACGCCTGTTGAGGTCGGTTCCCGTGGTGGGACCGCAAGCTTCTCGGTAAGTCCCGCAGCCCCCGCGGTGGCGCGAAGCACCTCAATTATGCGTTATTGAAACTATTGAGGTAATAATTTAGGCTAACGGTCAGACGGCTCCCTTCCTGCGGCTGCCGCCGTGATTTGGCGCGATGCGGCTGAGCGGGACGAGGAGCGCGCATCTGGTTAATGCAACGACCGGAGTGCTATTATCTCGGCCTTTGATCCCTGTGAAGGGGTTGGGACGGCGCTGGCGCGATCCGCGAGGCGTCGGATCGGCAACAGTGCCCTGGGGGAATGATGGTGATGATTCGCAATCTTCCTGCGCGCTGGGACCTCGAAGCCGACGTCGTTGCGATCGGCTCGGGAATCGGCGGCCTGTCCGCGGCCATAACGGCCCACGAGCATGGCTCGAGAGCCCTGGTGCTGGAGCGGACCGAGGAGCTCGGCGGCGTGACGGCCCTGTCGCTGGGCGAGCTCTGGGTGGCGGGGAATCATCACGCTCTCGCCGCGGGATTCGAGGATTCACCCGATAGCGGCTATCGCTACCTGAAGCGCCTCTCGATGGGCTACGGGGAGGACACGGCCATTCTCAACAATGTGCTGCATGCGCGGGTCGCACTGCAGTACTTCGAGGAAAAGATCGGCCTGAAGACCCGTGTGATCCCGCATTGCCCGGACTATTACTTCGGTACCACCACCGACGCGGTCGCGCAGGGCCGGCTGCTCGAGGTGCTGCCGTTTCCGGCGCAGACCCTCGGCGATTGGCGCGCGCGTACCCGCGTATCCCCCCTGGTTCCCTATGCCCTCACCCACGAGGACATCTTCGAGAACGGTGGTGTCGCCAACATGCGCAATTGGGATTTCGACCTGATGGCGAAACGTCTGCAGAGGGACGAGCGCTGCCTGGGTGCGGGCCTCGCCGCCTATTTCGTCAAGGGCGCGTTGGATCGGGGCATCGGTCTGCATACCGGCATCAACGCGCAGGACCTCATCTGCGACGGCTCGCGCGTCGTCGGTGTCCGTGCAACCAAGGACGCCCGCGACGTCTTCGTACGAGCCGATCGCGGTGTCGTTCTCGCAGTCAGCAGCTACGAACGCAACGCAGGCTACAACAAGAGTCTCGGCCAGCAGCTGGATCTCGGATCGATGGTGTTTCCGTCCATCGACGGAGCCAATTTCCGCCTGGCCGGCCCCGTCGGTGCGCGCGTGGCGCGCGTACCTGACATCACCTCACTGGGGTTTTGCGTGCCGGGGGAAGAAACCCCGGACGGCGAGCCTCTGTGGCGCAGCGCCCTGCAGCCAATCGGCCTGCCACACACCATCGTCGTCAACAGGATGGGGCGCCGCTTCGGCAACGAGGCGTTCTATCGCTCCATCCTGTATGCGGTCGACATCATCGACGGCGGGACGCAGACGCATCCCAATTTCCCCTGCTGGGCGATATTCGACGGCCAGGCGCGGGAGAAGTATCCGTTCGGTTCCGTCATGCCGGGCCAGGACCTGCCCGCAGGGTTCGGGGTGCGGGCCGACTCGATCGTCGAGCTGGCGCAAAGGATCGGAGTGGACGCGCGGGCGCTCACCGATACGGTCTCGGCTTTCAACAGCTATTGCGGCAAGAGTGAGGATCCGGAGTTCCATCGCGGCTCCCATCCCTGGAGCGCCTGGATGTGCGGCGACCCCGGCAATCAGCCGCATCCCAACCTGGGACCGCTGCTGCGGCCGCCCTTCTACGCCGTGCAATTGCATCGCATCGGCGGCAGCGCCATCCCCGCCGCCGGCGTGGTCAGCGACCATCATGCCCGCGCCGTTGGCTGGGATGACAGGCCGATCGAGGGCCTTTATGTCGCAGGCAACTCGGCGGCGCGGCTGGAAACCGGGGCTTGCATGCAAAGCGGCGTGTCCAATGCACGCGGTATGACGCACGGCTATCTGGCCGGGCGACATGCCTCCGGCCGTCCGAGCGATCTCCTGCAGAAAGAGCGCGGGCGATTCGGGCTTTGAGGCGGCCGGCGTGATCGAAACGGAGCAGCGCATCTCGATCGGCGCTGGGATCGAGGCCGTGTGGGAATACGTCGCGGACATTCGCAATTGGGCCAGCCTGATGCCGGGAAGCCAGTCCTGTGCGGTGCTCAACCGGGACGACTCGCGCTGGACGCTCAAGGTCGGTGCCGGCGGGCTGGTCAAGACGGTCATCGTGGCGGTGCACATCGAGCAGTGGAACGCCCCGGCCGGAGTGATCTTCTCCTATGCGCTGCAGGGCGAACCGGTCGTCGGCAGCGGCTCCTACGGCGCCGCCCGAAAATCGGCTCACGAGACGGAGATCACCCTGAAGCTGCGCGTCGCAGGCAGCGGACCCATGAGCCGGCTCTGGGAGGCGATGAGCACACCGCTTCTGCCGCAGCTGGCGAAGGCCTTTTCCGAGCGGCTCAAGCTCGAGATCGAGGGCGCCGCACACGCAGCTCCCCCGCCGGGGGCATCGAGCGGTCGCAGCTCCGTGTTGGGGGGCCTCGGCAGATGGTTCCTGATCCGCTGGCGGTCGATCATCCGCTGCGGTCTTCAACAGTGAGGAATTCACATGAGCGCGCAAAACAAACAGACTGTGGTGAGCTTCATCGAGGCCTTCAGCCGCGGCGACGTCGAGGCGGCGAAGGCATGTCTCGCCCCCGATGCGGTCGCCGTTGCCAAAGGCTTTGGCAAGCTCTCGGGGGCCCGCTCCCATGAGATCATCCTCGCCACCACGGGCGAGTTCCGCAAGATCATGCCAAGTGGCCTGCGGCCTACGATTCACACGGTGACGGCCGAAGGCGATCGCGTCGCCGTCGAATTCGAGGGCGACGCCACCCTCGCGAACGGCGAGCGCTATTGCAATCAATACTGCATGGTCTTCTCCCTCAGCGCGGGCAGGATCGAGCGCATCCACGAGTATTTCTGCACGCTTCTGGCCGACCAGAAGCTCGGCGCGCTCCTCGCCGATGTGGAGGAGAAGAGAAAGAGCGCCCACACCTGATCGCGGCGACGGGGGCCAAGGAAGCGGGAGACTCTAGTGGCAAATGAGCTTGCGGGCAAAGTGCCGAGCGCACCGGCGCCTCGCGGACCCGGTAGACCCATGGCCAAGCCGGCGATTGCAGCAGTTCCCTCAGGGGGCTATTATCACCTTCATCGTTTCATATAGGGGCGCGCAGCGGCCGTGACGTTCAAAGAGGCGATGAGCCGCTTTCCGAGCGGCGTCGTGATCGCGACGACGCGCGATGCGCATGGCAAGTCCTGGGGCTTCACCGCAAGCTCCTTCTCGTCGGTTTCACTCGAGCCGCCACTGATCCTCATTTGCCTGTCGCAGGCCGCGGACTGCCATCAGGTCTTCCGCTCGGTGCCATGGTTTGCCGTCAATATCCTGAGCGCAGCCGATGAGCCCATCGCGGCGACATTCGCCCGGCGCGGCGCCGACAAGTTCGCGCACTCGAGCTTCGACCTGGATGAGCACGGCTCGCCGCTGTTGCCTTCGGCGGTCGCTACCATGACCTGCGAAAAATTCGACGCCTACGATTGCGGGGATCACAGTGTCATCGTCGGCCGCGTCAGCGTGGCCAGGCTTGGGCCGGACAATGATCCGATGGTGTATTCCGGCCGGGCTTTCGGGCGCTTTGCCGTCGCCGCCGAGCGAAATGCCCTCACTCCATTGCAGGCGCTCGCGGTGTTACCGGACCGCGCGGCGAGCGGGAATCGCGGCGCAGCCGAGGACGAAGCGGTCCGCTTCTGCTTTCGCTGCGGCTGCGAGATCAGCCTCGATGTGCCGCAGGGCGATACGCTGCGCAGGCCGATCTGCCAGCGTTGCGGCAACGTTCACTACATCAACCCGACCGTCGTCGTCGGGTGCATCGCCCAGGCGGGCGACGGCAGAGTCCTCATGTGCCGCCGCCAAATCACCCCGCGGCGAGGCTACTGGACTTTTCCCGCAGGGTTTCTCGAGTGCGGCGAATCGGCCGAGGAAGGCGCGCGCCGCGAGGCATTCGAGGAGGCGCGAGCCCAGGTGCGCATCGACGGTCTGCTCTGCATCATCGACGTGCCCCAGATCAGCGAGGTTCATCTCATTTTCCACGGAGCGCTGACCGGCTCCGGACTGGCGGCCACCGCGGAGAGCTCCGAAGTGGCGCTGGTCGCGGAAGCCGACGTTCCCTGGGAGAGCCTGGCATTCACTTCCATCAGGGAAAGCCTGCGGCGCTACTTCGATGATCGGCGTCAAGGCCGCATGCGCGTGCACCGGATCGACCTGCGGACCGCGCCGGAGAGCGAAAATCGTGACTTCGCGGCGCAGACGCGGCTCCATGCTCCGACCACGTAGATTGCGCTCGCGGCGCCGCTAATTGCCCGGCTGCGGCCGGCGCGTGAAGGTCGGCTCATCGGGGCCGGGAAGAGCCGGAGCCGGACCATAGTCGGGACAGGGAACCAACGGGGCCGACAGGTCCACCGGACCCCGATAGTGCAGCGCCCAGTGACGCCACTTGAACCGCCAGCTGCCGCCCAGCTCCACGTACTTCTCGTGGTAGATGCCGATCGTCATGGCCGAGGTGCCGTCGGCCATCTTGGCCAACTCCGTGCAATAGACCCTGCCCGTCGCCGTTCCCGCGGCAACTTCGAGCAGCGGTGTGCCCGGGATCAGGAGGACGCGCTCGCACGCGGCGAGCAGCTTTCCTATGGTTTCGCCGATCGCTGCGCGGCCACGGATGTGCATCGCCGCAATTTTCCACTCGCCGTCCTCGGTGAAGCAGTCGGCGAAGGCCTTCGCGTCCTTGCGCCACACCGCATCGACGTATCGGGCGTACAGCTGGCGGATCGCGCACTCGGCCAACACGAAATCGTTCGTCATCTCCGCGCTCCCGTTGACATTGAGGCTCGCCGCGACGGCGGCTCGCGAGACTATACAGTACCGTCGGGCTCGAGCCGCTCGAGACACCATTTGACGATCCGCTCGATCTCGCGATGTCCGCCCGAGATCCCGAGCGCATCCTCGAAGCCGAGGATTCCGCCCACCGGATCTTTGATCCAGCACCCGGTCGCCTCCGGTCAAGACGGTGATTCCGATGGTTGCTAATATTTTGATTAGCAACAGCGCGCAGCCATGCGCGATGTTGGGCCGTGCGGAGGAGACATTGATGCAAACGCTTGCCGAGCTCGACCTCCCCCACTTGCCCGTGCGTGAGCCTGCTTTCGCCGAGAACCCCGTGCGCTACCTCGCCGAGGCGCGCGCGAGACATCCGTGGATCGCAAGCTCGGACATCGGCTATTTCGTCCACGAGTACGGCGCGATCCGCGAGCTGATCGCTCAGGACGACAAGCTCCGCCCGGCCTATGACGGCATCGTCGAGCAGCTGGGCGTACACGGGACGCCGTGGGGACGCTTCACCGAAGAGCAGATGATCTCGCTGCCTCCCGAGCAGCACCGGCTGCTGCGGGACGCCTTCGCCGCCAAGTTCACCCCCCGGTACGCCAATCAGATGCGACCGATGATGCAGGCGACCATGACGCGTCTGCTCGATGAATGGGCGCCGAAGGGCCGGTTCGATTTCGAGGAGTTCGCCTCGTACTTCCCGATCTCGAACATGTTCACTCTAGTGGGCGCCCCACGCGAGGAAGTCCCCGGCATTCGCTCCAGCCTCGAGACGCTCGGCCTCGCCTTCAGCATGGACAAGAGGCGCCTGCCGGCGATTCACGCCGCCTTCGCGCGCGTCGAAGAGCTGGTGCAGCGCCTGATCGCGCAGCGCCGCTCCCACCCGCAGTCCGGCAACCCCGACGACCTGCTGCACCTGCTGATCGAGACCGGCGATCAGGGAGGCATCGGTGCACGCCAGCTCGAGGATCTCCTGATCTTCTTCTTCGTGGCCGGGTACGACACGTCGAAGAACGTGCTCACTCACACGATGCACCTCCTCCTGCGACACCCCGAAATCTACCAGCGCTGCGGCCAGGACCACGCCTACTGCGCGAAGGTCCTGGAAGAGGCCCTCCGCTACTACAATCCGGGGCAGGTGCCGCGCTTCACCAATCAGGACGTGATCTTCCGCGACGTCCTGATCCCAAAGAACACGATGCTCTGGTTCACATTGAGCATCTCCGGCCGCGACCCCGGCGCATTCGCCGAGCCCGAGAAATTCGACCCGGAGCGGAAGTTCGAGCCGAACAGGCGACACATCGCCTTCAGCCTCGGCAAGCACATGTGCCTCGGTCAGTTCATCGCCCGCGCGCAGCTGCAGGAAGCGCTGCATCAGATCCCGCAAAGGCTGCGCAATCCGCGCCTTGCCGGCGGGTTTGGCTGGCGCCCCTTCCCGGGCATCTGGGGTCTTCACGGCCTGCCGATCGAGTTCGAGCCGGCCGAGCGAGCGCTCGAGGCCTGACGTTGCCGCGGATCACTTACATCGAGGCGAACGGCGCCGAGCACGTGGTGGATTTGCAGCCCGGCCAATCGATCATGCAGGGGGCCGTGTGGAACGGTATCCCGGGCATCGTTGCCGAGTGCGGCGGCAGTTGCGCCTGCGGGACGTGCCGCATCTATGTCGACGAGAGCTGGCGACAGAAGACGGGGGAAGCTTCCGAGATGGAGGAAGCGACACTGGAGGTACGTGAGGATTCGCGGCCGGGGAAGCGCCTGTCGTGTCAGATCAGCGTAACCGAGGAGCTGGACGGTCTCATCGTCCGGCTGCCTGAAAGCCAGTGGTAGGAGCCTGCCATGCCGAATGTCATACCTGTCTTCGATCCTGCCTCGGGTAAGCGCATCGCCGAGGTGCCCGACGGTGGCCGTACGGCGGTGGATGCGGCCGTGGCGAGAGCCCGGCAGACCTTTGCCGGCGGCGTCTGGCGCGAGAAGTTGGCCAAGGACCGCGCCAGGATCCTCTGGCGAGTCGCCGACGTGGTGGAGCGCCGTGCCGACGAGATCGTCGAGGTGGAAGCTCGCAACAATGGCATGGCGCGCTGGCTCGCCCGCAACCTCATCGGCTCCGCCGCCGAGATCTTCCGCTACTACGCCGGCTGGGTGAACAAGATTCATGGCCAGTCGACGGATATCCTGGCGGAGGGCGGCATCACGGGCGCCAACGCCAGGTACCACGCCTACACGCTGAAGGAGCCCGTTGGAGTGGCGGCGCTGATCATTCCCTGGAACGGGCCTTTCTACGTCGCGATGGCGAAGCTCGCCCCGGCGCTCGCCGCAGGATGCAGCTGCGTGTTGAAGCCTGCCGAGGAGACTCCCCTCACCTCTCTCATGATCCCCGAGCTCATGAGAGAGGCGGGCGTTCCCGATGGCGTCGTGAGCGTCGTCACCGGCTACGGCGAAACCACCGGGGCGGCGCTCGCCGCCCACCCGGACGTCGACAAGATCGCCTTCACCGGTTCGACGGAGACCGGCAAGTTGATCGTTCAGGCCGCGGCGGGCAATCTCAAGCGGGTTACACTCGAGCTCGGGGGCAAGTCGCCGGTACTCGTCTACGATGACGCTGACCTGACGAAGGCAGTGCCCGGAGCCGGGCTCGGTATCTTCATCAATGCGGGCCAGGGCTGTGTCTGCGGATCGCGGCTTTACGCGCAGCGCCGCGTTTACAGCCAGGTGGTCGAGGGCCTGGCCTCCTTCGCCAAATCGCTGAAGCTCGGTGGCGCTGACGACCCGGAGGCGCAGATCGGCCCGATCATCAGCGAGCGGCAGCTCAGGCGCGTAACGGGATTCATCGACGACGGCCGGGCCGAGGGCGCCGAGATCGTCGCCGGTGGCCGGGCGCTGGATCGCCCGGGGTACTTCTACCAGCCCACCGTGGTGACCCAAGTCCGGCCGGAGATGCGGCTGTTTCGAGAGGAGATCTTCGGGCCGGTGATCGCGGTGGTTCCGTTCGATGATGAGGAAGAGGCTCTCGCCGATGCAAACAACTCGACTTATGGGCTCGCCGCCGCCGTCTGGACGCGCGACATCGGGCGGGCGCATCGGCTCGCCAAGCGCCTGGAATCGGGCACCGTGTGGCTCAACACCCAGATGGCCTGGGACGTCACCCAGCCGTTCGGCGGCTACAAGCAGTCGGGCTGGGGTTACGAGTACGGCTGGGAAGGACTCGCCGCGTATCTCAAGACCAAGACCGTCTACACTGACATCTCGTGACTCACGCGGATTTCTCGCTCGCGACAATCGCTCGGGGGGGATGACATGACTCGCTTCGGGTCGACATGCGCCATTCTGTTGACTGCGCTGATGATCGGGCACGGCGCACCGGCCGCTGCCGCGGGAAGAATCGGAGCCGGTGCGGATTGGCCGACGGTTGGCGGTGCCGCGGACGAAGCCGGCTACAGCCGCCTCGATCGCATCAGCGCTGCGAACGTGAGCGGACTGGGTCTGGCCTGGTACCTCGATCTCCCCGGCGAGGTCACGCTCGAAGCAACGCCGCTCGCGGTCGGCGGCGTGCTCTACTTCACGGGCAGCTACGGAGCCGTCTACGCCGTCGACGGTGTGAGCGGCAAGCTCCTCTGGAGGTTCGACCCGCAGACCTGGAAGTATGATCCCGCGAAGCTGCACAACACGTTCGCGGTCAACCGTGGGGTGGCGTACTCGGACGGCCGTGTCTTCTCTGCTGCCCTGGACGGACGGCTGTTTGCGCTCGATGCCGGGACCGGCAGGCTCCTATGGAGCGCGCAGACCGTCGACCCGAATTCGCCGCAGGACATCACGGGCGCGCCCTGCGCCTTCGACGGCAAGGTAATCATCGGGAACGCCGGAGCAGACTTCGGCGCGCGCGGCTATGTCACCGCCTACGAGGCGGCGACGGGCCGAGAGGCTTGGCGCTTCTATGTCGTGCCGGGAACTCCCGCCCAGAATCGTGGCGAGCCGGCAATGGAGCGTGCCGCCGCAACCTGGACCGGGGACTACTGGAAGAGCGGCACCGGCGGAGCCGTCTGGGACAGCATCGCCTTCGACCCCGAATTCAACCGCATCTATCTCGGCACCGGCAATCCGGGTCCTTACGATCCGAAGCTGCGCAGCCCCGGTGGCGGCGACAATCTGTACACCGACTCCATCGTTGCGCTCGATGCCGCTACCGGCAGGCTCACCTGGGCCTATCAGGTCAATCCGCGCGATGAATGGGACTACGACTCCACGGAGACGATGATCCTTGCGGACCTCCTCATCCACGGCACCCGGCGTCCGGTGTTGATGCAGGCTCCGAAGAACGGGTTCTTCTACGTGCTCGACCGCCGGACGGGCAAGCTCATCTCCGCCGGGAAGATCGGCAAGGTAACCTGGGCCGAGCGAATCAGCCCGGTAACAGGCCGACCGGTCGAGGCGAAAGGAGGGCGCTATGACGAGAGCGGCGAGGCGACGGTGTGGCCGAGCCCGGTGGGAGCGCACAGCTGGCAGGCCATGTCGTTCAGCCCCGAGACGGGCCTCGCCTACATCCCCTACATGCAGCTCGGCGCGAGATTCGTCGCCCGGCGGGTCCCGGGCGCGCCCTACTTCGGCGGCGTCTCGATGTTCCTCGTTGCCAAGGGGCCCGACGACGGCAAGGGAGCGCTGCTCGGTTGGGATCCGGTGCGGCAGCGGGCGGCGTGGCGCGTGCCGCGCAAGACGGTCTGGAACGGCGGCACGCTCGCGACCGCAGGCAATCTCGTCTTCCAGGGCACCGCAGAGGGCAGGCTCCTCGCATACGATGCCGCGACGGGCCGCCGGCTTTGGAGTTTCAACGCGGGCCTCGGGGTCATCGCTGCGCCGATCAGCTTTGCCGTGGGGGGCAGGCAGTACATCAGCGTGCTGGTCGGCTACGGCGGCTCCGCGGCCATCGCCAGTCAGTTCATGAACGTCGGATGGAAGTTCGGCGCACCGCGCCGGCTGCTGACGTTCGAGCTCGGCGGCCAGGCGCAACTGCCGCCGTCGGCTCCGCCTGACATGACTGTGAATGCGCTCGACGACCCATCCTATCGGTTGAACACCCGGCAGGTCGCGGCCGGCCGTGCGCTCTTTGGCGCGTGCGCCATCTGCCACGGCCGTGAGCTCGAGTCTGCCGGCGCGCCCGCACCCGACCTCCGCGCCTCACAAGTCGCCCTGGATCCGAATGGCCTTTGGGCCGTGGTCCATGGCGGAGCGCTGCTTCCGGACGGCATGCCGCGATTCGAGTCCCTCACCCGCGAGCAGGTGACGGATATCTACGCCTACATCAGAGCCGGCGCCCGCGCAGTCATCGCGGCCCAATCCGCCGGCGCCCGGGCGCGAGCCCGAGCGGGCTCCCGCGGAGCCCGATGACCGGGCAGGCGCGGCTCAACGCCACGCCAGCGGCCGCAGTGTCACCTGCAGCCAGACCTCCCGCCCCGGATCGGCGAAGCACTGCACCGGATCGATCCCGAACGGCGACGCCCCTGCCGTCCCTGACGGATTTGCGACCGTCGCGCCGGTCTCGAGCGGGGCGGAGTTGCACTCTCCGGAGGTGAGCTTGTTGTTGAGATCCCGGCCGATCAGCGCGAGCTCCCAGAAGTCGGTCGGATTCTGCAGGGTGGCGCTGAGATCCACCTTGGCGTACGCCGACTGGTAGTTGTCGTTGTTCGGCCGGTCGACGGCGAGGAAGGTGACGTACTTGGACGAGATCTCGTTGCTGTTGCTCAGGTTCAGCGTGTAGCCGTTGAGCGGCAGCGGCACCACGTAGTTGAAGCCCACCGTAGCCTGCCACTCGGGAGCGCGGGTGAGCGGCGTTCCGGAAAGGTTCTGCGACGTGTAGACACCGGCGGCCGGGTTGAATTCCTGATCGCAGCCCGCGGCGATCGTCTGGCCACCCCAGCAGGGCGCGGTGTCGAATTTCTCGTACCTGGCGTGATTCCACTCCATCGCCGCGTTCAAGGTCAGTCCGTTGATGACGTCCGGCAGGTAGGCGGCATCGAAATCCAGGCCGTATGTGACCGCGCTCGCGGCATTGACGGTCAGGATGACGGGCACGCCCTGGCTCGGGGGAGAGATCGCCCCGACCTGCAGCCCGCTGTAATCGTAGTAATAAGCGGCGGTATCGAACTGCAGGCGGCCCTGCAGCAGGCGGCTCTTGAGGCCCACCTCCCCGCCGTTGGCCGTCTCGGGACCGAACGCATTGCTGACCCCCGGGACGGGCGGTGTCGCGGTACTGAAGGAGCCGGACTTGTAGCCCCGCTTCCAGGCGCCGTACACGGTGCTGTTATCCGTCAGATGGTAGGTCAGATCCACCTCCGGCGAGTAGTTCTTCATGTAGATCTGCGGATCGGGAACGACAATCGGCTGGCCGGTGACGTTGTTGAAGGGATCCTCGTCCCGCTTCTCCAGGGTCCAGCGCACGCCGGCCGCCAGCTGCAGCCGTTTGACGATGTACCAGCGAGCCTGACCGTAGAGCGACTTGGTCTTGTCGGTGAAGGGAGTGTCGCCGTCCTCGATGAGCGGCGGCAGCCCGTACGCCTCGTTGCCGAGCACCTGCACGTCATCGTAGTAGGCCGCATCCTGATAGAAGGCGCCGGCGGTGAAGTTCAGGGGACCCTGGAAATCGCTGTTGGCCCGCACTTCCTCGGTGAATTCGCGGCGATGGAAGTGATTGTTCACCCCGATGAATCCGCCGGCGTATTCCGTCTCCGTCGGATTGACCAGGCTCTCCGAGGACAGGTTGTAGTACCCGGTCACCGACGTGTATGTGATATTGCCCGCGGGCGTGTAGCTCAACTCCAGCGAGCCGAAATCCTGGTTGGTCTCCAGAAACGGCACACCGTCATTCAACGCGTCCGGAAAATCCGTGGGGTCGAGAAACGTGAGCCGCAGGTCCCGCTGCAGGCCATTGCACGGATAGCCGCCGAGGAAGGGTGGAAAGGCGATGACTCCGGGAATGACGAGCGGACCGGTTCCGCTCGGCGCATCCGTGCACTCGGACGTCTCGGCGTCGATCGAGAAATCGTGCACTTCGTTGACCTTCAGGCGCGCCGTGAGCTCACTCGAGGGATTCCACAGCGCGGTCAACCGGATGACATAGTCGGTATCGTCCGGGCTGTGGCTGGTGCTCGGCGACAGGGCGCCGGTGTCCGGCAGGGCCGTCGCGATGTTGTTGAAGTACCCTTCGGAGTCGGTGTACTGCGTCGCGAGGCGGACCTTGAGGGTGTCGGTCACGGGACCGGAGAGGATCAGCGAGCCCTGGCGCGTGCTCGCCTCGAAATCGTACCCTCCGGTGACGATGACTTCCGGTTGATCGGTGGGGTCTTGCGTATGGACGTCGAGCACGCCGGCCGTGTTGCTCTTGCCGTAGAAGAGTGACTGCGGACCTTTGAGCACTTCGATCTGCGCCAGGTCGAAGAGCGCGCTCTGATACGCGAGACCGTCGGTGAGCGACAGGTCATCGACGTTGAGCGAGACCGACTCGTCGACGCCGGGGTCCGACGACGTCGTGCCGATTCCGCGAATGGAGATGAGCGTGCCGATCGAGAGAAGCGATTTGCCGAGACCGAGCCCCGGGACCAGGGTCGCGACATCGTTGAGGTCCGCGATGTGCATGCGCTGCAGCTGCCCCTCCGGGATCGCCTGCTCATCGACCGGCACGTTGAGGATCGACTCCTGCCGCTTGCGGGCGGTGACGATGACTTCCTGAAGCCGGTTCGGGGACCCGGCCGCGGCGAGCTGCACGGGCGGTGACGATTGGGCGGACTGCGCATGCGCGACCGCCGCGAAAACCGTGACGGACAGCACAGCGGCGGATGCCACCAATACCTGACGAAGGCGAAAGGCGTGCTCAATGGACATGTTTCCCCCAAAGATCGAACGATGACCAATGACCGGCCCGCTGCGAATGGGCCCCGCCGAACGCCGTGACGTCTATGTAATTTCCTTTCGTCGGCGTTCCAACACCACAGCGACGCTCGCTGTCGCGAGCGCGGTGAGCATACAGTCCCTGCAGCCTGCGCTCTTGACCGCAGGCGACAGGCGCTCTTTATTGCATGAAATTCTCCGGCTCGACGCTGCCGTGCTTCCGGATATAGAATGCATTCTATATCCATCCCGGCCGCCCGAGGCAATACCGGGCCGGCAGCATCGCTAGTCCAATGCGGAGACCTCATGAGCCTGGACGTGAAGCACCTGAAGCCGCAGATCGGCTCCGCAGTGAGTGTCGCCAAGTCCGCGCTCCTCCAGGACGAGGTGATCCATGGGATCCTCGATCTTCTCGAGCAGCGCGGCGTGCTGGTGTTTCCCCGCATCGGACTCAGCGATGCCGAGCAGTTGGCGCTCACCGACCGCTTGGGAACGCGGGTGAACTACACCCGGCGCGTACCCGGCGGCAACGAGGCGGAGCCTGACGTATACCGGATCACCCTGGACCCCAAGCTCAATCCGCAGCCCGAGTACGTCCAGGGCACGTTCTTCTGGCACATGGATGGACTCAACTCCGATGTCCCGCCGCCGAAGGCGACGGTGCTCAGCGCCCGCCGCGTCTCGAGCCGCGGCGGCCAGACTGAGTTCGCGAGCACTTACGCCGCCTACGAGTACCTTGCCGCCGAGGACAAGCGGGAGCTGGCGGAGCTGAAGGTAGTGCACATGCTGCTGTCGAGCATGCGGCGCGTGGTGCAGGATCCCACTGCGGAGGAGCTCGAGCGCTGGAGCATCCCGCCCGTCAAGACTCACCCGCTCGTATGGCAGCGTCAGACGGGGCGCAAATCGCTGATCATCGGATCCTCGGCGGACCACGTGGTCGGCATGCCGTATGCCGACGGGCGCGCCCTACTCACGCGACTCGTCGAATGGGCGGCCCAGCCGGATTTCTCCTACACGCACCAATGGCAGGAGGGGGACCTCGTCATTTGGGACAACACCGGCACGCTCCACCGCGTGCGTCCCTATGCACGCGACTCCGGCCGCACGATGCATCGCACCACCATCGCCGGCTCGGAAGCGGTCAACTGACCCCTCAGGTATTCGCCGCCCCGTTGGCGAGGATGTGCGTCCCGGAGACCCAGCCGGCCTGCGGCGAGGCGAGGAAGGCTACGACGGCGGCGATCTCATCCGCCCGGCCGATACGCTTGAAGGGCGAGGCGTTCTCGAAGAACGCGCGATACTGCGGGGAGCCGTCCATCATTCCAGGACTGGTGGCGCCCGGGATCACCGTGTTGACCGTAATTTTGCGGGCCCCGAGCTCCCGGGCCCAGCTCTCCGTGAAGCTCTCGACGCCACGCTTGGCCGCCGCATAGAGGCCGGCGCCGGCCACAGGGTACTTGGCGATGCTGGAGCTGAAATTGATGATCCGACCACCCTCCGGCAGGCGCTTGGCCGCCTCGCTGGCGACGTAGAGCGGTCCCAGCAGGTTGATGCCGAAGATTGCCGCGACCTCCGCGTCCGTCACTTCCGCCAGCGGCCCACTGGTGCTCACGCCGGAGTTATTGACCACGATGTCGATCCGGCCTGGGTTCCGATCGATCTGCTGGAACAGCGCGACCACCTCACGGCGGTTGGCGATATCGGCCTGATAGGCGACGGCGGCGCCGCCCAGCGCTCGGATCTCGGTCACGGTCTGCTCGGCGCCAGCCTTGCTGTGGGCATAATGGGCGACGATCGTCGCGCCCTCGCGCGCCAGTCGCAGCGCGACCTCCCGGCCGATGCCCCGTCCCGAGCCGGTTACGAGCGCGACCTTGCCCGCAAGCGACTTGCTCTCAACCTGCATCTCCATTCCTCCCGGTCTATGCCCGGGCCCGCTGATCTATCACCCAGCGGACGTTGCGGCGCATCGGTTCGATGCCGTCGTGCGGCATCCCCGGCGGCAATGTGTTGATTTCTTGGAAGATCTGTGTCGGATCTCCGCCCCGGAGCGGTACCAGGCGCTGGACGCCCGCCAACGAAAGCGGATCGAGAAGCCTCTCGCGCAGCGACTCCGGATAGACGCCGACCGTCTGCGTGGTGTCATTGCACCATTTGACGATCTCGAGCAGGTCCGGGACCGGCACGATGTTGACGACACGGCTGCTGAGACGATCGTAGAAGTCGACCCGGTCGGGAAATCGTGAGATTACGACGCCGCCGCCCGTCGTGTTCCCTTCCACGTGGTAGAAATCCTCCTCGAGCGAGGCAGCCTGCAGCTCGGCTTCGAGGTCGGCATTCGGGGACGCCGCCGGCGTGGACATGGCCGGCGGCAGCCTCTTGTAGGCCGCCACGATCCTGCGGCCGAGCTCCACGACACGCTCCAGCGATTCCTCGTCGGCCGCGCTCTCCACGTAAACGACGCGGGTGTTGACGCACGCGGTCTGGTTATAAAAGCCGGAGAGTACCGCGACCCCGAGCGCCGCCTCCGCCATGGCGGCCTCGCTCTCGAGGGCCTCCTTCCCGAGCACGGACATGGAGTACTTCGGATTGAGCGCGGTCAGGTCGATGCCCGGAGTGAGGAACTTCTGGATGTGCTTGACCGAGGACATGCCGCCCCACGCCGTGATCTTGTCGATGCGTGAGGTACGGACGATCTGTGAATCCATGAACTCGTCGCCGCCTTTCCAGTAGGCGACCGCGATGTGCCGCGTGACGGGGTGGCCGGCATCGATCTCAATCAGCGTGCGCGCGATGGCGTTGGCCGTCAGCGGATCGTTCGAGGGCGACTTGATGAGGCAGTCCGACTTGGTGAGCGCGGCCCGTACGATCGTGAGCGCGGCTACCACCGGGACGTTCCCGGCGGTGATATGCAGCTGTCGGGTGCCTACCGCGCGCACGCGGACATGGGCGTTCGGCGCAGGCGCCGGCGACCAGCCGTCCAGGTATTCGATGCCGATGGTCCGGTCGGCCAGTGCAGTCAGGCTCTGCGGATCGAACATCCTCGGCAATTCGTCGTAGACGCCGCGCAGGATCGGTTCGTCGAGACCGCCGGCCCGCAAGGCGAGCGCAAAGGATTCCTGCAGATGAGCATTGTCCTCGAGGCGCAGCCGCCTGCCTGCCTCCGCAAGGAAGTCGACGATCTCGCGCACCGGCGTATCGTGTAGATCGCGCAGCAGCACCGGGTTGCCGAGCACGAGGTCGTGGATGTGCTTGTGCGGATCCGGCGTGCGGAAGCTCGCCCCGCCCCGGCCCCTGAATTCCACAGCGTCCTCGCCCGGCTCGATGATCCGTCCGCGCGCAATGATCGGGATGTGGTAGACGTCGGTCACGGTCACACTTGCGAAACGAAGTCCATGAACTCGTCATAGGCCTGCGCAGTTGCGGCACAGGTGATCTTGTCGTCGCCGCCGTCCATCTCCGCGAAACGGGTGATCACTGGACCGATGCGTGGCCCTTTCCAGCCGCAGGGACAGTCCTCTTCCCAATGGATGGTCACCTCATCGCCCGAGATGAAGCCGCCCCAGTAGGTCTCGGGCATCAGGTCGAAGAACGCGTAGCGCCCGGTCTGCACCCCTTTGCGCGGCAGCATCTTCATGTCCCGATCGAACAGGATCGGGATGGTGTGCGGCATGATGTGGAAGTGCTTGTGGCTGCAGCGCGGCGCCATTCCCATGATTTCGGACATGCCGTAGACCATGCCGATCCTGTCGATCCCGAAGTAGTCGCCGACATAGCGTTCCCAGTCCTTGGGCGGATCCTTCAGACCTTTCATGCCGCCGCCGGTCATGATGAAGGAATCGGGCGCAAACGCGGGCTTCAGGCCCTTCTGGATGCCACTGCGCGCCGTTTTCACCAGATCGCCGAAGCTGCCGCCGAGCTTCACGCGCTTGCCGCGGAACTCCTCGAACAGCTTGAAGAACCATGTCTCGATGTCCTGATCGCGCCGCTTCGCCTGCGCGATCATCGCTTCCCGCGCCGTCAGGAGCGCGGGATCGAGGCCGAGTTTGTCCAGCTCGCCCCGATCCTCGGCCGCCTGCATGCGACCGGCCAGCGACATCAGGTCGGCAGAGATGTGGGTCTGATACAGCGTGTGGTAGCGCCCGGGACCGCCGGCCGCCGGGATGTTGAATAGACTCAACATCTTCAGCATCATGTGATGCCCGCCCCGATAGCCGGGGAAGAAGGTGTCGACGTGGTCCGCGTAGGGGTCGACGCCGCTGGTCGCGCGGCTTGCCTCGTTGTATGAGCGCGTCCAGGCCGGCAGCTCGACCATGGAGCGCGGTACGAAACTGAGCTTGCCGGTGGTGCCCGAGGAAGTGCCGATCAGCATGCCGGCCTCGTCCAGCCGGGTCAGCCAGTCGTCGATCATGGTCAGCCCGGAGAGATCCACCTTCGAGAGATCGTGCGTCGTGAGTCGATCAAGCCAGGCATTCAGCCTGGGGAGGTCGCGGTTCTCGATCAGGGTGAGCGGATAGCTCTTGTAGACCCGGTGATCGAACAGCAGCGGCAGCGCGTCTTCGACGCAGTCGACGTCGGCCACGCCCTGGC
>Ga0335074_10002921_pt1 | contig 23322 bp, 17 predicted proteins | sample Lox_Sample_23_FD_206715 | JGI IMG/M metagenome (GOLD analysis project Ga0335074, IMG submission 206715) | Soil microbial communities from Loxahatchee National Wildlife Refuge, Florida, United States - Lox_Sample_2.3 | ecosystem: Environmental > Terrestrial > Soil > Wetlands | place: USA...
GCGCAACATTACACTGCCCATCAAGCTGGTGGGGGAAGCAGCGAACTACCGCGGCGGAGAGGTGACACGGAGATCCGCTACAGCCTGGTGGTATCATTACGCGCCTATCAGGCTGTTGATCTTTACACGACGATCGAAACGCTGGTCACGACGGAAATCCCAATCGAAACGTAATTCCTGCGCTCCAGTGGCGGCCTCACATCGGCCGTCGGGCCTGTCCGCCCCCGCTCGAGCGCCATTTGGCCGATCGCCGGGCGCCGACCAGTCCCCAAATTGAACCCCGCGGAGAGACGTGAGCGGGTTTGCCTCGGGTCGTTGCGAACCAAGGCAGGCGAGCCGGATGCAGTTGTCCCCGGCAGCAATGCGGTTGCTTCGCCGATGGGGCCGCGCACAATGACCCCCCCGGCCTTAACCAGGCCGACACCACGAGGATTCCGGCGCAGATGACCACGCCGCTTGACGCCCTGATCGCCGCGCTGCGTTCCGCGTCGGCCTATGACGCGCGCGCGGAGACGCCGCCCGAGGGCCTGCTGTGGTGCGACCCGGCCAACGATTTTTTCCCGCTTCTGCCGTTGCTGCGGCAGCACCTGCCCAACCTGCTGACCCTGGGCGAGCACGAGCCCGAGCGCCGCCAGGGACCGGCCGTCTGGCTGCGCACGGCCGCCGGTCGCGCGCTGCCCGACATCACCTGGCCGCCCGACGTGCCGGCGATCGTCTACCTGCCCAATGTGGCCCGCGATGCGTTGCGCGCGGCCGAGGACTGCCCGCCGCGTCTCCAGCTCCTGGCCTGGCTGGTGGTGGGCGGCGCCGCATTCGTCCACCCCAACGGGCGCGACTGGACGCTGCGCGGGTTTCTCGCCACCAAGCCCGCCAATGGCGGCCTGGGGCTGGAGGTGCCGCAGGATGAGGCGACGCGCCAAGCGCTGCTGCTGGCCGCGCCGAAGCTGTTCACTCTGCCAGTGGCGGAGTTGCAGGGCCGACGCCTGGATGCCGATTGGCTGCATGCGTTGCTCGCCCCTGATCTGAATGAGGACATGCTGGCCTGGCTGGACGGCAAGCTGGATGCGGCGTCGGATCCGGCCCGCTTCGCCGCCTTCCAGGCGCAAGCGAAATCGAAACTGAAGCTCGATCCGGCGAAAGTGTCGCGCGAGCGCGCTGCTGAGCGGTTGCTGCAACGGGACGACGCCTGGGCGCCGATCTGGTCACGGTTCACCAGCAGCGCGCCAGAGTTCCACGAGAATCTCGTGTCATTGCTGGTGTCACAAGAGCCGCCGGCTCCGCTGCTGGCCGATCCCACCGTCTATCCAGCGGTCAATGCACGTCAGGAAGCCGAACTCCGTGCCGCCTTGGTGGGTCTGAAAGGGAAGTCGCCAGCCGATGCGGCGCAGGTTGTGTATGGTCTTGCGTCCGCGCACGCCATTCGCCGTGAAGGCCCCTGGGCGGCGCGCGGGCTTGCGCCTCTGGCCCAGGCGGTGGCCCATCTGGCTGAGTTGGCGGTGACGCCGCCCTTGCCAGCCGGCGACCCCGAGGCCTTGGCCGAGGCATATGTCGCGGATGGATGGAAGGCCGATTGGTGCGCGCTGGCCGCCCTCATGGCGACGGCGCCTGCTCCCAAGCTCGGCGCGCTGGCGACGGTGACCGAGGACCGTGCCGCTGTTGTGGCCGCACTGCACGCCCTCTATCTGCCGCGCCTGGAGCGTGAGGCGAACGTCTTGCAGGACCTACTGAGCGTGGGCCTCCCGCCGACACATGCGCCTGGCGACGCTGATACGCTGTTGTTCGTGGATGGGCTGCGTATGGACCTGGCGCAGCACCTCGCGGTGCTGCTGCGGCGAGCCGACGCCAAGGTTGATCTGGAATGGCGTTGGTCGGGCTTTCCAACGGTGACCGCGACGTGCAAGCCGTTGGCCAGTCCTGCGGCAGGAAAATTCAAGGGCGGCGCGGTAGACGGTTTCGCGCCGTCAACGGCCGATGGCAAACCAGTCGGCAAGAGCGAGCTGCTGAAGGAGTTGCAGGCGCTTGGCTGGGAAGCAGACGAACTGTTGCTCGCAACGGGGAAGAACTGGTTGGAAACGGGCCACATCGATCATGATGGGCACCAGATGCAGGGACGCCTGGCAGAGCAACTCACCGGCATGCTGCAAATCATCGCCGCGGAAGTGCTGCGTCGGGTCAGCGCCGGACGGCGCGTGCGGGTGGTGACCGACCATGGCTGGCTGCTGCTTCCTGGCGGACTGCCGGTTGCCAAGCTCGGGTCGGGGCTTACCGATACGCAATGGTCGCGTTGCGCAACGGTGAAGGAGGGGTCTGCCGCCGCCGCGCGCCAGTTCCCATGGAGTTGGAACAAGGTGGTCATGGTCGCGACCGCCCCGGGCGCGCACGTGTTCCGCGGCGGCATGGAGTACGCGCATGGCGGCATCAGCCCGCAGGAATGCATCGTCCCGGAGCTGGCGATTGCACCACTGCAAGCGGTGCATCGAGCGATCATCACCGAGGTGACCTGGGACAATTTCCGTGTGCGCGTGCGCGCAGATGGCGGAGACGGATTGATGGCTGACCTTCGGCTCGGCAGTGACGGCGAAGGGAAATCGATCATCGACAAGCCACGCCCGCTGGACGCAGAGGGCCGGACAAGCCTGTTGCTGTCCGATGACACCGTGATCGGCCAGGCGGCGCTGTTGACGTTGCGAGATTCGCAGGATCGGTTGGTCGCCAGCAAAGCGACCGTTGTAGGAGGCTGAGGGTGGAACTTGACGATCTCGACCGCGTCGCGGCCGAAGCCTTCCACGGTCTCGTGGTACGAAAGGACCTGGTGCGTCAGTTTCGCGGTCAGTTCCCGGTGCCGACCTACGTGGTTGAGTTCATGCTCGGGCGCTACTGCGCCACTATCGATGAGCAGGAAATCGCTGAGGGGCTGGACATCGTTCGCACGCAGTTGTCGTCACGAACCGTACGCGCCGATGAAGACGAGTTGGTGAAGTCGAACGCACGCAAGTCCGGAGCGGTGCGAGTCATCGACATCATCACCGCACGGCTGGAAGCACGATCCGACAGCTACCTGGCGTCGTTACCAAGCCTGCGCCTGAACGATGTGCGCATTGCGGACGATCTGGTGCACGAAAACGACCGAATGCTGACCGGGGGATTCTACGCCGAGGTCGACCTTGGATACGACGCGACGATTGCTCAGGAACGCGGCGGCCGGCCGTTTCAGATCAACGCGGTGCGGCCAATCCAACTTTCGACCCGTGGCATACTGGATCGGATCATTGAGGGCCGGGCCAAACTGACAACGGCCCAGTGGAAGGACTTCCTGCTGCGCAGTGTTGGCCTGGAGCCAGAGCGATTGAGTCCGCGCGCGCGTGACCTGTCGCTGCTGCGGATGGTTCCGTTTGTCGAACGGAACTACAACATGGTGGAGCTGGGACCGCGCGGCACCGGCAAGAGCCACTTATTTCAGCAGGTCTCGCCCTATGCGCACCTGGTATCGGGCGGCAAGGCGACGGTCGCCAGGATGTTCGTCAACATGGCGAACGGCCAGCGCGGGCTGGTGTGTCAGTACGACGTCGTCTGCTTCGATGAAATTTCTGGCGTGTCGTTCGATCAGAAGGACGGCGTCAACATCATGAAGGGTTACATGGAGAGCGGCGAGTTCTCCCGCGGGCGGGAGAGCATCCGCGCCGAAGGTAGCATCGTGCTGGTCGGCAACTTCGATGTTGACGTTCAGCACCAGCAGCGCGTCGGCCATCTCTTTGGGCCGCTGCCACCCGAGATGCGCAACGACACCGCGCTGATGGATCGCATCCACTCCTACCTGCCTGGTTGGGATATCCCCAAGGTGGATCGGACATTGTTCACCGATCATTTCGGACTGGTCAGCGACGTGCTGGCGGAGGGTTTTACCAAGCTGCGCGATGGCTCGCGCGCCGGGGCATTGATGGGACGCGTGCATTTCGGCGGGGCATTGTCAGGACGCGACCAGAACGCGGTGAACAAGAGCGTCAGTGGACTCCTGAAGCTACTTTATCCCGATCAAGCCATGCCGGTTCCGGAGGACGACTTGGAATGGGCCGTGCGGCTTGCCTTGGAATGCCGACGTCGAGTCAAGGAGCAACAGAAGCGGATTGGCTCCGCCGAATTTCGTAACACGCAGTTCAGTTACAGCATTGGCAATGATGGGGTGGAGCATTTCGTCGCTACCCCCGAACTGCAAAGCGAGGACAGTATCGGCGGCGATCCGCTGTCCGCGGGTCAAACCTGGGCGATTAGTCCAGGCGGTCAGGACGAGGGCGCTGGCCTGTATCGTATCGAGGTGACTGAAGGTGTCGGTAGTGGCGTGCGTATTCTCAACCAGCCGCCTCCACCACCATTCCGCGAGAGCGTACGGATAGCAGAACAAAACCTCTATTCACGCGCTTCAGAGTTGGTGGGCGACCGGAACCCGCGCGAGCACGAGTTCGCCGTTCAGCTTCGATCGTTTGACGCGGTGAGAAGTGGGGCGGACCTTGGCATCGCTGTTCTGATCGCGCTGTGCTCCGCGCTACTAAATCGACCCGTTAAAGGCGGTCTGGTAGTTGTTGGTGGCCTGAACCTGGGAGGATCTGTCGAGCGCATCCACAATCCGATTGATGTTGTGGAGCTGGCGCGGGAGAAGGGCGCAACAGCCGTGCTGATGCCTGTTTCAAGCAGACGATCACTCGTTGATCTTTCAGACGAGGTTGCGGCAAAAGTGCAGGTGGTGTTCTACCTTGATACCGCTGATGCACTCCGAAAGGTGCTGCACGAGGGGTAGTTGCGGCCCGAATTTTGCGTAATCGCTGACGGACGCTTCCCACGTCAGGGCAACGCTCGACGGCGTGGTGCCCCGCCGGTGATGGGCGGCTACGCCGGCGCGCCGCCGCGGGCAATGCCAGCGAACACGACATTGCCGCCCGTGTCAGTGAACGCGCGCAACTCCGCCGCCTGCCCGGTGGGCAGCGTCTGATTGCCGGATGACGTGGTGATGCCGGCCGCGAGCGTGACGTTGCCGCCGGAGTGGTCCTTTTCGATTCGATAGGTGCGAAGGTGTTCGATCACCCGCCGCCCATTCGATTGCGCGGCCACATCATCGGCGCGCTGAACAAAGTCGGAGATTGCCGCAACGCCGTCTAGCGCCTGATCGTAGTCTGGTACGCTTTCCGCGGGCCGGTATTAGTGCCGTAGTTTGAATTTCCGGAGTTGGACAATACTGCGACGGATCCGCTCCCGGACGGCATTGGCCCGAAGCGCGCATTCGAAATTCATTTTAATACCGGCGCCCCCATGCCGCGACCACACATGTCATTGCGAGGAGCGTAGCGACGAAGCAACCTCGGTCGCCCGGGGCGCGAGACGTGCCAGCCCCTACCCGACCAAGATCACTTCATCCCCGCGCTCCCCGCACTGGCATGTACGATTCGTCCCAACGGCCCGCTGGCATAACATAAGGCCCCGCCGTCAACCCGACATCGCCAGCGGCCGCAGCCTGGCGCGTGACGCCTGGCGCGCGGCGGCCGTCGCGGACAGCAATTCCAACGCCACGTCGTCGCCGACCGGCGTCAGCGCCAGATCGCGATAGTCCCGCGCCGCCGGATCGCGCTTCAACCGGTGACGCACGGCCAACAGCCGTACCGCCATCACCGCGACACGGGCATGCTTCACCACCAGATCGGCGGCGAATGACGGCCAGAAGCGCCAGGCAGGCACAACCGGCAAACCGGGCCGCCGCTCGGTGCGCACCTTCCGGCGCAGGTAGCCGCCCTCCAGGGGATGCGTGTGTTCGATCAGACTCAGGCTCCAGAAACTCAGCAGCATGGAAAGCATCTTGCCGAGCGATATCCGCGTGGCCGCGGCACGGCGCAGCAGCGTGCACATATGCGGAAACGTATAGTAGGCCCGCCACGCCGCCCAATACGTCTGCTCCCATTCATCCCGGCTCATCATGGCATGGGCAGTGACAACGTGGAACGTATCGTAACGGTTGAGATCCGCGTCCATCGCGACGTTCGCCAGCGCCAGCTTCTGGTGGTCCTCGGAACCCGGCAGCGGCGTCAGTACGAAGAATTCCAGGAAATCGATCGCCAGCTCGTTCTGGATGATGCGGATGTCGCGCATCACGGTCGCATTGGTGTCGGCCGGAAAACCGATGATATAGCCGGCCCAGATCACTGCGCGTATGCGCTTCCAGGCCAACAGCATGTCGCGATATTCGGCAATGCGGTTCTGCTTCTTCTTCGCTGCCGCCAGACTGTCGGGATTGATCGATTCCAGCCCGATGAACACGCGCACCACACCCGCGCGGCCGGCCTTTTCGATGAAGCGCGGGATACGATGGCACAGCGTGTCCACCTGAATCGTCAGCTTGATGCTGAACCCCTCCTGCTCTCGCAGCGTTATCAGCCGGTCGAAAATCTGCTCCCAGTCCTTGTTGCGCGCGAAATTATCATCCGTGATGAAGAAGCTCTGCACACCCTGCGCGGCGTTGCGGCGGATGATCGCCTCGACGTCAGCGGCGGTGCGGCGGCGTGACACGCGGCCCTGAACATTGATGATCGTGCAGAAGCTGCACTGAAACGGGCAGCCGCGGCCGGCATCAAACGTCGTCATCCGTCCCGCCGTGCGCGCCACCCGGTCCGACGGCAAATACGGGATCGGCACCCCGGCAAGGTTCGGCAGAGTCGCCATGTGATTGTAAAGCGGCTGCAACGTCCCCGCCGCGGCGTCACAGAGCAATGCCTCCAGCCCATCTTCCGCCTCACCGGCATAGAGCACGATGCCGAGGTCCATCGCCTCCTGCAGCTCCGGCGTGATGGCGGGCAGCATCGCCAGCGTGCCCGACACATGGAACCCGCCGATCGCCACATCGATGCCGAGCGCGCGGAACCGCCGGGCCAAATCCATCGCGCGGGGAAACTGGTTGGACTGGACGCCGGCGAATCCCACCATGCCGGCGCCGGCCGCGGTTATGTCACGCGCGATCCGATCAAACCGGATGTGCGTGTTGGTCTCGTCATAGGCATCGACCAGCAGCTCGGTGTCCGCGCCCAGCACCTGCCGCGCCGCACAATCCATCGCCAGCCCATAGACCGCAGCCAGGCTGTTGGACGGCATGGAAGAGCGAAACCACTGAATAACATAGCCGTCGTCGTCGTAATGCGACGGCTTGATCAGCACCAGGCGGAACTGCTTGTGCGCAGAAATGGTGGGGCCCCCGACACCGCGTCATCAAGCCAACCACAGCCGGTGCGTGGCTGGCAACCCACGATCAGAGAAGCGTGGCAAAAGATTCCCCCTCCCCTTGTGGGAGGGGGCTAGGGGGAGGGGGCAGGGGCAATGGCATTTGGGGGAGGGGGCAGGGGCAATGGCATTTGAGACAGAGCCCGGGTGCGGCCTGCTGCCCGTCGAGCGACGTCTGTGCCCGGTGCAGTGTGGTGAACAGACTTGCTTTGCTGCGCTTCACACCGACGCGACGCGATATATTCCCGGTTGCACGGCTGGTCAGCGGCAAATGCGATTACCCTGGAGGGGGAGACCTGGTTTCTTGCAAGCAGCGAAGCGACGACGCAACCTCCTGCGACAACACGCACGGACGGTTCACGCCCCCGCACGAGCGAGATTGCTCCGTCGCTTTGCGCCTCGAATTGACAGGGGCCGCGCCGTGTCGGGCTTCCCCGATTCGCCCCCCCCCCGCCTCGCGTTAGTCGCAAAACTTTTTTTGTTTGGCATATTGACATTCCCTCCCATCCTGTGCCAGACTGTCCCCATGAGCACAGCAGCAGTCACCGCATCCGACCGCGCTGCCCAACCCGATCCAATGCGGGCCTGGGCCCGCGCTTCCGCAACCCTCAACGCCGTCGCCGTACTGATCACCCTCGTCTTCAGCCTGATCCAACATGGCAAGACCCTCGCCCTCGCATTCCGCAACCACGACCGGAAACCCGGCGACAACCTGATCGGCCGGTTCTTCGGAACCGCCATCATCGATATCATCAGCAAGTGCATGCGCCGCGGCGTGATGCGCAGCGCAGCGCTGTACAAAGCGCCAGCGCGCCGCCGCGCCGCAGGCCGCACCGTTCCCCCCACTTGCCTCGATCTCGCTAACACCGCCGAACAGACCGGCGCATCGCGGGACGCCCAGCGCGTCCCCATCGCCCGCCTCGGCGGCTCTCTCACACAGTTCACCGCGGAGGTTGACCGGCGCAAAGCGCCTGCGTCTCGCATCGAGGCGCCGCGCTTTGGGGCGCCGCCGGAACACCTCCGCCCTGATTGCCTCCTGGCGGAGGAGCAATCGTGCGATCGTGCACCGCCACTGCAAGCGTCAGCCGAATGCCCATCGCCGGCAGCCGGACCTTGTCCGGAAACCGGCGAAACATTCGAGCGGACGGAAACCGCGCCAGTCCTGCACTGGCCGGTTTCGCCGGCGCGGGAGGTCGCCGCCCCAGCATCACTCTGACCCGAATCGTTACGACACACAAATACACAACCCGGGACCGGACCACAACCGGCTCCGCCACCCCGATTCGAACTCACCGTCCCCCGGCGGCGAGCATGCACGCGCGTACATTTGACGCCGACTGCGAAGGCCGGGGACCACGGCGTGCACGGAGCGAGCCATCGGATTGGCGTCCGGGTCGGGTCGATGACGATATGTCAATGGATGGCCGGGGGTTCGCTTCGGCGCGACTCCTCGGGAAAGCCGCTCCGTGTTCCCCGTGGTCCTCCGCCCTTCCTCCGTGCGAATCAATTGAATCGCAACGCACGGGCACCGCCTGGGTGCCCGTTACGCCTGAAACCCGCGTCATCCTGATACTTGCAGAACCCAAATCCCGCGGTTGTTTGGTTGCGGCCTCAGGCCGTGCTGTGTTCATTTGCGTTCGTCAGCGGTTCAATTTCCTAACTCGCATGATGACGAATAAAGGTTACCAAGGTGTCGGCGGGATCAGGCCAGACCATTGGCACCATGCTGCTGACCGCCCGTAACGCCAATACGCGACGACGGCAGGCGGCCCGATGACCACGATGCGATCGAACCATGCCATCGCCGCATGAAATTGCGCGGCGCTCCCCTACGGCTGCAGCTGCGGGTTCGACCACCGGGCGCGAAGAATGCCGGACTTGGCCGCCGCCACCCACCGGCTGGTGGGACGCGGCTTGGGTGGCGGCTGGATCGTGATTGTCCCGAACGTCGGCGTCAGCAGGGCCGTCTGGCCGCCACGGATCAACGTCACGGACTCCGGCCGGATGTATCGCACCGTCCAGTTGTTGATCGTCTGGCCTTCATCGAGGGCCGTGACGATCGATTTCCCCGCGCCCTGTGCCTGGAAGATCGCCCTGTGGAGATCCGGCGAATCGATGATGCCTGAAAGCTTCGGCAACGAGGCGTCACGCAGCCCTGCGGAGGCACCCGTCGCCGTGGTGGCCGGCCGCCGCGTTGGACTGAACAATGGCCGCCCGAGGATGATTGCAACCTCCCTGTCCGGATCGGCAGCCTGCCTGGCAGCGGCTGCCTGGTGCGACCGCCCCAGCGTCCTCGTCAGCATCGACGGAGACGGCGCAACATCGCTGCCGGACCACCACCATTCCGCACCGACGAGGCACAGCAGGGCAGCGCACAGCAGCCACATTCTTCCTATCGCCATCACCGCCCAGCCCTGGTTCCGAGCATCGCCATCACGCCGCAGTCCCGCCTCTCAGCATCGCCATCCCCGCGCGACCCCGGTTGTCCGGATCGACCATCACTCGGCAGCCCTCGCAACAACCAGTGGCGCGCCGGCCTCTTGGCCGGCTGGCCCGGTCAGCTCGGTTTCCGCCGCGGCGCCCACCGCGGTCCGCGGTGCCCGTCCCGTCTCGTCGAACGACAGCAGCCGCCCGGCATTGGCCATCCCGGCGAGCGTGCCAACGTTATGGAACACCGCCGCGATCACCGCGCCCTGCGGTCCCAGCACCCCGCTGGCCGCGGCGCACACCAGCAGGACGGTCCATCCCAGTCCCATCGCCACGTTCACCAGGATCGTCTGCCGGCAGCGCCGGCTCAGACGGATCGCAGTGCCCAGGCGGCGCAGATCATTGCTCATCAACACCAGATCGGCCGATGCCAGCGCAACGTCCGTGCCTTTCCCGCCCAGCGCGATACCGACTGCCCCTGCCTTCAGCGCCAGGCTGTCGTTGATCCCGTCGCCCACCACCAATGGCCGGTAGCCATCGCGTATCTCCTGCAGGACCTGGCGCATCTTCTCCTCGGGCAACGCCTCGGCGCAGATCCGGGCGATGCCGAGGGAGTCCCCGACCCGGCTTGCGACCCGGGCGCGGTCGCCGGTGAGCAACATCTGGCGCGTGAGTCCCAGACCGCGGATGTCGGCGAGCGCCAGACCCGCCTCCGGCCGCACTTCGTCCGCGAACAGCAGCCACCCCAGGAACATCCCGTCGCAGCCGAGGCCCGCAACCGGGCCGTCATGGTCCGGTACGGCGCCAGTGGCGATGCCAATATCGGCGAACAATTCCGGACGTCCCAGCGCCGCGGGCCGGCCATCCGGCAGGCGTGCCGTCACGCCAAAGCCGCGCAGCTCGCGGATCTCAGCCGCCGCTGCCGGCGCTGTATCGCTCCCTGAAGCGGCGTGGCGGGCCAAAGCGCGGCTCACCGGATGGCTGCTGCCGGCGCCGAGCAAGCCGGCAACGTACAGCAGATCGCCCTGGGTCCACCCCGCCGCCGGCAGCGCTGCAACCAGAGAAAGTTCGCCTTCGGTGATGGTCCCCGTCTTGTCGAACACGACCGACGTCACTTCGGCGAGTTGCTCCAGAAATCCCGAGCCCTTGATCAGGATGCCGTGCCGCGCCGCGACAGCGATCGCCGCCACCGCCGTCGCCGGCGCCGCCAGCACCAGCGCACAGGGGCAGGATGCGACCAGCACGGCGAGCATGGACTGGCTGTCCTTGGTGGCGAACCAGGTGCCCGCGGCGATCATCAGGATCAGCGTCAGATATTGCCCGGCGTAGCGTTCCAGCAGGCGCGTCACCGGCGGCTTTGCTTGCTCGGCCCGCGCCATCAGGGCGACGATCTTGCCCAGCGTGGTTTCGTGGCCGATCCGCGCAACCTGTACCACCAGGCGCCCGTCGAGATTGATCGAACCGGCCATGACGGCATCGTTCTCCGCCACGTCCAGCGGCACGGATTCACCGGTCAGTGAGGCGGTATCGACGCTGGAAGTGCCGCTCAGCACCGTGCCGTCCACCGGCACGCGATCGCCGGGACGCACCTCCACATGCTCTCCCACCGCCAGGCTTTCGGTCGGCACTTCTTCCACAGTGCCGTCGCAGCGCAGGCGGCGGCAGGTGGTTTCGACCAGCCGGCCGAGGGCGCGGATCGCCTCCTGCGAGCCGAGCAAGCTGCGCTCCTCCAGCACGTGGCCGACGACCATGACGATCGGCAGGATCGCCGCGGTGATCAGGTCGCCCGTCGCCCAGGCGGCGACGAGCGCGGTGGCGACAAGCAGGTCGGTCATCCCGTGCAGGCTCGGGCGAAGGATGCTCTGCCACGCCGCCCACACGATTGGCACGCCCACCAGCAGCGCCGCACCGCCCGCCACCAGCTCGGACAGGTACTGCTGCTGCGGGACCAGTTCCTGCCATGCCACGGCGATCAGCAGAAGGCCGGCTGCGATCATCGCGGTCGTCAGGCGGACCGCCAGTCCCAGATGCTGCTTGCTCATCGTTCGTCCGCCAGCCCGAATTGCTGCCCGCTCATGGTCCGTCCGCCAGCCCGAAATGCCGTCTGCTCATGGTTTGTTCTGAGCATCGCCAGGGAGGGTCCCAGGCCCGGGCAGGATCGCGCGCTGCGAGTCACCTGGATCCACCGCGGTGATGCTGCCGGCTCGCGCGAGGATCGGGCCGATTTGCTCTCGGTAATATTCGGCCAGCACGCTGTCGCGGTGTGCCGGATCGGCGCTCTGGGCCAGCGCGTGGACCGTGGCGGCGTTGGCGCTGGCGCGGCTGACCATCTCCTGGGCGGTGGCGTCAGCCTCACTGAGGACGCGGGTGCGATCACGATCCGCCTTGGCGCGCATGGTCGCGGCGTCGGTCCGGGCCGCCGCGGCCTGCTGGTCGGCCGTCTGGGCGGCGGTCAGCACCGCGTCGAATGCCGATTTGGCGATCGGCGGCAGCATCGCGACGATATCGATGCGCCGCACCTCCACGCCGAGGCTGCTGCCGTCACGCACCAATGCCTGCAGGCGGTGGTTCATCATGGCCGCCAGGTCACTGGCCACCTGCTCGCGGCGCATGCTCGCATCAAGCACCGTGGCGGCGTGCGACTCCGGGCGTGCGACCAGAAAGTCGTCGAGCACTGATGAACCTGCGAGTTCCAGCACGCTGGCGCGGTAGATGCGTTGCAGCGCCGGTGCGATATGATCGCCTTCGACAAGGTACGCTGCCGGATCGCTGATGCTGTAGAACAGGGTGGCGGTGAACTGCACGACGCTGCCGTCGCCGGTCAGGAAATAGCCGGCGTTGAAGGTGTCCTTCTGCGCCCGCAATTGCACGAAATCGTCGGGCTGGTGGATCTGGAAGTCGGTCTCCGACGAGGGCGCGCTGTCGTTGCCTGATTCCAGCTTGAGCGCGATCTCCCGGTCGCGCGCGGGCAGCAGCGTGATGGTTTCGATCGGCTGCGGCCAGGCCAGGACCAGCCCGGCATTCTGCACGCGGTCCACATGGCCCAGGCGCAGCACCACCACCCGGCTGTCGGCCGGCACCTCGCGGATGTTGCTGCAAGCCCAGCCGATTGCGAGCAAGACGATGGCCGCCTGCAAGACCCGGAAGCCGATCCCGACAGACTGCGCCAGCGGGCCGTTTGGCAGATCGTTCATGGCGCCGGTTTCCGGCCCGCGTCCTTCGCCCGGTTCGCCGGGGCGTCCTTCGTCCCGTTCACCGGGGCGTCCTTCGTCCCGTTCGCCGGGGCGTCCTTCGTCCCGTTCACCAGGGCGTCCTGCACCCCGTCCACCAGCACGTTGAACGGGGCGGCATCGGTGCGCAGAACCAGACGCGTCCTTGGCCCCACGACGGTGCCGAGTGTCGCGAGCGACCGTTCGAGAGTGTAGAGCGATGGGTCGAGATCGTAGGCCTGCGCTTCGATGGCGGCGGCCTTCTGGCGCGCCTGTGCTTCGATCTGGGCGGCCTGGAGCTGCGCCTGCGCTGCGGTGATCCTGGCATCGCGCTGCGCGTCGGACCGGATCTGGGCGGCAACGCGCAGGCCCTCTGCGGTGCGTTCGGCGGCAACCGTCTCGCGTTCGGCGCGCATCCGCGCCACGGTGGCGGCGAGCGTCTCGGCCGGCAGGCTCAGGCGCTCGGTGCCGACCTGGGCGACGCGCACGCCGTAGATGGCCAGCACCTGGCCCGCGATGCTGGTCTGCAGGTCATGCTCGAGCGCGGCCAGGCGGTCCTTTGCCGGGTCGGTATTCACCAGATCGGCGAGCGCGTAGTTGCTGGCGATGACCTGCAACGCAGAGCCCATGAAGCTGCGCAACTGTCCCGCGAGTTCGTTCGGGTCGTTGCGGGCGGCGCGCAGGAACTGCCGGACATCGGCCGGATCGTCCGCCACCTGCCACGCGACGTAGGTTTGCATGAGGATGCGCAGACCCTCCTTGGTACCCACGTCCTGCAGGCCGCTCGATGTCGTGCGCAGGCGAAGATCGACCGGGACCGCGCTCTCGATCGGGGCGGGGATCTTCCAGGCCGTGCCCGGTTGGGTCAGCACGCGCACCGGATCGCCGAAGCGGGTGATGACGACGGCCTCCCCGGGGGGGACGATGACCAGGGCGGCGGCCGCGGCGGCGGCCGCGAGAACCAGCACCGCCGCGACGCAGCGCAGGGCGAGGCGCAGCGTCCTGTGCCGGCCGGGCGCGGCGGGTACGGCAAAGCCGTCCGCGGTCATGTCGCTCATTGCGCACTGTCTCCCATCTTCGTCGTGCGGTCGCCTGGCAACGGCGTGGTGTCGGTGGCCCGGTCGAAGGGGCGCAGATCAAGCGTTGGCCCATCCGGCAGGCCGATCCGGTTGTCCACGATCTCCAGCGACGCCTGGGACAGCGCCGAGGACAACTGCCCGAAGTAGAGGTCCAGGGCGAATGCGGCGCTGTTGCTGCGCCAGGCGTCGGCGTCCGCCTGCTGGTTGGTGCGGACGATCCGGGCGGCGCTGAGTCGCTCCGCGGCTGTCGCGGTGGCAGCGGCGACAGTGGCGGCCGCGTCCCGGCGGGCGAGGCCGGATGTGATCTCGGCCCGGCCTTGCTCGGCTGCGATCTCGGTGTTGGCTTCGATCTCCGCCGCCTGGACAAGCCGATATGCGGCCGCAGCGCCGCCGGGCGGGTGGATCGCCTCGATGATGACGGAGACTACCTGGATCCCCGCGCCGAGCCGATCGAGCGTCTGCTGGAGGCTGGCCTCCAGGGCGCTGGTGATGCTGCTGTGGTCTTCGCCGAGGAGTTGCGGCAGGGTCCGGGAGGCAAGGTAGCGGGCAAGCAATTGGCTCGCCAGCGAGCGCACCACCGAATCCGGATCGATCATGGAGAAGGCGGCGGCGCGCGCCGAGGCATCGTCCAGGCCGACGCGCCAGAGCACGCGCATGCTGACGCTGATGGTCTCGAAGCTCTGCTGCCCGCGGCTGTCGCTGGAAATGATGTAGGAGACGTCGGACGGCTGGTTGGCGTCCCACAGCCTGTTCGCACTCGCGGGCGCTGGCCCGTCCACGGTCGATCTGGTGGCGGCCGACAGGGCGGCGAGGAACGCATCGGTCGGGGCCTTGTCGCTGCCGTAGCGGATCGGCACTGCGTGAACGACGCCGTATTCGGTGCGGCGAATCTGGCCGAGCGGCCAGGGCAGGATCAGATGCAGGCCAGGCCGCAGCACCGCGACCGGCCGGCCGAGACGCTGGTAGATGCCGCGTTCATTCGAATCGATGCGGACGACGCCGGTGAGGAAGACGCAGAGCACGGCCAAACCGACCACAATTGGCGCGGCAGCGCGGCGCACGTAACGGAGTGCCCAGCTTCGCGCAAAGTCGATGCCGAAACGCTCGCGCATCATCGCCGACCAGCTTGTTGGGCCGCTGAGGGCCGGTCGGAACCAGCGCAGAACCAGGCTGTCGATGGGAGTCCGTGCCTCTACTCGGTCGGGCAGCGGCAGCACGAACACCAGTCCGGCGCGCACGACTTGCTCGATCGCGACGATGGCCAGGCCAATGACGAGCAATAAGACGGTGGGCCGAACTAGGGCGAGGCCGAGGCCCTGGGCAACGGCTGCGGCGGCGAGCAGCGCCAGGCAGGCGAGCGGCAGGAGCGCAAACGGCCGGAGCCAGGATTGCTCCGGGAAACCGGTTGGGGGAATGGCGTTGATGATGCGCTCGGCGACCAGCAACGGGAAGGCGGCCAGAATGAGGATGCCGGCCAGCACGAACCAGGTTGCAGTTTCGGGAACCCCAGTGGTCGCGCTTGCCCCCGGCAAGGGGAGCGCAGCCATCGCACTGGCCGCCGCTGCAAGGAGCACCAGCGCCTGCACGCGAACCCGGCAGGGGCCGGCGGCACGGCGCAGCCAGGCTGGCCGCAAGTTGGGCCGCCAGCGCGATCTCTCGATGCCGGTGCTGTGGCGCGGCCGGCTGGGTGGTGCCAGCGCGCGGCGGCGCATTTGGACCATCACCAGGCAGGACAAGGCGGCGCCGATGGCGAGAATGACGGCAGAGAACACGGCGCCTACCGCGCCGGTCCGCTGCAGCAGAGCGAGGCCGGGCTGCCATGCCGCAGGGCCCAGGCCGAAGGCGGCGGCAGACAGGACGGCGATCCCGACAGCATAGATCGAGACAGCAACAATCAGAGGCCGCACGATCCGCTGCGCTTCGGTGAAGTGCGGCAGCGCGGTGAGATGGGCGCTTTGAATATCCGATTGATGCAGGGTCATTGAGACTCGGGTGGACGGCGATCCACGCTTTGGCCAGGGCCGAGAGCGACCTTCGAAAGTCGCAAGCTGCCGGCCCCCTCTCGGGAGCCGGCAGCTTGTCGCAGGCAGCGGATCAGTTGAAGTGGTGCTGGTGCGGGAACTGGAACATATCCATCAGGTCGCTGATCGCCGGGCTGTTGATCGGAACGTATGGATTGCGCGGATCCGCGATCGGGTTCGGATCGTTGTCGCGGCCGTTGCTGGACACGGGCGGCAGGTGCCAGTTGAACTCGACGAACTTCAGGAACGACACCTGGTCGGCATAGACGTGCGACACATGGCCACCGGTGGAGTACGGCGACACCATGATTGACACGATGCGGGTGCCGTCACCGAAGAAGTCGAGCGGCTGGATGTAGCCGGAGTCGTAGTATCCGCCACCTTCATCCTCGGTGATGAGGATGGCAGTGTCCGCCCACAGCTTCGGGTTCGCCTGCACCGCCTTGACGATCCCGCGCGAGAAGGCTTCGAACAGGTCATACTTGGACGAGGCCGGGTGACCGTCGAGGAGGCCGTCCGGCTTCACGATCGAAACTGCCGGCAGCGTATTGTTCGCGATGGCGGTGTAGAGGTCAGGCACGTCCTTGAGATGCGTGGCGCGTTGCGTGGCGCTCGTCATGATCTCGGTTTCGTACAGGAACGGATTGCAGATATTGCAATAGAGCGACCCTTCCTCACTGTTCGGATTGGCCACGTAGGCGTTCCAGCCGGCACCGTAATAGGCCCACGAGATTCCGGCGTTGTTGAGCGTATCGCCGATGGTGTGCACGGAGGAGGGCGGGATGGTGAACGGGCTGGTGTTGACCGTGCCGTCGCCGTAATAGCCGGGGTTATAGTTGTTCAGCAGATAGTAGGCGCCCTGCTGGCAGCGCATTGGCGGATGGTACGGCAGCGAGTGCAGGTAAGAGGCGACCTGGGCGACACCGGGAGCGGACTCATTGGAGCATTCGCTGTAGCTGCCGCCAGAGTAGCCGTCCTGCGTCCACCAGTTGTTGGTGCCTGGCTGCGGGTTCGGGTTCTCGATCTCGTTGGTCGGCGGCGTCGCCATGTGGCCATTGCCGTCGGAGTAGTAGATCGCAAGCCCGGTGCCGATCGCGATATGATTCGCGCCGGTGCCCCCCATAACCGACTGATGGAAGTTGTCGCTGATCGTGTAGGTGTCGGCGAGCGACTTGAAGTACGGCGCGTCGCCTTTGGCCATGTTCCAGAAGCCCATCGACGCGGCGCCTTCGCCGGTGGTCTGGTCGGTAAATCCGGCTGGCTGGGTGGCGCCGTTCCCCCCGGTGCCTACGCTGACCTCGGTGAACGGAAACAGGTCGCTCAGGCAGCCTGACGGGTTTTCACGCGAGGCGTGAGACAACGAACAATCGGTCTGCTGCCACATCTGATAGAAGCGGTGGACGGGGCTCGCCGTGTAGGAGTCATAAGGCAAGTTTGAGCTGGTAAGCTGGAACGGACCGGGCGGCAGCGACGTCGCGTTTGGGGTACGGGTATCAACCGCATCGTTGGCGAGGCCGGTCGCGCCGGTCGTCAACAGATTGTAGGCGTCGGTGGGCAGCCCGTCCTGGATCACGGTCTCGACCGCCTGGACCGCCGCGAGGGTGGCGAAGGGCGGCGGGTTGGTGTCGCTGGCGGCGGATGGCGCACCATCGGTCATGGCCGGCGGCAGGACCGAGTAGGGCTGCTTCTGCGTCGGACTGATCGAGTACGTGCCGGTCACTGTCGCGCTGTCCTGCGCGGCGAGTTCGTAATTCGGCCCCGGGGTGCCGGCTGCCGTGACGATGCCTTTCGAAAGAAGATTGGCGATGCCGTCGTGCGACTTCGGCGTGTAGGTAGCGAAGACGTGATCGAAGGAGCGATTCTCACCGATGATGAGAATGATGTGCTTGATCGGTGTCCTCGTCTGATTGTCCTTGCCTGATGGCTGGGCAACCTGGGCCTGGGCGACCTGGGCCTGGGCCAACGGCGTATAGACCAGCGAAGCGCTCAGCATGGCGGCGCCATAGAGACGCATTCGGCGGTTCTGCCGATGTCGTTTCATCGGGTATCTCCCCTGTCATATGTCAATGCGGAAGCACCGCTATCGCGGCCCTGGGTCGCGGCGTTCTGTGGTCTTCGCTTGGTTCTGTTGTCGCAGTGAAAGGTATCCGCGCAGGCCGGTTGTTAGCTGTGCTTCGCGCAGGGTCCCAGGGATTTGTAACAGGCGCGTGGAGACTGTGTGTCGGTTTTCTGAATATTTTCGGGGATATGTCGTGTTAATAATGATCGTGTTCGGCCCAATGCGGTTCGTAGCGCGGCATCGCTATTTCGGTGCGTCCCCGTCTCGGTTGGTCGTTGGCGTGCCGTAAAACCAATGGCTCACTATTCCGTGCATATCACGTGCGCTTCGCACCCTGTTGCATCACGCCAGCGCGGGCCGGGCGGAGACAGAGAATTCGTTGCCACGTTTCCAATGGCACTGGAGCATCCGTGGTTATCGTCAGACTGTCTGTTGTCGAAGGCCCCGGCCATCAGGTAACGGCTGCGATAGATGGTCAGGATGGGTAAGACGAGAATGACTGTTTCGCGGCGAAGCTTGCTGGACCACGGCGTGAGTGCCGCGGCCGCAGTGATATTGCCCGTTCCCGGCAAGCCGGGAGACAGGGCCAGCCCACAGATTGGGGATATCTTCGTGTCGACGGTCGATCCACAAAGTCCGCCGGTTCAGTCCGATGCACTTCGCGAGGGTGACGCGCCCGTCCTTGTCTGGCCCCAAGACCCGAAGACCGGGCTAACGCGTAGCGGCACGCGGCTCAACCAGGTACTGCTTCTTCGCATTCGTGACGCCAACGGGCAGCAGACCAGGATTGTGGCCTTTTCTGCCATATGTCCGCACGCAGCCTGTCTGGTGTCACAGTGGATTCGCGCTACCGGCCGTTTGCACTGTCCCTGCCATGGCTCCGAATTCGACCCTGCTCATGACGGCAAAGTCGTCGCCGGTCCCTCGCCCTATCCGCTGCCGCTTCTGCCGGTTGAGACAGTCAGGAGGCTGATAACCGTTGCCGGGCCGTTCTCCGCGCCGCCAGGCGGGCACACCAGCCGCACGATGTAGCTTCGCGCGTTCCATAGGCGTTTGCGCCAGCGAGGGGCGGGGTGGGAGTTAGCCAGTAGTGTTCGACCGCTCCTCCTGCCCCTCCCGCAAGGTGAGGGGGAGACCTTGTTTCTTGCTCGGAATGCAGTAACGAGGCAATCCCAGTCGTTGTGCCGCGCGGACTGTCCAGAGGCTTCGCCGAACGCGGTTGCTTCGTCGCTTCGCTCCTCGCAGTGACATGCCGCGGCTCATGGTGCGCTTTTCTGATTCCGGCGCCAGGCGCGGAACCAAACATTCAAAGCAAGACGCTACCTGTCGACGCGCATGTTCGGATCGCGCGCGGTTGGACCGACCGACGCGATGCATCATGCCCAATGCCCAGGGACCCAGTATGGGCCATTCCAATGTGGCGGGACCCAAACCCGGCCGGGAACAACGGGTGGCGGCGCATAGACGACCGGGGGCGGAACGGCAACAACGGGCGGAACAACGCCGAAGACCACCCGTGGCCCCCAGCAGCAGCCTCGCCAGCCGTAATGCCAGCCGGAATGCCACCCCCAGCCGGGACGATACCACGACGCAGACGCCGGCGCCGGTGTCAGCATGGTTGTGGAAAACGCGGCGATTGCAGCCGCGCACACCGCGACTCGCACACGGGAAGAGATTTTCGTCATGGCAATTGCTCCTACCAGACCCAGCAGCGCCCCGGATGTACGCCGCCATACGGACCGACGTAGCCCGGACGACAGGCGCACCCGGCCAATGCGCCAATCAAACAGATACAAGCCAGCACGGCGGGTAATCGGCGACATGCAAATCTCATCAGCAACTCCTCTTCTCATCGTTAGCTCCTTTATGGTTGCAGCGTGGCCTGCCCGGGTTCCTGTCGGGCAGGATCAGGCCGGGCCGAGCGATGCGATGAGCAAATGCGAGCATGACCGCCACTGCTGAAAGCATCGCCTGGATTCCGCGTGGAAGGAATCAGCGGCAGCGATACGGGTGGTAGTAGCACCACCCTGGTCCCGGTCCCGGCTCGACGACGCAGCCGCTCAACATCAGAGCCAGGCCGACCAGCAACGCTGCCATGATTGACGATTTCATCTTCAACCTCTCCTCTGTTCTTTCGGTGAACCCGAATTCAGAATCCCGTGCGACCGTTACGACAGTCGCGCTGGTGTCCGCGGCGAGGGCAGTTCAAGCTCGGCCACGGTTACGCAGGTTCGACGCAGGCGGATTGTGCCCCCCGCAGAGGCGGCCAGATCGCCAGCTATTTTCAGTCCGTCTCCGGCATCGGGACTGGCTCGGAATCCCCAACCGTCGTCGGCGACGACAAGCGTTGTGCTGTCGTCATTGCCGGTCGCCAAATGAACCGAGATCCGGCCGGCGATCCGTCTGCGCATGCCGTGCTTCACGGCGTTGCCGACGAATTCGTGGGCCACGCGGAGCACCAGTTGCTGCAGCGGTTCCGGACAGTCTCCGTCAACGATCACATCCAGGCGGATCGTCTGTGCGCTGTCGACCAGCATTCGAACCGTGCTGTCGCACAGCACGCGAAGCCGCTCGGACATCGAAGCCGGGACGCAGGTAATGCCGAACAGGGCATCGGATATCTGCGCCGACAACAGGATCCGGCGCTGCAAATCGGCCAATAGCCGGCTGCCGCGCACCGTGACCTTCAGGTCACCGGCATGCTCGATCTGCAGCAGAATTTGCTGAAGCGCATTCTTGGTCAGGTGCCGGAGCTGTCGAAAGTCGCACTCGTTTACCGGCCCACCGTGAGCCGTGAACCGGGGTTCAACCTGGGTTTCGCGACCGGTCACTGCGGATTGCGCTTGGGGCACTGTCCAGGTCCTCGACTCAAGAGCGATTTCGGCGCATGTTACGTGGGAATTCTTCCCACGTCAACCTATGTGGGCATTTGTCCCACGTTCCCTTAAACTGGCCGACGAACACGTTGCTGAGAGAATGCCGCCGCCACCCTCCTTCACGCTTCAGTCCGACGCACTGCTCCGCCCGGTGCGGCGGCTTTTGCGCCCGCTGGTGCGGCTGCTGATCCAGGGCGGGGTGACCTTTCCGGTGTTGGCGGACCTGTTGCGCAGCCTCTACGTGGAAGTCGCGGTCGGTGATCTGTTGCAGGACCCTCGCGCCCAGACCGACAGCCGGATCAGCTTGCTGACCGGCGTGCATCGCAAGGAGATCCGGCGCTGGCGGTCGGAAACCCAGGCACCGGAAGCCGTGCCGCCGGTGATCACGCTCACCAGCCAGATCATTGCCCGCTGGCTGCGGGGGGACGAGTACGTCGATACCGAGGGGCGGCCACGTCCGCTGCCGCGCCTTCCGCGCGCCGAAGGCAGCGCGTCGTTCGAAAGTCTGGTGCAGTCCGTCACTTCAGACGTGCGGCCGCGTGCGGTGCTGGACGATTGGCTGAATCACGGCCTGGTGACCGTAGATGCGTCTGACCACGTGGTGCTCGACACCGCAGCGTTCGTGCCGAAGCCGGGGAGCGCGGAGCAACTCTTCTATTTCGGCCGCAATCTGCATGACCACCTGTCCGCCGCGGCCGCGAACGTGATCGCGCCCGGACCGGCCCCCTTCATCGAGCGTGCGGCCCATTACGATAATCTGAGCCCTGGAACCGTGGCCCGGCTCGAAGCGATGGGGCGGGATGCCGCGCAGCGACTGCTGACAGAGTACAATCGCCAAGTGCTGGACCTGCTGGATGCCAACGACCGGGAGTTGGAGAAAGCGCCAGAGACTCCGCGACGCCGGCTCAATCTTGGCGTCTATCTGTTTACCGACAGTGACTCCGCGGGTGAGGAGCCATGAAGGCGGCGCTCCGCGTGGTCTGTCTGGTGTTGGCGCTGTTGGGCACCTGCCTTCCCCTGGCCGGCACATCCGCTGGCGACCGAGGCATCGGTGGCACCGGCGCTCCCGCCGCCGGGCCAATGATCAGTGACAGGGGCATCGGCGGTACCGGCATTGTCGGCGTCATCACCGGCTTTGGCAGCGTCTTCGTCGATGGGCTGGAGGTGGCCTACGATCCGGCCACGCCGGTGACCGTGGACGGGGAGGCTGACGCGCAGGCCGCGCTGCGCGTCGGGCAGTTGGCAGCCATTGACGCCAGCGACGACCACGGATTGCATGCCGTCAGTATCGCGGTGCAGCACGAGGTGTCCGGCCCCGTGACAGCGGTCATCGCCGATGACGGAACCGGCGGCCGGATGCTCATCGTCGCGGGACAGCGGGTTGCGATCGGCCCCGGCACTGAGGGGCTGCAGACGGTGCAGTCCGGGGACTGGATCGCGGTGAGCGGATTGCGTCAGCCGGATGGTGTCATCGCGGCCAGTCGCATTGACCAGCGGACGCCCGGCACGGTCCTGGTGCGCGGACCGGTGGTGCCGGGCGCCGGGGGGTGGCGCATTGGGGACCTCTCGGTTCGGCCACCGGAAGGCAGCAGCATTTCGCCGGGGGAAAACATCACGGCCCAAGGAACGATTGTGAACGGAACATTGGCCGTTGCGACGGCGAGGCCTGATGTCCTGGGCTCGAACCCCGCGGCGTTTTTCGGCAGCCATGTGCGGCGGATGGTGATCGAAGGTTATGTCAGTGGCGCGGATGGCCATGTGCGGTTGGGACGCGGATTGCTTGCGACGCCAGGCCCCGGGGTTGCTGTGCCTACTGGTGCGCATCGGGCCATCGTCGAATTTGAACGCGGCGCCAATGGTGGGTTTGTCGCGACTCATCTGCGAGGGGCTGGCCGGCCGGGTGCGCCCCATCACGCGCCGTCCGCGCCGGAGCAGCACGGTTCGTTGAGGCCGCCTCGGGCGGCGCCGCATGCAGTCGGACCGGCCCATTATCGGCCGCATCCCTGGCAGAACCGTCATCCGGGCATGGGCCGTGGCGGTGCTGTGCGGCCACACCCCGGATGTGGTGGTGGCGGGAGGTGCCGGCGGAATGAGGGGCCGCGATGATGCGCGCCTGGCCGGATTATCTCAGTCCGGAGGGGCAGCACGACATGAGCAAGTCCGCTGTGACACGGGTTCGCATTGATCGTACTGCCGGTCCGCGCCCGCGCTTTGTGCAGGCTCAAACCGTTGGTCTGATGTTCTGGTTGAGGCGGAACAGATTGGCGGGGTCGTACTTGTTCTTCAAGGCGACGAGGCGGTCGTAGTTGTGGTGATAGGCGGCACGGATGCGACCGGTTTCCTCGGCGTCAAGATGATTGACATAGACTTCGCCGCTGGCGAACGGCTCGACCGCAT
>Ga0335074_10002922_pt1 | contig 23318 bp, 22 predicted proteins | sample Lox_Sample_23_FD_206715 | JGI IMG/M metagenome (GOLD analysis project Ga0335074, IMG submission 206715) | Soil microbial communities from Loxahatchee National Wildlife Refuge, Florida, United States - Lox_Sample_2.3 | ecosystem: Environmental > Terrestrial > Soil > Wetlands | place: USA...
ATGACATGGGCCGAAGTATTCGACAACGACGGCCCTATGCATTCACCGTACGTGTCTTGCCAGAGCCACGTGCCTTGCCGGAGCCGGAGGGCCGAAGCCGCCTCGATCGGGTGGAAGTCAGCGGGTCCGGGCGCTTCGTGCAACCAAGATTGCTTGGCCGCTTCGTTCCTCGCAATGGCGCGCAGCACGGGGCCGCGCGAGCGGCTGGCATGATTGCAGGTTGCATTCGTTGCAACGATCCCTGTGCGGGGCGCAGCTACTCAGGTTCTGACTTGCCTCACCCCACCGAGAACTGCACGAATCGCAACAACGCCTGCGGGGACAGCGGCTTTTCCAGTACCGTCATGGCGCCAAGATTCTCGGCCTCGCGGGCGACATCGGCGCCGGGTGCGCCCGTGATCAGCAATGACGGGATCGTTATACCCTTTTGGGCTACGGCCGAAATCAGCTCGAGGCCGCTCATCCCCGGCATGCGTTGATCCACGACCAGGCAGGCGGTTGTTTCGAGAACAGCATTGTCCAGAAAGTCCTGGCCGGACTTGAATGTCTCTACGGTATGGCCTTCCGACTCCAACAAGCCGCGCAGCACCTCTCGTACTTCATCATCGTCGTCGATGATCGCCACAATGCTCGCATTGTCTCGATTCATGCCGATACTGTCCTGCTGCGGGCGACACGGGGTTGCGTCGCATTGCCGATACATTAACTGCATCTCGGCGAAGGGACTAAGTACGGACTCTGGGACATCACTTGCTATTGTCGTGAGTTGGCCCTATGTGACCTCGGTGCAGGCGGCGCATTGCCGAATCGGGCACGGATGCGGTACCGCTCCGGCCCAGGTCATTCGCCGAACCGGCCGTCCGTCGCCGTCCAGTTGCCATCACCGCGAGGGCCCGCTCTCGTTCCCATAGCGCAATTCCGGTGCAGCCGAGCGGGGGCGGCTGTGCAGGTCATTGTGCAAAGCAAGCTTATTCGCGACACCACCACCAACCATCACGTCCGGACGAAACCATCGTGTCTGACAACGAAAAGCCTGACTTGGAAACCCACCGGCCAACCCTTGTGCTCAATTCCGAGTCGGCCGCCGACCCGATGCAAGCCGCCGAGGCGCGCATGCGCCGGGCACTCGGGCTCGAAGGCGAGCAATTGCGCCACCGTCCTGCGCAAGAGCGTGTGGAACCGCCGCCCCGTCCCATGGAACGATTTGTTCCCGGCGGCCATAAGCGCCGCTTCGTTCATGACGGGGAAGTGCCGGTCACGGTGGTCCACGGGCTGATATCCGGCCGCCGGGAGCATGCCGAGGGCAATGGTGGCCGCAACGGCAACCATGCCGCACCCACGAACAGGCTGGAGATTGCCGAGGCCGCGCTGGCGGCGGAAATCGCGACGCGGGAGCGGACCGAGCGCGCGCTTCAGGAAGCACAGGCCGCGGTGCACGACCTGCGTACCAAGTTAGGCCACGCCGATCTGGCGCGTCAGGAAGCCGTGGAAGCGTTGCGCCGCGAACGCGAGGCAACGGAAGCGCGGCAAGCCGAGCTGCAGGAAGCGCAGGCTCAGATTGTTGCCGCGCAGGGAGCCCAGGAAGCTGCGGAACGGGCCTTGGAAGACCTGCGCGAGGAACTCGCCAGGCCTGCCGAGCCAGTGCCCGTACCAGCCGCCCCCGCACGCCGTGGACGCAAGCCGCGCGTGGAGACTGCGCCGGTGGCGGAACCTTCCGCGCCTGCCACCAAGCCGCGCAAAGTCGGACGCCCGCGCACGAAGGCCGCCGGGCCGGCGCGGGAACCGAAGCCGATCCGCTGGTGGCTTACGCCGCGGAAGAAGCGGAAGTAGACAAACCTCGCCTGCGCGCGGGAGAGGTTGAAGAGCGAAGTACCGCAGGTGAGGGTGATCGGGTCGGTGCGCGATAACAGTGTACCGACCCGATCACCCTCACCCTCGACGCCTCCGGCGTCTCGACCTCTCCCACTGCGTGGGAGAGGTTCCCTTAGTCCCATCCCAGTTCGTTCTTCACCTTTGCCATTGCGGCCAAATGCCGCTCGTGATCGCCGGCGAAGCGCAGGACCAGATGGCTCGCACCGGCACGCGCATAGTCCGCCAGCCACGCCCCGATTCCAGACGATGGCCCTGCGTAGCACACCTGCCGCCGGCGCGTGATGTCCGCCGGCTGCCCGTAGTACCCTTCCAGGAACGCATTCAGCCGTGCCTCGGCCCGCGCGGCATCGTCGTCCAGCGACACCGTCAGATAAATGGCCCCGGTCAGCGCCGCGGCGTCGCGCGCCGCCGCCTGTGCGGTCGCTCGGATCTGCCCCCAATGCACGGCATAGGTTGCGGGATCGGGCGCGTTCGGGAACCAGCCATCGAACCAACGCCCGGCGCGTTCGAGACTTGCTGGCAGGTTGCCGCCGATCCATAGCGGCGGACCGCCCTCGCGATAGGGCGTCGGCGCCAGGGTCCCGCCCGCCACCGGCCAACGCCCGTCCCAATCCACCGCCGTCCCGGTCCACAGCGCCTGGCACAGCCGCAGCCCTTCCATCATCCGTCCCAGCCGCTTCTCGAATGGGACGCCGGCGGCGGCGAACTCGGCGCGGATGTTCGGGCGGTCGGATGCAAACCCAACCCCCAGAATCAGCCGCCCCTCGCTGAGCTGATCCAACGTCGCAACCTGGTGCGCCAGCAACACGGGATTGCGCAGTGCCGGCAGCAGCACGGCCGTGCCCAGCTCCAGGCGCGGTACCCGCCCCGCCACGCCGGCCAGCAAGGTCAGAGGCTCATGTCGCGGCCGTGCCAGCAACGAATCACCAACCCACACCGACGCATAACCCAGCGCCTCCGCCCGTCCGGCCAGTTCCAGCAATGGCCGCACCTCTGGGCGTCCTTCCATGATCTGTTCTCGCGTGGGGAGCAGGTAACCGAGTTTTGGGGACATTGCGGTCTCCGAATCATGCGCGCGGTCATCCTAGTCAGCCGAACCGCTCTCTTGACAGCCACCCAGGCGCAAGGTTCGCATCCCGCCGACAACGACAGGATCGGCACCGTTTGCCCCAGCTCGGATTGCATACCCCGGTCGGCGGCATCACCGTCTCGGAAGAAGACGGCGCGGTCGTTTCAGTCGATTGGGGATGGGGGCGCGATGCCTTGGCCGAAACGCCATTGCTGCAGCGTGCCCGCGCACAACTTCAGGCGTATTTCGATGGCGAACTGACGTATTTCGACCTGCCATTGGCTCCTGCCGGCACCGCCTATCAGCGACGCGTCTGGCAGGCATTGTGCGCTATCCCCTATGGCGAAACCCGATCCTATGCCGCCGTCGCGGCCGCGGCAGGAGGCAGCGCGCGATCGGTCGGCCAGGCGAACGGCTGCAATCCGATTCCGATCATCATTCCCTGCCACCGGGTCGTGGCCGCTCACGATATCGGCGGTTATTCCGGCGGCGAGGGCCTTGCAACCAAGCGTTATCTGCTCGCGCTGGAGGCGCGCGACGGCCTGCTGTGACCCGTGTCCACAACAAGCTCGCACCGGGGACGAACCCGGCGCCAATACGGAGAAAAGACGATGACCAAGGCCATCCGCATTCACCACCCTGGCGGTCCGGACGCGATGAAATGGGAGGACGTGCCCACCCCGGAGCCGGGGCCGAATGAGGCACTGATCAAGCAGGAGGCTGTCGGCCTTAATTATATCGACGTGTATTTCCGCACCGGTTTGTACAAGGCCCCCAGCCTGCCGCTGGTGATCGGGCAAGAGGGCGCAGGCACCGTCGTCGCGGTTGGCGGCAATGTGACAAATGTGAAACCGGGCGACCGCGTCGCTTATGCGGGCGCCATTGGCGGCTACGCCACCGAGCGGGTCATCAACGCCGACCGGCTGGTGACAGTGCCGGACGGCATCGATTTCAAGACCGCCGCGACGATGATGCTGCAAGGGATGACGGCGCAGTATCTGGTGCGCCGTACATATCAGGTCAAGCCGGGCGATATCATCGTGGCACATGCCGCGGCCGGAGGCGTCGGTCTGATCCTGTGTCAGTGGGCGAAACATCTTGGCGCCACCGTTATTGGCGTCGTTTCAACGCCGGAGAAAGCGGAGCTGGCCAAGGCGCACGGCGCTGCCCACACGGTGGTGGGCTATGACAACCTGGTGGCCGAGGTGAAGCGCATCACCGGGGGCGCCATGGTACCTGTGGTATATGACAGCATCGGCAAGGACACGTTCAACATCAGCCTGGATTGCCTGGCGCCGCTTGGGCTGATGGTGAGCTACGGCAACGCGTCGGGGCCCGTGCCGCCGGTCGATATCGGCATCCTGTCGGCGAAGGGCAGCCTGTTCCTGACGCGGCCGACCCTTGCCACTTATACCGCCAAGCGCGCGGACCTGGAGAAGACCGCCGCGGAGTTGTTCGACGTGGTGCTGAAGGGCGCGGTGAAGATCCAGGTAAACCAGACCTTCCCGCTGAAGGACGCGGCCGCGGCGCATATTGCCTTGGAGAGTCGGAAGACGACCGGCAGCACGGTGCTGGTGCCGTAGTCCCAAAGTCACATCCGGCGATCCATCGTTTCGGCAGAGTCCACGACCTGCTGCTCGGCGTCGAGCACGCGACAGTCGCGACGTTCGACCGTTTGTTGCGCGGCAGGTGTAGCCCCGCTTTGGGGCTACGGCGACTTCACCGCCTTGGGTAGGCGGTGAAGACGTAATCCTTCGTCCGCACGATCGTATGGCAGGCGAAGCCGCACTTCGCGTCATGCGCCTGAGGTGGCTGGTCGGACTCATTACCGGGCCTGAACGTATCGGATGCGGTGTCATATTCGAATTCGGCCCATCCCCATCCGCCGCTGTCCGCGAATCTGGTGCTGTCCTTCTCCATGAAGTCCACGTCATGCAGGGCGCCCGGTACCGTCGGGTCACCGGGCTGTGCGGAATTCTTCTCGGCCATCCAATGGATCTTCGCCATTTTGGCGCCGTCGGGGAAAGGCTTGCCGTTACCGGGAATGCCCGCCTTGAAGGCGGCGATCATCGCCGGATTGCCAAGGATCGTTGCGATCATGTCGCCGTTGTGGCTAACGGCGATCATCTGCCAATCCTGGTATCCCTTGAACTCGGAGAACGCGAGGCCGCCCGGTACCTGTAAGGAGTACCTGTCCTGAGCAGCAAGAGCGACACCGCCCAACGCCGCGAGCAGCGCCAAAGTGGCGACGGCAGGCCGGATATTTGTACGGCTCATATTCGTCTCCCGCTTTATCATCGGTATGACGCCCACGCGAAAAGGCATGGCTCTGCCAATCTCTCCAGATTATGCGTTGTTTGTTGGCCGGGCTTGTAGAAATCGATGGTGAATTGAAGCCTTGCAGTACCAAGACGAGTATCAGAGCCTTACGGGATTCAAGAATCGGCGTTTTACGGCGCCAACGCATGTCCGGGGCAGGGAAGGTCATGGATGCCAGGCGGCGGCGCGGGATCGTACGCGCGCCGACGCCGGCGTACATTGGCTCTTCCGGCAATGAGCAAGCAACTCACCGCTCGAAGCCCTCGATGATTGGCCAGGCGATGGCCGGATGGCTCACCTCTCTGCGGCGTCAAGTTTCGGCAGGCGGTAACGATCCTGCGGATCGTCCCAACCCTTGAATCGCGGCGTACGCTTCTCGGCAAACGCTGCGCGCGACTCCATCAGGTCGCTTTTCGCGCCATGTTCGTGCAGCGCGGCGGCCAGGCGCTGTTGCTCTGCGCTTGGGGCGGGGCGCATCTGCCGCATCATGTGCACCGTGTTGACGCGCGACGCCGGCGGCAGGGTCAGCAAATGTTCCGCCATCGCCATCGCGCTGGCCATCAGTTCCTCGGCTTCGACCAACCTGTTCAGGAACCCCAACTCGTAGAACCGTTCGGCCGTGAAGCGAAAGCCGAGCGCCATTTCCATCGCGATCGGGAACGACAGGTTGGCGAGATGTCCGTGGTTGAAACCACCCAGCAGCCAGCGCTTGGCTTCCGAGACCTCAAAGATCGCGCCACGCGTGGCGACGCGGAGATCGGTTCGCTCCACTAGCATGAAGCCTCCGCCCATGGCGAAGCCGTTCACCGCCGCGATCACCGGCTTTTCCAGGGCGCCGGACATGAACGGATCTTCCATCACTGGCCGGCGGCCGCCGGGCGCGCCGTCTTGCAACGACTCCTTCATGTCCTCGCCGGCGCAGAAAGCGCGGCCGGCGCCGGTGAAGATCGCGACTTCCAGGTCGTTGTCGTGGCGGAACGCGGTCCAGGTCTCGGCGAGGCTCGAGCGCAGTTCATGGTTCAGCGCGTTCAGCCGCTCGGGGCGGTTCATGCGCACCACCAGGATCTGGCCGTGGCGTTCGGTTTCGACGACGGGCATGGGCGGTCTCCTTCAAGGCGTCATTGCGAGGCGCATCGCCGAAGCAATCCCGGCTGGGCGACTCCCGAACCGTGCCGCCCACTTTCCGATCAGGATTGCTGCGGCGCTCCGCGCCCCGCAATGACAGCAGGCGGCAGCCCTGCGCCATAGCGAGACTGGCAGGCTTGGCAATGACCGTCGGAACGGGATGCGCTCCTCACGTTGACAACCCGCGCCCTATAGCGGGATGGCCAGCAGCGTGTCGATCTTGTCGCTGTCCAGCACGACAATGCGCTCACGGAACCGGAACGGTACGGCGGCGATATCGATCCGGTCCAGGTAACGGCCGGTGGCGAACAGGCTTGTGACGCCGTCGTGCATGATGCGTGCGGCGATGAATTGGGAATGCACCACCGCCACGCCGTCCTGCACGCCCTTGATCCGGATCGGGGCGACGACATGGCGATAGCGATGCGGCTCGAAGATGTTGGCGCGGCGCAGCGAAAACACGCGATCCAGCAGCATGCCGCGCGACGCCGCATACATGATCCCCTGAGGCAATCCTGCCTCGTGGTTGGCGCGGCTGGTGACCAGATAGCGGCACGGGTCCGCGAACAAGTCGGGCCAGGCTTCCAGGCGATCCTCGTCGATGCAGTCGGCATATTCCGCGATCAGCTCGTGGATGCCGTGGCGCAGCGCGGGATCGTCCATGCTCATTCGCCCATCAACGACCGATAGTGCTTCCAGAAGCCGCGGATTGCTGCCTCGCTGGCACGGAACATCTGGCTCTCCGCTTCGTGGCCGCCCATCATGACAAGGCCGGCGCCGTCGTCGTTGTACTGTAGCGCGCGCTGCACGAAGCCGCCGACGCAGCCGTCTTCCATCGAGATATAACCTGCGGCGCCGATCAGGTTGCCCTGGCGCAGGCGGCGCTCGGTCATCGCTTCGTCGTCGGTGTCGAAGCCGAGATGGATCCATTCCAGCTCCGCCTTGTCCACGCCGCGCGGGCGGACCACCCGCACCGCGATGGTGTTGCGCACCTGCTGCAGCACCATGCCGGGGAAAATGGTGAGGATCTGCACCGAGACCTGATCGCCATACTCATCGACCGATTCCACCACCGAGTTGTCCTGCAGCCGGAACTCGCTGTCGGCGCGAAGCTGGGCGGCCTTGTAGTCGGCGTCCTCGGCGGCATAGTCGAGCTTGGCATAGCTGTAGTGGTTGCCGCCCTCGCGGTTGATGTAGATGCCGCCTGGCATGGTCAGGCGGTTGATGCGGAAGGTGGTCAGGAACAGATGCAGGATCGAGGCGTGATAGGTGTCTTTCACGTTCTCGAAATAGAGCTTCCAGTTGTTCGGCATCACCTGCGTGCTGCGGCCGAGCAAGCGTGGCGTGCGGTTCATCACGCGGAGCAGGCCGCGGGTGACGTCGGGGCCGAGATAGGTTTCGAGGTCGGGTGTTTCGTCGCTGAACGTGCCGAACACCAGGCCGCCGAGTTCGGCGGTGCGCAGGCGGCGCAGTGTGTGTTCTTCCTTGCGGAATTCGGGGGGCATGCCGCCTTGGCGCTTCACGCCATGCTCGAACGCGACGCCGGTGAGCTGGCCGGTCAGATCATAGGTCCAGCCATGGTAGATGCAGGAGAATTCCTTGGTGCTGCCGTTGCGCTCCAGGCAGAGCAGGTTGCCGCGATGGGCGCAGCGGTTGACGAAGGCATTGAACGCGCCATCCGCGCCGCGCACGACGATCACCGCGGTCTCGCCAACGGTGGTGGCGACGTAGTCGCCCGGCTTTGCTATTTCCACCGCCAGGCACAGGTAGTTCCAGGTGGGGCCTTTGAACAGACATTCTTGCTCGCGCTGGTACTGGGCGGGGTCGGTGTAGAGGCGAAAGGGCACCTCGCTGATGCCGTTGGACGGCCAGGTTACAGCGGCTTCCGCGGTGATGCCGGATAGAGACATGATATGACCTCCTCCCGAGCTTTTGCTGGTGGGAAGCTTACGCCGGGGGGCGCACGCCGGGAAGCGCAGATGCGGGCGGCCACCACATGCTGTCGTGGCGCATGATCACCGGCCTGGCAGCCGGTCCGCGCCTGGATGAACCTCCCAAATCCGGGGCATCGGCACGGCCGACATGCGCCAATGTATCGTTTTGTGGTTATCGGAGCGTTAATGGGTGTCGCCGAGCGTCTCGTAGAGGGTTTGCAGGTGGGAGTCCGAAATGCCGTAGTCGTCCTTGTGCCAAAGCAATCCCCCGATGCCATGGACTTTCGGAAACAACAGCACCTTGATGCCAACCATGTTCAGGGGAATTCGCCCCGGCGACTTCATCGATCCCATGAACTTCTTCGCGTCCTTGCTCACGGTATCCATGAGCGGTCCGGTTTCGGAGTCGGTAAAGCGCATCGCTATACCCAGAAACCCACTGCCGCGCTTGCGTCGTTCGTCCTGGAACTGCAACCACTCCTTCATGCACCATTCGCTGCTGAGATACGACGTCCATGGCTCGCCCGGTACGCACCGGCGTCAATTTGACGTACGGGTGGTTGAGACGCAGGTATCGCTGCCTCGAGCGCCCGGAGCGGTGTCGGCCGGATAGCCCGGCCGTCACGGTTGTCCAGAGGGTCAGGGCTGGGGGTGCGGTGCACGCGGATCAGTGGCGGGGCAACCTCCGTGGGGGGACATATCGCAGCCCTCAATCCGCGCCAATTGGCCGATCGCAGAACCTGACTGGCCTCCGGCTGCCTGTCTCCCGACGCGCCGCTTCACGAGGCTCGCGCGGCGGGGACGTGGCCTCGGTTCGCGAACCACGGTTCTTTCCGCTTGGCCAGGTCCGCCGCGTGGGCCGCCCACGCCAGCAGAGAAGTCCGTTCCGGTGCTGTGATGTCGAAGGTGCGGGCATGGTGCCGCAGTTCGCGCGCGAGTCGACGCAGCGCGGCGGCCGGAAGGTCGAGGAATTCCGTGGGAATTGCCATGCGCGTTCGTATAGACGGGTCACGCCGGAAAGCTGTGACATAGGTCACACCGGGCCGCGTCTTGTGACTTCGCCGGGCTCTTACCTCTGTGACCGGATCATGACACCGGCTACGCCAGCAGCGATTGCCGTGATGCCAGGAATTCCTCCACCGCGCCAGCGAGCTTGTCGCATTCCACGTCGCCGATCGGCAGCGACAGCGCGAACATCCCACGGCGCGCGAGCCAAATGCCGTGGGCCAGCATGTCGAAAAAGAACAATTCCTTCAGCTTCGCATCGCCCTTGGCGGCGTCGGCAGGTGAACGCACCGGACCGCGCATCGCGTGCACCGCGATCATTGACCCGATGCCAGTGAATTGCAGCGAGGCATCGGCGGCGCGGCACAACGCATTCAGGCGTTCGCGCAACGCATCGCCCCGCGCATTCAAGGCGATCGCGGCCTCCGGCGTATAGACCTGCGTCAGGCCGGTGAGCCCCGCCGACATTGTCAGGACATTGTTGTTGAATGTGCCGGCGTGCGGCAGCGCGTCGGGGCGGCGCGGATCGAACAGATCCATGATGTCGGCCCGGCCGCCAAAGGCGCCGAAGGACATGCCGCCGCCGATATACTTGCCAAATGTCGTCAGGTCCGGCTTCACGCCGCGCACCGACTGAAGGCCGCCGGGCGCGAGCCGCGAGGTCATCACTTCGTCGAAGATCAGGAGCGCGCCGACGCGCGTGCAGGCCTCGCGCAATGCCTGGAGGAATTCGGGGGAAGCGGGAATGCAGCCGCCGCTGCCGATCATCGGTTCCAGAATCACTGCCGCCAGGTCCGGCCCACATTGCTCGATCAGCGCCACCGTGGCGTCGATGTCGTTGTATTGCCCCAGCACGAATGGAAACGGCGCGTTCACCGGAGAGCCGCCACCGGCGAAGGTAAAGACCGCACCGTGATAGGCGCCGTCAAACGCCATCAGCTTCGGCCGTTTCGTGAACACCCGGGCCAGGGTCAGCGCGAGCAAGTTCGCTTCAGTCCCGGAATTGGTGAAGCGGACGCGGCCGAGGGAGAAGCGGTCGCACACCGCGCGCGCGAAACGCGCCTCCAGCATGTTGTGGGCGCCCATGCTGATACCGTGGTCCAACGCGCCGTCGATCGCGCCGCGGATCACCGGGTGCGAGTGGCCGTACAGGCCGGCGGTGTATTCGCCCAGGAAGTCGACGTATTCGGCGCCGTCCATGTCCCACAGCCGGCAGCCTTCCGCGCGGGTCATTGCCAGTGGGAAGGGCGGATAGAACAACACGGTACGGGTGTTGCCACCGGGCATGACGGCGGTGGCCTCGACATAGCGGGCGAGGCTCCTGGGATTGCCCGCGACATAGGCTTCCTTCGCCTCGGTCAGCGCCGCATCGATGTCGGCGTTGCGCAATGCCGAGTCGCTCATGCCGGGTCTCCGGAAAAATGGTGGTGCGGGGTTGTCGCGCGGGCGGTCAGCGCGTGCAATATGCACGCGTGCTGCCGCTTGCGCATGCCGGCGGTGTTGCGACTACGAAGCGCTGCGATCCGGCCATTCCGGCTTGTTATAGCCCAGTGGCACGGATGGCCGCGCCCAATAGGGCGGCGTTTCCGACAGGCCCACGGTCGGGCGCAGATGCCGCAGCCGCCCGGCCGGCGTTTCCGACACCATCGACCAGCGTTCCAGTTCCTCCGGCAGAAATTCCGCCGGTGCATCGCGGGCGGCGGACTCAGGCACTTCGCCCAGATCCACGATCCACTTGCCCACCTGCGCAAGCGAGATTCGCACCAGCCAGCTTCCGCCCTCGCGCGCGCGCCGGCCAAGCGCCACCATCGCACCGAAGGCCATCAGATAGCCGGTGCAGTAATCAATCGCCGACACCGGATAGAATTGCGGTCCTGGAGTCTTGCCCGGCACCACTTCGGCCTGGCGCGAGGTAATGCCGCTGACGGTCTGCACCACCGTGTCGAAGCCGCGCCGCGATGCCCACGGCCCGGCATGGCTGAACGCGCACAGCGAGACGTAAACCAGTCCCGGACGGATTTCCGCAAGTTCGTCGGGCGACAGACCGCGCGCGCCCAGCGTGCCGGGGCGATAGCCTTGGGAAAACACGTCCGCCTGCCGAACCAGGCCTCTCAGCGTTTCGACGTCGCCTGGCTGGCGCAAGTCGAGATATGCGGACAGCTTGCCATGGCCGGTATCGAATTCCTGGTAGCCAAGATTCGGCAGATGCGGCGCGGTGATTTTCAGCACATCGGCGCCATGCTCCGCCAGCGTGCGGGCGCAGGTGGGACCGGCGAGCACACGCGTCAGGTCCAGCACGCGGATGCCGGAGAGTGGGCGGTTGCCCGGTGGCAGTGGCTGGGGCGGGGCGTCGCCGATGCGGATGATCTCGAGCAATGGCAGCGCGGCGATGGCGGCGGCTTGCGGATGCTGCGCCCATTCCGCCTTCGTGCGCACCATGCCGCCTGCGCCCTTGGCGGCGATGATCGCCTCCTCCAGATCCAGCGCGTTCCAGTTCAGCACGGCCTTCGCCACCGTCGCACGGTTTTCCTCCGTCACACCCAGCACGCTGAGTGCGGCGGCGCGGTGGTTGGGGAAATTGCAGTGCAGGTAGCTCCAGCGCCCGTCCTTGGTGGGATAGACACCCATGATGGAGTTGCGCTCGTGCGAGACATTGCCGTCTCCCAGCTTCATATAATGGCCGCTGCGCAGCGACGCCGCGGCATGGCGTATATCGACAGAGACGGATTGCTGCCGCCCGGTGCGCAGTGCCCACAGATCGGCGACGGCCAGCCCGGTGGCCGCGACGGTGGCGGCGCCGGCCTTGGCGATGCGGAACGGCGTCGGCAGCACGGGGTCGTCGCCACCCGTGAACGTGACCGCGTCAGCGCGGTCGGCGGACCAGCCGATCACCGGCAGGACGGAGCGCAGGGCATCGCGCGGCATGACAAGGATCTCCTCCAGCTATGTTCTGCGACGGAGCCTAACCGAGGGTTGACCATGAGGGGAGTACCGCGTGCTGGGGCCAGCCCATCCCAGGTGCTTGCGGGGAGCGGAGCCGGCTGAGTTGGTGAGCGTTTGTGAGGGAGGCGCCATGGTTCGGGCCTGGCCCGGCCGGCCGCTGGCAACTCGCTATGACATTGGCCGCGTCACTTGCGCGTCTCGGACGGCGTGCCAACCAGATCGAACTGCCAGCCAAATCAAATGAGGCGTTGCCCGTCTCAGGGATATTTCACCGTCCCGACGCGATTGATAACGAACGCCTCGTGCCGTTCCAGAAAGTCCGAGGTCACCTCGACAAACGCCTCCGGCCGCTCGGTGCTGATCGCATGGCCGGCGTCGTAAACGAAGACCAGATGCCCGTTCGCCAGCAGCTCCTTGTAGTGACGGCCGAGTTCCGGCGGCATCAGCTGGTCATGCGTGCCGAACAATACCAGCACCGGCGTTTCCAGCCGCCGCATCGCGGCTTCCAGATCGGCATCGCGATCCGGCCCGCGCACCCGCATGACAAACTCCCGCGTCTTCGCCTGCCCTGCGAGATCGGCGGCGGGCAGGGACGCTTGCCGTTCGGGATGAGCGTAGATCATGCGTGCGACCTCCTCCGGCGAACCGGAAGGCGGCATCTGGCCGGCAGGACGGATGGCTGCCGGAGCCTCCAGTACCAGCGCCGATACCAGCGTGGGCTGGCGCGCGGCGAGCCACAGCGCTACGCGCGCACCGAAGGATGTAGCCCACAGATTGCAACGTTCGACGCCAAGCGCGCGAATCGCGGCATGCATCGTCTCGGCCATGTCCGCCGTCGAGGACGTGCGCGTGTTGTGGCCGGAACGGCCGAAGCCCGGCATTTCGAATGCGATGACCCGATGTTGCCGGGACAGCTTATCGTGCGCAGGCGTCAGGCGCGGTCCGCCGGCACCATGCAAATGGATCAGCGGCAGACCTTCGCCGGCCGACATGTAGTGAATGTGGAAGCCATCGGCCTCGACGAAGCCTTCGCTAAAGCGCGGAGTATCGCCTTGCAATGTCACGATTGCGGTCCTTCTCAAATCTCGCGAATGCGCGGCAGCACCGAGCGGCCGAACAAGTCGAGGCCTTCCATCATGGCATCCATGTCTCCCGTGCCGGGATCGGTCAGCGACAGATCCAGCACGCCGACCCCAATCTGCTCTCGCGCGCGGCGGATCTGGTCCACCACGCGATCGGGACCGCCGCAGAAGCTGATCGGCAGGACGCCACCAACATTGGCCCGCTGCGATTGTCCGGCGATGTTGCGTGTCGTGTCCGCTGCGATCAGGGCATCGCGCAACCCGGCGCGCACCGGGAACGGCGCCTGCTTGTCGCGGCGGTTCAGTGCATTCTCTGCAGCTTCATCGGTCTCGCCGAGGATCATGTTGGCGCGCCAGACGATGTCGTCCGGCCCGGGCGACCATCCGTACTGCGCGCATTGCTGCCGGTAATAGCCCGTGGCGCGGGCCATCGAGTCGAAATTGCCGTAGGAAACGCCGAGACCCAGATGGTGGCGCGCGGCAAATGCACCCGCCTCGGCGCTGGTGCCCAGCACATAGGTCGGCGCCGGAGGCTGTTGCGGGCGCGGCCAAAGCGAGACGGTGCGATATTGGAAATACCGTCCCTGCCAGCCGAAGGGCTGCGGCTCGGTCCAAGCTTTGAGAATCAGTTCCATCCCTTCGTCGGTACGTTCGCGCGCTTCCGTGGGATTGAGGTCGTAGCTGAGATATTCGTTGGTGGTGCCGCGCAGCAGGCCGAACACAAAGCGGCCTGGTGCCAGTGTGTCGAGCATCGCCAGTTCCTCGGCGATGCGGATCGGGTTGCTGGTGGGCACGATCGGACCCAGCAATGCGATCTTGATCGTGTTGACGCGCGCTGCGATCCAGGCCGCGGAGACCACCGGCGACGGCGTCAAAATGCGCGGCGAATAGTGGTGCTCTGAGAGGCTGATCCAGTCGAAGCCGAGGCGTTCAACGAATTGCACACGGTCCACCATGCCGCGGAAGGCTTCCGCGCCGTCGCCAGGGTCATAAGCAGCCGGGGGTACCGGCCATTCCCGCGCCAAGTCCGGCGGCAAAACGTAGCGTCCGGTTTCGAAGTAGGAGACCTTCATGGCCGTTTTCCTCCGGGCACGCGAGACAGGGCGTCCGGGGATTATCGGGACATTCTGTGGGATGTCGATGCCGCCGGTAGCGGGAGACGGCGCGGCACGGCGAGGCGGCCCCGTGGTCCGATCAGCCCTGTATCGGGGGGCCATCCGTACCAAGTACCCCCTATCAGTGGCGCGCGAGTCACGCGAAGCGGGTCATTGTGCGGCGAAGCGACGAGGCAATCTTGTTCGGAGGCGTGCCTGGACCGTCCATTCGCCCAACCGGCGGGGATTGCTTCGCCGCTTCGCTCCTCGCAACGACATGCTGTGCGACGCCGGGCTTGCCTTCAATCGGTCTGTGCGGCGGTCAGCAGGCGTTGCTCCAAGGTCGGGTCGTCGTCCGCCGCCGCCACCACATGATTGTACTCGGGGATCGACAGACCCTGCTCGCTGATCGCCTTGACGGCGGCGGCTTCCGCCCGTTCTGCCAGTTCCTGCTTCTCGTCGTCGCTGTCCAGCTTGTTGAGGCCTTCCTGATAGGCCTCGCGGATCAACGCGATCTGGCCAACCGCGCGGCCGACCTTGGAGACCGTTTCGTCGGAGAAGCTGGGAGTGGTGCCGCCATCACCCGTGTTCCGGAACTCTGCCATGATCTACTCCCGTATTGTCATGCGGACGCAGCGCCCGCCGCCATGGTAACGGTGGGGCCGACAACGGGTTCAGTGCCGGCGGGCTATGCCGCTGCCGGGCGGCGTCAGCCCTTCGGCCGCAAGATGCCCGCCTGCCGCTATTGCCCCGATGGCTCCTGGCGGGGCTGCACCATCCAGCTCGGCCAGCCGCCGGACGTGTCCGATCCGGATTGCCGCCCACGGCAGGCCGTGCCGCTCGATCACAAAAATTGGCAGGTCCCGATGCTTTTCCCTGGCCCGTTCCCAGGTGAACAGCGGCAAAGTCGATAGCACCCCAGCGCCACCCAAGAGCGTCCGGTCAATGGCCGTGCGGCTTGAACAGAGGCGCTGGGGGGAACGCCAGAGAAGGCGGCAGGGACCTACACGTCTCAGGTATCGCCGCCCATCCAGGAGCATGCATGCCTGGATCGTTTGGCTTTATCGCCTTGACGCTGCAGGCGCTCGCGGGGTGCATCCGGTACTGTTCGGGGCCCGGACAGCAGTCGTACATATCCGATACAGTCCCGGGCTGAGCGCTGTGGTTCGCGAGGGCCGTTGACGACCGCTACGCGCGGGCCCAGCGATCAATCAGACCGTACCGGGTTGGTGGCGCGTTTTGGCCGTGGCGGTCTTGGCGCGACCGCGTCCAAGACGTTGCGCAATTCGCTTCGCTGCACGGGCAGCCCACAAGCATGAATGGCGACAACCGGAATATCGCAGGTTTCACGCAGCAATGTCACGCTCTCCAGGATGCCGGCCAGAGACGAGCCATGGTCCGGACCGCAGTAAAGAATGACGTCAAGACCCTCCTCCGCAGCGTCAAGACATGCAGCGACATGGGGGAAAGGGACAACGTGAAGATCAGGATGGGTTTTCGCGAGCATTGCCGTGAGTTGCTCCCGGCGCAGTCGCACCTCATCGATCAGGCCGACTTGAATGCGCGAGGCACGTGCTGCGTGGGCCGACACGGCGGCAGACAGGCCTGCCGGCTCGACTTTGGTCGCCATCGCCATGTCCCCCCGATGGTCAGCGATCGGAAGGTTGCAGTTTATCCACAATCACAAATTAGCGTCAAGTTTTTGATAAACGCCCCGCCACTTCGTCATCTGCCTAGATTATAAAACGATTCGATGCTTAATCTATTCCATCTCAATTTAAAGATTATCAGCCCCGCTTCGGGTCCCATGGCGGTGCCGATCGATTTGTCTCCACAACAGCTTTTAGCAGATCACCCAGAACTTCCAGTGCCTCCGCGCCAAACTCCAGCCCAACAAGGGGCGTGTCGGAAGAAACTACACACGGCTCGGCACGTGCCCCACCCCGATCAAAGATGTCGACGACGACGACGCCGGCTCCATTCCTCTGCAGGAGGCAGGAGGTTTCGTCGGGGTCGCCGACAACCAGAAGACCGGGCACGTCCTCCATGGCCGACTCCAGAGGATCGACGATAGCGTTATCCCCTACGACGAAAAGCCGGTGTCTGGCCGGGCGTTGCCTCGACGGCGCTTCGTCCGGATCTTCCCGTCCGCGTTGCAGGCTCATGAGCCCTTGCCTTGCAGTGTCCATGACACCCCGTTTCCTCTGCCTCCGAAGACCGCGTAAGCGGGCGAAAAGTTGGGCACAACCGTCGCAAGGCAGTCGCCGCCCCTGCGCCTCGTCATCCGCGAACTATACTTGAATGACTCTACCATGTCGCGCGGCCAAAGTGAAACGAGATTCTGGGTTCTTGCACTGCAACGCGAGTCGCGGCAACCGGTTGCATCGCCGCCACCCGCGGATCAAGGCGGACATAGTGTGGGCCGAATTGTCCACCCTGGCGGGCATCCAGAAGCACTGCATCGCGGAGGTCGAGAACGGCGTGCACGACGTCACGCTCGGGACGACGGTGAGCCTGGCAGAGGTATTGGGGGGCAAGGTCATGGAATGCTGGGGAAGCGTCCCGGCGGACCGTGAGCGCGGGGCCCCGGTCGATTGGCGAAGCGTCATCGGCGGCGATACGCTCCCGCTTGGGCAGGCGCCCCGGGATCAACCGCGCCCCGGCCCTCATCCTCACACTGCGATCGGGCCGAACTGCGCGCGGTCAGTTTTCAAGCCGCAGTACCACGGAATCTTTCGTGACCCGGAGGAATTTCCGCGCATTGCGTGGCAGCGGAATTCGCTTCTCCTGGCACCACTTCATCATCAGTACTGCCAATCTTGGCCCGTCGCATTTGACGACCTCCGCCGGGCCATCATCCACGCCGTGGTACACCACGTCGACGCAATCGTCCGCACTAGAAAGTTCGACGTGCGAGGCCTGTGCCGGCCGCAGCGAAAACAGAGACCTGGCTTCGTCGCTTCCCAGGCACAGCGTCATCTCCGGCAAGTCGAAGCTTATCTCGCGAACATCCCGTATCGTCATGCCTTTGCCCTTGCGGTTCCGCACCGTCAGAAAGCAGCGAAGTCGATTCGCGTAGTATGCGGAGGAATGCGTCCACATCAATTGCCCTTAGGTAAATCAGCCGAGAGCGGACTGACGTTCATGCCCATGGTTGCCGCAAGGTGCCTCGCCGGCAGACGCCTGCCGGTTGACGACAACAGCAAGCCGGCCTCGGCCCGGAGCGTGCGGAGCTCCGTCGCCCAGGCGTTCGGCCTTCGGCTCGGCGATGCCCGCGCGGCGACGGGGCGCTGGCAGCCGCGGCAGGCCTGATGACTACGGAAAAATCCTGCGCAGCCAGCCGGTCACCCGTTCGATCACGGCGTCCTCGCGCCCGCGGTAGAAGTGATCGCAATCGGGAATGATGTCCACATCGCAGGGGCCGCCAGCGCGCGCCTGGAAAGCCTCGGCGGGATACGACTCTGCGCTCTCCTGGTCGCCCCGCAGAAACAATACGGGGCACCGCACCGACGGCGCCAGCTTGAGAACGTCCGGCATCTCGGTGCAACGATCGAGAAAACTCTCGGCCGTGATCGCGTACCACCAGCCCGGCATGAGCATCAGTTCCGCGCCGCGACCGGCGGCCACCAGGGCCTTTGCCGCCGCGGCGATCTCCTCCAACCGATCAGCGGCCATCAGACCGGCCTGGCTGGAGCGGCGCACCCCGTCACGTCCTCCACCATGGGCGGACAGCAGGATCATCGCTGGCGTGTGGGGATGATCGACCACGTGCGCGACGGCCAGCATGCCACCATTGCTGTGGCCGACGATCACCGGCGGTGGGTAACCCTGCGCTGCCATCCATCGCGCGGCGGTGGCGTTGTCCTCAATGCCTTCCCGCGTCAATTGGAACGCGCCGCCCTCCGCCGCACGGCTGTCGCGGATCGCCAGGATGTCGTGACCGCGGCGATTGAATGCCAGACACGCGTACCCCATCGCAGCCAGCGCAGGCGGCAGGAACCGTGGCGCACCGGTATAGAAGTTCATCGTGTTGCCGTGAAACATGAGCACTGCGCCTGTGGCTGCAGGTCCGTCCGGCAGGTGCAATGCGCCATCGAGCGGGATGGTCTCTGTCGGAATCGAAATCAGCTCTGTCTTCACCGGCGCTCCCTCCCGATTGAGCGAACAGCCTACGGCAGAGAAGCGCGGTCGCAAGTTCTTGGGGCGATAGGCTGGGGTCGTAGCGAAAAACCATGTCGGCGCGGTGCGCCGGCTGCCCCGCCAAACCCAGGACAAGAGCTGGACAATCCGGCATAAACTGGCTCACGCGCCGCACGTGCATTGGCGGAAGAGCCTTCCGCGGCCGAATCTCACGACGCGCCGGCGGCGGACGCTCGAAAGCCAGAAATTGGATGATGCTGCGCGCTGTGGCCGGCGTGGCCTGGTGCGTCGGCGCGCTGCTCCGACAGCCTCTTGGGGGCGCTGCGCGTCGCGCCACCCCTCCCTGCCTGTGGGCTACCTGGACAAGCCCACGGGCCGACGCACAGCAATGATCATTGCAACCTGGGTGGCCCAGATTTGGATGTCGCCACCGGACCAAATTTGGATGTCGGTTGACAGATGAGAGCCGCGATGGATCGATGTTTGACCGCAGTTCCTTCACGCGGGCGCGAATCATCTCAAGCAGGGGCCATTGGGACGGAGACCCGTTCCAGGGCATGCTTTGCCGGTCGGCAAATTAGCCCGCGGAAAGCCAGACACTGCCTCCGGTCCGCCGCCCCCCGTGTGACCTGCGTCACCGAATTTCCCACACGGTCGGGTATGGCGCAGCCGTTCCCGTGTCGGGCGTTTTGGGAGCGGAAACAGCCGGACGCGCATTTATCGAGAGGGGATGGGGCGCGTTCGTGCTGCACGTTGGGACCTCGGTCTTTCCTGGCTCGCCGCGATTTTCGGTTCGCTTCCGACAAGTCCCCTTCCCGCAAGCACACGGCCGCCTCTCGTGACCGTCGTTCACCCGAAGGTGAAATCGGCGACTCGGTGGGAGCGCGGACATTGGCGGCTGGCTGTGCCGCTCCAATGGCACAACAACCATCCACACTGGCGGCGCGCTGCCACAGCTCCAGCGTGCCGCCTTTTGTTTGGGCGAAGAGCGCGGATGGAGGCGCCCAGGATGCGCCGGCAAAGAAGCGCAGGCCGCCGGGGAGATGGCAGGGCGCCAATGCGGCGATGGGACAGGTCCCCGCAGGCCCTGCCGGATTGGCTGCCGAACGAACCTCTGGCGGGTGCTGCTGGCCGCCTGCAATAGCGGTCGTCGATCGCCGCGGTCGGCGATGGTGGACGGGCACCTCGTGTTCCGACTTTGACACTTTAATCCTGGCACGCATGGGCGAAAGCGACCGACGGCAGAGTGAGGCGGTGAGGCTGCGTGGCGCCCAGCCGCTCCAACCGGATCCAAGCCGGACCCGGTTTTTCTTCCTCCGAGCCGGCCACCGAGCCTTACCGGGCTCGGAATCGACACACGCCTGCCCACCAGCCCCCTTCACGCTCAGCGAAGCGGTGGCCAAGATAGGGAATGACAACATACACAATCGTTCCTCGTGCGGATCAGTCTGCCTTCGACATCGCGATCGTCGGTGTCGATGGCGCGCGACAGACTATGCTCGGCTTCAAGACCGAGGCGGACGCAAAGGCTTGGATCGCCGAGGATGAACGGCTCAATCGACCCGGGGCATCGCAGCAGCGATCTGCCTGAGCTTCGATCCAGGGCTTCCGCGACCACTCGATGGCCGTTCGTTCACAGCACGGCCCGGTCCGCGCTGAGCCACGCGAGGCTGCTCCGGGATGGTCGGGCGAGGCTGCAGGGTTGAGGACCGTGGCGGAACGGGCCGCTTGGCAACACCAGAGCTGCCGCAGAGCACGGCCCACGAGGAGGATGTCATGAAGGGGATCGTTCTCGCGGCGCTGGCGGTTTTCACCCTGAGCGCGTGTGCGAGCCTGACACACGCGCTGACCCACGACCGGCTCCCGTCCCCCGAGTACAGTTATAGCGGCGGCGACTGATCCTCGGTCGGCACGGCCGCGGCCATTGCTGGTGCGGGCGCCGTGAATGCAGGCAAGCTACCAGCGACCTTGCATTGCGTGGCCACCCCCTCGGGCGGCCTTCAGCGGAACCACCCCTGGACCTCGGAGGCGTTTGGGCCCGTTGCCCCTCGCGACGGCTGCGCCATCGCCCGAAGGGCGATATTTCCTGGCCGCATAAGCGCCGCATAGCATCGCGCCACCGCGCAGCCCTCCAGGCAGCGTGGGGCATTATCGCTAACTGGCGGCGCGCCGGGAGAGGACGCGCCGCTCTTTTTCTGGCGAACGGGCACGCCGCGAGGGGTCAGCCCTTGCCGCCACTCCCCACAGCTTCCGCGTGCAGTTGCCTGCTGCGCGTCGCTCCGCCATGACGACGAGCCTCCCGTATGCGCGCGTGATGTGCGGGAAAGCGTCCCGTGCCTGGGTGGTGGTTATGGTGTCGGAGATGACCAGCGCCGCATCCACACAAAGCACGCCAATATCGCGCATCGCAGAGGAGCGGCATGGCAGGGAATTCAAAGGCGGCCTGGCTCGTGAGTGAGGTCACGAGCTGGGGACCCGCCGGCCGTATCACCCGAAAGGCGATATTCCCCCCTCGGAGAGCCGCCGGATACCATCGGGTCGTCGCGCAGTCCCCCAGACAGCGCGGCTGCACATCAAGACCATCTACCCCTTCTGGCGGCGCGCCCTGACCGAAACCGGGCGCGCCGCTTTTTTTGCCATGCGGACAAAGAAATAGGCGCGCTGCCAGGGGAGCAGCGCGCCGGGGCAGGCCGGCCCTGCGCAGGGGCGCGAGACCGCAACTCCGATATTGACGATCCAAGGTTTCTGCAACGTGGCCGCCGGAGTACAAAAGCAATGGGTCGCCCGACGGCGGCCCCTGTCCGGATCGATCCGGCAGACACGAGAGTAGGCAGGACGCTTCCATCGCCGCTCGGGCTTTGCCCAGCCGATCGCCGGGGGCCTTGGCGATGTCGTTCCGCACGCTCCTGGCCGACGCGGGGTTGCGGTTGTCGTCAGTCCGGAGCGTCCCGGCGTCTGCCCAGCAGAACGCCGACGTTCTGTTCCCGTTCTGGGTATTGTGGGGATGGAATAAAAAGGCTGCCGCGACGTCTCGCCAGCCGCGGTGCGCGATGCTAAAGGACCCCAGGGGACGATCGGCCGTCGCATTATGTGGGATTTGGTTCACCCATGCGACGTCGGGCGGAAATAAGAATGGGGTACGATGGGAATGGCGAAAAAACAAGTCGCTGCATGTCTGGGAAGCCTTGACGTTGTGCAGCCCGATGGAGCCGGCGCGCAACGCAGGAGAAGTGCGGCCAAACGTCCCCGCTTTCTGGTCGTTGGAGACAAAACTCTGGTCGATAGCGTGCAGTCTGTCTTCGAAGAGCCACCCGACGTTGTGCGGGCCGGCAGCCCCGACGAGACCATTCGACTGTTGCGGAGTGGCCGGGCTGACGTCGTTGTCGTTGACCAGAATATCCTTGATCAGGGTGAGGCGGGTGCTGGCCCACGGGAGGTTCTCTCGGATGCATCTGCCATTTGGCTGGCGCTGAGCCCTGAAGCGGTCGGAACTTTGGGCGATCTCCTGAAAGCCGTTGTGAAGGCAGGCCAGTCAGATGCGACCCCGCAGGGGCATCGGCAGACTCCCGCCAAGGCTGGAGAGAAAACTCGTTAAGGGCGCGAGGCGCGGGCGTGTGGCGCGTTTGGCGCAGTCAATCGGTCGTCCCGCCGTCGTCCCGGCCGTCAAGTTATCGTTACAGAGGCGGGCTGCGACGTAGTTCACTGCGTCACAGAGGCGCCTCGATTAGGTTGGTACGGCCCTCGAGGAATACCAGGGATGTCGCTGGCGGAGCAGGATAATATCGTCCGCCAACCTAACCCAATTCTTATCCTCGGCAGGCATTTTTTGGACAAGTCATGCCGAAAGATGCATCTTTATCAAAAGATTGACGCGGCGATATCATTGTGGATAATATGAAACTACTCGATGGCCGCTACGACCCGGGAGAGTGCAATGAAGACCCGCGGGGCACCAACCGACCGATCCGTTGCCCCAAAACGGCGACCGGAACGCGTCAACCATTTTGCCTCCGATACATGGCAGCCTGGGCAGGCCCAGGGGCGTGCAACGCGTCTGCCTCGAACATTGGCGGCTGACACGGCCCGCGCCGCATGCATCCGGGTCGGCCTGATTGATAGCTTCCGAGCCCGCAGGGACTACCTCATCGAAATGCTCACAAGAACGCATCCCGATCTGGATGTTGTCTCTTTCGTCGATGTTGCTGCCTGCCTTGAGCTCCACACCGAGGATTTCGATGTCATCCTCTACTGCGGGCCTGATGACAGGCAGTCTGCAGACGGCATCGTTGCCGATGTCAATCTTCTACGGAAGATCTTTGCCGGCGTTCCGATTGTCGTCCTTCCCGGCAGCGGAGAGCCAACGCACCTTGGCGAAGTTCACAAGGCTTTCAATGTGATTGGGCCGAGGATGGCGCGTCGAGATGGTGCTGCCAACCGGGTGCGGACTGGTTGATCGTCCGGCATACGCATAGCTGCTGCGGCCGGCGCCAATGACACGCATCAGCCACCGTCCTCAGCCCGGGATCGTATCGTGTACATGCGGCCGCCTTCCGGGGCCCGGATGGCGTGGCATGCGTCGTGCCGAACGGGAGCAAGACACGGGTTGCCAAAAGCAACGGAGCATGACTGCCAAACGGCCGTGCTGAAGGCTCGTACGCCATTGAATAACTGGTAGCGGCGGGCGGATTTGAACCACCGACCAAGGGATTATGATTCCCGTTTTGGCATATCCCGC
>Ga0335074_10002923_pt1 | contig 23315 bp, 23 predicted proteins | sample Lox_Sample_23_FD_206715 | JGI IMG/M metagenome (GOLD analysis project Ga0335074, IMG submission 206715) | Soil microbial communities from Loxahatchee National Wildlife Refuge, Florida, United States - Lox_Sample_2.3 | ecosystem: Environmental > Terrestrial > Soil > Wetlands | place: USA...
CGGACGGCGCGCACCCTTCGCTCGATCCGGGGGCGGGGGGGCCACCGGCGCCGGGACCGGCGGCGGGGATTGGGAGGTCCGGTTGAGGAGATCTCGGAACGTCTCGAAGTGCCGGAGGAACGGGTCGGCCCTTCTCCGTTCCTCGAGCTCCAGGAGCGCGATCTCGAGCTGCGCCTTCGCCTTCGGGTCGCCCGACGCGGCCCGAACGAGGTAGACGCAGAGGACCTGGTAGTGGGGGAGCACGAACGCGTCCGTGCGGGGCGTGCTCATGTCGCCCTTTCGCGGCCGATAGATCCGGTCGACCGGGACCGCGAGGGCCACCGCCTTCCGGTGGGAGAAGCCGAAGTACCGTCCCGGCCCCAAGACGCGGGTCACCTCGCGAACGTTCCCTCCGAGATTGTTGGTGAGGCGATCGCACTCGTGCCAGCACCAGAGCCCGAACCCGTAGTCGCCCTCGAGGTACGCCTCCCAGGCCATCCCGTAGAGCGCACGCTCCTTCTCCTCCTCCGAGAGCTCGGGCGCGAGACCGGCGCGCCAGTCGGAGATCAGCACGTCCACTCGCATGGAGGGGGAGAACTCCTTCTGCGCGGGCACTCCGGGCGGCGCGGACACGCGCCCGCGAGCCGGGGGGAGGTTAGAGAGTTTTCCCGCCGGGCCCCTCCCGCGTGCGCGGGACCGGCCGGCCGGCGACCCACGTGGCCCGGACCGCGCCGGCGCCGGCCTCGACGGCGTCCGCGACCGAGGGAGCGGCCATCACGAGGAGGTCGGCTGCGGCGCCGGGTTCGAGGTGGCCAAGGGTCGGGTCGCCCAGAGCGGCCCCTCCGTGAACCGTGTACAGCCGGATCGCCTCCTCCGGCCCCAGCGACTCCTCGGCCACCGGATTGGCCGACGCCCCGTCCGGGGCGACGCGATGGACCGCCGCGCGGATCCCGCGCCAGGGGTCGACCGGGTCGTACGGTGCGTCGCTCGACCCCGCGAGCACCAGCCCCGCTCGCGCGAGGCTCTGGAAGGCGTAGGCCCACCGGGCTCGGGGGGTTCCGAGGCGGGCCTCCAGCCAGCGGTCGCTCCAGACGAATCCGGGCTGGACGACCAGGACGGGGCGGACGCGCGCGAGCGCAGGGAACAGGCGCGGCGGCGTGAGCGCGGCGTGCTCGATCCGGGCGGGAGCTCCGTCCCGAGCGGACCGGCCGCCGAGGAGTTCGAGCGAGTACTCCACCGCACGATCCCCGATCGCGTGAAGGGCCGGGGCGAGTCCGCGCCGCGCGCTGAGCTCGAGGACCTCGCGGACGTGGCGGTCGTCCGCGGTGGCGAGCCCCGCGGTGCCGGGGTCGTCGGCATACGGTTCCGAGAGCCACGCCGTTCGCGGTCCGAACGCGCCGTCGGTGTACTCCTTCACGCCGACGACCGCGAAGCGCCCCGGCGGACCGGAAGGTCCCCACGGTCGTCGGAAGTATTCCTCCCAGCGACGTGCGTGCAGGTAGACTCGCACCCGGCCCGGCAGTCTGTCCTCCGCCGCCAGCCCCCCCAGCGCGACGGCTTCCTCCGGGGCCGCGCTCATCGCCCCGAGCGTGGCAAGACCGAACGTCGCCGCCCAGTGCACGGTGCGCGCGAGGGCCGCGGGCTCGGGGAGGTCGAGGTCGTCCGGCCGGCCGACGAACTCGCGCACCGCGCCCTCGAAGACCCGTCCGTCCGGGCTCCCGTCGGCCTCCCGGCCGAGTCTTCCACCAGGAGGGTCGGGCGCGCTCCGACCGAAACCCGCGCGAGCGAGCGCGGCGGAGTTCGCCACCCCCGCGTGTCCGCTCACGTGGACGACAAACGCGGGCCGGTCGGGCACGGCCCGGTCGAGGTCCTGACGCGTGGGCCACGTTCGGTCGGTCGCCTGCTCCGGGTCCCACCCCCGCCCCACGATCGACCCCCGCGGGTGGTCCGCGGCCCACGCGGCGCACGCGGCCCCGAGCGCGGCCACGGAACGGACGGACGCGAGGTTGAGCCCCTCGCGGAACCGGGTCACATCGGCGATGTGGATGTGCGCGTCGACGAGGCCGGGGAGCACCAACCCTCCGTCGAGGCGTTCGACCTCGACACCCGGGGGGGCGTCGCGGCGGACCGAGGACTCCGGGCCGGCCGCGAGGACACGGCCGTCCTCCACGAGCAGCGCCTCGCAGTAGCGCTCCCCGGTGAAAACGCGTCCGCCGACGAAGAGCGTCGCCTCGCTCACGGGACCCCGACGAGCGCCGCGAGGAATTGAAGGAAGGGGTTGGCGCCGCGCGGACTACACGTCGAGGTACTGGTAGAACTCCCACGGGTGGGGTCGGATGTTGAGCTCGAGCTGCTCGTGGCGCTTCAGCTCGATGTAGGTGTCGATCAGGGACGAGGCGAACGCCGGCCGCAGGAACGCGTGGTCCGACTCGAGGCAGTCGAGCGCTTCCCCCAGCGACCCCGGCAGCTCGTGGATCTCGAGCTCTTTGCGACGTTCGGGCGTCAACTTGTAGATGTTCTCGTCCACCGGAGCGGGGGGCTCGATCTTCTTCTTGATCCCGTCGAGGCCGGCGAGGGCGAGGGCCGCCTCGGTCAGGTAGATGTTCGCGGCGGAGTCGGGAGTGCGGTACTCGATGCGCTTCGAGGCGGGCCGGCCGCGGTGGTAGGAGGGGATACGGATGCTCGCCGAGCGGTTCGCGCGGCTCCACGCGATGAACACGGGCGCCTCGTAGCCGGGCACGAGTCGACGATAGGAGTTCGTGGTCGGGTTCGTGATCGCGCAGAGGGCCCGGGAGTGCTTGATCAGCCCCCCGACGTAGTACCGGCACGTCTGGCTGACCTCGGCATACTTGTCCCGGTCGTCGTAGAACGCGTTCTTGCCCTTCGACCACAGCGATTGGTTCGTGTGCATCCCGATCGCGTTGTCCCCGAAGACCGGCTTCGGCATCAGGCAGCCGACCTTGCCGTGGCGGTGCGCGACATTCTTGATCACGTAGCGCACGTCCTGGATGTGGTCCGCCATCGGCACGAGCTCGTCGAAGCGCACGTTGAGCTCGGACTGGCTCGCGGTGGCGACCTCGTGGTGGTGCGCGTCCATGACGATGTGGAACTGGTCGGCGAGGATGTTGCACATCTCCGCCCGCAGGCCGAGCAGGGAGTCGTTGGGGGGGCTGCGGTGGTACCCTTCCTTGAATCGGATCGTGGGGGCCGTCGGGCCGATCTGCCAGGGCGCCTCGCTGTGGTTGATGAGGTAACCGGCGCCGGCCCAGGGGTCGTGCACGGCCTGGTACGACGGGATCAGCTGGACGGAGTCGAAGACCCAGAATTCGATCTCGGGCCCCCAGTACGAGAACTCGAAGCCGGCGTCGGCGAGGACGTGCTCGGTCTTTCGCGCGACCCAGCGGGGGTCGTGGTCGTACGGGGTCGTCGTCCCGCCGATCCGCACGTCGCAGATGAATCGGGCCGTCCCGCCGGCCTCGGGGTTCCACGGGATCGTCGCGACCGTGCGGGGGTCGGGGATGAGCAGCATGTCGGACTCGAAGATCTCACGGAAACCGCGCACGCTGGAGCCGTCCAGCTTCGGCACGCCCGAGGTGAATGCCCCCTCGTCAAGCGTATGGAGCGGGACGTCCACCTGGTTGAAACCGCCGAACACGTCGGTGTAGAACAGCTGCACCCAGTGGACCTTCTCGGCCTTCAGCTGCTCGAGGATCCGCGCTCCTTCCGAGATGTTCTTCGACTCCTTTCGGGCCTTGGTAGGGGACACTGTGACAGCCTCCGGGGGAGCGGACGGTACCGCTCTACATCAACGTTCACCTACGAATTATGGACGTTCAACCAGTTTTTACTCAACAGGGTTTATTTTCTTCCTCTCCATTACCTACCCATGCGCCGAACGTCCACACTGGACCAACTGGACCGGTCGATCCTCGAGGAGCTGAACACGGACGCGCGGCGGAGCCATCGCGAGATCGCCCACCGCCTCAAGATCTCCCCGACGACCGTGAGCGCCCGGATCGGTCGCATGGAGGCCCAGGGGGTCATCCGCGGCTACATCCCGCTCCTCGACGACGAGCAGCTCGGCTGGGACCTCTGGGCCGCGATGGGGATCCGGATCTCGCGCGGGCGTCTCCGCGAGGTCGAGGAGCGCCTCGCCCGCGACTCGCGGGCCTACGCGATCTACGACGTGACGGGAGAGACCGACGCGCTCCTGATCGGTCGCTTCCGGGACCGACGGGACCTCGACCGCTTCGTGAAGCACGCCCTCCAGGACCCGCACGTGGAGCGGACGAACACCCAGGTCGTGCTCAACCGGGTCAAGGAGGACCGACGGGTACCGGTCTCGCGGCGCACCGCCGACCCCCCGCCACCGGGATAGCCCGCTCCGCGGGAGAAACCCTCAAGGCGGGCGACGAACTCGGCGCCGCCCGAGGCCGACGATGGACTGGGGAATGGAGAACCGCCTGGCGCGGATGTTCTCGCCGGCGAGCCACAACACCGTCATGCTCGCGGTCGACCACGGCTACTTCATGGGGCCGACCCATCACTTGGAGGACGCGCGCTCGACCATCGCCCCGCTGCTCCCGCACGCGGACGCGCTCGCGCTCACGCGCGGGATCCTGCGTCGCTGCGTCCCCGCCCAGGCGTCGGTCCCGATCGTGTTGCGGGTCTCGGGCGGCGCGACCGTCCTCAAGGACGACCTCTCCGACGAGAAGATCACGACCTCCATACGGGAGGCGGCGCGGCTCAACGTCTGCGCGGTCGCGATGAGCGTTTTCGTCGGGGCCCCGCACGAGCACGAGTCGCTGGTCCATCTGGGCGAACTGGTCGGCGAGGGCGAGGAGGCGGGCATTCCGGTCATGGCGATCACCGCCGTGGGGAAGGAGCTCGAGAAGCGCGACGCGCGGTACCTCGCGCTCGCGTGCCGGGTCTCGGCGGAGCTCGGCGCGCACCTGGTCAAGACCTACTACTGCGACGATTTCTCGAAGGTGGTCGAAGGGTGCCCGGTGCCGCTGGTGGTCGCGGGGGGGCCGAAGCTCGACAGCGACCGCGCCGCCCTCGACCTCGCTCGCCGCGCGATCGACGAGGGCGCGCACGGCATCGACATGGGCCGGAACATCTGGCAGTCGGACCACCCGGTCGCGATGCTCAAGGCGCTGCGCGCGATCGTTCACGAGAAGGCGACCGTGCGCGAAGCGGTGGACATCCTCGAGGGCGAGAAGGTCCGAGCCTCGCCGGTCGCGACGGCCTAGCGCGCCCGTTCGAGGGCGAACGGTCATATTCCGGGCGTCGCTCCATCCGAAGGCGCGGGGATCGCCCAGCTTGGCCAAAGGCGCCAGATTCAGGGTCTGGTCCCGTAGGGGTTCGTGGGTTCAAATCCCTCTCCCCGCACCAAAGTTGTAGAGGAATCTATCGCTGGTTTTCCGACCGTTCGAACTCTCTGGCGGTTCAAGTCCCATGCCGGATTTCGGGGAGGGGGATCCCTTCGATTCTCGACCCACATACCGATACCTCGGGCCCGGGTCCGAGGGTCCGCGGGCACTCGGCCGCCGCGCAGCCTATTAATCCTATTGGAGTAATGTCGGCCCGTGGCCACCGCGGAAGAGCGCATGACGTCCATCACCCTGCCTCAGCATGTCCGCACTCGATTGCGCGACTACCAAGTCGGAGGGAAGAGTGCGGCGCAAGCCATTGAGGACCTCATGGACGAGGTCCCCCCCGACTACTTCCGTCGCGACGTGCAACGCGCAGTGCTCTTTCCTCGGGAGTCGCTGGAGAGCTTCCGCCGGAGACATCGGCTTTCGCGGTCTCGCTGAATGTACCGGCTGAAGTTCGCCGACCCGATCGCCGGGCGGAGCTTCGACCGACTTCCCCGTCGAGTGCAACGCAGGTTCAACGAGGCGTTCGAGCTCCTCGCCGGACATCCGCGGTCTCCTTCTCCCGAACTGGATGTTCACCAGCTGTCGGGTTACCAGAATGTCTGGACCTTGCGCCTACCCCCCTGGCGAGGAATCTATGCCCTCGACGGGGAGGAGGTCGTCCTGATCGTCTTTGGACATCGGGCGAGTGTGTACCCCCTGCTCCACAGCCTGCTACCTCCCGCGGGCCGTTACGTCGGTCGGCCGTCCAACCGGGGGCGAGCGGTCCGAATTCGTGGTACCCAGCAGCGGACCCGGTGAAAAGGCACGCCGGTAATCGGCAGAGATCGAACTCGCCACTTCTCGACCGGAACTGGAGGACTCTCGCCAAGGTTGTCCCGGGAGCCAGTTCATCCCCCGAGAAGCGACCATGGCGACCGAAGCCAGGACTTCGGTCCGACCCGCAGCGTTCCAAGTTTGAGCTCGGACCGTCGGCGCGCACTTTCGACGTTATTTGAACCCTCGGGCAGTTCGCACCACTCTCCCCGCACCTCCCCTAGAGAGTTCAAACTCCTTCGATCGCATCCTTAGGAAGGGAAATCCGGGAGCCGGAGGTCTGGGGGAAGATCGGCCGGATGTAACTCGATTGGGTCGAGGGGATTGTCCTCTGCGACTTCGGAATCCGGAAGCCATGGGGGTTCCTCCCGGACGAGGTGGATGATGCAATGGCAAACGAGTTTGGGGGCGCGGACGATGAGCACATCGGAACGAGGCTCGCTCTCTCGGCAACGGACGAGACGCCTTCATGAAGGACGCGCGCGATCGATGGGACAGCAGTCAGCGCGCGGGATCGTAGTAGGTGGTCGCGCGCGGCACAGGTTGAGCAAACGCGAATTCCAACGTGGTGATGGGCCCTTCCTCGGTTGGCCGATAACTACTCCACGAATTTCGCGTGTCACCATCGCTCATGCACTTCCAAAGCCACATTACAGATTTCTAATTTCCATGCGCATAACGGGACCAACGTGCGCATCGTGAAGTCACCCGTCAGGGCAGGTGCCTGAGGCTCTGCCTTTATCTCACAGCGGTTCAAGTTGGTACTTCGGGGTGGCCGATGGCGACAGGTCTGTTGGAAGGTGACGTGAGGCTAAGTGATTGCAACCTCGCGCTCTGGGACTCGGTGTGGCTCGTACCTGTAGTCGCGGCGATGATTGGACTGTTTATCGTTAGCGCGCTCCACCCAAGCACACCTCGAACCTCCGCTCCGCGCGGTTCTGTCTTGGAGATTGGTGACGGCGGATGGACTGAGAGCGAACCTTACGGTAGTTTGTCCTCTTGGAGCTGCGGCCCTGTTCCGTGGAGTGCCAGCTTTGAGGTGTCCTACCAGTACGGTTCGGGTTCCGGCGGAGAGTGGGTATTCTACGGAACACCCACGGTAACTCACAATGTGGGTGAGTACGCGAATCAATATGGGTGCTCGGGCGGCGGATATCAAAACAGTCTCAATTCCAACGAGCAGACCGTCATACAGAATGGGCAGGAGACCCAGCAGTGGGACTACTCGTGGAACCCCTCGTTTGTCGTTGACGGTGCGTTTGGAATCGACAGCACTGACCAGGTCAACATCCTCGAGGACGTGAACGCGTCGAACTCTGCCTACGCCCAGATCAAGGTGAACACTAACATCCTCTTCAACTGGGAAAGCCTCGCGATGGAGGCGGTTAACCTCTTCGATGACTAGAGGAGGGGCTTAGAGAAATCGACCGTCTAACCCCTTCCTCCCGTGACGAATGAAGCTCAGGTTCTTCGTCGCCATTTGTCTCGTGGTGACCGTGGCTCTCGCGGTCACTCTGCTCACTTTACCGCTCATAGAGCTGACCTACGACACGCGGAGCGGTGGGCTACCAGAGCCGGGGAGCGGTGCCTTCTTGGACTACGTGTTTGATACTGACGCAGCAAACTACTCCACGAGCGTCCCGCTCGGAGAGCGATACTCCCAATATTCCGGATTTGTGGAGTTGTCGGATGAAGGTTCCGCCTTGGAACTGCACGAACAGCTATCACCGTTGGGCGGTCATACGCTCTTCCTGACCCATACCCTAGAATTCTCAGTCCCATTTGCTCAAGCGTTCGTCAATCAGTGGGCGCTATCCGATGGGGGCGTCGAAAGCGTGGACGGACAGCTCTCGTCGGTGTCTACCGACTCGACTCCGTATAGCTGCATCTTCGGGGGCGCCTTGCCCCCCAACGTCACGGAAGACTCGGCCTTCCTTGGAGAGACGGATCCGTGGCAGCTTTCACCCATACACCCGAATGAGACCGGGACGGATTCCCTCTACGTGAATAGCCTACCACCCCTTCAGTTCGATTACGACTCCGCCGGGAACTCATACATCCTAGTCGACGCCGTCTTCTCTGGAAACGCGTCCTTTGTAACAGATTTGCTTCCTAGTCAGGGGATTACCAGCGTGACCGGCCTAGTTGTCAATCTGATCGGAAGTAATATTGACGTGGGGCCAGTGGATCTAACGCATTACCTTACGCAGAATCTACTTCCGGCCATTGTCGTGGCCGCGGCCGGCACCGTTTTGACAGTTTTGGTCATCCGCAGGAGCCGACTTCGCATTCGAAGCAGTCGAATAACCCTCGGAGGTCCTCCCCACCCAAAGAAGAGACAGTAGAATGAGTCCGAAGGACTCCGGGGGCGTGGTAGAGGCGCATCCTTGGATTAGCGTGAGAGGTGTTAGCAAGAGCTACGGTTCGTTTGCGGCGCTGGACAACCTCTCATTCGATTTGCCGCCGGGGATCGGTCTGCTCCTGGGAGACAATGGGGCGGGAAAGAGTACCCTCGTGTCCCTTCTTGAGGGGTTGGCACGGGCCGATGGGGGAGTAATTCGCATCGCTGGATTGGATCCGTGGTCGGACCCGCGTCACGTCTGCGACTCCGTTGCATTCCTTCCCGAGCGCCCTTCCTTCTTCGGTGGGGCTCGCGTCTGGGAGTACCTTGATGCATGCGTTGCGGTGCGCGGTAAACCCGCGGCGAGACTCCAGCAGATGGTGGCCGAACTGGGTGTGTCTGATTTGCTCAGTCAGACCTCTAGCTCACTCAGCTTGGGGGAGGCGCAGCTGATCTCACTGGTCATGGTCCTAGGCTCCGACGTCAGATATGCCGTGCTAGACGAACCTAACGCACACTTGGACCGGTCGCGGCGCCGAATCCTCTCACACGTGCTCCGGAGGCAGAGGAACGAAGGGCGCTCGTTCTTAGTGACTACCCACGTAATCGACGAACTTCTCCCGGTTGCCGACTGGTTGATTGTCCTTCGGGGTGGACGGGTTGGAGAAGTCATGGCGTTGGACAACTTGTATTCGGGCACCGAGGGGTTCCGGATTCTGCTAGAATCCCGGAACCCTGTGTTGCTCCAGAAGACCTTGCGTGAGGGGGGCTTGAGCTGCGAAGACTCGTCGGGGACCCTTGTGATCGATCGGTGTTCGTTGTACACCGTCTTTCAAGTCCTGGGCTCGAGCGCAAGTCTCGTGGTAAGCGCGGCGGTCTATCCGCGAGGGCTGGAGGGCAATGACGGCCGGACCAGCTAGGCTCTTCTCGATTTTCGCGAAGGACGCGGACCCATACCTCGTTAGGGAGTGGATTCTGCTTGTCGCGTGGGTCTACGCAACGTACCTCTTCTTCACTGAGGGGGAATCGTTCTTCGGAGCCATAGTGGGAGGATTTACTTTTCCGCTCTTGATCTACGGTGCGGTTGCTGCGGGGCTCATCGGGCATTCGCTAGAGTCCGGCCAGTTCGGCCATATCTGGACGCTCCCTATCTCGAGGGAGGGATCACTCGCCCTTCGCGTCGCAGGTTATGTTGCTCCCACCGCGGGGCTGTTGGTCTTGCCGCTTGTATTCCTAGGTTTGTGGGCGTCTTTACCGCCCTCTCTAGCCGGCACCTTGCCGGCCTTCGCCTTGATGAGTACCACGTTGACCCTATACGTGACTTTTGGGGGGCTTGTCGCGGCGACAACCAGGAACGCTCTGGCGTCCTCGGTCCTGGTGTTCCTTCCGTTCCTGATACTTCCGGGGTACGCATCTCTCGCCTTTCCCCACAATCTACTGTTGCAGGGGACGCTCGGAAGCCTCCGAGTCCTCGTTCCGAGCGCGCAGATTCCCGCAGTTAGCCTCGTCGGGTTGGCGGAGATAGCGCTAGTCCAGCTGGTGGCATCCTCCCTGCTGTTCGCGATCACATACTGGACGTTACGGCGGTCCAATCTTCGGAGCGGTCGATGAGAAGACGGCACATCGCCTTCCTAACGGTCTTGACTCTTGCAGTCACCCTCGCGTCGCTAGTCACTTACCAACAGGCATGGGGAGCCGGCCCGGCGCCAATTGAGACTGCGAGCGTTTCACTCGGTTTCAACGCATCGGTGAACCGAACAACCACCGTAATTAATCCATCTCTGGCGACGTGCACCACTTTTCAGAGTCGGGGTCTTGGGATTGACGCGACAGTTCTACTCAATTATACTGTGCCGAAGAATCTCACTCCGAATCTAACCGTCCGGACGGTAGCGGTTGTGACCGCGAGTAGCTCGGCCCCGGTAGTGTTGACGGCGACAAACGAAGCAACCCTGAATTCGTCCACCTCCAGTTCCCTCCCGGGTTCATTCCGTGCCTGCATCACGTTAACGGCAACTCTGGAGAATCAGACTAGCCTGAGTCAAGCGACGGAGATTTTCGAGTGGTACGCGTATAACTACTCAGTTAACAGTTATTCAGAGTCGATTGTCGTGTCGACGGACCCGCTCCTGCTTGAGAGTCTACCGATAGCAGCCGGCCTCTGTACCGTCGCGCTCGGAGTCTGGTGTCTCTTCAAGCGAGAGCCGCCTCAGGGTCCATTTTCGGCGTGGCGGCTGGGCTCCTCACCAGCGCAGTATGTTCGCTAGCGCCGCGTCTCGTGGAGGAGTTCGAGGTTGGTGTCCCTGGAATCAGGCTTTCCAAGTACGTGCTCTCAGCCCCCCTCAGCATTTCTCAGATGTCTCGGGGAATCACGCCGCGGACAGTTTGCTCATTGTTGAGGCGGGGGACACTCTTCACAGGGGCAAAGTGCGAGGCTCCTGCATCGTCTCTACGGACAGCGATCACACCCGGTTGGCAACGTGTATCCGAGAGAAGGAGATGGTCGCCAGGGGGCGTGGTCCGGGCGCATACGCCGGCGGCCGTGCGGAACGCTTGCAACGTCCTAGTTGCGATTGGGAATGTGTCTGCGCCCTTCGACACGGCTGAAGTTGAAGCCCCCTTGAGACGGCATGAGGGTGGAACAGTTCGCCCACCGCTTAACCGGCGCGAACTCCTTCGAGAGACTCCTCGGCTTGGGCGGACGCGCTCTCCGCGTGGGGTCCCCGAAGCTCGCGGGAGGTCGACGAAGCGCCGCCGCGCAGGGTTCATGGGGGACGCGGCCGGTCCTCCTCAGGACCTCGATGACCCCCCGCGCACTCCGGGAAGGCGACGACCGTGATTTCGCCGGACGGGTCGTGCGCCTCCTTGAGCAAGAGCCGGCGATCCGCAAGGTGCGGCTCGTGGGCTCCCGGGCGGAGGGGCGAGCGCGGCCGATGTCCGACTGGGACTTCCTCGTCGATACTCACGACTTCGAGCGCGCGGCCGCCCGCCTCCCCGAGAGGGTCCGCGCCCTCTCCCCGTTGGGAACCTTCTGGGACCCGTACTCCCCGTACTGGGCGTACATCGCCCTCCTCCCGGGACCCCGGAAGGTCGATTTCGTCTTCTCGCACCCCCACACTCCGGGGCCCGCGTACGTGGCGCGTCGGGCGACGCTCCGGCCGATGGACGTCCACTTCTGGGACTGGACGGTGTGGTTGGCCTCCAAGGAGGGGGGCCCCCAGGCCGAGATCGTCACCGGCGAACTTCGAAAGATGCACGAGCTGCTGCTCGGCCCGCTTGGCGTGCCGCTCGCTCCCCCCACGATCGCGGCGGCGGTCCGCGCGTACCGGGCGGCGCGCGGGGCCGCGGAGCGTCGGTTCCGGACGCGCGGGGACCGGCACCTCACGACGGAATGCCTCCGATATCTTCGCCGTGCCGGCTACCCGGTGTGACGGGCAACGCACGGCCCGTCCCCCGGAACGTCGAGCGAGAGGCGCCGGTCCCGGTAGCGACCGTGCCGGCCGTTCTTCGGGTTAATTAGTTCGCGACTTTCCGCGGTCCATGGACGCGACGGAACGCCGCCGAGTATGGGTCGGATCGATCGTGATCGACTGCAGCGACCTTCCCCGGATGATCGCCTTCTGGCAAGACGCGCTCCACTACGTACCGCGAGACCCTCCCGGAGACGACGGGGTCGTCCTCAAGGACCCGGACGCTCGGGGGCCCAACGTCTCGCTCAGTCGGACCCCCGAGCCGCCGCTCGGAGACTACCGCCTCCACCTCGACCTGTATTCCTCCGACCTCGCAGGGGAGGTCGAACGGCTCGTGGGCCTGGGAGCGAAGGTGGTCCGGCCGGCCGCGGAGGGGACCGACTTCGTGACCCTCACGGACCCGGACGGGAACCCCTTCGATGTCATCGACAAGCCCGGCTGGTCGGCCGGGCAGCACGAGTAGACGGTCGCGTAGGTCCGACGGTCCGCACGGTGGCGCCGCGAGGTCTTTGGGTTCGTGCGCCCTAAGTCCGACCTGCCGCTCCCCCGGACCGTGGTGCTTCCCGACGGGGCGGAGGTGCGGCTGCGGCGCGCCCGCCCGGACGATGCCGAGGCGCACCTCGAGAACTCGAGCGGGATCGCGGCCGAGCGGGTCTACCTGATGACGGAGCGATTCTCCCGAACGCTCGAAGCGGTCCGCGCGCAGTTCCGGGACGCGGACCCCCGGACGGCGCTCTGGTTGTGATCGCCCCCCGGGGCGCCCGTCCGCCCCGTCAGCCCGACCCCATCGGGGAGTAGTACGCCTCGACCCCGAGGCCGGGCACCTCTCCTCCCTTCCACTCGGAGCGGGGCCAGCCGCCGGTGGGACGGGCGGCGAGGCGGATCGCGAGGCGCGACAGCTCCGAGATCCAGGTCGCCCCGTCCACTTCCGCGAGGTCCACCTCGCGCACCTCCCCGATCTCGGGGGGCCGGGCGACCGGTTCGCCCGAGAGATGCTCGAGCGCGAAGGCGAAGTACACGTCGCTCTCCTCCGCGCCGACGACCTTGTGCCGCGTCAAGAGGAGGCGGCCGACCCGCACCACGACGCCCGTCTCCTCCTCGAACTCGCGGACCAGGGCGGCCTCGAGTCCCTCCCCACGTTCCACGTACCCGCTCGGGATGGTGAACCGCTGGCGGTAGACCGCGCGGTTGACCAGCGCACGGCCGTTCCGCAGGAGTACCCCGCCGACACCGACCCGGCAGTGCGGAGCGGGAAACGGTGCGACGGCCGGCCCCGACATCGCCGGCCCGGCGCGAGGGGCCGCTTCACTCTTTCGCTCGGGCGCCCGGGCTTCGGCAACGGTCCGGGCCGGCCGCCGGGCACGCCCGGCGTTCCTCGGCGGCTCCGGGCCCCTAAATACCGACGGGCGGTCGCTCGGCGCGATGGCCAAGCCGCGCGTCGCGAAGCCCTCCCGACGCCGGCCCGCCCGCGCCCGGTCGCTCGCGCCGGAGCCGGCCGTGCCGCGGACCGTCGAGCGCGTGGTGCGCGTCGATCTCGGCGAGGAGCCGCACGCCCACATCGTCTGCCGCAACTGCGGGCGCATCCAGTCGCTGGAACTCACCGAGTTGGACCGCCACCTCCTGACCGAGCTCGCGGCTCGACACCCGGACGGCTGGAGCGTCGACGGGATCGCATTCTCTACGACCGGCGCGTGCCGGCGATGCCGCGAGGGTCCTCCCGCGTAAGGGAGGCACGGCGGGCGCCGAGCGACGATGGCCGGATACTTCACCGCCCCCCGGATCGCGTGGGGACCGGGCGCGGTCGAGCAGCTGAGCGGGCTCGGCGCCCATCGGGCGCTCCTGGTCGTCGACCCGATCGTCGCGCGACGGGCGGGGGAGCGCCGGGTCGTGGAGGAGCTGGCGAAAACGGAGACCCACCTCGAGGTCGTGACCGACCTCGACCCGCCCGGCGCCCCGGACTCCGTCCGGGCCCTCCGGGAGCGGATCGCCGCCTACGGCCCGGACTGGCTCGTCGTCGTCGGGGGCGGTGCGACGATGGACACCGCCAAGGCCGCCCGCCTGTGGGCCGAGCGGCCGGAGGCGCCGCTCGAGCAGCTCGCCGCGGTCTCCGAGTTTCCGGACCCGCCGCGGACGCGGGTCGCCTGCCTGCCGACGACCAGCGGCAGCGGGTCCGAGGCGAGCTGGACCGCGGACCTCGTGGGGAGCGACGGCGCGCCGATCGAGCTCGCGCATCGGGCGCTGGTCCCGGACTGGGCGCTCGTCGACGCGAGCCTCGCGGCCGGCCTCTCCCTCGACCAGGTCGCGGACGGCGCGTTCGAAACGCTCGCGCTCGCGGCCGAAGCCTACCTTTCGGCGTGGTCGAACCCATTCTCGGACGCGCTGGCGGCGGACGCCGCGACCACCGTCGTGCGTCGGTTGCCCCATGCCCTTCGGTGGAGCGACGACCCGGAGGCGAGGGCCGCCCTCCACTACGCGGCGACCGCGGCCGGCCTGGCCGCCTCCAACAGTCAGCGGGGAGTCGCCCACGCGCTCGCCCGGGCGCTCGCCCCGCCGTCCGGCCTTTCCTACGGGCGGCTTCTCGCGATCTTGCTTCCGCTCGCCCTCGAATTCGACCATCCGTCCGCGCGCGACCGTCTCGAAGCGCTCGCGGTGGCGCTCGCCCCCGCCGAGGACGGGGGACGCACCCCGCTCCCGCTCCCGACCCGGGTGCGTCGGCTCGCCGAAGCGGCCCACCTCCCCGCCACGCTCCGAGCGGCCGGCGCCGACACGGGCCGCGTGGAACGGGATCGGGAGACGGTCGTCGCGCACGCGTTGCGTTCGCCCGCCGTCCTCGCGAACCCCCGGGTGCCGACCCGAGAGGAGCTCGGCGACATCGTGCGCGCGGCGGTGGGGCTGCCGGGCGTCGCGGACCCGTGAGCCGACCGGCCGGCCGCGCCGCTACGCGCGGCTCGGCTCGACCGGGGCCTTGAGGTCCGGCGCCGCCGGTTCGTCCAGGCGGGGCGGGGACTCGACGGCCCGATTGATCGCGATCTCGGCGAGGTCGCTCGCGTAGAACGCACTCCGCTCCAGGCTCTCGAGCACGTAGGCGAGCCCGACCGCGAGGCGCCCGCGCTTGGTCGTGAGCTCGTGGAGTACGTGGTCGCGCTCGCGCGTGATCCGCTTCGCCGAATCCACGACCGCGTTCGCCTTCTCGATGTCCCGCGAGTCGAGACTGTCGAGCGCGTCCGTGAGCGCGCTCGCCGCGGAGTTCGCCAGGCGGTCGAGCTCGACGAGGAGTCGGTCGGGCGTCCGCTCCTTTCCGAGGATCGTGACCGTCTCGGCGATCCGGACCGCGTGGTCCGCGATGCGCTCGAGCACGCGGGAGGCGAGCAGGTACGTCGAGCACTCCGGGAGGGTGAGGTCGAGGCTGACGAGGATCCGCGCGTCGCGCAGGGCGCTCGTCACCTGTTTTTCGAGGAACCAGTGGAGCCGGTCGACCTCCCAGTCCCGCTCGATGACGTCCCGCGCGAACGAGGCGTCGCGCGTGCGGAACGCCGCCATCGCGTCGGTCTGCATCGAGCGCACCATCTGGTGCATCCGACGGATGACGGACGGGATCGGCAGCGGGTTCTGGCCGACGACGTCCTGCAGGATCACGGCCTCCGCCGTCTCCTCGATGATCTCGGGACCGATCATCCGCTGGGCGAAGTTCCGGATCACCTCGCGGGTCCGGGCGCTCATGCGGCTCGGGGTCCGGATCTCGAGCAGGGGGTAGCCCGCGATGTACTCGGCGATGAGCCGCCGGAAGAGATGTTCGACCTCGAGGTCGTTCGAGACCTCGACAACGCGACGCTCCGCCTCGGGCGCCTCGCCGGATTCCGCGAAGACCGTCAGCGAGCCGTCGGCGCGCGGAGTGAAGAAGAGCGTGTCGCCGGCGCCGAGGCCCCGGGAGACGACCCAGTTCTTCGGGAGCGAGATGATGTAGGTCGACCCGCCGGTCTTCTGGATCCGTCGCCCGTGGAAGCCCCCGGTGCTCCGCATGGATGCCGGTGGCGGAGCTCTGGCTATCTATATAGCTACCGCTGTGGGACGATGCGTCCGGAGCTCGGCGACGCGTATGTACGCCGCCGTGCGCGTCGTCCTCTCTAAATAGCCGGCGCGGGCGTGACCGCCGGTCGTCTCAATGGCCCGTGCCCCGGAACGCCCGATCCTCTTCGACCGAACGCCGCTCGCGGTCGGTCCGCAGGAGACGTTGCTCCATGCCCTCGGGCGGCGCGGGTGGCCGGCCGTGCAGCGTTCGATCCGCTACCATCGCCCGCGCGGACCGTTCTGCGGCGTCGGCTATTGCACGGGCTGCCTCGTCCGGGTGAACGGTCGGCCGAACGTGCGCGCGTGCCGCTACGAGCCGAGTCCGGGCGACGTCGTCACGACCGAGAACTCCTGGCCGTCCCCCCGGTTCGACCTCCTCGGTGCGCTCGACTACCTCTTCCCCCGCGGCATCGATACGCTGCACGGGTTCCGGCGCCCCGCGTGGGCCACCCGCGCCTACCATCGGATCGTGCGCCGGCTCGCCGGCTTCGGCGCCGCGCCGGACGGACCGGGCGCGCCCGCCGCGCCGCCCCTCCGACGCACGGTCGACGTCGCGATCGTTGGGGCCGGGCCGGCGGGCCGCGCGGTCGCCGCGTGCCTCGCGAACGCGGGCGTTCGCCCGCTCGTCATCGACCGTCAGCTCCACCCGCCTCCGGTGCCGGGCACCGATCTCCTCGGCCGGACGACCGTCACCTTCCTCCCGCCGCCCGGGGCGAGCGGCGACGCGCGGTTCGCGCTCCTCGGATTCGAGGAGCCGGCGCGGGGCGTCGAGGTCCGGGCGCGATCGGTCGTGGTCGCGTCGGGCGGGTACGATGCCTCGCTGTTCTTCGGAGGGAACGACCGTCCCGGGGTCGTCACCGCCGACGGCGCGTTCGCGCTGCTCGACGCGAACGAACGGCTCCCGTTCGGTCGCGCGGTCGTCGTCGGGGGCGGCGACCGGGTCGACACCGTGCTCGAGCGGTTCGGCGACGCCGTCGCCGCGGTCGTCGCCCCCGGCGGGATCGAGCCGTCGGTCGTTCGCCGGGCGTCGGACCAGGGGATCCCGCTCTACCCGCGGTCGCTCGTGCTGCGCGCCGACGGCCGATCGCGCGTGCGCTCTCTCACCCTCCGGCCCCGGGGCGGCGGCCCGCGGTTCTCGCTCCCGTGCGATGCCGTCGTCCTCGCGCACCGGCGGCTGCCGACCCCCCAACTGTTCTTCCAGGCCGGGGCCCGGATGGAGTGGCGCGCCGGCAGCGGCGCCTACCACCCCGTGCTGAGCGACGCCGCCGAGACGACCGTGCCGGGGCTCTTCGCGGTCGGAGCGGCCGCCGGCATGCTCCCGGGCCAGGACGCGGCGGTCGGGGAGCGGGTCGTCGCGAGGATCCAGCGGGGCGCGACGGCGGACCCCGCGCCGCTTCCCCGAGTGCCCGCGGAAGGCCCGGCCGAGCTCGAGGGGTACTACCGCGAGCTGCTGCTCGAACCCCGGTCCGGCCGCTGGGTCGCGTGCCCGTGCGAGGACGTCCTGATCTCCGAGGTGGAGGAGGCGCACCAGCGCGGGTACCGGGGGATCGAGGTCATCAAGCGATACACCGGGCTCGGCACCGGCCTCTGCCAGGGGCGGTACTGCCTGCCCGACGCGCTCCTCGTGCTCTCGCTGCTCGAGGAACGTCCTCCGCCCGAGGTCGGTTACATCACGCAGCGTCCGCCCGTGGTGCCGACCCCGCTCGCTGCCTTTGCCGCGCTCACGGACCCTTCGGCCGTCGCGGAGGGGACGTGAGCGCGCTCGCGCGGCCGGCCTACCGCGCGGTCGTCGTCGGCGGAGGGGTCCTCGGACTGTACACCGCGGTCCATCTCGCGCGAGCCGGCGCGGGCCCGATCCTCGTGCTGGAGCGCGGGTTCCTGTCGAGCGGCGCGTCCGGCCGGAACGGCGGGGGCGTGCGGCAGCAGTGGGAGACCCGGGCGACCGTGCGCCTCGCCCGCGAATCGGTCGCGGCCTACCGACGGTTCGGCGCGGAGTTCGGCTACAACGTCTGGTTCCGCCAGTCCGGCTACCTCTTCCTCGCCGAAACCGACACGGAGCTCGCCCGCTTGCGCGCGGTCCACGACCTGGTCGTCTCCGAGGGCCTGCCGTCCCGGGTCCTCGACGCGAGCGGCGTCGCCCGGCTGGTCGAGGGGATCGCGCCGGACGCGGTCGTCGGGGGGACGTACCTCGCCACCGACGGGACCCTCTACCCGTTCCCGGCGGTCTGGGGGCTCTACGAGGCGGCGCGGGCGCTCGGCGTCGAGGTCGCCCTCGGGGTCGAAGCGCTCGGGGTCGAGGTGGAGGCCGGCCGCGTCGTCGCCGTCACGACGAGCGCCGGGCGGGTCGAGACCCCGACCGTGGTCAACGCGGCCGGCGGTTGGTCCGCCGAGTTCTCCCGGCGCGCCGGGCTCTCGGTCCCGAACGTCGCCACCCGCCACGAGATCCTCGCGACCGAGCCCCTGAAGCCGTTCCTCGACCCGATGGTCGTTCGCGCCTCGGACGGCCTCTACTTCAGCCAGACGATGCGGGGGGAGCTCGTCGGCGGGATCGCGCCGCGCGACGTCGCCGGCGTCGACCGGGGCCTCCCGAGTTCGCCGCGGTTCCTCGGCGAGATGTCGCGCGCGCTGGTGCGTCTCGTGCCCCGTCTCGGTCCGGTCGGAGTGCTCCGGGCCTGGTCCGGCTTCTACGACGACACGCCGGACGGGTTTCCGGTCCTCGGGACGGACCCACGGTGCGCCGGGTTCGTCCACGCGAACGGCTTCGGCGGTCACGGCTTCATGCTCGCTCCCGCGGCGTCGCTGCGGGTCGCCCGGGCCGCGATGGGAGAGGCGACCGACCTCGACCCGGGGACGTTCTCGCCGGCCCGTTTCCTCGCGCGCGATCGCCCGACCTCGGTCGAGCGGCTCCAGCTCGGGTGACCCCGTGATCGGACCGTTTCCGTGGGACCCGTTCCCCCCGGGCGAGCCGGACCCGAAGGGACCGGACCCGGTGCACTCCCTCGCGTACCGTTCGGCGGTGTCGGCGGCGGACGCCTACCACGCGGTGCGGCAGGCGCTGCGACGCGACGCGGGGACGCTCCGCGTCGGGAACCGGTTCGTCCCGGACGGCCGGTACCGCGAGGTCGCGTTCCTCGCGTTCGGGAACGCCGCGAACTCGATGGCGCTCGGCGCCCTCCACGCGCTCGGCAACCGGCTCACGCAGGGGTTCCTCGCCGGCCCCGAGCCGGTCTCCGACGAGGTGCCGTTCCGCGGGGTCACCATCGCGCCGGGGTGGCCCGGGGACCCGGCGGCCGAATCGGTCGTCGCGGCGGCGACCGAGCTCGGGGGCGAGCTCGCGGAGAGCGACCTGCTCGTGATCCTGCTCTCGCCGGGCGCCCTCCGTGCCCTCGCGGCGCCCCCGCCCGGCGCGTCCCCGGGCGAGTTCGCCGAGCTCCTCGCACAGGCCCACGCCCGAGGCGCGACGGGGCGCGAGGTCGGACTGCTCGCCCGGGTGCTCGGCACCGGGGGCGTTGGCGGCCGGCTCGCGGCGGCCGTCCCCCGCGCCGACGTCGTGACGCTCGTGGTCGAGCGCGGGGACGGAGCGACCGTGCTCGGCGGCGGGCCGACGGTCCCCGTGACCGAGGCCGAGCGGACCGAGGCGCGCGCCGTCCTCGCGCGCACCGGGCTCGCGCGCCCGGTGCCGCCCGGCGAGGACGCGACCCCGCTCGCGTCGGGCGCGACCGACCGGCCGTCGCACGTGCGCCCGGTCGTCGTCACCGGGCCCGCGGACGCGCTGCGCGCCGCGTCCGACTCGGTCTTCGACAAGGGGTGGACCGTCCGCCTCGCGTTCCTCGAGCTGCGAGACGACCCGGACACCGCGGCGGACCGGTTCCTCGACCAGTCGGAGACCCTCTACGCGGGCGAGGCGCTGACCCGGGAGAGCCGGACGAAAGGCGTGGCGACGTTCGCGATGACCACCCTCGGGCTCCCCGAAGGCGTGACGGAGGGCCCGGCGCTCGGCCGGTTCCTCACGCGGGCGCGCGACCGTCTGCGCCGGCGCGAGATGAGCGTCGGCCTGTTCCGCACGGCGGGAGACCCGGCCCCCCGGCCCGAGTTCCCGCCGGGGGCGGTGGTCGGCGCACCGACCGAGCCGGACGAGGGCGCCCCCCGCGACCGGGCGCGGGCCGTCCGCATGCGGCCCGGCATCACCGACGTCGGATGCCTCGCGGTCGCGCTCTTCCCGCGGCCGGAGTGACCTACGCGCGCGGTTCGACGCCCGCGTCCGGCGGCTGGAAGTGGCGCTTGAGCGCCATGTACTCCTCGAAGGATATCTGGCGCCGGGCGCGGACCGCCCCCGCCTGCTTCAGGGACGCGATCTGGTACTGACGGATCAGCTCCGCCACCGGCCGGGTCGCCTCGCTCGGCCGCTCCGCCGCGATCGGCACCGCGGCGATCGGCTGGTCGAAGCGCGGGGGCTCGGGCGGCGCCGCGGCGGCGGCCGCGGACCTCGGGGCGAGCGCCCCGGCCGCGAGGTACTCGACGAGCCGAGCGTGCTCGGCCCCCGAGATCTCCCCTTCGTCGCGGAGGAGGTCGACGAGCTCGCGCTGGCGCGGCCGGTACGCCTCCACGAGCTCGGTCACGGGCCGGTCCGTCCGTGCGGCGGGGAGCGCGGCGAGCGGCGTTCCGACCAGGGCGTCCAGGTCGGCCTTGAGCGCGTCCAGCGCTTCGGCGAGCTCGCCCGGCGTCGGGGGCGAGCCGTCCGACCGGGACTCGAGCCGGACGGTGAGCCGAACGACCCCTCCCGCCGCTCCCTCGGGACCGACCGGTCGCTCGAGGGAGAGTTCCGTCTCCCGCCGGCGGAGCGTCACGGCGTCGGACGGGCGAGAGCGGAGAAAAGGTACGCCGCGATCTCCCATCGACCGGACCGCTCGCCGAGCGACCCTCACTTACTGATGTTCATCTACTTTCATACCGTAACTATAAATCCCTCCGCGGCCTAGAAGGGTCGGAGGGACGGCAGTGGACAGCGAGCGCGCTCGACGCGCGGCCGGAGTTCCCGCGACCGGCTCGGACGATTGCGAGGTCGCCGACGGGCGGAACCTCTGCCCGGTCCTCGCCGCGGTCGGGGTCATCGGGACCGAGTGGCGCCTCGCGATCGTGCACCGGCTCCTCGAGGGGCCGCAGCGGTTCAGCGAGATCCTGAAGTCGAATTCCCGCCTCAATGCGAAGACCCTCAGCGCCACCCTGAAGTTCCTCGAGAGCCAGGGCGTCGTCCAGCGGACGGTCGTCAGCACCCGTCCGTTCTCCGTCGTCTACTCGCTCACCGAGATGGGGCTCGGACTCGCGCCCGCGGCGCGCGAACTGCGCGCCTGGGGCGAACGCTGGCTCTTGCCCCGCGCGACCGCCGCCGCGCGCGGCGCCGCGGCGCGCCGCACGCCCGCGATCCAGGGAGAGCTGCCCCGGGTCGTGGTCGCGGAGACGGAGCACCCGCGCGCCCGGTAGCCGGGCCGAAACGCCCTGCGGGGGACCGTTTCCCGGTCTCCCCGTCCGGGGATGAAATACCCGCCCGCCCCTCGTTCGTAATGCAACACCCCCGGAAGGACCCCTTCAGATCGCCCCCAGAGGACAGCACCGTGTCCTGGGCGTGCGAGGGGCCCTTCCAAACCCCGCTCTTTTTCTTCTGAACGTTCGGCCCGCGACGCGGGCCGTCCGCACCGTTCATCGTTCGCGGACGGCACCGGGGTTCTCCCCCGCGACCCCGTGCGGCGGTCGAATGCGAGGCCCTCTGTCGTCCGTACCGTCCCCCGACCTCCGTCGATCCCCGATCGGCTCGAGCGTCCCGACGGTCCCCGACGAGCGCCTGTCCCGAAACCGGGTCCCCGCTGTCCGCCGCCGGCCGGCCGTCTCGATCGGTCGCGGCGTACCGAAGGACCGAACCGCCTAGCGCCCGGCGCCGTCGCGAAGGAGAACGGATCCTTCCCGACCGCCCCCCCTGAGCGTACGCCCGGTCGGTTCCGCCGGTCGTGTGCTCCCGACCGGGGCCGCGTCGCGCCCTAGCGTCTTCCCGGCACGTCGCCGGACCCCGCCCTCCGACTCCCCGCGGTGGTCCGACCGCGGGCCGGGTCGTTCGGAGGGGGCGACGGACCCGTTCGCGGGTTCCGTCCGATCGCCCGGTCGAGCCCGTCGTTCGTCGACCCGGCGGGCGGCGGGAGGATTCGTGGAAACGTTGGATGCGAAACGCATCGCCCGAACGCCGTCCCAACCCGTTCCTCGCCTATCTCGCCCTCGGGTACGAAAGGTCGGGGAGCTCCGCCTCCCGATCGCCGGCCCGTATCGCCCCCGCGCGCGCCTCTACCTCTGGCCGGACGGGCGCCTCCTCTGGCAGGTCCGCCTCTGGGAGTACGACCGCCCGGTCGCCCACCTCGTCCGGACCGAGGTGCTCCGCGCGTTCGCCGAAGCGAACCGCCTACCGTCGACGCTCGCGGAGATCGAGCGGCTCCACCGCCACGGCGTCGAGGAGCGCCGGCGTGTCGGGGCATGAGGTCGCCGCGGTCCGATGCCGCGCCCCATTCCCCGTCCGTCGGGCGTTCTACGCGACGCTCGCGCGGGCGGTGGCCGGAGCTCGGCGCCCGGCCGGCGTCGTCCTCGAAGCAACGGCGACGGACCGGGTCCCGTGGATGCTCGTACGTCCGGCCCGACTGCTCGACGATGTGCTCCTGGACGCCGGCGATCGCTACGGCCCGCTCTCCGTCCGACCGCCGCCCGAGAGCCCTCGGCCGCCACCGCGCGTTCGAGAGCGGACCGGCGTCGTCGTACCGGTCCGGCCCACCCCGTCGGCCTCGGAGCCGCTCCCTCCGGTGCCCCCGTCCCTCCCTTCGCTGCTCGGTCCCGACGGCTGGCTCGCCGTCCAGACGTTTTGGATCGGCGGGCCGGAGGAGGGTCTCTACACCGCACGCCGGTTCCGCTTCGCGGCGCCCGACCGCGCGGCGGTGGACGCGCGGTACGATCGCATCGCCGCCGCGGTCGCCTTCGACTGGACCACAGCGACGGGTCGCCCCGCAACCACCGTCCGGGCCGGCTGGGGTGCGGCGGCCGGATGGACGCGACGGTCCGTCCGGCGGATCCCGCCCGTGGCCTGGTACCGGGCAACGCCCGAGGCGCTCGCGGGGTCCGCGGAGACGCGCTGGCTCGCGCCGGACATCGCCGGCGTCCCGCCGACCGGCCACACCGTCGTGTTCGGCTCGTCGGGGGCCGGGAAGACGACCTACCTCGCCGACCGCGCCG
>Ga0335074_10002924_pt1 | contig 23303 bp, 18 predicted proteins | sample Lox_Sample_23_FD_206715 | JGI IMG/M metagenome (GOLD analysis project Ga0335074, IMG submission 206715) | Soil microbial communities from Loxahatchee National Wildlife Refuge, Florida, United States - Lox_Sample_2.3 | ecosystem: Environmental > Terrestrial > Soil > Wetlands | place: USA...
AGCATGCCGTCGGGCAGCCGGACGACCGGTTCATCGGGATGCCCGGCGCGCAGCGCGGCCAGGGGACCCCGGGCGCGGATGACGCCGTCCCGGACGAGCAGCGCGCCGGTCTCGCCGAGCGCCTCGGCCGGATCGCCGGTGAACGGGTCGCCCGGCGTGTCCACGATCGTCCCGGCGTAGATGGTCATGTGCCCACCGCCTCAGCCACCCGGGCACCCAGCTTCTCCAGCAGGGCTGCGGCGACCGCGACGGCGATGGTGGCCGGGTCCTTGCCGGCGATCCCGGGCAGGCCGATGGGGCAGGTGATGCGGGCGATCTCCTCGGGGCCGTGGCCCAGGTCGGCCAGCTGGGCCTGGAACCGGGTCCACTTGACGGCCGAGCCGATCAGCCCGATGCTGCCCAGCGGCTTGGGCAGCCGCAGGACCGCGTCGCACAAGGCGAAGTCCTCCGCGTGGTCGTGCGTCATGATCAGCACATGCGCCCCGCGCGGCAGCTGCTCGAGCACCTGCTCGCCGAGCAGCGTGTGGTGGATGCTGACGTCCGCGCTGCCGTCGATGACGTCGGCCAGCCGGACCCGGTCCAGCTGCTCGGCGCGCGACTCGACCAGCACCAGCTGGACCGGCAGCCGGGACAGGATGCGGGCCAGCTCGTAGCCGACGTGCCCGATCCCGAACAGGGCCACCACCTGCGGGACCGGCAGCGGTTCGAGCAGCAGCCGGACGACACCGCCGCAGCACTGCCGTCCGTGCTCGGTGCGCGCGTGCGGGTTGAGCTTGGCCTCGCTGATCTCCGGCTCCGCGGCCCCGGACGAGATCATGTCCCGGGCCCGGGCCACGGCGGTGGCCTCCAGGTTGCCGCCGCCCACGCTGCCCCAGGTGCGGTCGCCGCTCACCACCATCTTGGCGCCGGCCTCGCGCGGCGCGTGGCCGCGCACCTCGATCACGGTCACCAGGACGCCGGGCTGTCCGTCGTGCCGCAGCTGCTGCGCGGCCTTGAGCCAGTCCATCGTCACACCTCCGTGTAAACCGGGGCTGCCCCACCGGTCTGGTACTGCCCGGCCCGGTCCCAGGCGCCCCGGGCCGCCTCGACGGCCCAGAACACGGCCTCCGGCGTGGCCGGGCAGGCCAGCTCGACGCTCCAGCCCGCCGGGCCGAACGCTCCCGCCGCCTGCCGCAGCGCCTCGCGCACGCTGAACGCCTCCATCAGCGGCGGCTCGCCGACCGCCTTCGAGCCGTACACCACGCCCGATTCGGTGGCCCGCTCGAACAGGTGCACGTTGAACTGCGGCGGCATCTCCGAGAAGCTCGGGATCTTGTAGGTGCTCGCGGCCTGGGTGTTCAGCCGGCCGCGGTGCGGCCCGTCGGTCTCGTCCCAGAGCAGTTCCTCCAGCGTCAGCCAGCCCACGCCCTGCACGAAGCCGCCCTCGATCTGCCCCAGGTCGATCAGCGGGGACAAGCTGTCACCCACGTCGTGCACGATGTCAGCCCGGCGCAGCCGGTACGCGCCGGTGAACCCGTCCACCTCGACCTCGGCCGCCGCGGCGCCGTAAGCGAAGTACTTGAACGGCTCGCCCTGCATCCGCTCGGAGTCCCAGTGCAGTCCCTCGGTCCGGTAGAACCCGGCCGCCCACAGCTGGACGCGCTGGAAGTACGCGTCGTGCACCAGGTCGCCCCAGGCGATCTGCTTGTCACCGAAGCCGATGCCGGTCACGATGCCGTCGCAGAACCGGACGTCGCTAGGGTGCACGCCGAGCTGGCCGGCCGCCACGACCGCCAGCCGCTCGCGGATCTGGTCGCAGGCGTTCTTGATCGCGCCGCCGTTCAGGTCGGCGCCGGAGCTGGCCGCCGTGGCCGAGGTGTTCGGCACCTTGTCCGTGCGGGTCGGCGCGAGCCGCACCGTCTTCATCGGCACGCCGAGCGCGGTCGCCGCGACCTGGATCATCTTGGTGTGCAGGCCCTGGCCCATCTCGGTGCCGCCGTGGTTGATCAGCACCGAGCCGTCCTTGTACACGTGCACCAGCGCGCCGGCCTGGTTGAACGCGGTGAGGTTGAACGAGATGCCGAACTTGACCGGCGTGATGGCCAGCCCCCGCTTGGTGTCCGGGTGCGCGGCGTTGAACGCGGCTACCTCGGCCTGCCGGCGCGCGAAGTCGCTCCGCTCGGTGCACAGCGACCAGATCGCCTCCAGCCGCTCGGCGTGCCGCACCGGCTGCCCGTAGGGCGTGGCCTGGCCGGGTTCGTAGAAGTTCCGCCGGCGCAGCTCGTGCGGTTCCACGCCGAGCGCGGGCGCGCAGCGGCCCAGGATGTCCTCGATGACGATCATGCCCTGCGGGCCGCCGAAGCCCCGGAACGCGGTGTTCGAGGCCCGGTTGGTCTTGGCGATCCGCCCGGTGACCTCGATGTCCGGGATCCAGTACGCGTTGTCGATGTGGCACAGCGCCCGGGCCAGCACCGGCTCAGACAGGTCCAGGCTCCAGCCGCCGTTGCTGGTCAGCGTGGCGCGCAGCGCGCACAGCCGCTGGTCGGCGTCGAAGCCGACCTCCCAGGTGGCGAAGAACGGGTGGCGCTTGCCGCTCATCTGGATGTCCTGGTTGCGGTTCAGCCGCAGGCTCACCGGCCGCCCGGTGAGCGTGGCCCCCAGCGCCGCGATGGCGGCCAGCCCGTGCGGCTGGAACTCCTTGCCGCCGAAGCCGCCGCCCATCCGCAGGCACTGCACGGTGACCTGGTGCGCGGGCAGGCCGAGCACGTGGGCCACGATGTCCTGGGTCTCGGACGGATGCTGCGTGCTGGACTGCACGAAGATCTGCCCGTTCTCGTCGACCAGGGCCAGCGCGGCCTGCGTTTCCAGGTAGAAGTGCTCCTGCCCGCCGATCTCGAGCTCGCCGCTGAACCGGTGCACGGCGCGTTCCAGCCCGGCCGCGACGTCGCCGCGGCTGACCGTCCGCTCGTGGCCCTGGTAGCTGCCGGCCTCGATCGCGTCGTGCACGCTGATCAGCGCGGGCAGCGGCTCGTAGTCGGCCTCGACCCGGTCCGCCCCCTGCCGGGCCGCCTCCAGCGTCTCGCCGAGCACCCAGCAGACCGCGTGCCCGTAGTACATGACCTCGTTTGGAAATAGTGGCTCGTCGTGCTTTTCCCCGGCGTCGTTCACGCCGGGCACGTCCTGCGCGGTCAGCACCCGCACCACGCCGGGCACCTCGTAGGCCGCCTCGACCCGCAGCCCGGTGACCCGCGCGTGGGCGTACGGCGCCGAGACCGGCCAGGCGTGCAGGGTGCCGAACGTCCGCCCGGTCAGGTCCTGGGTGTACAGCGCGGCTCCGGTCACGTGCAGGTCCGCGCTTTCGTGCGAGACGTCCAGCCCCACCACCGGCCGGTCCGGACGATCGGCCAGCGGGCCGTATCCCTTGCTCATGATGTCGGCCCTCCTGATGCGGGGTGCTCCGCGTAGAACTTCAGCAGCGAGTTGCGCAGCATCGCGATCCGGTAGCGTTCGCTGGCCCGGTGATCGCCCATCGGCGTGCCGGCCCGGGCCATTTCGCCGGCGGCCGCCATGACGCTCTCGCGGGTCCACGGCTGGCCCCGCAGCGCTTCCTCGGCCGCCATCGCGCGCAGCGGCGTGGCCGCCACGCCGCCCAGCCCGATCCGGATCGAGGCCACCCGCGCCCCGGCCCCGCTAGCCCCGCCGACACCGCCGTCCCCGCTGGCACCGCCGTCCCCGCTGGCACCGCCGTCCCCGCTGGCACCGCCGTCCCCGCTGGCACCGCCGTCCAGCGTCAGCGCGTAGGCCACGGCCACGCTGGAGATGTCGTCGAACCGGCGCTTGGCGATCTTGTGGAAGGCGGTGACCGGGGCCAGCGGCAGCGGGATGCGGATGGTCTTGATCAGCTCGTCGGGGCGCCGGACGGTCTGCCGGTAGCCGGTGAAGTAGTCGGCCAGCAGCACCTCGCGCTCGCCCTCGGCCGAGGCCAGCACGAGCGAGGCGTCCAGCGCCAGCAGCACCGGCGGCGCGTCGCCGATCGGCGAGCCGGTGCCCAGGTTGCCGCCGAGCGTGGCCCCGTTGCGGATCAGCCTGGAGGCGAACTGCGGGAACAGGTCGGCCAGCAGCGGCACCCGTCCCGCCAGCTGGGTCTCGATCTCCGACAGGCTCAGCGCCGCGCCAAGATCGATGCGCTCCGGCCCGAACGAGAACTCGCGCAGTTCCTCCAGCCGGTCGATGCCGATGGTCAGCGCGGCCCGGGTATGCCTGATGTTCAGCTCGACCCCCCAGTCGGTGGACCCGGCCACCAGCCGCGCGTCGGGATGGACGGCCAGCAGGTCCAGCGCCCCGGCCAGGTCGGCCGGCCGGACGTACTCACCCTGCGCGCTCGAGGTCTCAGTGGCCGCGGGCGCCGGCGCGGGCCGGGCCTGCCGCGCCGCGAACGGATCATCGGTCTCCGGCTGTCCCAGCGCATACGCCGCGTCCCGGATCGGCCGGTACCCCGTGCACCGGCACAGATTCCCCGACAGCGCATGCAAGTCGAACCCGTTCCCCCCATGCTCATCGTCGGCTGCCGGACCGCCGGCCCCGTTCAGCCCGTGCTCCGCGTCGGCCCCGGCCGGACCGCCGGCCCCGGCCGGACCGCCGGCCCCGTTCAGCCCGTCCGCTGGCCCCGACCCGTTCAGCTGGCCAGCCGCAACGGGCCGCCTGCCGGGCCGGTAGTACTCGGCGGCCATCGAGCAGATGAAGCCAGGCGTGCAGTAGCCGCACTGGGACCCGCCGCGGTCGGCCATCTCGCGCTGTACCGGGTGCAGCTGACCGGGCCGGCCCAGGCCCTCGGCCGTGACGACCTCCTGCTGGTCGAACGCCGCGGCCGGCACCAGGCAGGCGTTGATCGCCACCCAGCGCGTGCGGTCCGGCCCGTCCGGCCGGGCCACCAGCACGGCGCACGCGCCGCACTCGCCCTCCGCGCAGCCCTCCTTGCACCCGGTCAGGCCATCGCCGCGCAACCACTCCAGGAGCGTGACGTGCCCGCCGACCTCGCCCAGCTCCCGAGTCCGGCCATTGACCACTAGCTGCGGTTTCACCACATACGCTCCTACCCCGGCCGCAGTCCCTCACCCGCCCTCAGGCGCACGCCGGCACGATCTCCACTACTCCTACCGACGATAACCCCTCCCACCCCCAATCGGCCACCCCAAAATGAAAACTTTTTTCCGTATTATGGATACGAACGCTCCTGTGAACGCTGCCCGGCCGCCCAAGGCTGTCCCTCGTCCCGCCGCGACACCCCGAGCGCACCGCGAGACACACCAGCCGCAAGATCGTGGTGGATCCGGGTCATGTGGTTGATCCGGTGCACTGTGGGCCCCCTAATCAACCACGAAACCCGAATCCACCGCGCAAATGTTAAAGGTGTTCGTACTGGTGAGCGAGTTAATACCGTTCCCGCCACCCGGGCCCCGGGGACCCGCCATCCGGACCCCGGGCCCCTAGCGCCCGAGGGCCGGGCCCCAGCGCAGGTCCCTCAGAACCCCGGGATCCCCTGCCAGGCGCGCCCCGGCTCCGGCGCGTCGTCGCGGGTCACGGTGCCCTCGATCAGCCCGTAGGGCCGGTCCGCGGCGTAGTAGACCTCGTTGTCGTTGGGCAGGCCGAACGGGCTCAGGTCGACCAGGAAGTGGTGCTTGTTCGGCATCGACATCCGGATCTCGGCCACCTCCGGATGCGCCTCGAGCACCTGCTCGCCCATGTAGTAGAGCGTCTGCTGCAGGGCCAGGCTGTGCTTGGCCGCGAAGGACTCGAGCAGGATGCGCCGAACGTCCGCGTAGCTCTTGCCCCAGTCCAGGTCCGCCGAAGCGTACCGCCAGCGCGCGGTGACCGCGGTGGCCAGGATGCGGTCCGAGGTCTCGACCAGCGACGTGTACCGGTCGCGCGGGAAGCCCCAGAACTCCGATCCGGTCGACTTCAGCACCACCAGGCCGGTCAACCCGGACACCACCCAGGCCGAATCGCCGTCGATGGTGACGTCCGTGGTCCGGTTTCCGCCCCCGGCCCGCGAGAACGCGTGCCCGTGCTCGGCGCCGTCTACCGTGATCCGGTCCCAGTTGTACTCCTCGATGCTGACCTTCGCGCCGGTCACCCACTCGAAGTCGTCCACGAAGTGCCTGCCCAGGCGCAGCGCGAAATCCTCGATCTCGCCCACCCCGTACTGCTGGGCGAACGCATAGACCGTGTTCTTCTGCGTGTCGGTGGCGACGACGCGGGAGTTGTCGCCGGTCACGTGCGCGGCGGTGAAGTCGCCCCGCAGCGCGGTGGACACGCTGAGGTCCTTGATCTGGTGCCGGTCGCCGTCGCGGGTGACGTGGACCAGGCGGACCTCCGCCTTGCCGTACTGGTTGTCGCCGAGGGTGATGGCCATGATGACTCCACGATCTCTTGGAATACGGAAACTACTTCTCTTCTTGTGGATTATTCCGAACGGACCCGGAATCGTTCGTGCGCCGCGGAAGGCAGGTCAGCCAGGCCGCCGAATGCCTCCGCGCGCCGCGCCGCCTCGTCCGGCGCTAGGCCCGCCGCCCGCAGCAGCACAAGAAGCTGCGGCCCGGGCAGCAGGCGGAGGAACCGGTCGGCGAGCTCCGCCCGCGCATCGAGCGTCGGCCTGCCGAACACCCGCAGCCGGGCCATCCCCCCGTCCGGATAGACGTCGAGCCGGATTTGCCGCGCCACCGGGCCACCGGGCACCGCGAACCGGTGCCGCGTGTCGGGCTGCAGCGCGGTGCGGGTGATCAGGTCCCCGCCGTCGTGGCCCAGCGCCGCCCAGCCCGGGGCGTTGCCCACGAAGTGCGAGGTGTCCAGCTCCACGACCTCGACCGACCCGGCGCAGGCCAGCCGGACCGACACCCAGTCGTTGCTCTCGTCGCGGCGCCGGGCGGTCTCCCAGCCGTCGCCCATGACCCGCGCCAGGCCCGGCATGAGCAGATTGGCCGGGGAGGAGTAGAACATGTTGCTGCACCCGGTCACGACGGCGCCGTTCTCCAGCGCGGCCAGGTCGATGGTTTCCGGCAGCAACCGCGGGTCCGGCACCGGCTCGCCGTAGACCCGCAGCCGGGCCACTCCGCCGTCCGGGAAGATCGTCAGCCGGACATGGGTGAAGCGCTGTTCGACGGCCACCTCGAACTCGTTGCGCGCATCGCCCGCCACCTTGCTGCGAGGCACCAAGGTTGTCCACGACGCCGCGGCCAGTTCGGCGGGCGCCGGGTAACCCTCCGCCCCGCACGCCTCGACCGCCACCTCGGGCGGGTAGTTGCCGGTGAAGTAGGAGGTGTCGACCATCACGCGGCGAACCACGCCGGCGCAGCCGAGCCGCACGATCGCGTCGTCGCTGCCAACCTCGCGGCGCCGGCGCGTCTCCCAGCCGTCCATGATCTGGCCCTTGTTGCCGAACGTGTGCGGCTGGAACACCGGATCCTCGGGTTTGATCAGGTTCTCCCGGTCGGCGAACAGCTCGTCGTTGGCGTAGACCACGCCGGCTCCGAGCGACCGGGAAGCCAGGTCCGGCCACTGCTTGCTGTCACTGTTCAACATTCGGTCCTCCTGTCATGGCCCGGTCCTCGCCAGCTGCTCGCGGGCCAGCGCCTGGCCCACCCGCCGGAGCAGCACGCTCGCCTGGGCGCTCGATCGCGCCAGGTCGGGCTCCAGGTCGCTCAGCGGGTAGACCGCGGCGATCCCCGCCTCGGCCAGCTGCCGCCCGGACAGCGTGCAGCGCCCGGCCACCGCGACGACCGGGACCCCGGCCCGGGCCGCGGCCTGCGCCACCCCCATCGGCGCCTTGCCCGCCAGGGTCTGGACGTCCAGCGAACCCTCGCCGGTGATCACCAGGGCGGCGCCGTCCAGCGCCGCGTAGAAGTCCGTCAGCTCGAGCACCAGCCCGATGCCCGGGCGCGTCTCGGCGCCCAGCACAGCCAGGGCCGCGAAACCGACCCCGCCGGCCGCGCCGGCGCCCGGTGCCTGCGACCGGTCGGTCCCGGTCGCCGTCGCGACCACCGCCGCCCAGCGCCGCAACCCGCCGGCCAGCTCACCGACCTGGGCTGCCGTGGCGCCCTTCTGCGGCCCGTACACCTCGGCCGCTCCGTCCGGCCCGCTCAGCGGGTTGGTCACGTCGGTGGCCAGGACGACCGAACACTCCCGCAGCGCCGGGTGCAGCCCGGCCAGGTCCAGCGCGGCGACGTCGCGCAGCGCGCCGCCGCCTCGGGCCAGCGGCTCGCCGCGCTCGTCGAGCACCCGCGCGCCGAGCGCCTGGAGCAGGCCGGCACCGCCGTCCGTGCTGGCGCTGCCGCCTACCCCGAAGATGATCCGCCGTGCGCCCGCCTCCAGCGCGGCCGCCAGGGCCTGCCCCGCGCCGAAGCTGGACGCCGTGAGCGGCGCGAGCCGTCCGCCGGGCAGCCGCATCAGGCCGCACGCCCAGGCCAGCTCGACGACGGCTACCTCGCCGCGCCGCGCGTAGCTCGCGGCCACCGGCTCGCCGGTCGGTCCGTCCACCGTCACCGGCACCCGCTCGAACCCGGCCGCCACGGCCGCGTCGACCGTTCCCTCGCCGCCGTCGGCCACCGGGATCGTGACCAGCTCGGCGGCGGGCAGCTCGGCCCGCAACCCGGCGGCGATCGCCGCGGCCACCTCGGCGGCCGCCAGCGAACCTTTGAACTTGTCCGGCGCGACGACGATCTTCATCGGATCAGGCCTAGTCCAGCATCGCGACGACTGCGGTCGGCGCGTCCTCATGGCGCGTCGCCAGATCCTCGAACTCGACGACGTTGTCCAGTTCGGTGCCCATCGAGATGTTGGTCACCCGCTCCAGGATGACCTCGACCACGACCGGCACGCGATACTCGGCCATCAGCTTCCTGGCCGCCTCGAGCGCGGGCGCGATCTCGTCCGGCGCGGTGACCCGCAGCGCCTTGCAGCCCAGGCCCTCGGCCACCTTGACGTGGTCGACGCCGTAGCTGCCGACCTCGGGCGCGTTGACGTTGTCGAAGGACAGCTGCACGCAGTAGTCCATGTCGAAACCGCGCTGCGACTGCCGGATCAGGCCGAGGTAGGCGTTGTTCACCAGCACGTGGATGTAGGGCAGGTTGAACTGCGCGCCCACCGCGAGTTCCTCGATCATGAACTGGAAGTCGTAGTCGCCGGACAGGGCCACCACGGTCGCGTCCGGATCGGCGACGCACACGCCGAGCGCGGCCGGCACCGTCCAGCCCAGCGGCCCGGCCTGGCCGGCGTTGATCCAGTGCCGCGGCCGGTACACGTGCAGGAACTGCGCGGCGGCGATCTGGGACAGGCCGATGGTGCTCACGTACCGCGTCTCCGGCCCGAACGCCCGGTTCATCTCCTCGTACACCCGCTGCGGCTTGACCGGCACGTTGTCGAAGTGCGTGCGCCGCAGCATGGTCGCGCGCCGGTGCCGGCACTCCTCCACCCACGCGGTGCGCTCGATAAGCCCGCCGGCCGCCTTGCGTTCCCTGGCCACCTCGACGAACAGCCGCAGCGCCGCCCCGGCGTCGGAGACGATCCCGTAGTCCGGCGCGAACACCCGCCCGATCTGGGTCGGCTCGATGTCGACGTGCACGAACGTCCGGCCCTTGGTGTACGTGGCCAGCCCGCCGGTGTGCCGGTTCGCCCATCGGTTGCCGATGCCGAGCACGAAGTCCGAGGCCAGCAACGTGGCGTTGCCGTAGCGGTGGGAGGTCTGCAGGCCGGCCATGCCGGCCATCAGCCGGTGATCATCGGGCAGTGTGCCCCAGCCCATCAGCGTCGGCACGACCGGCACCTCGACCAGCTCGGCGAACTCCGCCAGCAGGTCGGCGGCGTCGGCGTTGATGATCCCGCCGCCAGCCACGATCAGCGGCCGCTCCGCCGCGGCCAGCATGTCCAGCGCCTTGGCGATCTGCGCCCGCGTCGCCGACGGCTTGTACACCGGCAGCGGCTCGTAGGTGTCGATGTCGAAGTCGATCTCGGCCAGCTGCACATCGAAGGGCAGGTCGATCAGCACCGGGCCGGGCCGTCCCGAGCGCATCAGGTGAAACGCCTGCTGGAATGCGCCCGGCACCTGGGCCGGCTCGAGCACGGTCATCGCCATCTTGGTCAGCGGCGCGGCGATGGCCGAGATGTTCACCGCCTGGAAGTCCTCCTTGTGCAGTCTGGCCACCGGTGCCTGGCCGGTGATGCACAAGATCGGGATCGAGTCAGCCGAGGCCGAATACAGCCCGGTCAGCATGTCCGTGCCGGCCGGCCCGGAGGTGCCGACGCACACGCCGACGTTGCCCGCGCGCGCCCGCGTGTAGCCCTCGGCCATGTGCGAGGCGCCCTCGACGTGCCGGGCCAGCGTGTGCGTGATCCCGCCGTCGCGGCGCATCGCCGCGTAGAAGGGGTTGATGGCCGCGCCGGGCAGCCCGAACACATTCGTGATGCCCTCGCGGCGCAGGATCGCGACCGCGACGTCCGCGGTAGTCATCCGTGGCATGTCTGTTACTCCCTACCGGATAGCTGCGCGACCAGCTTGAGCAGCGCAGAATGATCGAGCCCGCCGTCTCCCTGGGCCTTGAGCGAGGAGACCAGCTGCGCGGCGACCGCGCCGAGCGGGATCACCACGCCGGCCTCGCGCGCGGCGGCGGTGACGATGCCCATGTCCTTGTCGTGCAGCGCGATGCGGAAGCCGGGCGTGAAGTTGCGGGCCAGCATGGCGGGGCCCTTGCGCTGGATCACCGTGCTGCCGGCCAGCCCGCCGCCCAGCACGCGCAGCGCCGCTTCGGTGTCGACGCCGTAGGCCTCCAGGAAGACGATCGCCTCGGCCAGCAGCTCCAGATGACCCGCCACCATGAGCTGGTTCGCGGCCTTGACCGTCTGGCCCGACCCGGACGGCCCGACGTGCACGATGGTCTTGCCCACCGCGTCGAACACCGGTGCCGCGGCCTCGAAGTCGGCGGCGTCCCCGCCGACCATGATCGAGAGCACGCCCTCGATGGCACCCTGCTCGCCACCGGACACCGGCGCGTCGAGCATCCGGAAGCCGCGTTCGGCGGCCTCGGCGGCCAGCGCCGCCGCCACGTCCGGCCGGATGCTCGAGAAGTCGATGATCAGCGTCCGGGGCCGCGCATTCTCGAAGACGCCGCCTTGGCCGGCCAGTACGTCCTGAACGTCGGGGGAGTCGGGCACCATGGTCGCCACCACGTCGGCCTCCCGGACCGCCTCGGTGATGTCCTTGGCCCCGTGCCCCCCGGCCGCGACGAACTGCTCCACCCGGGCCGGGCTGCGGTTGTACCCGGTCACGTCGAACCCGGCCTTGACCAGGTTGCCCGCCATCGGCGCCCCCATGATCCCGAGCCCGATAAACCCGATCCGCGTGCTCATGACTGCTCCTTCCCTCCCCGGCGCTCCCGGGGCAGCCAGGCCAGGCTCGCCTCGGTCGTGGTGGTCGGCTTGTACTCCAGGCTGACCCAGCCCCGGTACCCGTGATCTTCCAGCGCGGACAGGTAGCGGTCCAGATCGAGCTGGCCGCTGCCCGGCTCGCCCCGGCCGGGCGCGTCCGCGATCTGCACGTGCGCGGTGACGTCGGCGTGCGCGGCGATCGCGGCGTCCACGTCATCGCCGTTGCTGGCCAGGTGGTAAAGATCGCAGAGGAAGCCCACGTTGGCGGCGCCCGCCGCGCGAGCCCGCCGCACCACGGCCACCGCGTCGTCGGCCGTGCGCAGCGGATAGGGCTTGGGCCCGCTGACGGGCTCGATGAGCACGGTCGCGCCGATCCCGGCGGCGGCCTTGGCCGCGAGCGCGATGTTCTCGGTGGCCAGCTCGTCCTGGGCGGCCGGATCGGTGCCGTCGACCCGGTTTCCGTACAACGCGTTGAATCCGCGCGCACCCAGCCGCTCGCCGATCCCCACGGTCACGTCGATGTTGTCGCGGAATTCGCCGCTGCGGGCCGGGATGGACAGCACGCCGCAGTCCGGGCCGGCCAGATCGCCGGCGAAGAAGTTCAGGCCGACCAGCGCCACGCCGGCGTCGCTGATCGCGTCCACGAAGGCGTCTACCTCACGGTCCGGCGGCACCGACGTCGCGAACGGCCACCAGAACTCCACCGCTGAGAACCCCGCGGCGCGGGCCGCGGTCGGCCGGCGGAGCAGCGACTCCTCGGTGAACATCAGCGAGCAGTTGACCAGGTAGGGAAGCGAGTGATTCATAATTTTCCGTATCATGAAATCTTTTTTCCGTTCACTGGATAAGACTAGACTCCTGGGCCACGGCTCGTCAACCCATCCCGCCAGGCCAGTACGGCCTAACCCGCTTGTTCCTACCTCAGGCCCCGCCACCGGTAGTGTCAATCACAAGCCGCCGCAACAGCTCGCAGGAGCCTCGCCGCCGCCGAGACCGGCCTGACAGGGCCCAGGTTTTTGTCTTGTGAATTACTTTTTTTGTATCATGGAAGGCGTGAACGATCCGATCCAGAGCGCGGAGCTGACCGCCGCCGGTAACGGCAGGTCCCGGCCAGGCACGGCGGCGGCCTCGGGCGGCGTGCAGTCCATCGAGCGGGCCTTCGACCTGCTCGAGATGCTCGCCGACGCCGGCGGGGCCATGGGGCTGTCCGAGCTCGCGGCCACCTCCGGGCTTCCGCTGCCCACCGTCCACCGGCTGATGCGCACGCTGGTCAATCGCGGCTACGTCCGGCAGGAGGCATCCCGGCGCTACGCGCTGGGCTCGCGGCTGATCCGGCTCGGCGAGACCTCCAGCCGCACGCTCGGCACCTGGCTGCGGCCGTTCCTGGCCCAGCTGGTCCGGGAGACGGGGGAGACGGCGAACCTGGCCATGCTCGACGGCGACGAGGTCGTCTACATCGCCCAGGTGCCCAGCCCGCACTCGATGCGGATGTTCACCGAGCCGGGCCGCCGGGTCCAGCTGCACTGCACCGCGGTGGGCAAGGCCCTGCTCGCCCAGCTTCCGCCTGACCAGGCACGCGCGCTGCTCCAGCGGGACGCCATGCCGGCCTATACCCCCACTACCATTACCGACCCGGACCTGCTGCTGGCGCATCTCGAGGTGATCCGCCAGCAGGGCTACGCGATCGACGAGGGCGAGCAGGAAGTCGGCGTGCGCTGCTTCGCGGTCGCGGTGCCCGACGCCCCCGCCGCCCTGGCCATCTCCACCTCCGGCCCGCAGGCCCGGATGACCGACGACGCCGCGGCGCGCATCGTGCCTGCGCTCAAGCAGGCCGCCGTCCAGATATCGGCCAGCATCGCCGCGGAGGGCGCAGACTGACCGATGCGCTCAGGTGGCGTCCAGAACGCTCGCGCCGTCATGGACGCTCGCGCCGTCGTCGGGGACATCCACCGCTACCGCGCCCTCGCGCACCGCGAGCGACACCGCAGACTCTCCCTTCGGACGGCGCGTCCAATGGTTGAACACCAGGTTCAGGGTGAACACCACGATCACCGTGGACGTGATGCTGGACCCGAAGATGACCTGGAAGTCATTGGGGAAGTGCTCGTAGAAGTCCGGCTGCACGGCGGGCAGCAGGCCCGCGGCCAGCGACACCGCGACGATCAGCAGGTTGTGGTTGCCGTCGAACGACGTCTTGTGCAGGGTCTGGATGCCGACTGCGGTCACCATGGCGAACATCACGGTCGCCGCGCCGCCGATCACCGGGCCGGGCACGTTGGCCACCACCTGGCCGATCTTGGGCAGCAGGCCCAGCAGGAGCAGCATCCCGCCGGTGGTGGCTACCACCCAACGGCTGCGAACCTTGGTCAGGCCGACCAGCCCGACGTTCTCGGCGAAGGCGGTGTCAGGGAAGGAGTTCAGGAACCCGGCCAGCACCGCCGACAGGCCATCGGTGGCCAGGCCGCGGGCCAGATCGCTGGGGGTCAGCTTCTTGCCCACCATCTCCGAGACGGCCAGCATGTCGGCCGTGGACTCGGTGTAGGTGACCAGCATGACGATGCACATCGAGATGATCGCCGCCGCCTCGAACTTCGGGTGACCGAACCTGAAGAACCCACTGAAGCCCACCCAGTTGGATCCGTGCACGCTGGCGAAGTTCAGCAGGTGCATCGGCCACGCGACCAGGCAGCCGATGACGATGGACAGCAGCACCGCGATCTGGCTGACGAACCCGCGGAACACCCGGGTGATGACCACGATGAGCAGCATGACCAGGCCAGCCAGCGCGATGTGTGAGACCTGCCCGTAGTTCTTGGCCGCGGGGTTGTCGCCCGCGATCAGGCTCACGTCCGCGCCGATCAGCGACAGCCCGATCACGCAGATGACGGTGCCGGCCACCAGGGGCGGGAAGAACCGCACCATCATCGAGAACGGCTTGGCGATGATCAGGCCGAACACCCCTGAGCACAGCATCGCCCCGTACACAGCGGTCAGCCCGTACTGCTGTGCGATGACGATCATCGGGCTCAGCACGGTGAACGTGGCCCCAGCCACCACCGGCATCCGGACCCCGAAGATCTTGCCGATCCCCACGCTCTGGATCACCGTGGCCACGCCGGAGACGAACAGGTCCGCGTTGACCAGCAGCCCGATGGTCGTCGCCGGAAGACCGAGCGCGCCACCCACGATGAGCGGTACCGCGACGGCGCCGGCGTACATGATGAACAGGTGCTGCAAGCCCAGGATGAACAGCCGCGGGGCAGGCAGGACCTCGTCCACGGGATGGACCCGCGGCTCCGGGCTCTGCCTGGGCGGCGGCACGGGCACGGTCTGGGGGACATTGGTCAGCGACATGGTCGGCTCCAGGGAACTATCGGCCGTTACGACCCGGCCGGTGGTGCTAAGTTTCCGTATAGTGAAAACTTAATTCCGGATACCAGATAAGCTAACTCCGACACCCCGAGAGGTCAAGAGGGAGGCGGGAAATGAGCACGGTGACCACCCACGTGCTGGACACGTCGCTGGGACGGCCGGCCGCAGGCGTGCCGGTGCGCCTGGAACACCTGGACGGCGGTGCGCCGTCGCCGGTAGCGGAGGCCAGCACCGACGACGACGGGCGGATACGCGAACTGGGGCCGGACGGCCTGACGCCGGGAACCTACCGGGTGGTCTTCGACACCGGTGCCTACTTCGCGCGCTCCGGCCGTCGCACCTTCTACCCGGAGGTCGCGATCAGCTTCCTCGTCGAGGCCGCCGACGGGCACTATCACGTCCCCCTGGTCCTCAGCCCCTTCGCCTACTCGACCTACCGCGGCAGCTAGCACCTGGGCCTGGAGCTGTTGTCAGGCGGGACGCCGGTAACTGGCCAGCTGCGTCACCGTCTGTCCCATGGGGTCCCCGGGAAGGTGGATCCAGCCCTGGTGACGCTTTCCCGCGACCTGCACGCACACCCTCTGGTGGAAGGTCTCATCGTCGATTCCGTCATAGCCGTGGCGCACGATCGAGCTGTAGATGTCCTTCGAGACGACCAGGATCAGCGGACCGGCCATATCCCGGAGGGCCCGTTTCACCCGGGCGGCATCGAGCAGGCGGAACGCGACGTCCAGTGCCTCACCGAAGCATCCGTTGGCGTCGTACTGGACCTCTCCGGCGTGCATCACGATCCGGACCCGCAGTTGCCGTTGTTGCTGGCTGTGCCGCGGCAGGCCGGCGTTGTAGTCGGCGAGGAGGCGGCTGAGCACGGGGACGGCGCGGTTCAGCAGCACCACCTTGGGCGCCTGGTCGACCGGGTGAATGAGAGCCAGGATGCCGTCACCTCGGTCCATGAACCGGTCGTGATGGCAGCTCTCGATGCCTGCCTTGCGCAGCGCGGTTTCGAACAGCTCGTAGGTTTTGTTCCTGAGCTCGCCCTTGATGGGGTCCGGGCGGCTGGTGGAACGCTCGATGTCTAGTGCCACGATGGCCCGGTAGCACGGCAGGCCGGTGACGGCGAGCGCTCCCATCAGCGGTACGCCCGGTACGGGACAGCGACAACGGTCAGGAGCGGATGATCTCCAAATGGGTGTGGCGGAGCCAAGCGGGGCATCGTTCCTCCCTGTGGGGAGCTACCGGGCGCGAAGGCCGACGGCCGGGATGCCGGCCGACGGTTACGGGAAGCTCGGGCCGAGACCGGCGGATCACGCCGGTGGCCACGAGACCAATGGGATTGGCGCCACGGGACAGGCGGATCGGCAGGTTTCCCGGCTCCACGCCGAGGGCGCTGCCGCCCCTGATGGTGGTCATCGCTTCTCCCTGCGCTGAACGGCGGGCGCGACAACTGTCACCAACTTCGTTGTCGGTGTTGTCGTATCCAGTCTGCGTGTGTCGGACAACTGACGCCAACGTCATACCCGTGTCCGACAACTGTCATGCGTGCCTTTTGAACTTTTGTCGGCTAAGCTGTCGCTAACGTGATCTTGGCGTCGCGAGAACCCGCAAAGTAGGGGAGATGGCCGAGCCGCTAGATCCTGCCGTCCTCGGCGTGGCGTCCGCGCTGAAGAGCCTCCGCACGCGGGTTGGCCTGCGTGAGGAACGACTGCGCGGCACCGAGGTCCTGCTGGACACCCTGACTGGCCTGGACATCGTGCGGGTACTGGTCAACGCCGGAGAATTTCCCGAACGGGCCGTCGTGCGTGCTGTCCGGACGGCTGCGAGCGCCCTGGAGCCGACGATGAGCATCGTCGCGGACGCGAGCCTCGGCCTGCAGCTGTTCGCGGACCAGGTACCGGACAGCGATCTTTACGCCGCCGACCTCGGCCAGCGCCGGGAGGCTCTGTTGCGCAACTGGGACAGGCTGCATGAGCTGCGCTCCGTGCTTCCGGGTAAGGCGCCCTCGGCCCGTGCGCTCCGGCTGGAGGTGGAATCCGAAGCACTCACGGCGCTCGCCGTGGCGCTGACCGCGGGCGCCAGCTCCGGTGAGCTGGCCGGGACCCGCGAACCTCAGCCGGATGGCTCCGCGATCAGCCCGGAGGAGCTGCGGGTCTTCGGTGCGGAGCTCACCCAGACGCTGACCATGCGGCGCAAGACCATCGAGGAAGCCGCCGCCAAGCTCGCTGTCCCGCCTGCGGAGGTGGCCCGGTGGGCCGCGGGCGACGAGCTGCCATCCAAGCCGCAAGCCGTTGCTCTGGATGAGTACCTCAGGGCTCGGGGCGCTATCCAGAGGCGTGTTACCGAGTTGCGCTCTGGGCCAGATCTCGCGGGCCCGCGGCTCGTCCCGGTACAGTTCCCCAACCCGCCGGCGCCGACCATGATGCAGACGTTCCAGGGCGTCGCTGCGGCGCTTCGGCAACGCCTCGCCAAAGACGCAGATAGCAGGCCCACGGGCTGGCCTCCCGACCTACGCATGCCGGGCCATGCCACGGCCGCTTCTACGGCGTTCGGCATCAGGACGCTCCTGCTGCTGGAAGATAGCCTGGCTGCGGACCTGGTTCCGGTCGTGGACAGCCTCAGGAAGATGGCCTTCATCGCGGGTGGCTACGCGGGTCGCGAGCAATCCGAACCGCGCCCGGAAGCAACTGCGGCGGTGGTGAACGCTCTGCGCCGGGTGGCCGCTATTGAGGACTTCGATGCTCATATGGCCCAGATGGAACGGGATCTGGGTGACTTCGAGAAGTGCAGGCCGTTCATCCTGTCGACGATGCTCGAAACCAGCCTGCTGCTCAACCCCGGGACAGCGTTCGTGCAGACCTTGGTCGACAGCCTGCTGGCCGCGCGCCGGCCGTACGGGGAACTCTTGCTGTGGCCGGAGAAGGCTGAGCCCTTCCGGAGCGCTCCCGCCCCGTCGGTGGCGCATACGGCACGGGCGGTCCGGGTGCTGGCCAGCGTGCAGGCGATACGGCCCGCCAGCCAGGTGGACGAGACCCTGGAGCAAGCAGTGACCTGGCTGCTGGAACAACGTGACCTGCACAATGCTTACGAGGTCATAGAGCGGGAGCTAACCGGTAGGCCCGAGGTGGTCCACGTCAGGCACTTCACGGCCGCGTGGGTAGTGAAGGCTTTGGTAATGGCGGGCGTGCCAGCGTCGCACCCGGCGGTCAGCAATGCGGTAGCCCATATCTGGGACAGTTACGACGGGACTGGCGCAGCTCTCTGGTCCTGGGACAACGGTGACCAGCCGGTCTGGATGACCTACGACGCGATCGAGGCGCTGCGGCTCGCCAACCTGGCCGTCCCTGCCCGGCCCACCTGGTCTCCACCGCAGTGATACCAGGCCGCATGTGGGCGGAGCCGGGTCCTTTACGGAGGGTCAGGCGGGGCGCCGGTAGCTGGCCAGCTGCGTCACCGTCTGTCCTATGGGGTCTGCGGGAAGGTGGATCCATCCCTGGTGCCGCTTCCCCGCGACCTGCACACCTACCACCTGGTAGAACGTCTGATAGTCGATTCCGTCGTAGCCGTGGCACACGATCGAGCTGTAGATGTCCTCCGAGACGACCAGGATCAGCGGACCGGTTATCCCGCGGAGGGCCCGTTTCACCCGGGCGGCATCGAGCAGGCGAAATGCGACATCCAGCGCCTCACCGAAGCATCCGTTGGCGTCGTAATGGACCTCTCCCGCGTGCACCACGACCCGAAGCCGCAGTTGCCGTTGGTCCCGGCTGTGCTGTGGCAAGTCGGCGTTGTATTCGCTTAGCAGTCGACTGAGCAGGGGAATCGCGGCATTCAACAGCAGTGCCTTAGGTGCCTGATCGACTGGATGAATGAGGGCCAGGATCCCGTCACCCCGATCCACGAACCGGTCGTGATGGCAGCTGTCGATGCCCGCTTTGCGGAGTGCCGTTTCGAACAGCTCGTAGGTTTTGTTCCTGAGCTCGCCCTTGATGGGGTCCGGGCGGCTGGTGGAACGCTCGATGTCCAGTGCGACGATGGCCCGGTAGCACGGCAGGCCAGTCACGGCAAGCGGTCCCATCAGCGATAAGCCCGGGATCCGGCGGTATCAATGGTCAGATGCACGGTTTCCCCCGTACTGCTAACAGCGTGAGCGGCTAGTCACGCGTTATTAAGTCTGTTTTCGGGTTGTCACTGCCAGACGCTGAGTCTGGCGAGCCGACCTTGGGTGTGATTTTCCAAGACAACCTGTCAGACAAGCTGTCCGGTAGGGCATCGGACGAGATCGTGTCGTTTGCTGACAGATTGGTTCCACGGCGGGACATGCAGGTCTCCTAGGCGAACTCCTCGCACCGTACGATATGGGACATCTGCGGACAGTCGTGGACAGGGAGCGGACGTGGATGACGCGCCGTATACCGGCGATCTTGACCTGGGCGCGGTAAGTACCCGCGATGGCCTCGCCCGCTGTATGCAGACAGTGCGCACACGGGCCGACATGTCGCTGCGCACTCTAGAGGCGATGACCCGTCGCTCTGACAACCCGCTTTCCAAGACGACCGTCGCTGAGATGCTCAAAGGCGAGAGGTTTCCGCGCAAGGCCATGATGATCGCTTTTCTCCGGGCGTGCGGTGTGAAAGACGACAGCATGGAGTTGTGGCTGCGCGCCTGGGAGCGAGTCGCCGCGAGGGAACAAGGACCCTCTGAATCGAAGACCGTCCGGACGGCCCGGGAAACCAAAGCAGGTAAGGCTGGAAACGAGGAACAGGCGGCGTTGGCTCGCACTGACCGTAATTCTCCTGTTACCAGCGCCTCTGCTGGCTCCCCCGAGCCAGGGAAGCTTGGCGACCAAGCTGGTGAACTCTCGCTTGGTGTCTCTGAAGTCAGCGCGGCGGAGCTGAGGGTCTTCGGTGCAGAGCTTACTCAAACACTCCGCATGCGCCGGAAGACAACCGAGGAGGCAGCTGCCGAGCTCGCGGTTCCATCGGCAAATGTAGCCCGGTGGGCCGCAGGCCAGGAGCTACCGTCCGGGTCTCAGGCCCGCTCACTGGACGAGTACCTTAGGGCCCGGGGTGCCATCCAGAACCTCGTCGCCAACCTGCGATCCAGGCCGGACCGCCTCGTATCGCGGCACCGGGCGCTGTTGTCCGGCCCGCCGGGGCCGACCTTGCTACAGACATTCCGGAATGTCGCGGCGGCGCTTCGGAATTCTCTCTCCAAAGACGCAGATCGCCGGCCCACGGGGTGGCCGCCCGACCTGCGCGTGCCGGGTGCAGCGACGCCGCTGTCCACTGCCTACGGCATCAGGACCATGCTGCTCCTAGAAGACGGCTTGGCCGCTGACCTAATCCCGGTCGCGGAGAGTCTGCTGGAGATGGCATCTGAGGGAGGCGGATACGCAGGTCGCGAGCAGGTCGAACCGCGTACGGAGTCAACCGCGGTGGTGCTAAACACCCTGCTCCGGATCGCCGCCACGGTTGGCTTCGACACTCACGTCGCAGAGATGCAACGAGACCTGGGCGATTTCGAGAACCACCGGCCGTTCATCCTCACGACCATGCTGGAGACCAGCCTGCTGCTCAAGTCCGCGCCAAGGCTAGTGGAGACCCTCGTCGACAACCTGCTGGCCACGCGCCGACCCTATGAGGATTTCCTGCTGTGGCCAGAGAAAACCGAGGCCCTGCTCATCGACCCCGCCCCTTCGGTGGCGCACACGGCGCGGGCAGTGCGTGTACTAGCCAGGCTGCAACAGGTACGGCCATCCGGCCCAGTGCAGGAGGCCCTAGAGGAGGCCGTGGCCTGGCTGGTCGAACAGGATGACCTGCACACTACTCATGAAGTGATCGAGCGACCAATTGGCGGCAGGCCTGAACTAGTCCATGTCCGGCATTTCACGGCAGCCTGGGTGGTGAAGGCCTTGGTATCGGCGGGCGTACCGGCGGCGCATCCTTCGGTGGGCAGGGCGGTGGCACGGATCTGGCTCAGCTACGGCGGCGACGCCACGGCCCTGTGGGCCTGGGACAACGGCGACCTGCCGATCTGGATGACCTTCGACGCGATCGAAGCACTACATCTCGCCAGCGTGGCCGTCCCCGCACGGCCCACGTGGTCTCTGCCGTCGTGATATCGGTACGACGTGACCAGAACCTTCCGGATTCGGTCACAGTGTCCAATTTAAAGCCAAAGAGATCGAAATTACTGTCGCGGCAAACTATTGATCATCACGTAACAGAGTCGGTCCTTTGCCAACCCTGGCCGGGCGCTAAGCTTGTCAGCTGTACCTGATGGGAGAGTTCGCGGCGGACGCCGCTCACCGGCCGACCGCCTGGATCGAAGGGGCGCGGACAAGCTCGGCTATTCAGACAAAGCCCTCGAAGGGCGCATCAGGTCGATTACGTTCTTTTATCTCCTTAGTTTACGCAGACGTCCAGCAAACTCGCCGTATCATTCTGCATTCAGGTCGGTGGGCGATTTCTGGGTTGAGGAAGGATGCTCGTTGAACGCTGGCGGAACCTTGGCTGAAGCGCCAAAGACGCTGCTGCTGGCTGGGGCCATGATTGAGATTCCGTCGGTCGACTGGTGGACAACGAGTCACTGTAACCTCGCCTGCGACTTCTGCTACGGGCCAGTGCCAGGGATAGACCCCGTCGAACGTCGGGCTGACATTCTCGAGGCGATCGCGGCCTCTTCCGCCCGTGCGGTGACCTTCTGCGGCGGCGAGCCGTTGCTGCTCCGCAGGATCGGCGAGTACGCGACCATGCTTCGGAGTTGCGGTAAATCCACCGTGCTGAACACGAACGGCGAACTCCTTCGCAGGCGCCTTGACCAGGGGTTGCAGCTGACCGACTTTGCCATGGTCGGCATCTCGGTTGAGGGCTCGACGTCCGAGGTGCACCGTGAGATGCGAGGGGGCAGAGCCGACTACGACGAAGTGATGGCGGCTGTCCGGCTGGTCGCTGGGGAAACAGGCGTCAGCCTGAAGCTAGCCACCGTGGTCAGCGGTGTGAACCGGCACGACCTGGCCGCCCTGGCCCGAGCCGTCCGTGATCTTGCGCCGGACATCTGGCGCCTCTATCAGTACAGCCGCCGGGGTGAGCAGAACACGGGTCAGCAGCGGCACTCGCTGCCTGACGACGAATTCCGCCGTCTAGTCGTGGAGGCCGCGGACCTGGCCGCGCCGGTCCCGACGGCGCCATCCGCGGAAGCCGAGACGGCGGGCTGCCTCATCGTGGATCCGGCCGGCAACGTCCTCCAGCCGGTCGGCAGCAGGTATGTGCGGCGCGGGAACTGCCTGACCGAACCGCTGGACCGCATCTGGGCGGAAATCCCGGCGCGGTCGACGATTATCAATAACAAACGCTGGCTTTCCGTCCTCAACTAGCTCACGCCCGCGCTGGACTCGACTGCCAGTGGAGAATTCAGCTGGCGTTTGACCGGCAGCCGCGACGGATGGAAGGGAATAATTCATCAGCCTCGCGAGATGACAGGGTGGATCCAGCACTAGGGCGGCTTGCGCTTGGTGGAGTACTCGCCAGTTCGAGACGACCCACTGCACCTGCTGGCCGCCGCGATCCAGCAGACGCCTACGCTGGTCGGCGACACCACCAAGATCAACAGTGAGAACTTCTGCGTCTTCTGCTTTACCAGGGCAACCGCTAGCCCTCCGCGATGACCCAAGATGGAGCTGTACGCTGTACAAACAGCATCGAAGATGAAATGATGCCTGATGTGAGGAAGTTGAAGCCAACTGAATTGGATCCGCAGACTCGGGACCTTTATGACCTGGCTCGCGAAGTATCGGCACACGCATATGCCCCGTATTCAAAGTTCCAGGTTGGCTCAGCTATACGTACCAATAAAGGGGCGGTATTTCGTGGATGCAACGTCGAGAACGCGAGCTACGGACTAACTTGCTGCGCCGAACGGAATGCTGTCTTTGCGGCGGTCGCTGCCGAAGGTCATGAACTAACAATACATGAGGTCGTTGTTTACGTTAATGCGGCGACCGCTGCGCCCTGTGGTGCTTGTAGGCAGGTAATCGCAGAACTCGGCCCATCTGCCCGCGTTATATTCTCGGATAACGATCATCTAATTGAGGCGGTAATAAGCGAGTTGCTGCCTAATCATTTCATTCAGCCTGGAAAAGATCCAGACCACAAATTAACCCGCTGAATCTCCTCTTAACACTGTCAGCCGATTATCGAGTAAGGGCAGATCAAATGAGTTACCCGGCCGACTGGAGAGTTACGTCCCAATGTACGCTGGCTTGTGACTTCTGTTATGGCCCGGTACCTGGAAACGATCCGGTCGACAGTCGGCCAAATATCTTGCGCGCGCTAAAGGCTAGCTCGGCCGATGTTATTACCTTCTGCGGAGGCGAACCTCTCATGGTCAGAGAGGTCGGTGATTACGCTGCTGAACTGAAGGCTGCAGGAAAGCGGACGATTCTGAATACAAATGGATCTTTGCTGCACTCCCGTCTTAGGCAAGGAATGCCGATGGCGTTTGACGTTATCGGTTTGTCTCTAGATGGCTCAACCGAGGCT
>Ga0335074_10002925_pt1 | contig 23293 bp, 23 predicted proteins | sample Lox_Sample_23_FD_206715 | JGI IMG/M metagenome (GOLD analysis project Ga0335074, IMG submission 206715) | Soil microbial communities from Loxahatchee National Wildlife Refuge, Florida, United States - Lox_Sample_2.3 | ecosystem: Environmental > Terrestrial > Soil > Wetlands | place: USA...
CGGTGATCAATACCGGATCCGGCCTCCAGGCCGGGACGCCCAACGGCCTTGCAGCCACGCACCACTCGCTTCTCATACCTCATCGTGAGCTGCCGAAATACTTTGACCGCAGCCCTGGCTCTTTGCGCGGCTCTAGCTGTCACAGAGCGTGGCTGGCCCGGGCGCCTGGCTGTCGCCAAACCGTTCAGAACGATGCTGAATCGAAAATCGGTCGGTCAGCGGGCAGGCGGCAGCACCCCGGCGGAGCGCAGCGGAGCCGGGGTTTGCAGTGATGTGTCAGGCGGCGTCCTCCAGGGTGACTTTCTTGCCGGAGAGGCGTTCGAGTTCGGCGATGAGCTGGCGTTTGCGGCGGAGCGGGGCGAGGCGGTCGTGCCAGTCGGGGCCGGGGTCGGTGAAGCGGGCTTCGGGGTCGGAGAGCAGGTGCCAGATGATGGTGAGCAGGGAGTTGCCGGTAGCGACGACGGCGCGGTTCCTGCCGCGGCGCCGGGCGATCCGCTTGTAGCGGGAGGCCAGGAAGGTCCTGGTCCGGGCTGCGGCGGCGGCTTCGCCGAGGGTGCCGCCGAGCCAGGGGTTGCCCTTGCCGGTGGTGGCTGCCTTGCTGCGGCCGGCGGACTGGCGGGCCCTGGGCGCGGACTTCGCCCAGGACACCAGGTGCCCGGGGGCGGGGAACCGGGGCATGCCGGTGCCGGTCCCGGCGAGCAGGTCCTGGGCGGCGGTAATGCCGGTCCCGGGGATCTCGTCGAGCTGGGCGACCTGGGCGGCGCAGGGGGCGATGGCCTCGCCGATCCGGGCCGTGAGGGCATTGATCTGGGCGGTGAGCGCGTCGATCCGGGCCGGCATCATGCCCGGCATGAACGCGTGGTGGCCGGTGAAGTGCCCGGTCAGCGCCTCCTGCAGGACGCTGGCCGGGGCGCGCACGTTCTTACGGGCAAGGGCAGCCAGCTCATGGGGGTTATGCTGGCCCGCGATCAGGGCATCCAGCATCGCCCGGCCGGAGACGCCGAAGATGTCGCTGATCACCGAGGACAGCTTGATCTGCGCGTCTTCGAGCAGCTTCTCGGCACGCTGCTTCTCCCGGGTCCGTTCCTGGGTCAGGGTGCGCCGGTAACGGGTCAGGTCCCGCAGCTGACGCTGCGGCCGGGACGGGATGAACGAGGCCCGGAGCATGCCCCGCTCAGCGAGCTTGCACAGCCAGACAGCATCGAGCTTGCCGGTCTTGGGCCGGCCGGGTCCTCACATCGCGGGCGTTGACGACCTGGCACTCGATGTCGTCCTCCATCAGGTAGAACGGCGGCTTCCAGTACGCCGGGGCCGCCTCCATCACCACCAGGGTCACGCCCTGGCAGATCAGCCAGTCCCGCAGCTCCGCCAGCGCCGGGGTCAGCGTCGCGTAGGTGCGGACCTCCTGACGGCGCGCCCCCGGCTTATCCTCGTGCGGGACCCGCACGCACACCGTCAGCGACGCCTTCCCGATATCGAGCGCGGCGACCCGTTCCACCAGGGCAGCTGCCTCGTCCGTGATCTCGTCCATGACCACCGGTCCGCTCAGACAGATTCCGGCGGGCTGCCCGCGGGAGCCAAGAGGGGATCAGAGGCGGAATCGCGTGCTCAAGGCAACAATGCAGGACCCCTGTGGCAGGCTCCCAGCGCCAGACTCCTATACGGGCTCACAGCACCAAGCATCACCGGCTTCGGCGGGCACCCCACCCGATTTTCACCCATTCAGGGCGTCGCGCGCGACAGGGACGACTCCTATGTCTCTCAAGGCCCTCTCCTCGGTAATCTGGAATTTTGACGAGCCTGGGTTTGCTAAGAGCCTGTCTGGAAACCTGGGCATGGTCGTGTGAACGAGCAGGATTTCGATGACGCTGACCGTAAGGGGTTGGTAACGCACGGGCCGTGTGCCGGTACGGGAGTTACATGAGCGCGGACCCGGTGATCGCGGTTTGTGACGACCAGCGGTCCATCAGGGCCCGCGCAATCTCAGGGTACTTCGGCGGTGCCGTGCCGGTGCTGTCCTGGCGGGATCGGCCGCAGTACCAGGGTTCCGCGGTATCCCTCAGACATGAGCGACGCCGAGTGGCAGGTCATCGAGCCGGAGCTGCCGCCGCCGGCCTGGAAGGCGGGCCGGGGCGGCCGCCCGGCGCGGTGGTGCCGGCGGGACATCGCGGACGCGATCCGGTACCTGGTGCAGGAGGGGATCAGGTGGCGGGCGATGCCGTGTGATTTCCCGCCGTTCCAGACCGTCTATGACGCGCTGGACCAGCGGGAGAAAGGCGGCGCGACCGTGCACATGCACGATGAGCTGCGCCGTCAGTGCCGGATCGCAGCCGGCCGCGAGCCCGGGCCCGCAGCAGCGGTCATCGGCTCGCAGCCGGTGACGGCCGCCGGGACCGTCAGCAGGACCAGCCGCGGTTACGACGCGGGGAAGAAGGTCAACGGCCGCAAGCGGCATATCGCTGTAGATGTCATCGGGCTGCTGCTGACGGTGCTGGTCACCGCGGCCGGCGTGCAGGACCGCGACGGGGCGAGGCCGCTGCTGCGGAACCTGCGCAAGGCGTGCCGCACCGTGAAGCTCACCTGGGCCGGCTCCGCATACGCCGGGAAGCTGGTGACCTGGGCAAAGACCCGGCTCAAGCTGAAACTGCAGATCGTGAAGCGCACCGGGCTGCACAAGTTCATCGTGCTGCCGCGCCGCTGGGCCGTCGAGCGGACCCTGGCCTGGATCACCAGGTCACGCCGCACAGTCCGCGACTGTGAGCGGCTCCCCGCCCATCACGAGACCATCGTCTACTGGTCGATGATCATCATCATGAGCCGCCGCCTCGCAAGATACAACCAGTCACATCAGCTACACCCCACTTGAGTATCCGGACAGGCTCTAAGGACGGACACGACAGGGATGGGCCGCTCCAGGCAGGAGGGCAGGCTCCTATTGGCCGAGCACCGGCATCCCGGCGGTGTTCATCCGGCTGTCGCGGTGCAACCTGACGTGCTTTCATTAGGCAGGTAGCCTGTCGGATTCGGGAGTGTCGGCTCGTTGCGCGCGTACGGCGCGATAGCGGTGAGCCTCAAGGGTCGCCAGGACGAATGCTGCGCTTTCGGGCTGTGCGGCGTTACTTGTTCCGGCAAGATGGTGCTGTGGTAGCCAGCAGTAAGCCCGTTCGTGCTCCCGCTGCCCGCCAGGCTGACGGTTACCGCGGTCACCGGCGGTGAAGGCTATTCCACGGTGCCCGACCTGTGCACCCTGAACGTGGATGTCCGGCTCACGCCGGCGCTGGATGCTGCCGCCGCTGCGGGGCTGCTGCACCAGGCGGTGTCCGCCGTCGACCGGTCGTGGCCCGGCACCCCGCCGGCCAGCGTTGAGATAGTCACCCGGTGGCCGCCATATGCGCTCGCTGACGGCTCGCCGCTGCGGGATGCCCTGCTGCACGCGGCGGCGGGGGAAGGAGTCCCCGCCGCCGCGAAGGTCGCGGGCCCGTCCAACATCGGGAACTACCTGGCCGGGCTGGGTATCCCCGCGCTCGCCGGGTTCGGCGTGGCCTATCAGGGCCTGCACGGCACCGATGAGCGCATCCGGCTCGATACCGTACCGGTCGTCCAGGCTGTCTATCATCAGGCGCTGCTCACGCTGCTGCCCGCAACCTGACCAGTCACAACGCGGATTTCGTCAGCAGGCGGTGAGCAAGAGAACGGCAGCACGTCACCAGCAGGTGAGCTGGCCGCAGTCCGGCAGTCCGGCGATGGTTGCGGTAACCACGAGATCTCCGCTGGAGGCTGATCACGGTGCTGACCGTCTCACTGCTGCGCGAGTCCAGGCCGGGCGAACGACGCGTCCTGCTGCTGCCCGATGAGGCGGCCAAGCTCAGCGGCCTGTGCCGCTTCCAGGTCGAGGCCGGCGCCGGGACCGGCCTCGGAGTCCCCGACAGCGCTTACCAGCATGCTGGCGCGCTCGTCGTCGACGGGACGGCAGCATGGCGAGGTGATCTGCTGCTCAAGCTCAAGGCCCCCGCTATCGCCGAAGTTGCGCGCATAAGCCGCCCGGCCTCGATCGCGGCGTTGTTCCATGCCGAAGGGGATCCCGACCTGGTAACCGAGCTGCTGAAGCGGGACATTACCGCGTACTCATTCGAGTACTTCACCGACGACGAGGGCTGCCACCCGCTGATGGCCGCCACCGGGGAGATCGCCGGGCAGATGGCCGTCATCTACGCCGCCTACCACTTGCAATCGCAGCTAGACGGGAGCGGCGTCGCCCTGCCTGCCTGCCTGCCTGCGCGTGCGTGCCCGGTGCACAGGTAGCGGTGATCGGGAACGGCAACGCCGGGCGGGCGGCGGCCAGGACAGCCTCTGCGCTGGGCGCGCAGGTCACCGTGTGGACCCAGAACGCTGTCGTGCCTCCGCCGGGCACCCCGGTCCGGTACCGGGTCCTGGGCGACCCCGATACCGGCCGGGAGCTCGCGAACGCCGACGTCGTCATCGGCGCGATCCGCATCTCCACCTACGACACGGCCCCGGTTATCACGGCAGAGATCGTCCAGCGGATGCATCCGGGCTCGGTGATCGTCGATGTCACCGCAGGTTTCGGCGCGGGTTTCATCGAGACCTCCGGTCAGCTCACCACTCTGGATGATCCGTGCCGGCTCGTGCACGGCGTCAAGCACATCAAGATCAGGACCTTGCCCCTCGGCGTGCACCAGACCGCGGCGGCCCAGGTCAGCCGCCTCTACCTGCCGTATGTCCGCCGGCTGGTCGCCAGCTTGAGCGACGGCCTGCCCGATCCGGTCAGCGAACGCGGCAAGATCATCTCAGCCGGGAATATCCTCAACGAGCATGTCCGCAAGCACTACCAGGCCGGATACCGGGAATGACCGGCTACGCCCTCCGCGCCCGCTTCTACCGCAGCGAGTTCACCACCACAGATGACTTCCCCGCGCTGACCCGGCTGCTCGCCGGCGACTGCGGCCTGGTCATCGACATCCCGTCCGGTGCGGGGCGGCTGCTGCCGGTCCACCAGCAGCACAGCCGGGACGTGATCATGGTCGACAACGAGCCGGCCATGGTCAGGCAGTGCCAGGCAGCGGCCAGATCACGAGGTCTCACCCCGCGGGTCAGCGCCGTCCGCGGCGACATGCGGACCTGGCGCCCGCCTCGTCCCGCGGACCGGATCATCATCGCCAGAGGCGGCCTGCAGCTGCTCCCCTCAGCCGCCGGCGCCGGCCAGGCTCTCGCGGTCGCGGCAGCGAACCTGGCTCCGGGCGGACTCGTGTACCTGGACGTGGCAATGCCGTGGACGGCAGCGGACACCGCCGGACCTGACCTGCCAGCGTTCATGCGGTTCGCGGGGAACACCGAGCTGCACGGCGGTGACACATTCGCAGCCGGTGACCGCACCCGGATACGGCGGACTTACGCCAGCACTCTCCTGCCGGACTGCGTTGACAGCCGCTTCACCTACCAGGCCAGCGGACCAGCAGCCGGCTGGCAGGACTTCACCGCCCGCGTCCGCTGGAGCCGCCTGGATGCAGATGTCCTGCTCACCGCCTGCAAGCAAAACGGCCTGAGCCCGGTAGCTGCCTACGGGAACTACTCGGGCGGCGCCTATCACGATGGTTCCGCGCGCTTCATCTGCATCGCGGCGGCCCGGTAAGGAGAAGTCATGGAGATCGTGTACCCGCCGGTCGGGATCGTCCACATCACCCGCCAGATCCCCGACCTGATCGCCGACCGGATCGAGCGCGCCACGGCGATCCGGGTCGCGGTCGCGATACAGCCCAAGGCCGCACCGCATTTCGGCACCGGAGTCGTGATCATGAGCGCGTTCGCCGTCGCCGCATTGCTGTCCGAGACGTTCAGCCTTCCCTCATCGGTACTGCTGGACATGCTCGACAACGCCCCAGCTGACACCGTGGTCATTGACGGCACCGAATACACCACCTGCCTGTCCCATGCGACCGCCCCCGGCGGCGGAATGCTCGCCGACGTGAACACCGGACCGGTCCGGCACCTGGCCCGATTTGCGTCACAGCAGTCAGGAGTGCCATTCACGATGCGGACCTATACCGCCATCCAGGCACAGCCCTGCTTCCGCGACGGCCTCGCCGAGGTACTCGCCAGGCCAGCCCTGTTCGAGCCGCTGTTCAGCCCGTCCGAACGCAGGCTCCGGGTCCGCCCGGTCTGCCCCCACTGCGGCATGGTGGACAAGACAGCACGTACCGTGGCGGTCCAGCACGGCAGCACCATCTCAAGAATCGAGAGCGGCAAGCGCCATGCGATCGGATGGGGGCGCACACCCCGCTCGGTAGCTGTCCTCCTGGGCGTCGAGGTCAGCGAGCTACTGCGTATCTGCGGACGCTGCGGCTACCGACCCCCAGACGGCTACCAATGCCACTGGTGCGGCATGCCGAGCGGGGTATGAGGCGGTGGCTACTCATCTGAGCAGTGATTACGTGATACGGATTTCCGACGTCAGAGCAGAACTCGTCGCTCAGGACGTCCGGTTCGTGCTGACGCTCGCCAACGCCGGCGGCTTCTGGCGTTACAACGTCTCGCTGACCTCCGAACAGACCAGGAGCCAGAGTGTGGCGAGCGGCGAAGTCTCCGGTCTCGGGCGAGACGAACATGGCGGGGCATTCGGTGGAGTTCGATTCGGGGTCGCGGCCGATGAAGTCAGGCATGCTGGGGTCTCCCGTTGCTGTGGAACCTGTTGCGGAGCTTCCCCCGGCATCTCGGCCGGCTTCGGGAGATCGGGATGCCGCAACGGCTGGTGGAGGCTGAAGGGGATGCGTGGATCCTGGTCACGGCCCGCTGGCCCGAACTCATCGGTACATGCCAGGTGGGTTTCTGCTACGCACGCCCACCGTGAGCGCCTCTGTTTTAGACAGGTAAATGGCGCCTGGCAGCGGGTCCATGAGGGAAGATAGCCAAGTGCAGAAGTCTGGCGATCGGAGCGCGTGGTGATACCTGCGAGAGCGGAAGCGCTGCTGAAAGATAAGCCGGAGCGGACGCGCCCGTCCTATCTTGAGATGGCCGCTCGTCAGAGCGGACTCGATGAGATGGCCGATGCCATCGCGGCATGGGCGCCGCACCGCGGCTGGTCCGTGCCGTGGGCCCACTGGATTGACGAGGACCCGTGCTACCTCCTTGGCCGCCACTGCACCGAGACCGGTACCTCCAAGGAAGTACTGGCCGTCACGGTCGGACGATACGATGTGGCTTAACCAGGATCAGAAGGTCATAGTGAAAGGCGACATGTCGGCGAGGGACTACAAGAGGCTGGTCGAGGTAGCGCTTAGCAGCTTGTCGTCTGGTAGCGATGAGGGAATGAAACTCGGTCGCTCCTGGCCTGCGTTCAGTGTCGGGTCCTCCGCAGCTGACTGGCGGACACACACAACTCATTCCTCTTTGGTGTTTGCGTCGAGAACATAATCCAAGCGCCGCTCTGGGCGATGTGCAGCGCGTGGCGGATCTGCGCCGAGGAGTGGTTATGCGTTGAGGCGCTTGCGGCCACACCAGACAGCAGGTATCGCGCGAACGCTCACTTTCCAGATTTCGCAGACCGGGGCCGGGCGGGCTGCCTTGTCTGGGCGGGGAGGGCGGACGCGTTGAGTGTCAAGATCGCCACGACAGCGTTCGCGGAAACGGCGATGAACCGCTCCATGGCCTGCTGTCCCGCCGCGTCAGCGCACAAGAAGCGCAGCACTGCGGCGAGGTAGCTGACCACGAAGACGGCGTACAAGGATGCGCAGATTGCGTAGGGGGCCAGGCCCACGGTCGCGGCAGCGAAGGTGCTGCCATGGCCGAGCTTGATCAGGCCGCCGCCTATCGGACTCGAGACAGCTGGCACGTAAAGCCAACCGTGGGCAATGAGGCGTCTGGCCGCTCCCGTAGTCGGCGACCTTCGGTCTCTCGCCTGGCGAGGATGGTAGGACGAGGTTGTCTGACTCATTCCGTGATGATAATGCACGTGCATATGCATGTGCATTAGATTCGGAGGTATAGCGAACTTACTTCCTGGACCGAGACGGCCTTGTCCTGCCGATAATTACATCCGTGGTCAGATGCTGAACGGTCGGCGCCACACGATTCCCCAGGCCATCCGACCAGCTCTATGTTTCTCGTGGTTCGGCCTGCCGCGCGGCCTGAGCACCGAGCCGGAACCGGACCTGGTCTGCCTCGGAAGTGCCGAGCTGGGTATACAGGGCGAGTGCCTGCTCCCAGTGGTGGCGGGCTTGCTTGTCCTGGCCGGCGCGGTGGTGGCTTTCCGCGAGGTCGCGATGTACGCTCGCTTCCTCGTAGGTGTTAGCGGTTTCGGCGGCCAGCCTGAGCGCCGCCTCGAGTTCAGCGCGGGCGGTGCCGACCTGGCCGGTCCTGTGCAGGGCCTCGGCGAGGCCTCGGAGCGTCATAACCTCGCCGTGCTGGTAGCCGGTCTGCCGGAACAGGGCGAGCGCCTGCCGGAAGTAGCCGATGGCCTGAGCGCATTCGCCTTGGCGCAGGCTGACGTCGCCGAGGAGCCGCAGTTCGGTGGCCATGCCCCCCGACAGCCCGATGGCCTGATAGGCGGCCAGGCCCTGTCCGAAGAACGCGGCAGCTTGCGTCGGCTGGCCACGGCGCAGGTTGAGTTCGCCCATCCGTGACAGCGCCTCAGCTTCGCGAACGTGGTCCCCCTCGTCGCGGAACACCTGAATGACGCGCTGGAGGTGCTCAGCTGCCTGGTCGAGCCAGCCCAGCTCGGTTTCTACACCCGACAGGCCGCACAGCGCGCCGGCCACACCGAGGCTGTCTCCCGCGTCCTCGAAGGCCTCGGTGGCCTCACGGTAGTAGCCGACCGCTGACCGGTAGCTGTGCATCTGGTGCTCGGTGACGCCGAGATTGTGCAGGACCCGGCCTTGGCCTGCCCGGTCGCCGCAGCGGCGGTAACGCTCAAGCGCCGCCCGGAAGCGGTCGGCGCCGTCGTGGAACTGGCCCTTCTCTACCGCGACGGACCCAATGCCGGACAATGCCCTGGCCTCTGCGGCCAGGTCGCCAGACGAGCGGGCGGCGCGCAGTGCGTGGCGGTAGATGGTGATCGCCTCGGACAGGTGGCTGCCGGTGATCAGGTCGCGGAACAGCATGGCGCTCATGCCGGTGGCGTGCCGGGGCCAGCCGTGGTCGGCGCAGTGCACGACAACCGCGACCAGATTGGACCGCTCCCGGCCCAGCCACTCCTGCGCACCAGCCTGGCCGGACATTTCCGGCAAGACCGCGGCCGTGGCGGTAACGCCTGGCCGCTGGTGAGCCTCGGCCGGGAACAAGATGTCCATAGCCGCGGACGCGGCGGAAAGGTAGTAATCGAAGAGCCTGGTCAGGGCCCGCCGGCACCAGCCTGCGGCATCGCGGGCGGCTGCTTGCTCGCGGGCGTAGGCGCGCAGCAGGTCATGCTGACAGTACCGGCCAGGCCCTGCGGCCTGGATCAGGCTCGCCCGGTGCAACCGGGTCAGCACCCGGCGGGCCTGCCCGGTGGTAGTGCCGGTCAGAGCGGCACAGGCGTGCACGTCCAGATCCGCGCCGGGGTGCAAGCCGATCAGTGCGAACGCCCCGGCCACGGCGTCGGGCAACTGCCGGTAGGACCAGGAGAACACGGCCCGGACATCGGCGCGGTCCTCTCCGGCGTCCAGGCAGTCCAGTCGGCCTGCCTCCAGTTCAGCCGCCAGCTCGGCCAGCGGGGTAGTGCGGCGGGTCGCTGCCAGCTCGGCGATGATCCGCAGCGCCAGCGGCAGCCGGGCGCACAATTCGGCCAGCGCTGTCACGGCCGCGGGATCCTCGTCGGCTCGCTGCCCGATCAGCGACCGCAGCAGGACGACCGCCTCCGCTAGTGGCAGGACGTCTAGGTCCAACCGCCTCGCGCCGTCGGCGGCCACCAGTCCGGCCAGCGCGTCCCGGCTGGTCACCACCGCAACACAGCCCGGATCGCCGGGCAGCAGCGGTCGCACGTGCTCGCCGTCGCGAGCGTTGTCCACGACCACAAGCAACCGCCGGCCGGCCAGCCTGCTGCGGTACAGCCGGGCCCGCTCCTCCAGGTCGCCGGGAATGTCTTGCCCCCGTACGCCCAGCGCGGTGAGAAAGCCGGCCAGCGCGTCCGCCGCCGCCATCTGCTGGCCCGGGTCGTAGCCGCGCAGGTTTACATACAGCTGGCCGTCGCTGAACCGCCCGGCGACCTGATGCGCCCAGTGAATGGCCAGGGCGGTTTTCCCAACCCCGGCGGTGCCGGCCAGCGCGGAGATCACTACAACTCTGCCCGCGTCGGCGTCGGTGAGCATGCCTGAAAGCGCATCGAGCTCAGCGGCCCGGCCGGTGAAATGGCTCACCGGCGCGGGCAGCTGGCGGGGTGTCATCGCCGCGGCCGGTTGTCCGGCAGCCGTCTCTGGCGCGGTCCGGCCGCCGTGCTCCCACGCGGGTAGGTCCAGGGCCGGGTCGGCGGCCAGGATCCGCTGATGCAGGCGCCGCAGCTCTGCACCGGGTTCGGTGCCGAGTTCCTCGACCAGCACCTCGCGCGCATCACGGAAGACGGTCAGAGCCGCTGCCTGCTGGCTGTCCCGGTACAGTGCCAGCATCAGCATCGCGTGCACCCGCTCCCGCAGCGGATGTGTCGCCGCCAGCTGCCGCAAATCGGCGATAACGTCGGCGTGCCGGCCTAGCCGCAAGTCCGCTTCGATCCGCGACTCCGCCGCGTGCAGGTGCATCTCGGCCAGCCGCGGGACCTCGGTAGCCCGCAGTACTTCAGACGGTACATCGGCGAGCGGTTCGCCCCGCCAGAGCTTCTCGGCCGCACGCCAGCGATCGGCGGCCCGCACCCACGCGCCACCACTGGCGGCCTGCATCGCCTCGCCTCGCAGTTCCTCGAAGGCGAGCACATCCAGCTCTCCCGGACCGACCTGGATTATATATCCGCCCGGCCTCGTCGCGATCCACGAGTGACCGGTGACTGCCAGTTCCTTCCGTAGCTCCTTCACGTAATCGCGCAGCGTGCCGCGGGCCGAGGCTGGCGGATTTTCTCCCCACAGTGCCTCAGCGAGCCGATCCAGAGGCACCACGGAGTTGGCGTTGACGAGGAGTGCGGCAAGCAGCACTCGGTGCTTTCCCGGCAGTGCGGGCAGGGTAACTCCGCCCGCGCACACCACCAGCGGACCCAGCAGGCAGAACTGCGCGTCCACCGTCTGCACCCCTCCTCCTCTGGTGTCGGCCTATCAGCCCCCTATCGGGACACTACAGGCATGAACCAGACTTTGAGTCGATCAGATCGACGACGCCTGGACCCCGGTCTGCATCACGGGATGCCGGACCTGAGTCTCACAGTTTCCCAGCCTTTACCGATAATGCGAAACACATATCAAATAACTGCGGGAGTGCTCCCTCCATACCTATCGGCGAGAAATAGGTTAGGTATTCGCGGAAAGGAGGCGGCGATGAAGAAACTATCTGTACGCAAGACCGGCCCGGTGCGCCTGACGAGCACCTTGGTTCCCATGTACGGCGGACCCTGCACCCTCACCTAGTGCCAACGCCAGGCGTGTGACCCCTGCCGCGTGCGGCAGGGGTCACCGTAGATGATTTCCTTGAGAAGACTGGCAGGAATTCGTGTCGATTTCTGCGTCCACTGACGATGCCGGTTCGCCTCGCATATCACTCTTCCCGCTAACTTTTGTCGATGAGGGTGACCAGGTGATCATCGGCCGCCCGGATATTGACTCTTTCGCGGTCTTCCCGTTGGACGCGGCGGCGGTGCTGCACAAACTCGCCGACGGCGCAGACCTGGCTTCGGCTGCCACGTGGTACCAGGACGTTTACGGTGAGCCCGTCGATATCGAGGACTTTGCCGATACCCTGCGGGATCTCGGGTTCGTGCGCACCGGCGAACCCGCTGAACTCGGAAGGGAGGCTACGGCGGCGCCAGTGCGCTGGGGCCGGCTGAGCGCTGTCCTGCTGTCCGTCCCGGCGCTGACGGTGTACGCGCTGGCCGTAGCCGCCGCGGTCTACTTCATGGTGCGGACCCCAGCGTTGCGGCCGGTCCCGTCGACGGTCTACTTCAGCGGGTCACTGCTCGTCGTCATGCTCGTCATCTGCGCGGCGCAACTGGCCGGTATCGCGGTGCACGAGTGGTTCCACGTGCTGGCCGGCCGCCGCCTCGGGCTGCCGAGCAGGCTCACCGTAGGCCGCCGACTTTACTTCGTCGTGTTCGAGACCACCCTGCTGGGCCTGATGGGAGTGCCGAGCCGCAAGCGCATCCTGCCGTTTCTCGCCGGGCTGATCGCGGACTCCGTGCTGATCAGCATCCTGATCGGACTGGCCGAAGCGGGACGCGCGGAGGGCTGGCCGCCCTGGCTGGCGCGGGCTTGCGTCGGCTTGGCATACGTGACGATCCTGCGCGTCATCTGGCAGGCCATGATCTTCATGGAGACAGATCTCTACCACGTCCTGTCCAGCGCGGTGCGATGCCCCGATCTGCACCGGATGACCGTGACCTACCTGAGAAACCTAATCGCCCGGCTGCGCGGCAAGGAGCAGCCCGCGCCCGGCGATGAAGAGAACTGGACGGCCCGCGAACTGCGCGTCGTGCGCCGGTACGCCCCGGTCGTGGTGGCCGGGAGCGTGGCGATCATCGGCATCGCGGTGGTTTCCGTCGTCCCCGCCGTGTATGACCTCGCTCTGCGCGTGTACCGGGGAGTGACCGCTGGTGGCCTTGCCACCGGCAGATTCTGGGATGCGCTGGTGGCCGGCCTGCTCGCGCTGTCCCCGTTCGCCACCGCGGCCGCGCTCGCCTTCCGCGACCGGCGTCGCCGGCGCGCCGCGAGCCCTTCATGACAAACCGGCAGAGGGGAACCGCCATGTCTCATCTGTGGATCACCGGCTCAAGCCGCGCCGCCTGCGCAGACGCCGCAGCGGCGGATAATCCCGACATCAGCGTCCAGTGTCATCGCCGGCTGCGCGGCCCGTATACCGGGGCTGGCTCGCTGATGCGCGCGATGGTACTGGACGTGGACGCGCGCCGCCCCGGGCTAGCGCAGCGGCACGCCATCGAAATTCTCTCCGTGGCGCCCGAGCTTGAGAAGATCACCGGCCCAGCACCGGAAACGCTTACTTCGCTGGCCCCAGCGCAGGAGCGCACCCGCTGGTACTCCCGGTTCCGCACCCGGCGGATAGCGCACGGCCTGGTGGACTTCCTCGCCGAATGCGCGGCCGACGGCCCGCTGACGCTGGCGTTCGGCTCGGCGGACGACGCTGACCAGACCGACCGGGAATTCCTCGCCATCGCCCTTCGCCGGCTGGATCCGGGGCGGGTCCGCCTGATCATCTGTTCCCGTCCCTGCGAACTAGGTGAACTTGGCGAAGCGATCGGCCGCCACGCCGGCCACGTGGCCGCTCCAGGAACAGGGATACGCCCGCTCGGTGATGAAGCTCCCGTCAAGGCGTTCGTCTGGTCCGAGTGCCTGAGCGAGGCTCTGACCGGACGGCAGGCATACGAGCAGGCAGATCCCGCGCTGCGGGCACGGCTGCACGACGAGCGCGCGGCGGAACTCGAGGCGCGGAACGAGTGGTCGCTGTGGCTCGGCGCCATCCCGTACCACCGTGAGCACGGCACGGACCCCGGCACCGCCGGCCGCAAAGCGTACGCGGAGGCCGTCAACTACTGCGTCGGCATGGCCTACTACGAGGCCGGGCTCGATCTGGCCTCGCGGTACGCGGAGATCGCCGACGCCGACGCCGACCCGGTGACGCACTACACGTTCAACGCCCTGCGCTGCCAGTGCCTCGCGCTGCTCGATCGTCCCGCCGAGACCGAGCCGATCTACTATGACCTGCTGGCCAGGTCGCCGGACCCCAAGCGTCATATGAACGTCAGCTATGCCCTTGCCATGCTGTACACGAGGGTGTTCAGCCCGGAACAGAAGGACCACAAGAAGGCACTGGCGCTGGTGAACACCGCGGTGGCGATCGCCAGCCAGCTCGAAGACCCTGACGACAGGGCGTTTCACACCGTCTTTATGAACAATGGAAAGGCGCTCGTCGCGATGCACCTCGGCCGCCTCGACGAATCGCTGCGCCTGGTGAACGACGGCATCGCCCGCCTCGACCGCGAGCTTGCACCCGGCAAGCACCGGCTGCACCGCTCGGTCCTGCATCACAACCGCGCCCAGGTCCTGGCCGGCCTGGGCAGAGCTGAGGAAGCGCTGGCCGATTTCACCCACGTAATCGGCGTGGACCCGGCCTATCCCGAGTACCGCTTCGACCGCGGCAACCTGCTGTACAAGCTCGGCAGGTACGACGAGGCGATCGCCGACTACGACGAGGCCATGCGGCTCACCCCGCCGTTCCCCGAGCTTTTCTACAACCGCGGCGAGGCGCGGGCCGCGGCCGGAGACGGCGGCGGCGCGATGAGCGACTACCAGTACGTCCTCGATCTGGAACCTGACTTCACCGAGGCGCGGATAAGCCTGGCAACGCTCCTGCTCGAGGCCGGTGCTGCCGAGGCCGCCGCCGAACAGGTAAGGGCCGGCCTGGCCGTCACTCCGGACGAGGCCCGGCTGCACTGCACGCTGGGGCTGGCGCTTCTCGAACTGGCAACAGGACCAGCCGGTTACGCTGCCGCGCAAGATGCCTTCGACCAGGCTCTGCAGCTTGCCCCCGACCTCACCGAAGCCCTGGTCAACCGTGCCGTCGTGGCCTATGAGCAGGGCCAGTTCGATACTGCGGTCACGGATCTCACCGCCGCGCTTCACGCCGACCCTGGCAATCCCGACCTGCTGTATAACAGAGGACTGGCGCACGCGGCAGCCGGCCGGGCGCGGGACGCGATCGCCGATTACTCGCGAGCACTGGACTGCACCGGAGCGGACCGGCCAGAACTCCTCTATGAACGCGGCCGTTGCCACGCCGGACTCGGCAACGATGCCGCCGCCCGCCAGGATCTTGAGGCACACCTGGACTGCGGTGAGTCATCCCACGAGACCGAAGTACGCTCGATCCTCGCCGGAGCCGCGTTACGTTCGCGCGTCATAAGGCAGAAGTAGTTCCTGACTTTGGTCAGCGGCATCGCGATGCCCGGCTCATCGAAGCCCTGCGCGGGCCGAGGCCGTCTGGACCGCTGGAGATCGCCTCCTCGCGGATGGGCCACCTATGGGACGCCCTGTACCGGGCCTATGACGCGCTCGGGTTCCCGCAGGCCACCGATGGCGACGAGGTGTTCCGGCAGCTTGTGCCGACGCGGATCATCTAGCCGGGCCAGCAAGCAGGACTCACTCCCGGTCACGGAAGAGGCGAGAGTCGCCGCCGTCGTATCCCACGCTCAACCGGCGCCTGCCGGCCCATGCCACAGGATCGCGGCGAGGCCTGCGCCGCGCACGCCTCTTCCGTTCGCCGACGAGCAACTGCTCAGTGAAGTCGCAGATCTCTATGTGCTACGGTTCCAGCCGCGCCGAGAGGCGCACCTGCCTGGTTACTTGATGAGGGCGAGCGCGTCGCGGAGGTCGGGTGGCAGTGGATCTTCGGCCGTGAGGGTGTGGTGGCCTGACCGAAGGGACCAACGGCCCTACCGGTCCGACCCGCACACGCAGCCCAGCACCACCCGCACGACCGCGTCAGCCGGCTCCTGGATCACCGGGTCCGGCCGCTCGCCGGCCACGACCGCCCCCGGCCCGTTGAATATCGCAGCTCGCATAGCTGAAAGGCTCCTTGACCTCGGATATCTTCAGTGGCTTCGTCTCCAGCAAACCACCAGTCGGCCGACGCGGGCAGGGCCGCTCGTTCGGGGTACCGGCAGAACCCCCCTCCCGCGCAACCCTCGACCACGGCAGCCCTCGGCCACGGCAGCCCGCCCCTGGCAGCTCCCCGTCCGGCCACCGATCCGGCCCGCGATAAGCAAGCCGCACGGCATGTCTTCACGGTGAGTCCCCGTCCGATGCCGGTAGGTTGCCTCGTGTGGCGGGAGAGGCGGACGGCGAGTGGCAGCTGTACTGGACGGCGCGCGACCGGCCGGTGCCCTGCCGTCTCGTGCCGGCGCTGTCCGGCTGGGCCGACCTGGACCGGCGGGAGGAAGCTGCGGAGATCGGTCCGGGCCATCCGGTCCTTATTGACCCGCAGTAGGTACTGGCACGAGGCCGGCCCGGACGACCTGCTGGACTGGGAGGCATGGCGGCGGCGTGACCAGCAGAAGGGCCGGGGAATCGGCGGCAGCAAGTGGCAGCGTGAGCTGGTTGCACAGCCGATGAGCCATACATCGCGCCAGCGGCAGGACGGTTCTCGTGGGCGGTAAACGACGCGACCGGGACGCCGAGCAGACCGCCATCACCGCTGCGGCCGGACGGCTCCTGGCCGCCACCCCGCTCCGGTCAGCGACCGGGAAGCTGACCGTCTCCGAGCTGATCACCGAATCCGGGCTGCGCCGCGACATCGTCTACGAGCGCCCGCGCCTGATCGACGCGTTCAAGGCTCGCGCCAAGGCCCACGGCACCGCCCCTGCGGCGCTGACCACGCTCACAGCCGAACGCGACGAGCTGCGCAGCCAGCTCACCGCAGTCAAGGACGAGCTCCGTGGCGAGCGGCATGCCGCCAGCACGCTGCGCAAGCTCATCACCGAACTGTCCCTGGAACTGGACCAGGCCCGGGAGGAGCTCGCCGCCACCGGCAACCTCAGCATGCTGCGGGATCGTGCGCCGGGAACGCCCTGAGCCGGCTATTTCAGGCCAGGAGCAGGACGGAGTCCCACGGGGCGGGTACCTCAGCGGACGGCAGGTTCCCGTAGTCCGCCAGGACGAGGGCGATTCCGCTGGCTCCGGTCAGCAAGCCGGGATGGTCGGCCTGCGTGCCGTTGCCGTGGTGGCGGAACGCGAAGGCGTACTCGGGGTTGAATGCTGCCGTCAGCTGCTGGGCCGCGTGTGCGGTGATGCTCGTGCGGGCGCGCGCGGTGGCTTGCAGGACGCCGGCGTACCCGTGGCAGATCGTGGGGCCTTCGGTGTCCCAGTCCCGGGGGTGCCGGCTGGCGAGCGTGCGGAGGGATGCCTGGCCGCTGGCGGTGAGACGCTGGTCGCCGAGCGCCTGCCCGGCCAGGGCGAGCGCGGATGCGATTCCGGGTATGCCGTAGCACCACGCGTCGCGGCGTCCGGGCATGGGGTCGGAGATGCCGGAGGCAAGCTCGGTCCCGGTGACGGCCGGCGCCCAGCCGCGGTCCGACTGCCAGTGCAGGAGCCAGTCAGCGGCGGTGCGGATCGCGGTTTCCTGGCGCGGGACGGTGTATCCGGCGGCGTGGGCCTTGGCGGCGAGCGCGAGAGGCCCGGCGATGCCGTGCGCTATGCCGGTGGCGGCTTCGCCGGATGAGTGCAACTTGACGCCGGAGGACACTGTAGCGGGTATCCACCAGCCGGGCAGGTCCGCTGAGCTGGTGATCATCGCCGTCAGGGTGGTGAGCGTCGCGGTGAGGCCGGGCTCGGCGTCGGTGTGCCCGGCGATCAGCGCTGCCAGCAGGATCCGGCCTGTTCCGGCTGGCCCGTTGATGAGGTCATAGTCCGCCCATGACGACAGGGGATGCCCGGCCTGGCGGCGTGCCTGGGCCTGGGCGGCGATCCGGGTGGCCCGCCGGGACAGCCAGCGGACGGCGCGCCCGGTCGCGGGCGTTTCCTGGTCCGGGTCGGGCAGGTACGGCGTGCCGAGGATGAGGGACGTGGCGATCCCTGCCGGGCTGGCGAAAATGCCGTGCCCTTCATCAGGCTTTTCGCGGGCATTCCTGGCCGCGAGCTCCCAGTGGCGTCGGGCGGCGTCGGCGAAGACGGGGTCGACGGCCGAGAGGCGGGCGTGCAGCAGGGCCGTCCCTGCGAGCCCGTCGGCCAGGGATGAGCCGTTGATGACGGCTGGGTCGAGGAGCCGTTCGGCGGTGGCCAGGGCCAGGTGCGCGGCATGAGCGCGGGTGCCGGTCATGCCGCGGCGTGGTGCGCGGCTAGCGAGTCCGCCGCGAGAGCACGGATCAGGGGCTCGACGGTGTTGTCGCCCAGCAGCCGGTTCTGGTGCATGTGGATGAGTGAGGAGGCGCACCTGGCCCGGTCCGTGAGGTTCACGGCAGCCCGGTATGCCGCCAGGGAGCCCAGCCATGCCGCAGTGAGGGCGGGGTCAGCGTGCGGGATACCGCTGCTCGAGGCGGCGCGGACGTCAGGCCGGGCTGCCGCGATTCGCTTGTGCATGCTGCGGTCAAGCCGTCGCCCGTCGAGTGCTGCCAGGTTCCCGTCGGCGACAGCATGGGTGATCGCGGCTGCCGCAGCTGCTGCGGCCACCAGGTGACGGGCGGGCTCGCCGGTCGCGGTGAGCACCGAGAGCACGAGGGCGCTGTCGGCGGCGAAGACCCGCTCGGCGACGATGATGGCGTCAGGTCCGCCGTAGCGTTCGGTTTCCTGCTCGTACGGCTCGGCGGAGAATCCGCCGGCTAGTCCGTTCCGGATCGCGCTGGTGCACCAGGCGCTGACAGCAGGCAGGACCTGCCCGCCGAGGACGGTAGGGTCGCCGTGGAACCGGACGCGCAGGTGCGGGCCGAGAGCAGCGGTGGTGTATCGCAGCCAGAACCAGCAGTCGGTAAGACTGCCGAGGTCCGCTGCGAGGCCGGCGATCCCGGCGATGAGATCGTTCTGCTGTGGTGCGGGGCAGCGGATCGCCAGGGACAGCCACGGGCCGCCGGGCAGGTACAGGCCCGTGCCGGGCGGACGCGGAACCGGCGGCCGTCCGGCCGGGCTGATGCTCGTCCGTCTGCGGAGCGGGATAACCAGTTCCAGGGCATGTCGGCCGTCTGGCCCTTCGACGATGCCCTGGATGGCGTCAGGGCCGCCGGGCGGCTCCGTCACCGCTCTGACGCCGCGGTGCACGTAGCGGCGCAGCAGCTCGCGGTCATCGGGCCGGTTCAGGTCCAGCGGCAAGGTCTTGTCGTGGTCCTGGGTGAGGACGACGTCGGGCGGCGGCACGACCGTGTTGCGGCACCAGCCGGCGAGCGCCCGTTCCCAGCCTAGTTTTCTGGCGGCGTCCGCCCGAAGGCTGCCGGGCAGGACCCACCGGGCCGGGGCGAGGATGACCGGCCCGTGTGTGACACGCGGCTGGAAGGGCCCGGCGGCGGCAGCTCCCCACGACCACAGCGACAGCGGGTAACAGTCGGCCTGACCTACCAGCTGGAGGAATCGTGCCAGGCCGTGCAGCATGTGCGGGGCAAGCCGGCAGAAAGCGACCGGGACGACTTGCCGGTCATCGTCGCCGGACCACAGGACCAGGTGCTGGCCGTCAGAGGCGAGGTAGAGGTCATCCAGGCTGAGATCGCCGTTGCGGGGAGGAACGCCGACGGGGATGCGGCGCGGTGCCAGGTCGGCTGGGGGCGCGAGCGTCAGCCCTGATGCGCGGGCCGGCTGGGTCACCAGCTCGGCCATGAGCACGTCCTCGCCGGGGCAGCCGATCGTGGGCAGCGGGACCAGCCCGGTGAACCGGCCCTGGGTGGCTCCGGCGGCTGGCGAGCCGCCGGTGACGGCGATGCGGAACCGTCCGGCGGACAGGTCGCTGCGGCTGGCCGCGACGACACGGACGATCAGTTCGGTGGTCCGGGGCGGTGGCTCGTCGCTGTCGTGCGACAGCGCGGCGACCGCCGCGGTGTCCAGGACCGCTTCGGTGCGCGCGCCGGCGATGGCGTCAGCGACCAGGGCGGCGAGCGCCTCGGCCCGGCGCGGCGGCTCTGACGGCATGGCGTGGTCTTCGATGTCCATCCCGAGCCCGGTCACAGGGTCGGTCACCTCGCGCAGCGGGACCAGTCGGCGGGCGCCGTAGCGTTCTTTGAACCGGTCGTGGTAACCGGTGAGCGGCGGGCGGGCCAGCCCGGTCCGCCACAGCACGGCGGCAGCCTGTTCTGCCTGCGCCGCGAGCGCTGCCGGCAGGACCAGGCATGCATCGGCGGCGACGTCGGTCACCAGCGGCCGTGCCTGTTCGGTGATCACGTCGGCCACCTGGCGGGCATCTTGCAGGACGGTCAGCCGCGCGGCGGTCCCCAGCGTGCGCCGGTCAGCCTCCAGCAGCAGGGACCGCAGTTCCCGGATGGGTTTCCAGGTTCCGGCGGGGATGTGGCGCAGCATGTGCCGCAGCGGATCCGCAGCGGGGTTCTCCGGGAGCAGGCCAGTCAGCAGGAAGCCGTCGCGTGCCAGCTGCCGCAGGCATTCGTGCACCGCTGCCGGAGGGATTTGCGGCCAGTTCACGTGAATGCTGGCGGTGAGCTGCGCGGCGGTCGCACCGCTGCGCGCCTGGCCGAGTATGGCGGTGACCGCCGCGGTGGCCCGGACGGTCACGTGGCGGGCACCCGCTGGTGCCGGCCGCTGGGTCTCGAACCGGCCTCCCCGCCGGGTGACCAGGTTGGAGGTCGTGAACGTGAGGGATGATAGGACGGCGGCGTCGTCCAGCAGCCGCGCGCATGCCGCGTCCAGCCATGTCCCGGACGGGTAGCTGCGCACCGTGTGGCGGGAGCCAAGACGCAAGACGGGCTGGCCGCGCGAGAACTGGGCGACGGCGACCCCCGCGAAGGCTCCGTGGGGGGTCGGCCGGGACCGGGCCCGCAGTTCATAGGCCCGCAGTACTTCAGTCCGCCGCCCAGAGGGAGGCTTTCCGCCGGCAGGCCCGCCCGGCCCGCCAGCATGGCGGGATGCGATGGCGATCGCCTCGGTGAGCAGCGGCCCGCCCGGCAGGCTACAGTCCTCGCCGTCAGGATCGGCGGGAAGCAGCGGCAGCCGCGCCAGCACGATGCCCGCCGAGGCGACCTCGAACAGGCCAGTCACGGCTGCTTACGGGCGGCAGCCGGAGCACGTCGCCGTGCAGGTATCGCTCGTGCAGTCCTCGCTGGAAGGCCGTGGCTGTGCCTGCAAGCCCGTCATCGGCCTGACCCGGGTGTCCAGGTCAAACAGGTCGGCGATGAGGCGGTCGAGTTCCATGATCCGGATTCCTCCTCTGTTGTTCCTCTGCCTGCGTGCCACGTTGTGGTCATGCCGCGCTGACGCAGGCATGCAGCTCGGCGTGATGCTTCCTGATGACCAGGAGGGTGCCGTCTGTTCCGGGTGCTGCGCCGGCGGGATAAGCGTCAACATGCAGACCGGTGACGGACGGGAGGTCCCGGTTCCATGCCTGGAGCCGGGCGGTGATCTGTCCGGCCAGCGACTCGCCAGACGGGCCGCACGCGCAGACGCCCAGCTCCTGCTCCGGCTCGTCTGCCTGCCCGGCGTTGCGCCGGGTGAGGTAGGCGAATGTGCCGTGCTCGAAGGCGCCCATGCTGCCGTAGCTGTAGGCCGGCGTGGGCAGGCCGTGCGCCCGGGCGCCGTCGAGCAGCAGCACCCGGCAGAATCCGTCCAGGTCGGCAAGCCAGAAGTCCAGGTGCTCGAACTCTCCTGGCGGGACGACGACGCCGGTCCACGTCACCAGGGGTTCGGCGGCGAGCGCGCCGCCGAGGGCGGTCTCGTCGGCTGGTTTCCCGTCATCGATCCGGAGGATGACGGCCGGGTCCTGTCCGGCGCGGACAGTAATGTTGCGCTCGGCCACCACGCCGGGACCGCGCATCGGCATGAACCCGCACTCGAACATCGAGCGGCCGCGCAGCACGTCACCGTCGCGGTCGAACGCGACTGCGCGGGTGAACCCGCGCATCCGCAGCGGCACCACCAGCCGGCCGTCAGGTGCGAGCTGGTCGCGCCAGGCAGGCGGGAGATCCCACGCGCCTGCCGTCACGGCGATCCGGTCATAAGGCGCGTGGTCCAGGTAGCCTTCCGCGCCGTCCCCCTGCACGACCGTGACGTTGCCGTACCCGGCGGCATCGAGGTGGCTGCGTGCATCGTCGACGATGTCCTGGTCCAGGTCGATCGTGGTGACCTGCCCGTGCGGGCCGGCCAGGTGTGCCAGCAGTGCCGCGTTGTAGCCCGTGCCGGCCCCGATCTCCAGGACCCGGTGCCCCGGACGCACATCGAGCTGCTCCAGCATCCCCGCCACGATGCCCGGTCCCGAGGCCGAGCTGATCGCGATGCCTGCCTCGTCCCGGCGTGTGACCACCGAGTCGTGCCCGTACGCCTCTTCCGCAGGCGCGTGCGGGACGAACAAGTGCCGGGACACTGCCCGCATGGCCGCCTCCACCTGCGGTGTCTTGATGATGTCGTTGCGCAGCAGCCAGTCGGTCATCCCGTTCCTGAATTCGGCTGCGATCGTGTCCTCGTTCACCGGGATTGCCTCCTGACTTCCTGGCCAGTGATGCGCGGCCGGGTATTGCCTGACGCGGGAGGCTGCCGGGCGGCAGCTGTCCCGTGGCGCGACCGTACGCACCTGGCGTGACGCTACCGCAGCCGGCCGTGACAGCACCGGCCCGGATCCCGGACGGCAGCGCAGGTAACCGGGTTCCGGCCGGAGCGCGGCCACTACAGACCCAGCCTCCCGGCTGACGCGGCTATGTTCATGCTCCAACTGTCGCCCAGCAGAAGCCGGACAAGTGACACAGCCGGTGACACAACGCGGCGTCCCCTTCCGCCAAGACACCGGAGGCGGCATAGCCTGTCAGCTGAACGCGCGTCAGGGAGGGCAGCAATGGCCGTGGTGTCGGTGGTGTTCGATGTCGGCGAGACCCTGCTCGACGACACCCGCGAGTTCGGCGCGTGGGCGGACTGGATAGGCATCCCGCGTCACACCTTCTCTGCCGTGCTCGGCGCGGTGACCGCGGCCGGGCGGAACAACGCTGAGACTTTCAGCTATTTCCGCCCTGGCTTCGATCTCGCTGCGGAACGAAGGCGCCGCGAGGAAGCAGGCGCCGGGGAAACCTACAGCGATGCTGACCTGTACACCGACGTCCGGCAGGCGCTGGCCGAACTACGCCAGATGGGACTCTGGGTGGGGATCGCCGGGAACCAGACCGCCAAGGCCGGGCGCATCTTGCGTGAGCTAGACGTACCCGCCGACCTCATAGCCACATCCGCCGACTGGGGTGTCGCCAAGCCCGACCCGGAGTTCTTCCAGCGCGTCCTGGAGACCGCCCCCGGCAAGGCGGACGAGATCGTCTACGTCGGCGACCATCGCGACAACGACCTAGTGCCCGCCAAGGCCGCGGGAATGCGAGCAGCGTTCATCCGCCGCGGACCGTGGGGCCACCTGTGGGCGGACGACCCGCTTGTCATCAAACTGGCGGACTACGGCCGACCCGGACGGATCATCAGCTCGCTCCCGCTGATCGGCGAGGTGATGGACTGCTATGACGTGCCCGCTGAGCCTGCGCCCAGGACGCTGCCGG
>Ga0335074_10002927_pt1 | contig 23287 bp, 20 predicted proteins | sample Lox_Sample_23_FD_206715 | JGI IMG/M metagenome (GOLD analysis project Ga0335074, IMG submission 206715) | Soil microbial communities from Loxahatchee National Wildlife Refuge, Florida, United States - Lox_Sample_2.3 | ecosystem: Environmental > Terrestrial > Soil > Wetlands | place: USA...
CTGTTGTCTTCACACACACTTGATCGCAAGGCGGCTGCCCCTTATGCCCCAGATCACCCAGCCGCCGTTCCCGCAGGTCACGGCCGCAAATGCGGCTGCCGTACTAGGCGGGAGTGCGCGCGTTATCATGTGCGCTCGTCGATCACTCAGCGCAACTCCCCCGCGACCAAGGACCTTCGACTGCCCTGGTTCGGCACCGAAATGTCATATATCACGCCTACGGTGCCAGACATGAATGAACCACCCAGGCGTCATAGCATCACGATTCGAATCGCCACGGAGGCAGGTCACCAGCCCAACCCGGCTGTGTTCGCAGTGACGGCCAGCCGGGCACGCTAGCATCGTCAGCGCGCACACGGCCAAGGAGATCATCTGCGTGGTCACCGTCCCCGGAGTCACCGGGCCCGAAGCGGCCGCTGTCGCCCTGGCCGTCGTCGCCGACGCGCTCACGGCCGGGGATCCGGCGATGTCATCCAGCCCGTGAAAGGCCGGTACCCGCTGTCGTGTGCGGGCTCGTAGAACACGGTCTGCCGGAGCTGGTCATGACAGGCGTTGCAGGTGACCATCAGGTGCCCCATGCCCCGGCCGCGCCCGGCGGCTTCCCGGGCGGGTGCGCAGATGCACGGCTTCCAGCTCACCCGTGCCTTACCATGGAGATCTGGCCTTCCGGCTGGCTAACTTAGAGCAATTAAATCGCGGGGCCTTATTGCGCCTTCGGCGCTGTAAGTCCTAGAATCTGTCCGGCGACCGCGAAATGACGACCTTCGGGGCGCCTGAGGAACTTCTCAAGGTTTTCAAGACACTGACGGTAGACTTCGGCTGACGCCTCATCCTGGTTCTTCTGCCACTCGCATTGCGCATCCAGGAGTTCCCCTAGCGCGTCCTGCACGCGCATGAACCAAATCTGCCGGTCCTGGGGCAACCCGTTACGGTTGAGGCCGAAAATGCGGATCGTCTCCTCGCCCCGGCGGCTCGGCTTGCCATTCGCGTCCTTTCGCGCCCGGACGGCGCCGCAGTCGAGGAACTCAAGATGCTCGGCGGGCTCGTCGAAGTAGGGGTGCAGCAGCAGCGGCCGCTCCCGCGCTTCCTCCCCCGCAAGGGTCGCTCTGGCTGCTTCGTCCTCAAGCGGGAACCAGGTGCCTTTGCCTGACTTGGATGACTTCTTGCCGGGGCTATAGGAATTAAGAAGCTGATTGCACTCGTGGCAACTAGGCAGCAGGTTCTCCCAAGTCGCCGCCAGCCAGTAATAGCCAGTAGAAAGCGTACCCGCCGCGCCCCGCACCTCGTTCTTGGGCCTGAAGTGCTCGACCTCCACGGCCGCGATTTGTTTCTCGCAATATGCGCACACGTGATCGAAGGCATCAAGCAGCGCGGGTATTACCTCCTTATCGCGGTAAGCGGTGAACTTGAACGTTCTGCCGGGTGCGCGGTTCTCCGCCGTGAAATACGCGATCGCGGCCGCTCGTTCTTTCGCGCCCTTGGAACCCTCAGGGAGCAGGCTCGTCGGGCAGGGCGGGATCGGGACGTGGCGCATTTCTCACCCCCGGTTTTCACGGGACCAGACCGATCGCAGACGTGCCTTCGTCTCGGCCAGCAGCTCGGCTCGCTCGGCGCCGCCGGACACGTTGCGCTCAGCAGCGAAGTGCTCGTCCGCAATCCCGAACACCAGCCGCTCGCGACGCGTGATCCCGAGCTGACGGTGCGCGTCGAGCTCCTTCTTCAGCTCCTCGATTTCCCTGACGACCTCCGGCCCCCGATCATGCCCTGCGAGCAGCGCGTAGTAGCGGTCGAAGGCACGCTCAACATCCGGGTCGATCGTGCTGTTGAGCCCGAACACCTCCGAGGTCAGCAGCTCATCAACCCGCAGCCCCCGTACGGACGGAATCTCCTCACGCGGCAGCGAATAGACCTGACCGCCATCGGTGCGCCGCATGACGACGACGTCGCGGGTGCCGGTCAGTCCCCGCAGACAGAGCGGATCATGCGTCGTGACGACGAACTGCAGGCGCGGGAAGGCCTCGCGGAAGGCTTCGACGACGCGCATCTGCCAGCGGGGGTGCAGGTGAGCACCGATCTCGTCGACCAGCACGACGCCTTGGGCCGCGTCCATCGAGCCATAGCGGGTCGTGAAGAAGCTCATGATGTCAACCGCTAGCGCGATCATCGAGCGATACCCATCGCTGAGCTGACCAAGGTCCTTGGGTCCGTCAGGCGTGCTCAGCACGACCCGGCCGTCTTTGCGCTCGACAACCGTGCTCTCCGGTTCGAGCAAGAGCCGTCGTATAGCCCGGCCGCAAAAGTCAAAGGAGGCCTTGTCGCGGGCCGCCAGCCAGCGATCGGCGGCAACGAGCTGAACTCCGGGGTCGAAGAGGTTCTCCACACGTGGACGGCCGGTGGTCCCGCCACCGAGCAGCCTACGGCGTGTCGAGGGGATCCTGGCGGCCCCGTAGGCCGCGACGGCAAGCGGATAGTCATCTCCTTCGACCTCGAACCTCTTGCTGTCACGCGCGATGCGGATTTTTCGCGGTTCGAGCACGCCGCGCAGATACGCGACGATCTCGGCCTCCTTCGCGCCGTAGTGAACGAGGCCGTTCAGATTAGACTGCACGCGTTCGCGCTCGTCCTGACCCATCAGGACGAGCGCCAGCGCCTGCAGGACCGATGTCTTCCCATGACCGTTTTCACCCAGCAGCATGGTCCAGGACGCCACGTCTTCGGGACGGGCCAGATCGAGCTTGAGCTGCTCGATGCTCCGGAAGTTGTGCAGCTCGAGCCGCTCGACCACCACTGGGCGCACCGGCGGGGGACCTTGCGTGAGGCGGTGCAGGGCCGCCCTGACGGCAATCCAGGCCTTGCGCAGCAGGGACCACCAGGGGCGTTTGACTGGCGCCGCTGGCCGCGCGTACACGCCGCGCAAGGCCCCGAGATAAGGCCTGGTCGAGTCCAGGAGATACTCCAACGAGTCGGCGCCCGCGGCCGCGATTGCCTCCTTCCGCGCCTTGACCAGAGAGCTGCGATTCAACGCGAAGACCGCGATCGTCAGCTCTCCCCGGCGGCCGCGCTTCGCGACCGTCCCGTCCTCCCGGAACTCGAGCTCGAGCTCGGGGTCGTCGTGACAAGGATCGAGCAGCATCCGCCCTTCGCGCTCCAGCTCCTCTCCCTCTGCGCCGATGCCCGCTCGGAGGCCCGCCACGGGGAACTGCGCTCCAGCGGCCGTCACGCACGCATGGCAGGCCAGGTAGAGGTTCTCCCATTTGTACGCCAGCCACCAGTAGTGCGGCCTGCTCACCTGCCCTTCCGCATCGACCGCCTCCTGGAGCGGGCGGAAGTGGTGGACGACGGCGGAATCCGCCGACTCGCCCAACGGCGATTCACAGAACGCGCATTTGTCCGAAAACACACGAGATAGCGCTGAACGCACCGCCTCGCTTCCGTACAGCGGCTCAAATGTGAACAGCTTTTGCCTCAGGTCCGACGTGTCGGCCTCAAAGTGCCGCCGGGCCTTTGCGTAAGCCTCATCGGGGTTGTCGTCACCCAGGACGGATGGGGCGGGCACCAAGCCGCGGTACACGCGGATCATATGTGGGACACTAGCCGCACCGACGTCCGAGGTCTAGCAGAAACCGTACCTATGATCCGCTGCCGCCGCATTCGGGTCGGCGCGGTCGCGGAAAGCGAGCTGATCGGTGAATCCCCGGCACCTGGTCCTCTGCCTCGACGGGACGTGGAACAACGCGTACAAGCTTAAGAAGCGCACCGACGGTGAGGCCGTCCTCAAGCCGTCGAATGTCTTGAAGACGGCGCGCGCGGCCGTGCCGCACGACCCAGTCAGCGATCGCCAGCAGCTTGTCTACTACGACGTCGGTGTAGGCTCGATAGTCAAGTACCGCGGGATGTCGAACAGGATGCTAGCCACTACCGACCGGCTCCTCGGCGGTACCTGGGGCGCCGGTTTCGAGGGAAACATCGAAGAAGCACTCACGTTCCTGGTGCTGAACCATCAACCCGGTGACCAGGTGTTCATCTTCGGCTTCAGCCGGGGCGCAGCGGCCGCGCAGGCCGTAACGCGCTTTATCGACTGGGCTGGCGGGCTGCCGGTCAAGAACGATGCCTATTACCTTCCTATCCTATTCCGAGGCTATATCGACTCGCGAGGAGCCGAGTCGTGTGAGGCCGTCTGCCAGCGACTTGAGGTGTCTTCACTTGAGCAGTTCCGCCGCGTCGATGTGGTGTTCCTTGGCGTCTGGGATACGGTTATGGCGCTGGGCGCGCGCTCTCGGGCCCGTGGGTCCCGCACATCCCCCGCGAATCGCAGCTTCCATATCGGCCCGTATCCCGCTCGCTGCGTGCAGCACGCCCGGCAGGCGCTCGCGGTAGACGAGATCCGCTATGACTTCCGGCCAGAGATCTGGACGGGGCCCGCTGCGGCCAGTCAAACGCTTCGACAGCGATGGTTCGCAGGCGTGCATTCGAATATCGGTGGCGGATATGTCGATGACGGGCTCGCAAACCTCGCGCTGCATTGGATGATTAGCGAGGCACAGGAACACGGACTGGCGGTGGACGACCATTACCTTACAAAATTCCGCGGGTACGCCCAGGACCGTCTTTACCGGTCAGAGTCGCTCTTCTTCCGGATAGGTGACGCGATCAGGTGGCGTGCTGGCCGCGGTAAGCGATTGATCACCAGCGAGCCCGCCTCCTCGGGCTTCTCGCTTGACGTTTCGGTATTCCACCGGATGAGGGCCGACCCGGCCGAGCGCGTCAGCGGCCATCCTGACCGACTGCGACATCCTGACCTGAAGACGCTCTACCGGCCCGGGAACGTGCTCAATTGTCTCGCCGGTGAACCGGACCTCACGGCTTATCTCCAGAGCATCGGACTCACACCCCCCGAACTCCCCGAGGACGTGATGCGGGACATCGAGAAGCGTCGATCACCGAACCGTCGCTGACGCTAGCGCATCCGCCGGACCTAAGTAGTGCTGAATTCCTTAAAGGGAGTTTATAAAGCGAGACAGCCGGAGCGGCAACACGGCGGCCGATCCCACAGGAACCCCACAGACGAAACGGCACACTCCGGCACACTTGTTATGCATGTTAAAGACATGGAGAACAGCCGACTAGCAGAGTGGATGTGCGTGAGCCGGGCTGTTTGGAGCTTTTCCAGGTAAGTGCTCTTAGGATGATAGAACGCCTGAAAGGCGGAAGCTCGGCGACAATTGGGCGTTTCAGATGTGGCTGTTCTGCTGTCGGCGGGTGCCCAGCCGGCGGCGTATGCCTTCCCCGCCCGCTGCGGCGATGTGGTCCAGGTCGCCGCATACGACAAGACAGCTCCGCGCTCGGGACAGGCCGACGTAGAGGTACTCGCGGGCGCGGCTCTGGTCGCGTATGCCGTTCACGGCAAGGACCACAACCGGCCGTTCGAGCCCTTTGAAGCCGAGGACGTGGCCGTAGAACACGTCGTCACCGGCGAAGAACGAGTCCCAGTAGCCGTCCCACCCGTGGTAGCCGAGGATCTCTTTCTGCAGCTGGTGCCGTTTGCCGGTCACCAGCAGGGCAATCTGTCCCGGCTGCCAGCCCTCGTCGAGGAGCCGGTCGACCTGGGAGTCAGCCTCGTGGACTGCCTCGTCTGGTGAGCATTGCACGAACCGGACCGGCGGTCCGTCCTTGCCGCGGTACCGGGCCTGCCCGGCGGCGAGTGACCCGAATACCTGGGCGATCTGCTTGGTGTTGCGGATGTTCTCATCCAGCACGATCGGTGGCAGCGGGATCGGCACCTCACCGTAGCGTTCGAACACTCGCTGCGCCTCGTCCAGGAACGCGTACAGCCCGCCGGTCTCCTGGTTGCGCAGGCACGCCAGCGTGGGCGGCCACCAGGCGGCGCCGAAGTCCTGCGCTTCATCGACGATGATCGCGTCGAACTTCTCCTCCGCACCGAGACGGGCGGCGAGCCGGCCCATCTGGGCGGGAAGCTGTTCCTCGTAGTAGGTGCTGCTCGTCACCGAATCCGGATCCTGCGGCGGCGGGTCGGCGCCCCAGGCCAGTGGCAGGGCGTGGAACAGGCCGACAAATGCCGGCCGGTGCGCGGGCGGCCACGGGGCGGTCATCCGCTCCAGGAACCGGGCCAGGCCGCGGGAGTAGCAGACCAGGGCGACCCGCTGGCCGGCGGCGGCCAGCAGGCGGGCGTGCTCCAGCGCCAGCCAGGTCTTGCCGGTGCCCGCGCTGCCGATAACTTTCAGCCGTCGCTGCATCCGCAGGATCCGCATGACCCTGGCCTGGTCGCGGGTGAGCTGGTCGACGTAGGCCTCGTTCTCCTCCGCCCACGACAGCAGCGATATCTGCCCCGGCAGCTGGCCTTCCAGGACCTCCAGCAGTGACTCCAGTCCCGCGCTGGTGAGCGGGGCGTGTCCGCCGCCGTGCCGGTCGACCGCGGCGCGGATCCGCTCAGCGGCGGCCGGGAGATCGCTACTGGCCAGGATCATCCCGCGGGGGCACCCGGCGTATGACCAGCCCGGGCTAATGCCGGTGAAGGGGAACGCGACCAGGTGGGCAAAACGGGCGGCGGCGGCTTCGCTGCCGTACTGAACCAGAAGCCGGTGCAGGACATGCTTGCAGTCCTGGGCCTGGACGACAGGATCCTCGATCGGGTGGGTGCCGCCGCGGTCGGACTGATACCACCGGCCGTTGTCACGGCTGATGTGCCCGCCCTTCACCTCGATGACCGCGACGCCGACACCCGGCCAGCCCACGACAAGGTCGGGGCCTCGTACTCCTCGGCACGTTCGATCATCGGCACCGAATGCAGCAGCGTCGCTTCAGCGGGAAGCTGCTCGCGCAGCACCTCCCAGACCCGCCGCTCGGCCGTCCGGCCAGCGCCGAACTCGGGCTCGGGCGGATAACAGCGCGGCATGACCGAATTCTGCCGCAGTCACCCGGCCACGTCCTGATCCTGCAACGATCGCCGTGTCAGGCATAGACCCCTAAGTCCGCGCTTGTGGCGCTGAGACATCGCGGACCAGCCAGGAAGTCCGGGATGCAGATCCGCGCTCGGCGCCGACTGAGTATCTCTATGGCTGGTGATACGCGACCTGACTAATGACTGCCAGACTTGCGCAGCCGGCGTCCGTGCTGGATTCAGCCCGGCATTCGCGCTCATCGGCGGCTACTTGGTCAGCGCTCCCCCGCGGCCGCGTAGCGTGACAAGCGGGCACATTGTCTTCAGCTTGAACAGTTTCAGATCGCCGAATCGGGCGCTCATGGGCCGTCAGATGCAAGCGTCACCTGCGTGACGACGGTCACGAGAAACTTGGCCGTTGACAGTGGTGCCGCCGAAGATCGCCATGACCGGCCTTGGGTCGGTCGACTCTCGTCGCCAGAGATTTCCTGCCGTTCACAAAGAAGATCTGGCCCGTGACCAGGTCGCTGTCCAGGCAGCCCTTGCCAGATCTTCGCCGGAAAGCGAGTCTCCTCTGGTGGAGCGCCCGTGAGCCATTCCGGCACTCGAACCGTTATTACTCCTAGGTAGAGCGCCCGTATCCCTGGAGGTCCGATGACCGGGCCGTATCACTATAAGAAAGCCGAGGAGATCCTCGCTGAGATCGAGGCTGCAGACGCCGTGCCGGACGGGACCGAGGCGGCCCTGGCCGTCCGAGCCCAGGCACATGCCCTTCTCGCGCTAGCCGCCGCCACCGCGATCGACCCCGGCGGCTTGCAGAGGCACGAGTGGCACGGCGTCGCTGGACATTCCTACGGGTGCGCCGAGTGACCAGGCAATTCGCCGGCCGCAGTCCGCCCGTGCCATGTGAGGCACCCGGCGCGTGAACGCCAGGCACAGACTGGGCGGGCCTGACGGAGGGCGGATCATGTGGGCCAGGCCGGGACGGGACTTAGGGCCGGGCCACCTGCCTCCCCTGTGGCCCGCTCCCGTCAAGGCCGCGGGCGATGATCGCCGTCTAGATCTCAGTGCCGCCGAAGCGCGGCGGGGCGCGGCTGAGCCTCAGCACTCACACCGCGGCGGAAAGCAGCGTATTGGTGTCGCCGCCAGTCACGGCGGGTTCCATAGGGTCAACGCGAGCCGCGGCGTTCGCCCGGTGCGATCTGGGCGGCGATCACGCGCCAGGGGATCGTCTGGCCGCGCGGCAACTCCCCGAGCCGGGGTGTGGCCCCGACGACGACGCCGAACCAGCGGCCCCGGATATCCCATCCGTCGGTGCGGACGTCGACCGCGGTGAGCTCACCGCGACATACCTGCCACATGTCCTCGGGGTGCACGATGCCAGCAAGAGCAGCCAGATGAGGCCGTGCTCCGGCCAGCCGCCGCGCGGCAATCAGGACCTCAGCCGGGGTCAGGACGCTCACCACAACAGCATGGGCACCGGCGGCGCTCGATGACCACCGTGGCGGGAGGCTGCGGAAGGCTTTCCATGTGATGTCACCCGCGTCTGCACGTCATCGGCAGGCGACGGCCACCAGCGCCGGAAATGTCGCCTATCATGCTGGACCTTCTGCCTATAGTGCCGGACATGGGCAACCCGCCCAGGAGGCACGACGTGACTGTCCGAGTCGACCGGGATGAGGGCCGTTCCCTCCCTGACTCGGCGGCCTTCGCGGTCGCAGCCAGCCGGGCAGCATCTGACATGAATGCAACCGTCGTCAGCGCCCATACGGCCGAGGAGATCATCTGCGTTGTCGGCGTTACCGGGCCCGACCGGCCTCGGCGGCTGCGGTCGCCCTGGCCGTCGTCGCCGACGCGCTCAAGGCCGAGGATCCGGTCCGGTCATCCAGCCGGTGAGCGGCCGGTGCCCGCGGTCGTGCGGCGGTTCGAAGAACACCGTCTGCCGGAGCTGATCGTGGCAGCTGTCGCAGGCGACCCGGACGTGTCCCATGCCGCGGCCGCGCGTGGCGGCCTCCCGGGCCGGCTCGCACAGGCATGGCGTCCAGCTCACCTGTGCCTTGCCGGGCCACAGCTGGTGGCCGAACGGACAGTACTCGGGCTTGTTCTCGAACAGAGAAGCGGACATCCAAACGATCATGTCCTGACTAGCTGTCGCGCGTCAATGATCATCTTGACGTGCACAGATGACCGGTACCGGGTCGATGATGCTTGTCGTGCGTCAGCGATTCTCGCTCGCGCCCAGCGGCAGGATGTACGTCCGAACATCTGAGGCGGCCGGCGTTCCGGAAGCGGACTGCCGGCCTGCACGCTGAGCCTGTACGCGGCTACCGCCGCGTTATTGACGATGCTGGCTTAGGTACCTCACGGTCAGGCTGCTCGTTGGCGACTCCGCAGTTCGGCCTACGTGTACATGGTCCTCAGGCGCTGATGTTGAAGGCGGCTTCGTAGCCGAGGGCGGCTAGGTCTTCGTAGACGATGGTGGGGGCGACGCGGTTCCACCGGTGGCCGAGGAGTAGCGCAAGGCCCATCGGGGTGGCGAGGAAGAGGTGGACCCGCGGGTGGTCGTGAGCTGCACGGCGCGCGTGGTTGCGGAGGCCGACGGCCAGCGCGCAGGCCTGTTCTGGCCCGGTGACGGCGTTGTCACGGGGACCTTCGGGCGGTCCGAGGACGACTAGCCGACTGGCGGGTATGTGCTGGTCCAGCAGGAATGCTCGTACGTCGGTTGTCATCGTGGTGGCGATCTCGATGGCGATCGCGATGTCGTCGCCTTGCCCGATGTCCCATTCGGCGGAGGTCGGCGTGATCGGGGTGGTGTAAGGCGCGTCGGAGGTCCAGGGCGTGCCGCGCTGCATGACGGCGATGTCGGTGCTGGTGACCATCCGGAGCGCGGCGCCGACGGTGAAGGCTGGCGCCAGCCGCAGGCTGCCGGTGATCGCGACGTGCGACGCTGCGCCCAGCTGGCCGGGGATATCCTCGATGTCGGCTTGCAGCTGTTGCCAAGTCGCTGGCGGCTTGGGCCGCCGTTTGGCGTAGGCGTCGGTCCCGTCGAAGCGGTCGACCCAGTCGATGGCGTGGGCGGCCTGGGCGGCGAGGCGGTCCGGGGCGAGGGTGGCGATGGACACGATCGTGCGGGTCGGCCCGGCGCGCAGCCCGCGGTTGGTGACGGCGTCCTGGATCGCGTCGAGGTCGAACTCGCGCTGGCCGGCGACGACCTGCTCGGCTACCCAGTCGGCTCCGGCGGCCAGGGCCAGGTCGTCGCTGCGCAGCCCGGCCGCGAACATAGTCAACTTGACGGTCTCCTCCAGGTGCATGCGGTCGCGGGCCAGGTCGAAGTCCAGGACGGCCAGCAGGCCCAGCAGCTCAGTCTCGGTCAGGCCGGCGGCCTTGGCCCATGCAGCCCGTGCTTTCCCCCGTGCCGACGCCGGGCCGCCCACACTGGCCCGGGGCAGCAGGAGGCGGGTGCGGGCGTCTCGGCCGGAGATGAGGGGGTCAGCCGGGTCGGGAGCCCGGTTCGTGACGATCGCCAGCTCCACCGGGTCCCCGGTGGCGGTGAGCTCGTGCCAGGCCGCGGCGATCTTGGCGAGGATGGACGGGCCGTCGGCCCTGCTTGGCGCGGTCAGGTATCCGCCGTTGACCGGAGCGCGGCTGTCGACGGTGTATTTGACCTGCTTGTAGCTGTGCGGGGGTCCACAGCGGCGGATAACGATGTCATCGAGGTTGCCGACGTCGTCCGCTTCGACGCCGACGGCGATGGCGGGGTTGCTGGCGCCGGTGGCGGCATCGTGCAGGACGGTCAGGCACGCGTGCCAGGCCACCAGCCACTGGTAGCGGTCACCGGCGACGCGGACCCCGCTGGGGCTCGGGACTGGCAGCGGGCCCGTCATGGGGCCTGCCGGAACTCGGGGGTCGAGCCGGTGCGGGCCGTGGCCGCGAGCAGGATATCGGCGGTGAGCGGCTTGTCCGGGAAGGCGGTGAGAATGGCCGCCGGGATCAGCCGCTGGGTGAGGTCGGAGTAGGTGTACCCGGGCCGCTCACCGTCCGGGCCGGTGAGGGCGGCGAGCTTGCTGATCGCCGCGGTGTCAATCCCGGCTCCGGCGAGGGCGGCGGCCAGGACGGCGTGCCGCTCGGCTTCACCGGGCCGGCTGAACTGGAAGATCGCAGCGGCGCGGCGCAGGACCGCCGGGTCGAGCGCTCGCTCCCGGTTGGTGCACAAGATGACGAGGACCGGGACGGCTTCGCCGGCCAGGGTGTCCACGCCCGCCAGCAGCGCGTCGACGCCCGCGCGGTCCTCGTTGTGCATCTGCTCGGCGGCGCGGGACTGGGCGAGCGCGTCGGCTTCGTCGACGACCAGGATGAACACCGAGCCCGGCCCGCTGGCGCGGCGGGCCTTGCGGCCCTGGGTGAGCAGGTGAGCGAAGGCGTCCCCGATCAGCGTGGTCATCTCCCCGACCAGGCCGCTGCCGCGGGCGGTCAGCTTGAGCCGGTACAGGAAGACCGGCAGGTTCAGGGAGTCGGCCAGGTCGCAGCCGAACGACTCGGCCAGCGCGGTCTTGCCGCAGCCGACGTCGCCGGCGAACACGAACAGCGGCGCCCGGTCGGCGAACAACGCCAGGGCGGGCAGGCCGGCAGGGTGGTGCTCGGCCGCCCACGCGCGCAGCAGCCCGGGGTCAGCGAGCAGCCCGGCCTCCCGGCGGAGCCGGTCCTTGATGTCATCGAGACCGACGAGCCGGCGGTACCGGCCGGCGCGGACCGGCTCGGGCAACTCGACGATGGGATGGAACAGGTCCTCGACAGTGCTCACGACTCCTCGATCCCGGACGCGATGAACACGTCCCGGGTTACCCCGGCGCCGTTGCGTCCGTACCCGTGGCCGGACTGGATGGTGCCGAGCCCGGTCACCGGTTCGCCGGCTCCGACGCGGTGGACGGGCAGGACGTCACGGACCGCGTCCTGCTGCGCCGCGGTGAGGGCGTGGAACGCCGCGCTGTAGGTGAGGTAGCTGCAGAACGGGTATCCGGCGACGGCCGCTCCGGTGGGGAGCTTGCCGGGGCGGTCGTCGAGGAGGTGGCCGCCCGTAGTCGCGGTGTAGCGGAGCCGCAGCTTCCACGCGTTCGTGGCCGTGTCCCGGAACCCGTAGTCGACCGTGCCGAGGTAGCGGTCGCGCAGCAGCAGCGCGGCTTCCTCGGCGAAACAAGCGATGCTGTCCAGGCTGGGCTGGCCGTACAGGATGTTCAGGAGCCGGAGGTCGGCGCCGACCTTCGCCCCGACGTAACGGACGTCGGTGACGGTAAAAGTGGCCGTCTTGGTGGCGGTGGCGGTGCCGGTCACCATGCTCCCTCGAATCCCGGGCCCAGCACGGCCTGCCAGGCGTCGTTGGCCTCGCCCTTGGTGCGCGCCTGGGCGGCCCAGGCGACTTCCTCCAGCGCGCTGGTCGCCGTCTTGACCAGACGCTGCCGGTCCGATTCGGTGTAGGTCCGGGCGACGTTGTTCGCCGGGTTGACCGGGTCCCAGACCTGGATCGGGTTGCTGTCCGAGGTGACCTCGGTCGCGGCGTAGAAGTCGGTGAAGATGACCGGGGTGCGCAGCCCGGTCCGCGCGATGTACCCGAGCACCTGCTCGAACGCGCGGGGGTAGTCACCGACGGCCAGCGGCTCGCCGTTCCAGCCGTGGTCCTGCAGGTGGGCCACGATGAGCTCGAGCAGGAAGCTCTTGCAACGCAGGCCGCCGTCGTTGCGCTTGGCCTCCCGGATCCAGGCCTTCAGCAGCCGGATCAGCTCCCGGTATTCCGGGCCGGCCGCGTCCCGGCGGGCCCGGATGAAGGCCAGGTGCAAAGTCACTGAGGTCAGGACCCGGTCGCCCTGCCGGGTGATCAGGTAACCGCGGTCATCCGGCGCGCCCTCGTACAGCACCGGGGCCACGTCGATCTTCAGCCCCGACCCGCGCAGCGTGATCCCGACCGCGTGCTCGGAGATGACGAAGTCCTCGGCGTCCTTGGTCGCCCCGTACACCTCGATGCACCGGGCCCGCGTCCACTCCAGCAGGCCGCGCTCATCGGCATCGACGCCGCCGACGCTGGACGCGCGGACATACACCGCGACGTCGGCATCCGACCCCTCGCCGCGCCGCCGCCGGATCGCCGTGTGCTTGGCGGTGCTCCCCGACCCGCGGAGTTTCACCAGGTCATGCCCCGGATGGGCAGCAATGTGGGCCTCCAGCCGGGCACGCAGGTAGTTGACCTGCCCGCGGCGTTTCCTGGCCTCGTCCGCCGGGATGTTGACCTTGTTCTGCGCGTGCGCGGCGAGCACGGCGTGATCCACATGAGGATCGGGCATCGGCCGTCCTTCCTGAGTGAGCGTGTACGGACGGCCGGCAGCCGCGGCCCCCGTTTGCCTTTACACCGCTGGCGCGGCTCGCCACCCCCGGCCTTGCCAGCGGAACATCAGGAGGCACTTTAGAATTCCGCATCAATTTCGTCAAACTACTCGGCAGTAGCAATAGCTTTGTTATGTGTCGGCGACCGATGCCGGGGCAGTGATCAACAACAATGAGGTACCAACGGGCCTGCTGGGCGACAGGAACGAGGAGAGCGTGGACACCCTGGCATTCGAACCAGAGCGGCTACGCCTGGCCCGCGAACTCAAAGAATGGAGCCAGGCCGACCTCGCCGCGCGGCTGGACGTCACACCCGCCGCGGTCAGCCAGTTCGAGACCGGTGCCACCCGGCCCGGCACTGACACGCTGGATCGGATGACCAGCGCCCTCGGCGTACCTGCCCAGTTCTTCTCGCTACCGGTCACCGAAACCCACGACGGATGGTTCCGGTCACTGCGCCGGACCTCGGTCACCCACCGGCGCCGCGCCCGGGCACTCGCCTACATCGCCCACGACCTGGCCGTGACCGCGCGCGCACCCGGACTGCCGCCAGTCCGCCTGCCCCGGATACCCATCACCGGCCTGGCAGCCCCCGACAGCGAACTCGAGGACGCAGCCCGGCAGGTCCGCCACGCATTCGGCATGCCCAAAGGCCCGGTACCCAACGTCGCCGAGACACTCGAAAAGCACGGCATCCTGGTCATCCGCCTCCCGCTGGACACCGCCGACGTCGACGCCTTCTCACTCCCCTTCGACGACCGGCCCGTCGTCGTGCTCGGCACCGACAAGAACGACCGGGCACGATCCCGCTTCGACGGCGCTCACGAACTCGGCCACCTCGTAGTCCACGGCGACCAGATCTGGGGCGTCAAAGAAGTCGAGCACCAGGCCCACGCCTTCGCCGCCGCCTTCCTCATGCCCGCCGACGACATCCGCGACGAACTACCCGACCGCGCCGACTGGGCCACCCTGTTCGAGCTGAAACAAAAATGGCAGGTATCACTAGCCGCCCTCCTGATGCGGGCCCGGACCCTAGGCCGCATGAGCCCGAACAACTACCTGACCGCAGTCAAGGCAGCCTCAGCCCGCGGATGGCGACGCATGGAGCCGGTACCACTAGGAAGACCCGAACAACCCACCTGCCTGAAACATCTCCTGGCAACACCAGCCGGACACCAGGCACTCGAACTGCTCCCTCACGACGTCGTCAACGCGCTCGTGACCGCCACCGCCACCTAGCCGCTCTGGCCTCATACAGGTCCCGGACCCAGCAGCCGGGATCAGTCTGAGCCACCATGGGTTGCCACCGACGCCAATCACGCTGCGATCCGCGCCCGGCCAGGGCTTGCCAGTGGCAAGTTCGACCCCAGCCACCGAGCGACCAGCGAACTGGATGCGCCAGTAGGAGTTCGACCTTGCCGCCTCGGCTGCCCCTGGCGTGCTGAACGTGATCGCATCTGCGCCGACGAAGAGGCCGAGTTCCCGTTCCGCGAAAGGCGCCGAAGACCTTCGGCGTGGCCCCACAAAAATCCCACAAAGGCGCCTTCCAAGCCGCCCCCACAGATATCCCACGGACACGACGGCATTCCGCGGCACACCCCGGCACTCATGTTAAAATAGAGGCGAAAACGTCTCCTGAACAGGCGAAACGCAGGTTCCGCAGGCTGTCAGCCGTGCCGATCGGTGGTGGTCAGGGACAGGATCGAACTGTCGACCTTCCGCTTTTCAGAAGGTCTGTCGTTTCCGACGCCACCGGGTGAGTATTAATCAGTCAGCCCAGCTAGAGCGCATCCATCCCGGTAGTCAGGCTGACGCACCGATTTTAACACTGGCGCCATAGTGTGCCGGAGAATGCCGTTTTGTTCGTGTTACCGGCGTGTTGGACGCCTCCGGGACCCGGACTTGTGTTGGTTGTGTGTTGGGACCGGAGATCTCTACAACCAGGGCTTACGCCACGCGGACTCGGGTCAGCACCCAGCCCGCGCAAGGCTCGTATGCTGAGGCGTCAGCTACGCCGATGGAGGGGGGCCATGAGCATCCCGTCGCTCTCGTCCCACCTCATTGCCTCCGCCAGGTGTTATCGGCATGATTATTTGGTCATGGATCGAAGATCAACGGCGACGCTAATTTGTGACGGGGCAGCCAGGAGTTGCTTCCATACGCAGGCCAGCTTGTCGCGGAGCGTGATCGGCTCGGCCAGCTCGCCAGGCGGCGGGTCCAAGCAGATCGCCGACTCGGCGCGCATAAGACCTGCGTGGAGCATCGGCATATCCGCAGCCAGATCAGCCTGTTCTGCGTGTCTTCGGGTCTGCCGCGATTGGTGGCCGGGACTCAAGCACCGATGCGGCAGTGGCCGCGCCGTCGACTCCCGCGAGGGCGCCAGCCAGCCGCCGGGCGGCCTGCCGGTACCCCGCGTTCGCCAGTACCTGTGCCGCGGCATCGCGGAGCTGGCTGGCATCTGCGTCGGCGGAGATCATCTTCCCCGCTCCCAGGGCCTCGACACGCGCGGCGATGACGGGCTGATCAGCGCCGATGCCGGGGATGCACAGCAGCGGCACGCGGTGGGCCAGCGCCGCGGCGACACCGCCATGGCCGCCATGGCTGATCATGAGGCTGGCCTGCGGAAGCACCGCCGGGTGCGGCGCGAACGCCACGACCGCCGCGTTGGCGGGCGGAGCGCGTCGGGCGCGACCGGGCCGGTGGTCAGGAGCACGCGTGCCCGCAGGCCCGCCAGGGCGTCCAGCACAGGCTGCAGCAGCGCGGGCGTGGTCTGGCCCGGCATGGTGCTGAAGCTCGCGAGGATGAGCGGGCGGGTGTCGCCGGCCGCCCACGGCGACCGCCAGCCGGGGCGGCGGACCGGTCGAGCACCGGACCCACGTACCGGATGTCCGCGGCCGGATCGGCCTGCACGCCGTCAAGCTCGGGCACCGTGGTGACCAGCACCAGGTCCTTGCGTTCCCACAGCATCGCGGCCCGGTCCAGGGGCGGCAGGCCGGCCTGGGCGCGCAGCTGCTCGCCGAAGGCCAGCATGGCGTCCCGCAGCGGCAGCACGGACTGGTAAAGCCCGGGTGCCAGGACCACGGCCAGCGCGCCGAACTCATCGGATCTGGCCAGGACCCCGGCGAGCATGTAGTCGGTAACGACGGCGTCGGCCGGATCGCGGGCGAGCTGCGCCACCAGCCCGTCGGCGAGGCCCGGATTCATCCAGGTATCGCGGATCAGCCGGAGCCGGCGCTCGCCCGCCGGTCCCACCGGGCCGTCCGGGACGGCGGTGTATGCGGTGAAGGCCATGCCCGCCGCCTCGACGGCCCGGCGCTGCGGCGGCTGCCCGAAAACCGACACCGCGTGGCCACGTCGGCGCAGCTCGCTGCCGATGCCCAGCGCGGGCGCCAGGTTGCCGCCTCCGTACCAGGTGACGAACACGATCCGCGCTATGGGCCCGACCTTGATACCGTGCGGGGCGACCTCCGGTTACATGCTTCACGCGGGGAACGCGGGCGACCAGGGCCCAAGGTCACACCCGGCGGCGCAGCCAGCAACGACCGTCCGGGCAGCGCCCCGGGATAATGGGGGCATGCGTCCGCCGCTCTTACTTGAGAGCATCTGGTACCTGCCCGTGCGGGTGGCCAGCCGAAGACCGGCTTGGCGGCGGCGCGCGGTTCTGGCTCGCCTTTCTCGGCCCGCACCTGGGCCGAACCCGACTGGATGCGCTTGGATCGTGGGTGCGGACAGGGGACCCATCGCCAGGCGCCTACTGTTTCTCGGCTCGGTCGAGTGGCTGGAGACAGCGGCGTTCGATGGCCCCGACCTCGTTGAACTGCAGCGCCACCGGGACCGGATCACCCCGGACCCGCTCCACGCGGGGAGTAGGACCGCGCCGCTTACAGGCGCGTGCGCATCGCCCAGACGTAGATGACCACGCTGAAGACCGCTGTAGTCACCATGTCCCACCACATTGGAAGCGTTCCCGTGCCGCCATACTGGCCGAGCCGCGAGATGATTCCCAGTCCGACCAGGTAGGCAGCCAACCAGCCAGCCGCCCGGAGATTGAGGCTCGTGGGGAGCCGCGTTACGAGGATGACGCCCGTTCCGGCGATCAGGGCGATGCCCACCCGCAAGTTCACTTCCCAGCCGCACCAATAAACGATCAGGTTGGCGATGATGAACGCTGCCGGTCCAAGCACGCGGGCAGCGGGCAGCCGATACGGGCGCGCCTGGGCCGGGAATTGCCCGCGAAACGCCCCTAGACACAGCGGCGCGCCCGCGTACATGAGCGCACTGGCGGACGTCAGGTCGCCGACCATCCTCTGCCATGTCGCACCAGGCAACAGCAGTACCAGGCTCGCCGCAAACGTCACGACCAGGGCGGTCCACGGCGCCCCGCTGCGATTTGTCTTAGCCAGGGCCGCCGGGGCGAGCCCGCTCCGACCCAGGCCGTAGGCCAGCCGGGGCGTGGTTACCGCATAGGCCAGGGCGGTACCGAGGACGCCGATGACGGGTGCGGCCCGCAGGATGTCCAGCTGGCCGCTGGTCATGGCGTGCGCCTGCGCGAGGTCGATGACGGAAGCCGGGACACTGCCCCACCCGCGCGCTAGCTCGCCGACCGGGATCGCGCCGATGAGCGACGCCTGCAGCAGGACGTATGCGACAGCCGCGATGACCACGGGGGCGATGATGGCGCGCGGGATGTCCCGCCGCGAGTTCCGCGCCTCGCCAGCGAGTTGGCCAGCCTGCTCGAAGCCGAGGTAGGCGAACATGATCCCGCCGCTGCCGATCGCGCTGAGCACGCCATGCGGGCCGTAAGGAAGCAGCCCGCCCGGTGCCTGTGTCAGGTTGGCTTTGTCGAAGTGGGTGAACAACGCGACGATGGCGAACCCGATGGTAGCCAGCTTGACCCAGGTGATAAGGCTGTTCAGCCGGGTGGCAGCGCCGATGCCGCAGAAGTTCAGCACCGTAAAAAAAGCGGTGAGCAGCACGGCGAAGGCGTACCCGCCAACGGTGGGCTGGCCAACCCCGGCCTGCACCAGCTTCGCGGCCCAGTCGCCAGGCGCCCACTGGGTGAGGAGGGTTCCGGCCGTGATCACCTCGATGGCGATCACGGCCGCTGCCTGTAGCCAGGCGATCCAGCCGAAGGACGCGCCGACCACGCCGCCGAAGGCTCGCATGGGGAACCGCGCCAGGCCGCCCGCCACCGGAAACATGGCCGACAGCTCAGCGGTCACGAGCGCGAGGATGAGGGCGGCCGCTCCGCCGATGATCCACGCGAGCAGAGACGCCGGGCCGGCAAGCTCCGCGGCGTACCCCGCGCCGAAGAGCCAGCCGGCCCCGAATATCGACCCGGCGGAAACCATGAACAGGCGGGACCGCCCAGCCACGCGCTTCAGTCCCGTATCGGTGAGGGACGCCGCCGCGGCGACTGGCACGGGAGTCGGCGTGGTCAGCCTTGTCGGCCGGGGCGGGGCCGGCGTGACTGGAGTCGGCCAGGACAGGGTCGGCGAGACTGGAGTCGGCCGGGGCGGGGCCGGCGAGACTGGAGTCGGCCAGGCCTGCAGGGTGGGGGTGACCGTGGTCGTCGCGGTGGCCCGGCGGCGCTCGTGCTCGCACCACGGGCAGGTCTTGTGGTGCGGGGGATAGAAGTGCTCCTCGTTGGCGTAGCACTTGCGCAGGTTGTCGGCGAGGCTGTCGAGCGCCCGCTGCCAATCCCGCGCGGTCGGCCTGCATGCCGGGCTGGTCGCGCCGTCCTCGAACGCCTGCCGGAATAGCTCCCTGATCGAGGCTGGGAGCAGGTAGATGCCCATCGCTGCCGGTCGGGGGGCGAGCTTTCCCCGGCGCTGATGTGCCCAGGTGCCCTGCTCCGCGAGATCGGGTACCGAGGGCTTCTCCCCGTAACCCGACCATACGCCGCGGAAGGGGTGCTCGCCTTCCATCAGGAGCTGGTAGATGTGGATCGCCAGCGCGAACAGATCGCTGGACGGCTGGCGGACCGTCTTGTTCCAATCCGCGCGGCGAAGCTCGGGCGGGGTGAACTCGGGGCGGCCCACCCGGCAGACGTAGACTTTGCCGCCTGATGCCGTGAACTGCATCGAGTCACAGTCGATTAGGGTCACCCGCGCCTGCGAGGTGACCAGGATGTTTCGCTCGTTGAAGTCGCCGATAACTACTGAGCTGGACGCGTGTAGCACGTGGGTGGCGCGCGCCAGGTTCGCCGCCACGTGCACCAGGTATTTCCAGGTGAAGCCGCGCATCCACGCTGTCTTCCCGGTGGCCGCCCGACGATCCGACGGGTTGGCGATACGGTGCAACTCGACGCTGGTGTCCGTGTCGACGACTGGCATGAGGAAGCCGGCGAAACAGCTGCCCTCCATCACGACCTGAGCCGGCCACGCGAGCGTCACGTGACCGCTGGTGGCCTCCCGCCACTCCGCCGGCGGGCTGGCCGTCATCGCGTGCAGCTTCGGTTCGGTCGCCGGGGCCTTCACGAGGATCTCGGGCTTGTACTTCTTGAGCACCATTCCATGGGGCGCTGCGACCGCGTAGACCTCGCCCTCCCCGCCGACCGCTAGCCGCTTGCCAACGGTCACGAGGCGGCCGGATGCCGTCCGGAAGCTCACCCTGTCACCAGCCAACCGGATTCCGTGTCAGCCAAGTCCCGTTCCCTTCATGGCTTCCGTAGTGATTGCTGCGGGCCTACAGCGGCATGAAGCGCCGGACAGCGCGGGACAGCGGCGCCCACGTTTCCGGTCGCCCGGTCGCCGCTGGTGCCGGCTGCCCGCGCCGACACCATGGGCAGCCAGCCAGGTCAGCCAGGTAGAAGTGAGCGCGGTCGGCCTTGCACGGCTGAAGCCGGGTGGCGAGGCCAGTGAGGGCCTGATTCCAGGCCAGCGCTGACGGTCGGCGAGTGGGGCTGGTCGCGCCGCCCTCGAACGCGTCGCGGAACAGTTTCTGGAGCGAGCCGGGTAGCGACCCGAAGTCGATGGCGGCCGGACGGGGCCGCAGCGGACCGCCGCGCTGGTGCGCCCAGATACCCTGCCGGGCCAACTGCTGGACCGGCGGCTTCTCGCCGTTTCCCGACCACACGCCGCGGAAGGGGTGCTCGCCGTCCATCAGGAGCTGGTAGAGATGGATCGCCAGCGCGAACAGGTCGCTGGACGGATGCCGGAACGTCCGAGTCCAGTCCGCGTTCATGAGTTCCGGCGGAGTGAACTCAGGACGGCCTACCCGGCAGAAGAACGGCTCGCCGCCCGGTGCCTTCACCTGCATGGAATCGCAGTCAATCAAGGTGATCAACGCATGCGGGGTGACCAGGATGTTGCGCTCGTTGAAGTCGCCCACGACAACGCCGGACTTGTGCAGCACGTGCGTCACGTGCGCCAGGTTCGCCGCAGTGTGGACCAGGTACTTCCAGGTGAAGCCCCGCAGCCACGTGGTGGCTCCGGTACCGTTGCGCCGGTCCGAGGGGTTGGCCACCCGGTGCAACTCGACCGTGTTCCTGGTGTCCACGACCGGCATCAGGAAGCCGACGAAGCGGCCGTTCTCCAGGACGATCTGGCACGGCCAGGCCAACATCACACGCCCGGTGCCAGCCTCCCGCCACTGCGGCGGCGGGCTGCCCGCCATGGCCCGTAGCTTCCGCTCGGCCGCTGGCATCTTGACGAGGATCGCGGGCTTGTACTTCTTGAACACCATGCCGCGCGGGGAGGTCACCTCGAAGATGTCGCCCTCCCCGCCCGTCGCCAACTGTCGGCCGACCGTGACGGGCTGGCCGGATGCCGTCCGGTAGCTCACCCGGGGGCCGTCACCGGAAGCGCTGGCGGCTGCCCCGTGATGTCCGCGACGGCGTAGGCCGGCCACGTCTCGCCGCCATCGTGGGTGACGTCGGCCTCAACGGTCACCTGGACGGCGGCCACCAGGCTCTTGTCGTCGCCTGTCTGGTCGTTCTCCAGCCCCGCAAGGAAGCGGCTGATGCCGTCTGAGCTGGCTTCCGTCCCTTGAACGTAGCTCAGGAGGCCGTCGAAGAACGGCCCGAACGGAGCGCTAGTCTTCGTGTTGGTAATTTTGTACCGGAGCCCGTCAGTCGAAAGCGCGACGACATCGGCGGCCCCGGCTAGGACTGTAAGTCGCAGGTGTTCGTACCAGTCGGAGGCCGTGAGGAAGAACGTCTCGTTGACGTACTCACCCTTGACCTCCGGATGCACGGCGACGTAGCGACTGCCGCTGCCGACAACCGTGATGCCGTCGCCGAGTTGGCCGATGGCGATGTGATCGGCGGTCAAGATCGCGACCGCGAGAGTAGAGGCGTACTCAGCTGGCTTGCGCTCGGTGCTTGACGCGAACGCGACGACCCTGTCCCGAGCGCTGTCGAATGCGGTGCGCAGCCAGTTCGCCAGGTCACCTGGGGAGTTCTCGTCACTCGCGAGCCTGGCGACGGTTTCTAGCGCCTGCTCGACCGCGAGGGCTGAGCCGGTGGCCGACAAGGGCCGTGAGCCGGCCCCGTCTGCCACCGCCAGGCAGGTGACTCCGGCGTGCGTGCGCCAGCCCGACGCGTCCTGGCAGCCCGTGCCGCTCGCGACATGGCTATTGCCGGTGACGGAGGCGCCAAGAACCTTCCACATGCTGAGCGACACGTTAGACGAAGGCCCAGCCATTTGGGGACGGCAGCGCGATCTGCTCAGTGGCGTCCTTCCCCGCGATGGCCGAGTCGTCGTGACCATGATTACCTGACTGCGAGGCGGCGCTGAGCGAGGCGGACAGCCAGTGGAAGAACTCCTTGAACTTGACCCCGTCCAGCTTGACGGGGTCGCGCTGTGCAGAGAGTTCCTTTAGCTTCACCAGGTTGGCGTTGGCCCCGACGCCGATCCCGAACACCGACACGCCCTTGGCCGCCTCGGCGGCCTTGAGCCGCGTGGCAGCTGCGGAGAACACCGCTCCGTCCGTGGGGCCACCGTCAGTCAGGACGAACAGCCACGGGCGATAGTATTCCAGGCCCGCGTTCTTGTACGCCTGCTTCTGCGCGGCGAGCTCGTCAAGGGCCAGGTTGATCGCGGCGCCCATCGCGGTGGACCCTGAGGCGTGCAGGCGCTGCGGCTGCAGGTAGCGCCCCTCGGTGAACGGGATGACCACCCGGGCCGAGCTGTCGAAGGTGATGACCGAGATCTCGGTCCGCTTGCACGCCAGCTCATCGTCCTTGATGTCGTCGCAGAACTGCTCGAAGCCCTGGTTGAGCTGGTCGATTGGCGTTCCGCTCATAGAGCTGGAGGTGTCAAGCAGCAGCGCGCAGGCGATTCGCGGATCGGGGTTGCGATCATCGACCTGAGGGTTGAATTCCATGCTTACGACGACCGCCTCTCTTCGCGGGAACTTAGGAGCCCAGGGATCCGCACGACATGAATGTGGCAGCGGGCGCCCCCCATGGTCGTTGGAGTCTATACCCACGTGACGCGCGAACGGGGCGCATTTCACGTTTTGGCGGTCCGAGGTTGTCCGACGAATTTGTCGGTGGCTATTGAGACTGTTGAGGCTCTGCTCCTCGCGCTGGGAAAGCGGCGCTCCGAATTAGTTATGTCGCGGGCCCGTAATATGCTGGTGATGAGTGCGTGGCGGGTCGTGCTGTTCTACGCCGAGGAAGTCGGGAACCGACACTGCCGTGTGCCAGTCCTACCGCGTCAAAAGGACCAGCGACCGGGGTATCCGCCACAGCCAGCCGCCCACAATCAAGCTCGCCAACCCCAGCCAGGCAGCTTGATCAACTTACGGTAAATGGCATTGAGCCTGGACCACATGCGACACAAGCGCCGTTGAGCAGGATTCCACGTCAAGTGATTGTCGATACAACCGCAATACGTTCTGAGCCAACCGCTCATCGGCAATGTCGGACCTGACTCGTGCCAATCGCTTAGTGGGTAGCTCCGTAAATTCGTCTGGGGTTTGTCAGGCGGCCTGGGACAGGGCGGCTTGCTGGCTGCCGGCTTGCTCGTGCTGGCTGATGTGGCTAAGCAGGGCGGTCAGGTCATCGGCGGT
>Ga0335074_10002928_pt1 | contig 23286 bp, 23 predicted proteins | sample Lox_Sample_23_FD_206715 | JGI IMG/M metagenome (GOLD analysis project Ga0335074, IMG submission 206715) | Soil microbial communities from Loxahatchee National Wildlife Refuge, Florida, United States - Lox_Sample_2.3 | ecosystem: Environmental > Terrestrial > Soil > Wetlands | place: USA...
TCCGGGGCCTTGCCGCCGCGCGGCCGGCCACCGGAGCGGCCGAGACCGAGGTCGAGCCGGCCCGGGTGCAGCGCGTCGATGAGGCCGAACTCCTCGACCGTGGACAGCGCGGTCCGGTGGCCCATCTGGACAGCCCCCGACCCGATCCGGATCGTCGAGGTCGCGGCCGCGGTCAGGGCCAGAACCACGGCCGGTGAGGTCCCGGCCACGCCCGGATTGAGGTGGTGCTCGGCGAACCAGTAGCGGCTGTACCCGAGGCGCTCGGCCGCCTGCGCCAGGTCAATGCTGTTACGCAGTGCCTGGGTGGCGCTGCTGCCTGAGGTGATCGGCACGAGGTCGAGCACAGAGAGCGGCGTGGTGGCCATGTCCGGCGTCCTTACTCCTCGGGTGCAGAGCCGGCCAGCGCCGCCGCAGCGGCTTTGCCGCCGGCCGGCGTCGTCGCTGCCTTCGCTGGGCCAGGGCGTAGTGGACGAGCTCGGGCGTAAGGCTCGACCGGATGGGTGACGTTGCCGCAGTACAACAGGTCACCTGGATCCACAACAAAATCTACCTCTTGCATAGGCAGTACGAGGGAGCCGCCGACCCGCGCTGCTCAGCTAGGCCGGGCGGCCCGGGCCCGCTGTTGCAGGTAGGCCCGCTCGGGGAGGCTCGTGCAGCGCCGGGCGGCGGTCTCGAACGCCACGGCCGCAGCGGGCAGATCCCCGGCCATCTCAAGGAGGTGGCCGCGCATGGCGAAGAGGCGGTGATGGGAGGCGACTCGCTTGTCGCCGTCGAGCGTCTCGATCAGGCGCAGCCCGGCCTGGGGGCCTTCGACCATCGCGAGGGCGAGCGCGCGGTTCAGCGTTGCCATCGGGTTAGCGGCGATCCGGTCGAGCAGCTGGTAGAGCAGGAGAATTTCAGCCCAGTCGGTGTCCTCGGGACCGCTGGCCTCGTCGTGGATCGCCGCGATAGCGGCCTGGAGCTGGTAGGCACCCGGAGGACCCTGGTGGAGCGCCTCGGTCACCAGCCCGACGCCCTCTTCGATCAGCGACTGATCCCACAGGCGCCGGTCCTGGTCGGGCAGGTCGACGGGCCGGCCTGCCCGGTCGACGCGAGCCGGGCGGCGAGCCTCCGTGAGCAGCATGAGCGCCAGCAGGCCTTTGACCTCGGCGTCGTCGGGACGTACCTGATGCAGCTGTCTGGTCAGCCGGACGGCCTCGTGGGTCAGGTCGACTCTGGTGATCACGTCGCCAGAGCTGGCGGTGTAGCCCTCGTTGTAGATCAGGTAGAGGACGTGCAGCACCGCCAGCAGGCGGCCTTCCATCTCGGCGGGCGGTGGCATTGAGAACGTGGCGCCCGACTCCCGGATGCCCTGCTTGGCCCGGCTAATTCGCTGGGCCATGGTCGCTTCGGGCACGAAGAACGCCCCTGCGATCTCGGCGGTGGTGAGCCCGCCAACGGCTCGAAGCGTCAGCGCGATCTGCGTCGGAGGGCTCAGCGCCGGTTGGCAGCACAACAGCAGCAAGAGCAAGCTGTCGTCTCGGTCCCGGTCGGCCTCGTCCGCTGCCGCGGTTATGAACTCGGCCGGCGGTGCACCGGCGACGACTCGTTCCTCGCGCTGGCGCCGGGCATGGTCGCTGCGGACCCTGTCGATCAGCCGGCGGGTGGCCGACGTCGTCAGCCACGCCTGTGGGTTGTCGGGAATGCCTCGCTGCGGCCACTGGGTAGCGGCTTCGATGAGCGCGTCCTGGACAGCGTCCTCGCAGAGGTCGAAGGACTGGTGGCGGCGGACGAGCGCGCCGAGGACCTTCGGAGCAAGGCTGCGCAGGAGGTCCTCGACGCGCCCGTCAGCGGTCACAGCTCAGGCCCTGCCTCATGCAAGATGGGCCACACCTCGACGGCGTTATGAGCGGCGAACGGGTACTCGGCCGCGATCTCCAGGGCACGGCCCTCGGAGTCCACGTCGAGCAGGTAGAAGCTGGAGACGAACTCCTTAGCCTCGATATACGGGCCATCGGTCACGGCCGGCACCCCGTCGCGTACCCGGACGGTCTTCGCCGTGAGCTCATCGCCAAGCCCGTAAGCCCCGAGGAGCTCGCCCGACTCCTTGTAGCGGCGGTTGAAGGCGTCGACCTCGGCGATGGCCTTGGCCATCTCGTCCGGACTGAACGACTGCCACAGTTCACTGTTCCCGTAGATGATCGTTATGTATTTCATTCGTTTTCTCCGTTCTCGGAGCCGGGCCGGTAAACCAGCTCGACGCTTCCATCCGGGTATGTCTCTGGTGATCGCATCAGCGTCAGCGGACGCTTCGGAACTCCGGGCTGCGACAGCCGGACCCCCTCTCCCAGCATGACCGGAAGGACGACAAGCTCCAGCCGGTCGAGCGCTCCTATCGCAGCGAGGCCTTCGATCGTGCGCGGCCCGCCCACCAGGTGTACATCTCCCCCAGAACCTCGGGCACGCAGCCGCTCGACAGCCTCGGCCGGACCGCCTGAGATCACCACCACCTCCGGCGGCGTCTCCGGCGGCAGCGGCCGGGACGTCAGCACGAAAGTCTGCAGCCCCGGCCACGGCCAGGAAGGCCCGCCGACGGCCGGCAGGAACGTGTTCCGGCCCATGAGTACCGCGTCACAGTGCTCGATGAACGACGGGTAACCGTGTGACTGGCCAGGAACGAACCCCGGCATCGACAGGAATGCTGGCATCCCGTCTGGGGTGGCGACGAACCCGTCGGCACTGATGCCCATGCGTGACTTGATAAGCACATCTCCTCCTCGATTGTCGGGCGGCGCCTCGCTCCGCTCGTGTCCCGGCGAGCAGATCTCGCCTCGCATCCTTCAGTCGGAGCGGGCCGGCCATCCTCGACATCGGGCCGGCGGTGACGCCACGGACTTCGGATGTAGCGGCCCCAGGTCCGTACTGCCTGGGCCGCAGGAAAAGTCGGTCCCATGGCCGGACGACGCCAGAGCTTGCCGCGCAGACGATGGGCGATGTCATGCAAGTCCCCGAACAGGAAGGGATCGGTCGTGAAGCCCAAATTTGCCGTGGCGGCCTTCGTTCTCGCGATGCCGCTGGCGTTCGGTGCCAGTGGCGCGAGCGCCGCCACATCGGGCGCGTCCAGCAGCACCGTCTACCGGTGGGGCGTGCCGGGAAGCAACGGTGCGGTCACCCAGCTGGAGCGCACCACCCCGACCGTGGTGGCCGGGATAAAGGGCACAGTCGTGCAGATCGCCACGTCGAACTCCGACAGCTACGCTCTGACCTCGAGCGGGGCTGTCTGGGCCTGGGGGGTGAACAACTACGGTGAGCTCGGTGACGGCACAACCAGCCCGTACTCCGTCCAGGCTGTGCGGGTGAGCTTCCCGGCCGGCGTCAAAATCGTCGCGCTGCCAAACCCGATGCCGTTCGATGGCGCTCTGGCGATCGACTCCAGCGGTCACGCCTGGGGATGGGGCCTGAACCTCAGCGGGGATCTGTGCCTGCCGGGCCTGGCCGAACTCCGGCCGGAGCTGCTCCCGCTTGACCGGGTGACGCTGGCCACCGGCGCCCGCGGACATTCGCTGTTCTACTCCGGGGGCACGGTGCAGGCGTGCGGCAGCGGCACGGACGGTGCGCTCGGCGACGGATCAACGGCCGGCAGCTCGAAACCGGTAGCGGTCACCGGCTTGCCGGCCGGCACGCGCGTCACCGCTCTCACGTCCTCATGGAACGGCTCGGGCGCGCTGCTCAGCAACGGTGCTTACTACGACTGGGGCTACAACGCCGCAGGCCAGCTTGGCGACGGCCAGACCGTCAACAGCGACGTGCCGGTCAAGGTGACGCTCCCGGCCGAGGTCCGCCAGGTATCCCAGGGCGGCAGCAGCGCCGGCAACGGCCAGACGATCGCGATCCTGACCAACGGCTCGGTCTGGACCTGGGGCGCCAACAAGACGGGTCAGCTCGGCGACGGCAGCACCGCCAGCAGCGACGTCCCGGTCCCCGTCCACGTTCCGGCGGGCGTGGTCTTCGTGACGGTCAACTCCGGTGGGTACGCCTGCTACGGGATCGACGCCCACGGCCAGCTCTGGTCCTGGGGCGGCAACGACTTCGGGCAGCTAGGCACCGGCAGCAGCGCCACCTTTGACATCACCCCAACCGACGTGGGCCTGCACGTGACCCAGGTGTCGTCGACAGCGAGGAACGTGGCTGGTTTCTGAAAGCTCATGACGCCGCGCGGCTGGCGGGAGTCCCGCCGGCCGCGCGCGGCAGCGGAGCCAGGCCGAGGTGGTCGCGCAGCGTGCTGCCCTGGTAGTCGCAACGGAACACGCCCCGCTCCTGCAGCAGCGGCACGACCGTGTCGACGAACTCGTCCAGCCCGCCAGGCGTGATGTACGGGACCATGATGAACCCGTCGCTGGCGTCCGCCTGGACCAGCTCATTGATCGAGGCGGCGATCGTCGCCGCCGAGCCGACAAACGTCTGCCTGCTGGTGACCTCGACGATCAGTTCGCGGATCGACAGGTTCTCCGCCTCAGCCTTGGCCCGCCACCTGGCCGCGACCGCCAGCGGGTCCCGGTGCGTCCGGACGCTGGCCCGGCCGCGGGAGATCGTGTTCTCGCCAAGGACGGGATCGATGTCGGGCAGCGGGCCGTCCGGGTCGTAGCCGGACAGGTCACGGTTCCACAGCTGCTCCATGAACTTGATAGCTGTCTGCCCGCTCACCTGCTGCAGCCGCACGTCACGCGCCAGTTCCGCGGCCTCAGCGTCGGTATCGGCGAGCACGAACGTCGCGGCCGGCAGGATCAGCAGCTCGCTCCGGGCGCGGCCGTAGCGAGCCAGCCTGGCCTTGACATCGGCGTAGAACGGCTGCCCTTCCGCCAGCGTGCCGTGCCTGCTGAAGATCGCGTCAGCACTGGCGGCCGCGAACTCACGGCCCTCGTCGGAGTCGCCGGCCTGGAAGATGACCGGGCGGCCCTGCGGGCTGCGGGGCACATTGAACTGCCCGCGGATGTCGAAGTGCTCGTCGGTTCGCTCGAAGGTGCCCGGCTGCGGGTCGGCGAGGAAGTCCCCCGAGTCCTTGTCCGCGATGATCTCGTCGCCCTGCCAGGAGTCGAACAGCTCCCAGGTGGTCTCAAGGAATGCCCGCGCCCGCGAGTACCGCTGGTCCTGCGGCAGGAACCCGCCGCGGCGGAAGTTCTCCCCGGTGAACGCGTCCCACGAGGTGACCACGTTCCACGCGGCCCGGCCGCCAGACAGGTGATCAAGGGTGGCGAACTGCCTGGCGACCTCGTACGGCTCGTTGAAGGTGGAGTTGATCGTGCCGGCCAGGCCGAGCCGGTCGGTGACCGCGGCCAGCGCGGTCAGGATAGTGAACGTGTCCGGCCGCCCGACCACGTCGAGGTCGTAGAGCAATCCGTTCTGCTCGCGCAGCCGCAGCCCCTCGGCCAGGAACAGGAAGTCGAACTTGCCTCGTTCCGCCGTGCGGGCAAAGTGAGCGAACGAGCTGAACTCGATATGGCTTCCCGAACGAGGGTCGCTCCAGACCGTGGTGTTGTTGACGCCCGGGAAGTGTGCAGCGAGGTGGATCTGCTTCAGCGGCCTGGTCATCGCTGCCTCCTCGGTGCTCCCGCGCTCTCGTCCGTGGCGCTCAGGTGGTCGCGTAGCGGTTAACCGGCCTTGGCAGCCCGAGCAGGCCGCGCAGCGTCCGCGCCTGGTACTCGCGGCGGAAGACACCACGGCGCTGCAGTTCCGGCACCAAGCTGCGGGTGATCGCCTCGAGGTCCCCCGGAATGGTGCCCGGGCGGAGCCGGAAGCCGGACAGGCCGGCCTGCTGCCAGTCCTGGAGCAGGTCGGCCAGCTCTCCGGCGGTACCGGTGAACACGGTGGCGTCGCTGGCGAACTCCTGTCCGGCTAGCTCGTCCAGCCGGGTCTTGCGCTCGGTGGCGGCCGCGGCGGTGCCGTCGAGGAACACCACGAGGTCGCCGAAAATATGGATCGTGTCGTCCCCGCGGCCCGCCGCTTCCTGGGCGTCGCGGATCGCGGCGACGATCTCCCTCGCGTGCGCCACCTCGCGTGGGGTGACGAACCCGATGTCGGCCGCGCGGGCGATAAGCCGGTACGGCACAGCCCTGTGGCCCAGGGCTGCGACCAGTGGCTGGCCCTGCGGGGGCCGCGGCGTGATCGAAGGGCCACGGACGCTGAAGAACCGGCCGCTGAAGTCGATGTAGTGCAGCTTCTCGCGGTTGATGAAGCGGCCGGTCGCTGCGTCGCGGATCTCGGCGTCGTCTTCCCAGCTGTCCCACAGCCGCCGGACCACTTCGACGTAATCGGCGGCCTCCTCGAACAGATCGCGAGTCTGCTCCCGCACGGCGACGCTGGCAGGATCAGCCGGGTCCAGGCTCGGGAAGCTGCGCCGGCCGAAGTGTGCTGCCTCGTGCGGACGCGCGGTCACCTGGACGCGCACCCCCGCCCGCCCGGTGCTGACATAGTCCAGGGTGGCGATCGCCTTGGAGATGTGGAACGGCTCGGTATGCGTCACGACCGCGGTCGGGATCAGGCCGATATTGGTGGTCAGCGGGGCGACCCTGGCCGCGATCAGCACCGCGTCCAAGCGGCCGCGCACCTGATCGGTGCGCGTGTCCGGCTCGAGCCGGCGCGACGACTGCAGGCCCAGGCCGTCCTCGATGGTCACGAAGTCGATCAGGCCGCGCTCGGCTTCGCCGACCAGGTCCGCCCAGTATCCGCCGGTGAACAGCTCGTCCGGGCGTGCATCCGGCTCACGCCAGGCCGCAGGATGCCAGCCAGCACCGTCCAGCGCGACGGAGAGATGCATAGGTGCGGACGGCGCCGAGATGGTCAGAACGTGCTCCGTTCGGCCGGGGTTGCGCAGGCCATAAGCGGTATCGGCCTGTACATACGTTATCCGATAGGGATCATCGAGTTATCGGCTGGCAGCTCATGAACACATTAAGCTCCAGCCGCCCAGGTCACCAGGCCCGCGCTGGCCATCGGGGTGTCGCGGCAGCCGGGAGTGGGCGATGACGGCGCTGGTGGCCGGCCATCACCGCGTGGTATACACCGCCGAACACCCCCCGGCCCGCCACGCCGCCGACCCCGACCCGTCGCACCGCGGAAACCCCCGTGCGCCGAACCCCCAGCCCCGCCCAAACCGCAGAAAGCTAGTTTTTCCATCAACTTAATTGACAATCCTTGCGCCGGGCACTTAGCTGAGATCATGCCAGGCTCGGCGACACTGCTCGGCGTTCTTCCCGTCAACGGCGGCTCCTCGCATATGGCGATCGTCGGCTACCTGCTGCCGACTTCAGCGGCAGGCCTTCGGTTCCCGCCCGCCATTCTGGCCGGGAACCACGCTGGCGACGGTAGCCTGGACGGTCGCAGCCAGGAGGACAGCGCCCTTCGCAGCCACGGGATCGTCGTCGACGCGGTCCAGCGCCGCGTCCTGGTGAGCGGCCGCGACGCCGGGCTGGTGTTCAAGGAGTTCGAACTCCTTGCGTTCCTGGCCGCGAACCCGGAGCGGGTATTCACCCGGCCGCACCTGCTCGCCAGCGTCTGGGGCGAAGGCTTCGAGGGAACCGCCCGTACCGTCGATGTTCATGTCCACCGACTGCGCCGCAAACTCGGCCCCAAGCACGCCGACAGCCTTATCACCGTGCGCCGCGTCGGATACCTCTACCGCCCGCTGCCAGTCACCACCCCCATCTAGACGTCGATCCCCGTCGACCGGCCCAGATTCGGCAGAGAAGAATCTGGATCAAGCAATCTTGCGGAAACCGAAATCGTCTCATTACGGTTCCGGTACCGGCTCACGGAAGCCTTGGTACCGGCTTGCCGGACAGGTCCCGGCTGCCGACTCACAACCGGAGGAGCGGGTGGCTGAGATTGTGCTGGGGCTGGCCTCGTCGCACACCCCCCAGATGAGCACCTCGGCGGACTTCTGGAAGGAGCACGCCGCCCGCGACGAGCGCAACACCCAGCTGCTCGCCAGTGACGGCCGCTACCGCAGCTACACCGAACTGCTGGCCGATGCTGATCCGGCCCTGGCCAGCCAGATGGACGTCGCCGTCTGGCAGGAGAAGTTCGATCGCGCCCAAGCCGCGGTCGAGGTGCTGGCGCAGCGCCTGGCGCAGGCCGCGCCCGACGCCGTGCTGATCGTCGGCGACGACCAGCACGAGTTGTTTGGCGTCGACGGCATCCCCGCTATCGGGTTGTTCACCGGTGACCTGCTGTGGGACCTGCCACCGGACGCCGAGCGCTTCGCCCGCATCCCTAAGGACATCCAGAAGGCCAACTGGGCCGCGCACGCCGAGGAGCCCGACAAGTACCCGGTAGCTGCCGGGCTCAGCGGCCACCTGGCCGCCGCCCTGACCAGCCGTGAGTTCGACGTGACCGTGATGGCCGAACAGCCGGACGGGCGCGGTCTTGGCCATGCGTTCACGTTCGTGCGACGGCGGCTGCATCTCGCGCCCGAGGTGCCGATCGTGCCAGTCCTGCTGAACACGTACTATCCCCCGAACGTTCCGTCCCCGGCTCGGTGCTGGCGGCTCGGCGAGGCCCTGCGCGCCGGGATCGAATCCTGGGACAGGGCGGCGCGCATCGCGGTGTTCGCCAGTGGCGGGCTCAGTCACTTCGTGGTCCTCGAGGACCTCGACCGCGCCGTGCTGGATGGCCTCGCGGGCGGCGACGGCGCAGCGCTCGGCCAGCTTCCAGCGGGCATGCTGCGTTCGGGCACGTCCGAGACCCTCAACTGGATAGCCGCCGGCGGTGCCCTCGGCGGCCTGTCGTTCGAACTCCTCGACTACATCCCCGCCTACAGGTCCCCGGCCGGGACCGGTGTCGGCATGGCGTTCGCCACCTGGAGTCAGCAATGATCATCGACATCCACGGTCACGTCAGCGCTCCTGACGCTCTGTACGCGTACAAGGCCAACCTGCTGTCCCACCGGGGCGCACACGGCCGCGGCCGCGTGGCCGCGACCGATGATCAGCTCCGCGAGGCTGTCGAGAGCCCGGGCGGCGTGTTCGGTATCTCGCACCTGGAGCATCTCGACACCGCAGGCATCGACCTGCAGCTGATCTCACCCCGCCCGTACACGATGATGCACTCCGAGGAGCCAGCGAAGATCGTTCAGTGGTTCATCGAGGAGACCAACAACGTCATCCACCGGGTCTGCGGCCTTTATCCGCAGCGGTTCCGCGGCATGGCCGGCCTGCCGCAGTCACCGTCGACAGGCCCGGCGCAGTGGGCTGGTGAGCTGCGGCGCTGCGTCACCGAACTCGGCTTTGTCGGCGCGCTGATCAACCCTGACCCGATGGAGGGTCAGGGACCCCCGCTGCCACCGCTCGGCGACCGCTACTGGTACCCGCTATACGAAGCGTTCTGTGAAATGGGTGTGCCGGCCCTGGTGCACTCGGCCGGCTGCCGACCTCCGGCGCGCGAAACCTACAGCCTGCACTTCATTCTGGAGGAGACAGTCGCTGTCGCCAGCCTGCTCAGCTCCGACGTGCACAAGGACTTCCCCACGCTCAAGCTGATCGTCTCGCACGGCGGTGGCGCGATCCCGTACCAGGCGGGCCGGTTCAAGCCCGCGGCCGCCCGCAACCCTGGTAGCGAGAGCTTCGACGACAGGCTCCGCACCCTCTGGTACGACACCTGCCTGTACACCCGCGAGGCGATCGAGCTGCTGATCCGAACCGTCGGCGTGGACCGCTGCCTGTTCGGCTCGGAGAAACCAGGCACAGGCTCGGTGCGCGACCCTGAGACCGGCCGCTGGTACGACGACATCAGGCTGCTCATCGACGAGATCAGCTGGCTCTCGGACACCGACCGCGCCGACGTGTTCGAGGGCAACGCCGCTGCACTGTTCGGGCTCGCCCCGGAACCCGCGGAGACGGCCTAATCGTGCCGGCCGCGGCCACCGACCTCAGGGTGCCCGCGGGTCCCGCCAAGGTCGCGGGTCGCCGGCGGCGGCTGACCCCTGGCCTGATAGTGCTGTGCCTGCTCTGCCTGGGCCTGTTCGTCTGGCCGGTGGCGATGCTCGCCTACGGGGCCTTCCGGACCGCCCCGCCTGGTTTCGGCCACGCGCGCTGGTCGGCGTCCGGGTTCACGGCCGCCCTGTCCAGCGGAACTGTCTGGCACGCGTTCACGAACTCGCTGATCCTGTCCGGCTCGACCGTGCTGATCTCCACAGCGCTCGCCGTCTACCTGGCCTGGACGGTCGCGCGGACGACCACGCCGCTGCGCCAGATCGTGACGCCGATGGCCGTGCTGATCTTCTCGATACCGCCGCTGTTCTTCGCGCTGTCCTGGGCGATGCTCGGCGAGCAGCCGGTCGGCCTCGTCGACAAAGCGCTGCACGCCGTCTTCGGTGTCGCCCCGCTCAACGTCCAGTCCTGGTTCGGGATGATCGGCGTCAGCGTTCTCGGCGCCACCGCCGCTGAGTATTTACTGCTGCTCGGGCCGTTCCTGGCGCTTGACCCATCCCACGAGGAAGCGTCGCTCGTGTGCGGCGCTGGCCGGCTGCGCTCGTTCTTCCTGATCGAACTGCCCGCGCTGGCACCATCGGTGATCGGTGTCATGATCCTGGGCTTCGTGCTCGGCATGGGGCTGCTCACGGTCCCGCTGCTGCTCGGCGAGCCCGCGGGGATCTACGTTCTGCCGACTCAGATCTACCGGTACTACCAGGCGGTCACGCCACCGAACTACGCCGGTGCGAGCACGCTCGCGCTGCTGCTCGTCGCCGTGGTGCTGATCCTCGTCGCGGTCCAGTCGCGGCTGCTCAGGCGGCGCAGTTTCATCACCGTTACCGGCAAGAGCAGGAGCCGGGAGCGTATCGACATCGGCTGGTGGAAGTGGCTCGGCACCGCGGTGATCGTGATCTACGGGCTGCTGGCCCTGGTGCTGCCGCTCGGCCAGTTCGTACTCGGCTCGCTCGAGTCATACTTCGGGGTCTACTCGCACCTGTCGCTGCACAACTACTCCACCGTGCTGCACACGCCGGGCACCAGCCAGGCGTTCGAGACAACGCTGATGGTCGCGGTCGTCGCCGGGTTCACAGCGTCAGCCCTGGCCGTCTGGGTCGCGCTCACCTCCCAGCGGTCCACATCCCGCCTGCGGCGGCTGCCCGACCTGTCGATCTGGATGCTGTGGGCAGTTCCCGGGATCACCCTCAGCCTCGGCCTTATCTGGGCCTACCTGTCGGTTCCCGGCCTGCGGTCGCTGTACGCGACGCAATGGATCGTGCTGCTGGCGCTGATCGTCGGGACCACACCGATCGCCAGCCGGGCGATCACAGGCCCGGTCGGGCAGATCTCCCGTGACCTGGAGGAGGCCGCGCGGACGGCCGGCGCCACCGGGTTCCGCGCGACCGTCGGCATCCTGCTCCGCCTGATCCTGCCGGCCTTCGTGGTGTCCTGGTTCATCTGCGGAATCGTGTCCTCGGGCAACCTCGATATCCCGATCCTGCTCGCCTCCCCCAACAACCAGACGGTCCCGCTACTGGCCTACAACCAGTTCGACAACGGCTCGCTGTCGCAGGCAGCGGCGACGTTCTGCCTGCTTATCGGCATCGTCGCCGCTGCTCTGGCGATCGCGGCCGTCATAAGGCTCGGGCTCCGGCTTGCAGCGGCGGCCCCGGGAAGGAGCCGCTGATGTCCGCGGTCGAGCTGGCGGGACTGCGGAAGTCCTACGCCGACGTGACCGTCCTTGACGACTTCAGCCTGCGGGCGGGCGAGGGCGAGCTTGTGACCCTGCTCGGCCCGAGTGGCTGCGGGAAGACCACCACGCTGCGCTGCATCGCCGGCCTTGAACGGGCCGAACGGGGCGAGATACGCATCGGCGAGCGCCTGGTCGCGTCCGCGCAGCGCCGGGTGTTCCTGCCCCCGAACCGGCGTGACATCGGCATGGTGTTCCAGAGCTACGCACTGTGGCCGCACATGACCGTGTTCGGGAACGTCGCCTACCCGCTGCGCGTACGGCGGCGCGACCGCCGGGAGCGGCAGCGGGCGGTGATGGAGATCCTCTCGGTCGTGGGCATGGAAGAGTTCGCCACCAGGCCGGTCACCGAACTCTCCGGCGGCCAGCAGCAGCGGGTCGCTCTGGCCCGCGCGATGGTCAGCCGGCCCGCCGTCCTCTTGTTCGACGAGCCGCTGTCCAACCTCGACGCTAAGCTGCGGCGGTCGATGCGCAGGGAGATCCGCGACGCGCACGACAGGTCCGGCGGCACGTCCATCTACGTCACCCACGACCAGGAGGAGGCCATCGCGCTCTCCGACCGCGTCGTGGTCATCCGCGGCGGGATCATCCAGCAGGTCGGCACGCCCAAAGAGATCTACACCGAGCCGGCCACCCCGTTCGTCGCCGACTTCATCGGCTTCGACAACCTGCTTCCGGTCACGGTCGCCGAGACCCGTGACGGCGCGACCGGGGTGAAGCTGCAGTCAGGCGGCGGCCCGGTGTGGGCGTCCAGGGGCATCGCGCCCGCGGCCGGGACCGCGGCGGTGCTGGCGGCCCGGGCCGACGAGACCGAGATCGGCCCGCTGGGCGCGCCGGCCGAGCCGCCGTCAGGCGCGGTCGCTTGTGTGGTCCGCTCCCGCCTGTACGCCGGCGGCCGCGTCGAGTACCTGGCCGATGCGGGCGGCACGCAGATCGTTGTGCGCGCTCCGGAGGCAGGCACCCCGGGCAGCGAGCTGGAAGCGGGCAGCGGCGCCTGGGTGCGCTTCCGCCCCGAGGCCGCGGTCCTCGTCACCACCGAGGACACAGAACGGGAAGCTGCCCGCCCCCAGCCTGCCGCTGAACCGGCCGAGGCCCAGGGGGTCACGTGAGCACCCACGCCGCCGCTCCCAGCTCCGTCCCGGCGCGGGGTGCCTGGTGACCGCCGGCCAGCGGGACGAGCTTTCCGCCCGGCTAACGAGGCTCGACGCCTGCGCGGTCTCCGACGCCCTCGACCTGCTCGGCCTGCCCGGGGCGGTGATTGGCATCGCGCCGCTGGTGACGGCGGCCGGGCCGCTGGCCGGGCCGGTGATTACCGTCCGGGTCGGGCCCCGGCCGGACGATCAGCCTCGCCCGCACCTCGGCGCGACCGCGATAGCCACCGCTTCGCCCGGTGACGTCATCGTCGTCGACCACCGCGGACGACTTGACGTCTCAGCCTGGGGCGGGTTGCTGTCGCTCGCCGCCCGCGAGCGCGGCGTCGCCGGGGTGATCGTCGACGGCGCCTGCCGCGACGTGGACGAGGCCCGGGCCCTGAGTTTTCCGCTCTTCGCCCGGGCCGCTGTGCCAGTCACGGCACGTGGCCGAATCGTTCAGGAAACTTGCCGGGAGCCCGTCGCGATCGGCGGCGTGCCGGTCAGGACCGGGGACTGGGTCATCGCCGACGCCAGCGGCGTGGTGTTCATGTCCCGGAGCCGCGCCGACGAGGTAGTGGGACTGGCCGAGAAGATCGCCGCCCGGGAGGCGGCCATGGCCGACGCGATACGCGCCGGCGAGTCAATCGTCGATGTCATGCACGACGCTCGCTTTGACACGGAAAGGTAGGCAGACCCGTGAAGCGCAGACAGATGTTCACCGCCGGGACCGTGCTGGCCCTGGCGGCTGGGCTGGCCGCCGGGTGCGGAAGCTCAACCACGTCTTCGACATCCGCGAGTTCGGCCGGCTCGTCCACGAGCGTCCAGTCGCAGCTGGGCGGAGCAGCGAACTACACCGCGATGGAGGCGCTGTACAAGAAGGCAGTTGCCGCCGGTCAGAAGAGCGTGGTGATCTACGGGCCGAGTGCTGGGACCGACAACACGCTGTACGGGGCGTTCGAGCGGTCGTTCCCGGACATCACGGTGACCGGGGTGCCGGTCGTGGGCCCGCCGATGACCGCCAAGCTCAGCGCGGAGATGTCCAGCGGCAAGCACGTCGATGACATCGCCTACACCGGCAGCACCGACATGCTGTCCTACATCACTAACAAGTGGTTCACGCCATACAAGCCGAGCACGCTGCCGCCAGCGTCACAGCTGGCCACCGAGAGCTACGGTCCGGGCAACGACTTCTTCGGGTTCACCGTCGGGCTGTCCGGCATGGTCTACAACACCAACTCGGTCCAGGCCACCCAGGTCCCGACGACCTGGAGCGGCCTGCTCGACCCGCAGTGGAAGAACAAGATGGTCATGTACGACCCGACGGCCATCGGCGAGATGGATGACATCTTCGCGCACCTTGCCCTGGTGCCCGGTGACACCGGGCTGCTGACCGGCCTGAAGGCGCAGGACCCCGAGCTCTCCCCGTCCAGCAACGTCCAGGGCCCGCTGACCGCGGTCGCGCAGGGAGCCAAGAGCCTCGGGATCGGCGTGCCGTACGCGTTCTACCAGGCGGCCAAGGCAGGCGGCGCGCCGGTCCAGTTCTACCTGCTGAAGGCCGACAACTACACGGTGACCCTGTACGGCGGCATCGTGAAGGGCGCACCCGACCCGCTGGCCGCCGAGCTGTACGAGGACTGGATGTACACGCCGCAGGCCGCGAAGGCCATCGCCACCGAAGGCGAGTACTCCACCGTGCTCAGTGACGCGGGCCCGGTCGGCATGCCGAAGCTGCCGGCCATCAAGCAGTTCCCGTTCATCCCGCTCAGCGGCATCCCCGCGGCCGACGGCTCTGCCATCACCGCCGCCCAGCACGTCTACGGCTGAGAGGCCTTCGCCAGCCCCGTGCTGCCGTCTCACACCTGGCACCGCCGCCCCCCGGCGCCTGGCCGGGCGGCAGCGCCTTGCCCCTGGCTTGCAAAGACGCAAGCCTGCGGGAAAAACTTGGGACAGACGACGACGTACAGGGAGAGATGCCGAGAATGGACACCGCGCTGAGCACCGCCGACCTCGAACTGCTCCGGAAGGACTTCTCCGCGAGCCCCGCCTACCGTCTGGCGCAGAACGCGGTGACCCGGGTGTCCATCGATGACGTGGCCATCAACCGCCAGGTCATCAACACCACCGACACCTCCATGTCGACGCTGCTGGACGACTGGAAGGTCACCAACCAGCAGCGCAGTGGCCGCTGCTGGATGTTCGCCGGGCTGAACCTGCTGCGCGTCGGCGCCATGCGGACGATGGGCCTGAAGGACTTCGAGTTCTCGCAGAACTTCGTCATGTTCTGGGACAAGATCGAGCGGGCCAACTACTTCCTTGAGGCGATCATCGAGACCGCCGACCGCGACCTGGACGACCGCACAGTGGCGTTCCTGCTCGAAGCGGTGGCCGGCGACGGCGGGCAGTGGAACATGTTCGTGGCCGTGGTAAACAAGCACGGCCTGGTGCCGAAGACGGCCATGCCCGAGACCCAGAGCTCGTCGGACACCGGCCGGATGAACGCCTCGCTGCGTTACCTGCTGCGCCAGGGGGCGCGCTCGGTCCGCGCGGCAACCGCCCGCGGCGCCGACGCTGCCCGAGCTGAGAAGGCCGAGGTGCTGCGGACCGTCTACCGGGTGCTGTCCATCCACCTCGGCACGCCGCCGGAGCGCGTCGACTGGCAGTGGGCCGACAAGGACCGGGCCTTCCACCGCGACGGCGTGCTCACCCCGCAGGAGTTCGCGGCCAAATATGTCGAGCTGCCGATCAACGACTACGTCTGCCTGGTCCACGACCCCCGTCCGTCCAGCCCGGTGGGCCGGACGTTCACTGTCGAGTACCTGGGGAACGTTCTGGGCGCGCCGCCGGTCATCTACCTCAACGTCGGCATGTCGCTGATTAAGGACATCGCAGCCCGCGCGCTGCAGTCGGGTGAGCCGGTGTGGTTCGGCTGTGACGTCGGCAAGATGATGAGCAGCGAGCTCGGCGTATGGGACGCCAGCCTGTACGACTTCCCGTCGGTCTACGACACCACGTTCACCCTGGATAAGGCCGACCGTCTCGGCTACCACGAGACCAAGATGACCCACGCGATGCTGTTCACCGGGGTGGACGTCCTCGGCGGCCTTCCGCGCCGGTGGCGGGTTGAGAACAGCTGGGGCCCGGACCGGGGCAAGGACGGCTTCTACACGATGAACGACTCGTGGTTCGACGAGTACGTCTTCGAGATCGCCGCGCGCCGCGACGCGCTCCCCGAGGAACTGCGCCAGGCCGTCGGCACCCAGCCGATCGTCCTGCCCGCCTGGGACCCGATGGGCTCCCTGGCCCGCTAGCCCCAAGCCGGGAAAGCGCATCCCGGGACTGGTCACTCACCTGGTCAGTCCCGCTCCTGGTAGCCGTCGCCCGCTCCCGCCTGCCCTGGCCTGGCCACCGCTAGCGATGGCGCGCCCGGCCCACCGCTCACGGTTAAGAATGCACCGATGGTCGGACTATAACAGGATCATCGGTGCATTCTTGGCTGATCACGGTACGCATAAAAGTTATTATCCGGGCATACCGCTCAAGGCAGCCAGGCCGGGAACGTGAGGGCCGCTCAGGAAGGCGGAGCGCTTAAGTTCCTGGCACCGCGGCTAGCCCAGGCCGCTTCCCTTACCAGGCAACGCCTCGTACCAGGCAGCGCCTCGGCATCATTCCGGTTCCGCCTCGCGGCCGCTGAACATCGACTGCAGCACGGCGGCACCCTCGAGGCTCGCGTGCACCTCCAGGACAAGCTCACCGTCGGCGCGGCCGACGTCCCATTGCGCCCAGGCGCAGCATGTCCTTTCCACGACGACCAGCGCCCGCAGTTCCCGCTCGACCGCTGGCTTGTCGCGGAACCGGACGCGCACGCCGTCCTCGGTCTCGGTCCGCCCGAGCCCAGCCTCCCGCCCGAGCCGCAGCCACCGTTCCGCCTGGTCGCCGAACTGATCACCGCTGAGCGTGCAGGCGATGACCGGCTCGCTGCCTCGGCCGGCAATCGGCACCGAATCCACCACGACCTCCCCGATTGCTGTTGCTCTTCCTTTGCAGCCTGCCACTTCAAGTTGTCTTTAAGTCAAGGGTCTGATGGCCGTAGAGCGGGCAGAGCAGGCCCACCTGATCCCAAGCGCCTCTCTAGCCCCAGACAGCACCACGCCGGACGATGAATACCGATTTACTGCACACCCAACTACAGCAAACCCACCTTCATCCGCCCGGAATGGGCACTGCCCGGCCCAGAACCGGCCCAGCCTCCCCAGAACCGGCCCTGCCTGCCCCGAACCAGCCCCAGCCCGCCCCTGGCAACGGCGGCGAGCGCGGCGTTCGTCAACCCGGCGGACGGCACGATGGAGCAGGCGGGTCCGTCCGGGCCTGCGTTCAATGCCATTTATCTGCAAGCAGCAGCCGACCTGTCAGCCTCGGACAGGAACCCGCAGTGGCTGCAGATCAGGGCCACCAGCGCAGCGGCGACCGCGCTGTGGGATCAGGCGGGCAGCACCTACGGCGCCAACTGGGACGGCGTCAACGCCTACTACGACCCTGCCCACCTCGACGTGCTGTCCCAGGCCGGCACTACCCGCCTGTTCGCGATCCTGGCCGGGTCACGGTAACCGGCCCGGCCAGGATCGCGGGGACGGCAGTTACGGGGTTCCCGCTACACAGGCGGCTGGCCCCTTAGCCGCCAGGGTCGCCAGCGGGCAGACGGCCGCTTGCGGGTAGTACGGTCCCATCACCGCGGCTGCCGTAGCCGCGCTGGAGCCAGGCGGAACGTTCTCGATCGCCTGAGCGAAGCCCGGGCTGACGAGCATGTTGCGCAGCATCAGCAGGTGCGTGGCTGTCGGCTCAGCCGACGAGAACGGAATGAACGTCGTCCCGGGAATCGCGTCGATGGCGGCCCGCTGGGCCTCGGTCCCGACGACGAAGGTGTAGTACCCGGACCGGTCGAGCCGGGCCTGGCTGTCGTAGCGGCACCCGTCATCGGTCCGGCCGCCGGGGAGAGTGTTGATCACGACGGGGAACGGCGAGCTGAGCAGGTTGTCGCACATCGACCAGTAGCGCATGTCGACGGCCGGGTCCGGCCACCGGACCGGGTGAGACCCGGTGGACGAGGTCGGTGCCTTGGCCCGTATGACCACGACGTCGCTGCCGCCCGGTGGGGTGACCGCCGCGACCAGGTAGGCCGAGTCAGCGTTCGGAAACAGGCTGGTGGTGCCGGTCGACCGGGTGAACGAGACAGTCCCGGAGGTGGCTGCGGGCGCGGCTGCCCGGCTCGCACGTGCTGCCAGGCCAGCCGGAAGACGGCGCTCAGCGTTCGTCGTACAGACGGGAACCTGCTGGGATGAGCCGCCAGCGGTGAACGTCAGGGGCGGCAACTTCACCGCGGAGAAATCACCCCCGGCCGGCAGGTAGACGCGGTAGATCAGGTAACCGGTGCTGCCGCTGGCGGTACCGGCAGGCGCCAGCGGCAAGGTGTTGAGCTGGCCGGGGGCGGCGTCCGAACTCACAGTGACGGTGAACCTGCCCCCGGCAGGAGCGATGTGCTGCCAGGGATTGACGCTGCCGTGGTCAGGCTCGATCTGGTAGTCGGTGAGGGCGGACCTGATGCCGTTGGTGGTGAACAGTCCGCCGCTGGCGGAGTAGACCGAGAACTGCGCGTACCTGCTGTCCGGGTACTGCCCGGTGAACGTGATGTCCAGGCCGTCTTGCACGGTGAACGGGGTGACCCAGTAGGTCGCCGCGGTGTCAGGAAAGGCCACATTGCGGGTAGTGGCCGACACCACCGTCCCCCACGCGCACTGCGGCGTTACGGGACCGCTGGCACCGGTTGCCGCTGACGCCATGGCTGCGGGCGCGGGCAGGCCCAGCAGTAAAGCGGCGGCTGGAAGCAGGCGGGTGAGCAGGGCTCTGGTAACCATTTGTGTCCTCCGGACTCCATTCGGGCTGCCAGTCAGCGCCGGGCAGCGAGCACTGGGCAGCGGACGTTATTGCACTGACAGTGCAATAACGTAGCACCGATTCGCTGCGTTCATGCAAGGCAGGACAGGCGGCCGGAGATCAGGCGTCGCCGGGCGCTCGGGGGGCCAGCAGCGACTCCAGGAGATAGGCCAGGCAGCGCCGGGCCCCGTCCGGACCGAGGCGGCGCAGGTGATACCAGGCCGCCCAGCTCACCGCCGCGTCTACGGAATCGATGACGTGCGGTTCGCATCCGGCCAGTTCTGGCTCGAACACCCGGGCCACTTGGCCACGCAGCCGGGAGTCCGCCTGGTCGAGCATCGCCGACAGCACGGCGGACGCTGGGGCCCGGCCGAGCGCAGCCCGCCGCACCGGCGTCATGATCTCGTACACGCCCTCACGCTGAGTAACGAACTGGGTGATGCGCTCGGGCAGTGGCAGCGCCGGGTCGATCTGCCAGACGGCGGTCCGCAGCCGCTCGCCCTGGATCTCCGCGGCCGCCGTGTACAGCTCGTCCATGCTCGGGAAATGCACGAAGACACTGCGCCGCGACACCCCGGCCCGCGCCGCGATCAAGTCGGCCGTCGGAGCTGGGCCGGCTTCCTGCAGCAGGGTGAGCAGCGCCTCGGCGATGGCGCGGCTGTTCCCTGCCGGGTCCCGGGCGGCACGCACCGTTCCCCCGCTCACGACAACAATTCCTGCCCCATGACCCCCAGCACCTAGTCCGGGCACCGACGGCTCGCCGCTGCTCACGCGGGAATGTAACAGCTAATCAGTCGGCCTGGCGATGACCGGCCGGCCGGCGAGCTTGGGCCGGAGCCTGCTGACCGTGACCGCTCGACGCGGGCTGGGAGACCAGCGGCCGCGTCCCGTCCCCGGTCATCCGCCGCTGTGCCATCCTGACCGAGTGAGCCCCGAGGACCTTGCCCACCTGCGCCGGGCTCGCGACCAGATGGACCGCGAGTACGCGCGGCCGCTTGATGTGCCTGCACTGGCCCGGACGGCTCTGATGTCGACCAGGCATTTCGCCCGCCAGTTCCGTGCCGCCTACGGCGAGACCCCGTATGGCTGCCTCATGACCTGCCGGATTGAACGGGCCAAGGCTCTGCTCCGCCGCGGCGATCTCACCGTGACCGAGGTCTGCATGGCGGTCGGCTGTACCTCGCTGGGTTCCTTCAGCTCGCGTTTTGCTGAAATCGTCGGCGAGAGCCCAAGCGAATACCGGGCGCGCTGCCATGAGGACAGCGCGCGGATCCCGCCGTGTGTGGCGATGATGCTGGGGCGGCCTGGCCGGAACGGAGAAGCTCAGGCAGCGGCCCGCGGCTAGCGTTGCCTGCATGGATCTCAAGGTTTCGCACTGCTTCCTGACCGTCGACGACCCGGATAATGCGCTGGTCTTCTACCGCGACGTCCTCGGCCTGCGCGTGGTGAACGACGTCTCGTTCGAAAACTTCCGATGGCTCACCGTCAGCCCACCGTCACAGCCGGATGTGGAGATCGGCCTGGTGACGCCTGACCAGCACCCGGACGCCACGGAGGAAGATCGCGCGGCGGCCGCCTCGCTGCTCGCTAAGGGGCTGCTGAGCGGGATCATCTTCGCCACCGACGACTGCGACGCGACGTTCAAGAAGCTCAGCGCGGCTGGCGCCCGGGTGCTACAGGAACCGGTCGACCAGCCCTACGGCGTCCGCGACTGCGCGTTCCGCGACCCAGCGGGCAACATGCTCCGGTTCTCGCAGAGCGGGATCACTCAGCGAACGGCTTGACCGCCTGTGCGGTGGACTCCAGCGCGGCGAGGTGATCGTCTACGGTGCGCAGGCCTGCGCGCATGGTGTTGACGGACAGGTGGGTGGCACCGGCCTCTCGCCACGCCCGGGCCTGCTCGGCGACCTCGCCCAGGTCGCCAGACCAGCTCACCCGGCCCTCCATACCCAGGCTGGCGGGGTCCCGCCCGGCCTCCGCCGCGGCGCGCTCGACGGCGGCGCGGGCCTCGTCCAGCTTCGGGCCCGGCTGGATCTGCGGGAACCAGCCGTCGGCCAGCCTCCCGACCCGGCGGTAAGCCGGCTCAGACTGGGCGCCGAACCACACCGGGATCGGCCGCTGCACCGGCAGCGGCGCCAGCCCGGCGCCGGTCACCGTGTGGTAGCTGCCGTGGTACGTCACTGACGGCTCGGTCCACAGGCGGCGCAGCAGGTCGACCTGCTCCTCCGACCTCCGGCCGCGGTTGGAGAACTCCTGCCCCAGCGCCTCGTACTCGACAGCATTCCAGCCCAGCCCGATGCCCAGCCGGAACCGGCCACCGGTGAGCAGATCAACCTCCGCAGCCTGCTTGGCCACCAGGACAGTCTGCCGCTGCGGCAAGATGATGATCCCGGTCACCAGTTCCAGCGACGTGATGCCCGCCAGGAATCCGAACACCACAAATGGCTCATGGAAGGTGGTCGTCACGTCGTAGGGCCCACTCCAGCCCTTGTGCACCTCCGGGTCGGCCCCCACCACGTGGTCGTACGCCAGCACGTGCCGGTACCCGAGTTCCTCGACGCGCTGCCCGTAGGCCCGCACCGCCCCCGCGTCCCCGCCGATCTCGGTCTGTGGCAGCACCACACCGATCCGCATCCTGCCTCCCGGCTGAGCTCGGCCCGTGAACCATCCCGCTCGCCATTTCGTACACATTTATGCCGGGGTGACTGCACGGTGCCAGAATGGACGTTCAGTATCTCAGTCTCACGTTCCTCCACTCTGAGCAGGTGGGCCGGATGAGCCAGGGATTTACTGTCAAGGCGAGCGGGCTCGATACGGGCAGCCAGGACATGGCGGGTTTGCAGGAGCGTTGCCAGCTCATTGCCGAGTACGCCATGGCGACACTGACGGCCATGGCGGGCTCAGCCGGGCACGCGGGGTTAGCGTCGGCGCTGAACGGCGCGTCCGGTAAAAGCCGCCGATGGTACACCGGCGCATGGGCAGCCTACGGGCACGCCAGTCAGAGTCTGAGCGCGTCCTCAAAGACCTACAGCGGTGCTGACCAAGGGGTCGCCAACCAGGTCTCCAGTGTGGGGCGGGATGGCTTGTTCGGAAAGCTGCACGGATGAGCGCCGGCCTTCCTGTGCCGGGAGGAGACCCGGCCCAACTGCAGTCGCTCGCCGATGAGCTCGAGGTCCTAGGAATAGAGACCGGCAACCTGGGCGGCAGCACCCGGCAGACCGGTACGTCGATCGTGGAGTCCTCCGACTGGACTGGCGATGGCGCTACCTCATTCAGCGGCTTTGCCGAGAATTTAGGTCAAGGCGTCAGCGGCGCCGAGGGGCCGTTTTCAAATATGGCCTCGGCGGTCCGCGAGTACGCCGGCTACCTGACCACGGCGCAGCAGAAGGTACAGGCGTACAACTCTCTCGCCGAGACGATACAGACCAACGGCTCCCCCGGCGGCGCGCTCCTCGCAGATGCTGAGAATGCCGGCCAGGCCGCTATGAGCGCCGTCCAGGACCTGAACGACGCGGGGACCCGGGCAGCAGCCACGGTCACCAGCGAGTCCGACAGTCTGCAAGGTCTGTTCGGGAGTGGGCCGGCGGGCAGCTGGATCAGCAGCCAGCCCGCTCTGGGCACCGATTTCCTGCCGCCAGGTGTATTCGGCCAACCTGGCGACCCCATCCCGCCCGAGAGTGGCGGAGACATCATCGACTGGATCCCGCCCGACCCCGTGGGCGGCAAGATCATCGACCCCGTCCCGCCGGACATCGGCGGCGGGAGCATCATCGACCCAGTCCCGCCCGACATCGGCGGCGGGAGCATCATCGACCCAGTCCCGCCCGACATCGGCGGCGGAGCCGAGATCTACCCGCTCCCGCCAGTTACAGGACCGCTGATCAACTACGATCGAGAATCAGGCGATGAAGGACCGGCGCAGGGTGGGGTTGCCCAGCCAGGGACGACGGGGACTGGACCCGGGTTCGATTCCGAAGGACAGCCGACGCCAGATGACAACGTAAATAATTACATCCGGCCACCGGTGGAAGGCGATACGAACTACCAGGTCTTTGACCCGAACGACAAAGGCATAACGATAACTGATATCGACAAGGTCAACAATGGCACGTTGATAGAGGAAAAATCGTTTACAGGAGCCAATACTCAGGCCCAGAACGAAGCCTGGGTCCAGCGTCAAATCGTTCCGAAGCTAGATAAGTATGTTGAAGCACGTCAGTATATGCCTGGCTACGAGAATGCGCCGCTTGGCGTGGACCTTACCGAAGGAGCTAACCCGCAGCTCCAGCAAGCGGTGACGCAAGCAGTCGACAACTGGAAGCAGGCTCACCCAGGCGTCCCAGTTACGGTGCAGTGGGGTAATCCATGAGTGTTATGTTCTCGGTTGACGGTACCAGTGTTTGGTGGCCAGCCGCCGATGTCGGGCTACTTTTCAAAGAACAGGCCGAGGCAGTAGCAGCGGCGCTCGACATGCAATCAGGGCTCGGCGACGTATACGCTGACGAGATTGTCATCGACCTGCCCGTCTTTGAGG
>Ga0335074_10002929_pt1 | contig 23282 bp, 27 predicted proteins | sample Lox_Sample_23_FD_206715 | JGI IMG/M metagenome (GOLD analysis project Ga0335074, IMG submission 206715) | Soil microbial communities from Loxahatchee National Wildlife Refuge, Florida, United States - Lox_Sample_2.3 | ecosystem: Environmental > Terrestrial > Soil > Wetlands | place: USA...
ATCACGATTCGGATTTGCAAGGAATCCCGCCCCGCAAATCCGTTTTCCGGCAATTGCGATTGCTTCATTCCCGCCGTTTCTGATTCAAAATCAACGGCTTGAGAATTCTTCACAGACGACTAATTATTATCCTCGTCCTGAGCCGATCGAAGGACGAACGGCGCATCTCTGCTTACCGACAAGTGTTCGGCTTCAACCTTCTCCCACCGCGTCCTCATACGCCTGAGTCGCCTGCAGCCAGCGTGTTTCGGCTTCGGCCAGGTCCCGCACCAAATTTGATCGTTTCCGCGCGAGATCGGCGGCCTTGGCTGGGTCGCGCGAGAACATGTCGGATTGCGAGAGCGCGGAATCGATATCGGCAATGGATTTCGTCAGATCCGTGATTTCGCGCTCGGCGGCGAGCGCGCTGTCCTTGAGCGGTCTCAATTCGCGTCGCCGTTCGGCCGATTCCCGGCGCTGGTCGCGACGGCTTTCGGATCGCGCGCTCCCGGTCTGCTGCGCATCGGTTGAAATAACCTCCTTGCGATAATCCTCCAGATCGCCGTCGAAGGTGCGGACGGTTCCATTTGCAACGACGAGCAGCCTGTCGACGGTTGCTTCGATCAGGCGGCGGTCGTGACTTACCAGCACGACGGCGCCGTTGAATTCGTTCAACGCGGTGAGAAGCTGTTCGCGCGCATCGATATCGAGATGGTTCGTCGGCTCGTCGAGAATAAGAAGATTGGGCGCGTCAATCGCCGCAAGCGCGAGCATCAGCCTTGCGCGTTCTCCACCCGAAAGCTCGCCGATTTTCGTCAATGCCTTATCGCCCGACAGTCCGAAGCCGCCGAGTTTCGTGCGCAACTCGCTCTCGGACAGGCGCGGCCGCATCCGGCCCAGAACTTCGACCGCCGTAAGCGTTGCTTCGAGTTCGTCCAACTGATGTTGCGCAAAATAACCGCAGGTCAGTTTCGGCGCCCGCGTAAGGCTTCCGGAAAACGGATCGAGGCGGCCGGCAAGCAGTTTTGCAAAGGTCGATTTGCCGTTGCCGTTCTTGCCGAGCAGCGCGATCCGTTCGTCGGGATCAATGCGCAGCGCGACATCGCTGAGCACGGGCTTGTTTGGATCGTAACCCGCGACAATTTTTTCGAGCGCCAGCAGCGGAGGGCTTGCGGCCGACGTTTGCGGCAGGCGGATGGGTGCCACGGTTTCGTCGATCATGATTTCGACCGGCTTGAGCCGCGCGAGCATCTTCAGCCGGCTCTGAGCCTGGCGTGCCTTGGTCTGCTTGTAGCGGAAGCGGTCGACGAACGCCTGCATGTGCTCGCGCGCGGCTTCCTGTTTTTTTGCCGTCGCGGCGTCGAGCGTGCGGCGCATCCCGCGCACTTCGACGAAGCTTTCGTAATTGCCGCTGTAAAGCGTGAGCTTGCCGCGTTCGAGATGGAGAATGAATTCTGCGGTCGCATCGAGCAGGTCGCGATCGTGGCTGACGATGATCACCGTTCCGCGGTAGCGGCGGAGATATTCTTCCAGCCACAGCACGCCTTCGAGGTCGAGGTAATTAGTCGGCTCGTCGAGAAGAAGCAGGTCGGGCGCGGCGAACAGAATGCCCGCAAGCGCCACGCGCATCCGCCAGCCGCCGGAAAATTCGCGACATGGCCTTAGTTGCTCGGGGGCGGAAAAGCCCAGGCCGGCCAGGATCGATGCGGCGCGCGCCGGCGCAGACCATGCGCCGATCGATTCCAGCCGCGCATGAATGTCTCCCAGCCGTGCAGGATCGGGTTCGCTCTCGGACGCGGCAAGAAGCTTCAGACGTTCCCTGTCGGCAGAGAGAACCGTATCGATGAGCGTATCGTCTCCGCCGGGCGCTTCCTGTGCCACTGCGCCCACACGCCAGGCCGGCGGTCGCGAAATGTCTCCCGCATCGGGATGCGCATCTTCCAGTATCAGTTTCAGGAGCGTCGACTTGCCGGCGCCGTTGCGGCCGACAAGACCTATGCGGCGGCCGGCGGGCAGATGCGCGCTTGCCCCGCTCAGAATCTCGCGGCCGGCTATCCGATAAGTGATGTTTTCGATCGACAGCATCGGTGAGGGTCATGTTCGGCGGCGGGTGCTTTAGCACGGCTTGCGGCAGCGCGGGACGGCTTCTATAAGGCGCCCGCATTGCACAATGGAACGGAGTGGGACATGGCGTTCGAGCGCACGCTTTCGATCATCAAGCCGGATGCGACAAGACGCAACCTTACGGGTGAAATCATTGCGCGGCTCGAAAAGTCCGGTCTGCGCGTTGTTGCACAGCGCCGCATGCGGCTGACTACGGAAGCGGCCGAGGCGTTCTACAATGTGCACAAGGAACGTCCGTTTTTTCGCAGCCTTGTGGAGTTCATGACGTCGGGTCCCGTCGTCGTCCAGGTGCTTGAGGGCGAAGACGCCGTGGCGCGCAATCGCGAGGTCATGGGCGCGACCGATCCGGCGAAGGCCGCGCCGGGCACGATCCGCAAGGACTTTGCAGAGTCGATAGAAGCCAATTCGGTGCATGGATCGGATGCCGCCGACACCGCCATGCATGAAATCCGCTTCTTTTTCTGTGAACTCGAAATCGTCGGCTGAAATAACCGCGAGGGCGCGACCATGCCGGAAAAGGTCGTTGTCATCACCGGCGCCACATCGGGAATAGGCGAGGTCGCGGCAGACCGGCTCGCGGCGAAGGGATATCGCATTGTTTTTGTAGCGCGCGACCATGCGCGCGGCGAAGAAACATTGAAGCATCTGCGCGCAATCGCGGGTGGGGTCGAACACAGAGTTTTCTACGCAGATCTGTCCCGTCTTTCGGATATGAAGCGGGTATCTGCCGAAATTGCAGACGCCGAACCGGAGATCGACGTTCTCGTCAACAATGCCGGCGCGCTCTTCAATGCGCGCGAAATAACGGAAGACGGGCTCGAATTGACCTTCGCGCTCAATCATATGTCCTATTTTGTCGTCACCAACCTTCTACGCCCGTGCCTGAAGGCCGGCTCGCGTGTGGTGTCGACGGCATCGAACGCGCACAAGAGCGCGCATCTTGATTTTTCCGACCTTCAGTCGTCGCGCGGCTACAGCGGGTTTGCCGTCTATGGCCGCTCCAAGCTCTGCAACATCCTCTTCACGCGGGAGCTTGCGCGGCGGCTCGAAGGCACGGGCGTGACTGCCAATTGTCTGCATCCGGGTTTTGTCGCGACGCGCTTCGGCGACAAATCGGGCGGCATGCTGTCATTTGCGATTCGCGCCGCGAAAAATTTTGCGCTCACGCCGGCGCAGGGCGCGGAGACAATAGTTTATCTCGCGTCTTCCGGGGACGTTGCCGGGACAACGGGTGAATATTTCTACAAATGCCGGCCCGCAACACCCACGCGCGAAGCGCAGAACGATGGCGATGCGAAGCGACTTTGGGAAGTCTCGGCCGCGATTGCCGGGCTGCCGGGATAGCAGGACCTAATCTTTTTCGATCTTGTGCAAATCCACCGCGCGATCGGTGCGTGCTTTTTCGGCCCTCGACGCATTGCGCGATGCTTTCGGCGTGCCGTATTTCAACCGGTTCGCGGCAGCGTTCTTCTCTGCTTCTCCACGCGTCCTGGCCTTCCGGGCTCGGCGAAGATTGACGATATCGGCCATGGCAATCCTGTGATCCGGAACCGTTGCAATGATACGAATTAGCGGGCGGAGGTAACAGCCGCAAGTGCCGCGAGACGTAATGCGCTGGCGAGTGGGCGGGAACCACGCGCGGTATCGATAGTTGCCACGAGGGCAGAAAGGCTTTCGTGCGAGCACCGCGCCTGCCGTTCGAGCACAGCCCAGAATTCGGGTTCGAGCGCCACGCTCGTGCGGTGCCCGGCAATGCTGAAGGATCGTTTCTTCAGGACGCCCGTGCGGGCGGCCTCACCCGCCACCGCCTGCGCCCGATCTGGGATGGATCATCTCTTCGGCCCGCACGATCCGGTCGAATTCGGCTTCCGTCACAAAGCCGAGCCTGACGGCTTCCTCCCTCAAAGTCGTGCCGTTTTGGTGCGCGGTCTTGGCGACCTTCGCTGCGTTGTCGTAACCGATTGTCGGGGCAAGTGCCGTCACCAGCATCAGCGAGCGATGAAGCAGGTCTGCGATCCGCGATCTGTCGGGCGTGATGCCGTCGACACAATGTTCTGCGAAACTCGCCGATGCGTCGCCCAGAAGCCGGATGGACTGGAGCAGGTTGTAAATAAGTACCGGTTTGAAGACGTTCAGTTCGAAATTGCCCTGCGATCCGGCGACTGTGATCGCAACATGGTTGCCCATCACCTGCGTACACACCATCGTCAGCGCTTCGCACTGCGTCGGGTTCACCTTGCCCGGCATGATCGAGGAGCCGGGCTCGTTTTCCGGCAAATGCAGTTCACCGATGCCCGAACGCGGGCCCGAACCCATCAGCCGGACATCCTGTGCAATTTTGTAGAGAGAGGCGGCGACGCTGTTGAGCGTTCCGGACATTTCGACAATGGCGTCGTGAGCCGCCAGCGCCTCGAATTTGTTTGGTGCCGTGACGAAGGGAAGGCCGGTTATCGTTGCGACCTCCGCGGCGAACCGTTCGGCGAATTCGGGTGGAGAATTCAAACCGGTTCCGACGGCGGTACCACCCTGTGCAAGTTGAAGCAGTCGCGGCAGGGCGGCTTCGACCCGTGCAATGCCGTACTCTACCTGTGTGGTATAGCCTGAAAATTCCTGCCCCAGCGCGACCGGTGTCGCGTCCTGAAGATGCGTACGCCCGATCTTCACGATGTCCGCAAACGATCGGGTTTTCTCTTCCAGCGATTTTTCGAGTCGACGCAGGCCGGGCAACAGTATCTCGTGAATTTCCGCCACCGCCGCGATATGCATGGCGGTTGGAAAAGAGTCATTTGAAGATTGGCTCTTGTTCACGTGATCGTTCGGGTGAACCGGCGATTTCGAGCCCATCACGCCGCCCAGCATCTCGATGGCGCGGTTGGCGATCACCTCGTTGACATTCATGTTGGTCTGGGTGCCGGAGCCTGTCTGCCAGACGACAAGCGGAAAGTTTCCCTCGAGCTTGCCGTCAATGATCTCCTGCGCCGCACGAACGATTGCATCGCCCCGTTCGCTGTCGAGTTCGCCCAGCGCCATATTGGTGCGCGCCGCGGCCGATTTGACGAGCGCCAGCCCGCGGATCACGGCATCCGGCATACGTTCGTTCCCGATCCGAAAGTTCCGTCTCGAGCGTTCGGTTTGCGCTCCCCAATAACGGTCGGCCGGAACATCGATTGGCCCGAAGGAGTCGGTCTCCCGTCTGGTTTCAGTCATTTCCCGTCCATTGGGTTGTGAAGCTATTTATTTCTTGCGGAAAGAATCGAGATTGACGACTTCCCCGGGCGCTGCCGGTTTCTCCGGCGCCGCTTCTTCCTGTTCCTGCTTTGCCTGACCGAGAGTCGGATGTTTCTCGCTGGACACGTCCTCGGGTTCCGTCTGAAAATTCAGTCCGAACTGCACGCCCGGATCGACGAAAGCCGTGAGCGCACCGAACGGAATCGTCAGCGTTGCAGGAACCTTGCGGAAGGAGAGCGCCACCTCGAAATGATGCTCTTTTACCTTCAGTCCCCAGAACTGGTGCTGAAGGATGATGGTCATCTCCTCCGGATATTGCTCGAGAAGGAAGTCCGGAATTTCCACACCGGGAAACCGGGTGCGAAACGACAGGCGAAAATGGTGCGATCCGACGAGGCCGTGTTTCTCGACATGTTTCAACGCACCGCGCACCACGCTGCGCAGTGCCGCGTCGGTCAACGCCTTGTAGCCGATGAAATCCTTCGTCATGGAACCCGCTGGCCGCTACCGGTCAGAGACTAAGCGGGCGGGATTGCGAGTCAATCCACAGAATTCCGCAATTTTCATGCCCGGAACGCGCGTCATCCCCGAATGCCAAACTATGAAAGGTGCAATTTACTATATCGCATCTGCGGACTGGAAGTGGGGAGCTTCTGTTGCCCGGTGCTCCCCGAAACCGCGCTTGCCTAATTAGGCAGCGAGGGCCATTTCGTTATCGTTGGCACCTGTACGATTAGCCCGATAACGGCGGATACCATACCGAGCGAAAGGACAGCCTTTACACGTCCGTCGATCCTGTTTCGCCCCCGCCGGCAGGTTTCCGAAAAAACCCACTGGTGGAGGCGCCGGGTACCGCCCCCGGGTCCGGTCCGCTTATTGCGCAGCCGTTTATCGCCATAGTCCGGGCGAACCCGGACAACCCCAATATAGGGGCTGCGAAAACGGAATAGAAGGCAAGAATTTCGGCATGCCGGGGCGGACCCGTCGACGGGCTTGTGGCCGCGGCAATGCGAAGCCAGTGGCACATCGCCCCGGAATTGGTTTCAAATAGGCGGCGGATTCGCCAAGGATTTCAACGCCGGTGCGCCAGTATCTGGACCTGATGACAACCGTCCTCGCGCGCGGGGTGAAAAAGTGTGACCGGACCGGAACCGGCACGCTGTCCGTCTTCGGTCACCAGATGCGCTTCGATCTGGCCGCTGGTTTTCCGCTGCTCACGACGAAAAAGCTTCACGTCAAGTCCATCATCTACGAGCTGCTGTGGTTCCTGCGCGGCGAAACCAACATACGCTGGCTTCGGGAACACGGCGTCACCATCTGGGACGAATGGGCAGACGCCGCCGGTGAACTCGGCCCGGTCTACGGTGCGCAATGGCGATCCTGGCCGAACCCGCACGGCACTGCCATCGATCAGATCGCCGGCGTGGTCGAAGACATTCGTCGCAATCCGGACTCGCGGCGACTGATCGTTACAGCCTGGAACCCGGCCGACATCGCGAGGATGGCGCTTCCGCCGTGCCACTGCCTGTTCCAGTTCTATGTCGCGGATGGAAAGCTATCCTGTCAGCTGTATCAGCGTTCGGCGGACATCTTCCTGGGCGTGCCGTTCAATATTGCATCCTACGCGCTTCTTACGACGATGGTCGCCCAAGTGACAGGGCTTGCCGCGGGCGAATTCGTGCATACGCTGGGCGATGCGCATCTCTATTTCAACCATCTTGATCAGACGCGAGAGCAACTGCGCCGCGAGCCCTACCCGTTGCCACTGATGCGGGTCAATCCGTCGATCACCGACATATTCGGTTTTCGCTACGAAGACTTCACGCTGGAGAACTACCACGCGCATCCCCACATCAAAGCGGATGTTGCCGTATGAGCGATATTGTCGTCCGCGCCGCGCACACAGGCGACGAGAACACCATCCTCGGTCTGCTTCGCGAACTCGCCGCCTATGAGCGTCTCGAACATCGCTTTCGCATCACGCCGGAAATCGTCACGCATGATTTCTTCTGCGCGCCGCCGGCTCTGGGATGTGACCTGGCATTTCTCGATGGCCGTGCCGCCGGCATCGCGACCTGGTATCCGACCTATGCCAGCTTTTCCGGCACGCGCGGCGTCTACATTGAGGATTTCTATGTGCCCGGCGAACTGCGGCGGCGCGGCATCGGCCGCGCGCTTCTGGCCCGCGTTGCGAAACGTGCCGTCGAAACAGGCGCAACGCATATCCAGTGGTCGGTACTCAAATGGAACCGCCCAGCGATCGATTTCTACGAAGGTGTTTGCGCCGAGCGCGTCGACGACTGGCACATTTATCGGCTGGTCGGAAAGCCGCTTGCGGACCTGGCAGGCGCATGAGCCGGCTCGCGCTTGTAGTGGCAAAAGCCGCAAACAACGTGATCGGTGCTGCCGGCGCTATTCCCTGGCACATCCCTGACGACTTGCGCCATTTTCGTTGGATCACAATGGGCAAGCCCTGCATTATGGGGCGCCGGACATGGGAGAGCCTGCCCAAGAAACCTCTGCCGGGAAGGTTGAACATTATTGTGAGCCGCGACCCGAACTATAATGCGCAAGGGGCTGTCGTCGAATGCTCGTTCGATGCTTCACTCGCGCGCGCCCGGGCCGATCACCCCGTCGAAATCGCCGTCATTGGCGGCGCAGACGTTTATCGCGCGGCTCTTCCGCTTGCCGATGTGATTTATCTGACCGAAATTGATGCAGCGTTCGCCGGCGATGCATATTTTCCGGAGTTGAAACAGTGCGATTGGATCGAAACAGCTCGTGAGGAACACACGACCGCAGATGGAATGAGATACGCGTTTGTCACTCTATGCCGCGGAACCGCTCATGCCGAATTCTGAATCGGATGTCATGACGCATACAGCTACGCGCGAAATTGCCTCGGGACTCGCTTTTCCGGAGGGACCTGTCGCGATGGAGGACGGTTCCGTTCTTGTCGCCGAAGTGGCAGCGGGATGCATCTCGCGCGTGAAACCCGACGGAACAAGACTGACTGTTGCAACGCCTGGCGGAGGACCAAACGGGCTCGCCGTTGGACCGGATGGCGCGGTCTATGTGTGCAATAACGGCGGCAGCTTCGAATTCCGCGAGCGGGGCGGATTGCTCGTTCCCGGTCATGCGCCCCTGTCGCATAAGGGCGGCCGCATTGAGCGTCTGGACCTTTCCACCGGTCAGGTCGAAATTCTCTATGAGGCTTGCAACGGCCAACGCCTGATTGCACCGAACGATCTTGTGTTCGATTCAAGCGGCGGCTTTTGGTTTAGTGATTACGGCGTAGTCACGGCCGAGGGACGAAGCCACGGCGCGCTTTATTATGCGAAGTCCGACGGCTCCGAGATAGCTCGCGTCCTGCACGAACTGATCTCGCCTAACGGGGTCGGGCTCTCTCCCGATCAAAGCATGGTCTATTTCGCGGAGACATTCACCGCCCGTTTGTGGAGCCTGCCTCTTGCAGGCCCCGGAAAGCGCAGCAAGGTGCAAGGAGTGATGCCGACTGATTTCGTCGGCGGCTATCCGGGACTCGCCTATTTCGATTCGCTTGGCGTGCAGGCCGATGGCGGCATATGCGTTGCTACGCTTCTCGCCGGCGAGATAACGACGTTTTGGCCCGGAACCGGAAAACTCCGAAGAACATCCATACCCGATATACTGGTTACGAATATCTGCTGGGGCGGAAATTCGATGAGGACGGCCTATGTCACAGCCTCCGGCACCGGAAAGCTCCTCGCCATGGAGTGGCCCCAGCCGGGATTGAGACTGGCTTATAACGTCTAGCGAAATCCATTCCGGGAAACTACTCCATCACGATACGCGGCGGCGGCTTCGGCAGCGTTGTCAGCGATTTCGCGACGCTTTCCGCAAGCGCAATGAACGCCCGGGCCTCGGGGCTTTGCGGCAAGTGCGCCACAATGGGCGTACCCGCGTCGGAGGTCTCGCGAATCACGGGCACGAGCGGGATATCGCCCAGGAAGGGGGCGTCGAGTGATTCCGCGGTCTTCCGCGCACCGCCATGGCTGAAGATATGACTTTCATTGCCGCAATGCGGACAAACAAACACGCTCATATTCTCGACGATACCTAGGATTGGTACTCGGGTTTTTCGGAACATTGCCAACCCCTTGCGCGCATCGATCAGCGCCAGATCCTGCGGCGTCGAAACAATGATCGCGCCTTTGAGCGGGACACGTTGCGCCATCGTGAGTTGCGCGTCTCCCGTGCCGGGCGGCATGTCAACGACCAGCACATCGAGAGGCGCCCAGTTCACGTCCTGCAGCAACTGGGTAAGCGCGCTCGTCACCATGGGACCGCGCCACACCATCGGTTCGTCTTCACTGATGAGAAAACCGATCGACATGGTCTTGATGCCGAATTTCTCGATCGGCTGCAGCGTCTTGCCGTCCGGCGAGCGCGGTTTCTCGTGGATATCGAAAAGCCGTGGCACCGAAGGCCCGTAAATATCAGCGTCGAGCAGGCCGATTTTCAGTCCGAGTCTCGCAAGCGCCAGCGCAAGATTGGCTGCGACCGTCGACTTGCCGACGCCTCCCTTGCCGCTTGCCACGGCGATGATGGCGCTAACACCCGGAAGGCCGGCAGGTTGTGGGTGGGCCGCACGCGGAGGCTCGGCTCCGCGCGACGCTTCTTGATGCGCTGTCAAAACTGCGGTCACCGACAATACGCCGGGCAGAGCCGTTACGACCGCTTCAGCCTGTTTGCGGAGGGGTTCAGCCCCGGCCCCTCGTTCGGCGGAAACCTCGATGGCAAAGCTGACATGGCCGTCCTTCACGACGAGGCCCTGGATCAGGCCGGCGGAAACGAGTGATCCTCCGTCTGCGGTATCCGGAATCCGGGCAAGCGCCCGTAGCACATCCTCTTGTTTCACAACCGGCATTCGAGTCTTCTCCCTGCCGCGCTCCGCAGTTTGCTGCTGGATGGTCGCATTCATCGCGCGACGAATGGGATGCCCATATAACCGCAGCCCTCCGGAAAACCAAGAAACGGGCGCGGGTTCCGGGGCTTAGGGAAGCGGATATGCCTTGGAGTTCGCAATCGGGCGGCAATAACCAGAGTCCGCGCGGTCCGTGGTCTCGCGGGCCGTCGGGCGGCGGCGTGATACGGCCGCCCAATTCCGCCGGGCATCAACTATCATTGGCCGTGGCCGATCGAAGCGGTCGAACCCCCGGAATTCACGACCGTCAACCAGATTACCATCGGCTATCGCACGGGCGCCGAGGCCAACGATGAGAATGAAATCGACGCCGCGCGCGAAGAAAGTTTCATGCTCACCGGCGATGAAAACATAGTCGATGTGAATTTCACGGTGGGTTGGGTGATCAAGGATCCGGCGAAATATCTGTTCGACGTCGACAATCCCGAGCAGATAAACAACGCGGTGGCAGAAAGCGCGATGCGCGAGGTGGTGGGTCAGACCCAGATTGGGCCCATTATGACCGGGTACCGCGCGCCGATCAGGAACGCATGCGCAAATGAATTCCGTGCAGAGGGCTCCGAAATCAAACAACGGATCGAAGGGCGTGCGGAACGCGAGCGAACGGTCTTGATTGCGGAAGCCAATCGCGAGGCCCAAATTCTTCGCGGCAAGGGCGAAGTCGAACAAACGCGGATTCTCGGAGATGCTCTTGGACAGGATCCGGATTTCTTTGCATTTTATCGGTCCATGCAGGCCTACCGCGACGCGCTGCCAGCCGACACGACGCGCGTCCTGCTGTCGCCCGACAGCGAGTTTTTCCGCTGCTTCGGTCAAACTCCCGTCAACGGATCTCGTGTGTCGCCATCGCATCGACGACATTGATGCGCCGCATTCACTGGTTCGTCACAAACGACAACCTGTCATCTTGCACTGCACAAGAGCCGAAGAAAATTTAATCGCCGGGTTGCCAAAATCCGCTCGACATCCGCGCGCGTCGATTGCAGGATTCGTTCAGCGCGGGGGCATGGAATCCAATTGCGGAGGAACCATGCCGAATTTTGAAATCTGTTATCTCGATGGTGACGGCTCGCTCGCCTGCAGCTTTACCGCGACTTGTGCCAACGAGACCCAGGCCAAGGTCCTTGCTCACGCCATGAAGCTGAGGGACTACAAGAAGTTCGAGGTCTGGCAGGACCGAACGCTCGTCTATCAGCGTCCCCAGCTTTTCGAGGCGCGCCAGACCCTCCAGTAAGTGCGATCTCGAAGCGACTTTTTTCCGCGTGCCCCCCTTGGAACCGGGGGCACGCAGAATTATGTGACGCTTTGGGCCACCTGGCTGGGAGTCGCAGGATGCTCACATTGCGTTTCGGCATGTTCGCGTTTTTCTGGGCGGCCATATTTTCCGTTGTGGGACTAAGTCTGGTCCTGGCGCTGCTCATTCCGTTCCTGCTCTTGGCGGTCTTGTTCCGTATCGGTTTCTTCATTTTCAAGCTGGCCGCAGGCGTCGTTTTGCTTGCGCTGTTTGCAGTATGCTTGTTCTGAGAGCAGAAATGGGATTATGATCGTTGTGGGTGTCGTGGGAACAACGTTCCAGAAGGGCCGGGGCTCAGGGAGTGGGCCATGGTCGCAGAGGAAGACATTCGAATCCGGAGTTATCAGTTGTGGGAAGCCGCCGGAAGGCCGGATGGGCGGGATATAGAGTTTTGGCTGCGGGCTGAGGTCGATCTCGAGGCGGAAGCGCGTTATGCGGCCAAGCCTTGGGTGCGGCTGCCGGTTGCCGTTGTTCCCAGGGTTCCAGTGTATTCGACGCCACAGCGGATCGTAGCAACTCGCGTATCCATGCGCGAACGCCGGCCGACCGTCAGCGCTGCCATGAGATAAGCGGAAGTTCAGTCGGTATTCGCACGGCGTCATGCCATGGAACGATGCGTAACGTGTATTCTTCGGCGGGGCGCGCGCCGGCGACCTCGCCGGCATAAATATAGCCATGCGCCGAGCCTGGAATGGCCTGCTCCTGATAAAGGGTTATGACTTCCGCCGGGGAACCGCCGATTTCATTGGCGAAAAGTTCCACGCGCACGAATTCAGGCTGTATCTCGCCGAGAAAAACAGGAACCGAAATTCGGAAACTGCCGTCGCCGCAAAGCACGGTGGGCTGACCGATATGCAGACTTGGCCAACCACTGCACAGGCTCTCGGACCAGCGATAGAGCACTTTCGCGAGATTGCAATCGTCGGCAAGGCGCAATCTCAACCCCGCCGCGAGGGGAAGATAAGCCTTCTCGAAATACTCGAGCATCATTCGGCTGCTCGCGAAGGCGGGCGTTAGCACCGACATGCTTTGGCGGATGCGCTGCAGCCAGCTCCGCGGCAGCCCCTCCGCATCGCGGCTGTAAAATTCCGGGATGATCCGGTTTTCAAGCGTCTCGAACAGGCTGGCAGCGTCGCGCTCGTCCACTTCGCTCGCAGGTCCACCAGTCGCGTCGCCGATCGGCCAACCCAAGGTTTCCTCATGGGCTTCCGCCCACCAGCCGTCCAGAATCGAGCAATTGAGGCCGCCATTGACAAGGACCTTCATTCCGCTTGTGCCACATGCTTCCCAGGGGCGTCGCGGTGTATTGATCCAGACATCTGCCCCCTGAACGAGTTCCCTTGCGATGGCGATGTCGTAATCCTCGAGAAACACCACTCGCCGCCGGAAACGGGGATCGCGCGCGAGGGCAACCCAGGCCCGGATCATTTCTTTTCCTTCGCGGTCGGCGGGGTGAGCCTTTCCGGCAACGACAATCTGGACGGGCTGTCTTTCATTGAGCAGCAGGTGCTCCAGGCGTTTTCGGTCCCGGAGAAGAAGATTGGGCCGTTTGTACTCCGTAAAGCGTCGCGCGAAGGCAAGAGTCAGGACATTGGGATCAAGGACGTTCCCCGCCTGTCCGATTGCGTCGCCGGAGAAGCCGCGTTCCTGCAATTGAGTTGCAAGGTGCGCCCTCACAATGCGCACCAGGCGCTGTCTCTGTTCGCCGCGCATCGCCCAAAGGCATTCGTCACCGACACCGGCGATCTGCGCGCCGAGCCGGTCGGACATCCCCCGCCATCGTTCCTTCCCACATGCGTTCGTCCAGATGCGATCGGCTTCGGCCGAGTCCCAGGTCGGCATGTGTACGCCATTGGTGATGTGGCCGACCGGGACTTCGCAGGCCGGCCAGCGCGGGAATAGTGGCTGGAAAATCTGCCGGCTGAAATTGCCATGCAGCCGGCTTACGCCCAGGCAGGCTGCGGAGCCGCGCTGTGCGAGCCATGCCATGTTGAAAGGCTCATTCGTATCTTCTGGGTCGATTCGACCGAGTCCGATCAATGTTTCGAGTGATACATCTCGCAACGCGAGTTCCGCCTCGGAATACGGCAAATAAGTCCGGATCAGGTGGGCAGGAAACGCGTCAAACCCTGCAGCGACGGGTGTATGGGTTGTGAATGCGTTGCCGGCACGGGTTGCCCAAAGAGACTCCCAGAAGCCCAATCCGGATCGCTTCGCAAACTGATGGGCGCGCTCTATGATTGCGAACGCCGCGTGGCCTTCGTTGATGTGACAAATTTCCACGTCGGGATGTAATGCCTCGATCACGCGCCAGCCGCCGATTCCGAGCGCGATTTCCTGCATCAGGCGGATTTCCGGACCGCCTCCGTAGAGCTTCGCAGTGATGCCGCGGTCCGCCGGCGTATTGAGAGGATCATTGCTGTCGAGCAGATAGAGCTTCACCCGTCCGACATTCGCCTGCCAGACGCGGAGTTGCACAATGCGCCCGGGCAGTTCGAGCGGAATGCGCAACCATCCGCCGTGCTCATGCCCGACAGGTTCGATGGGCAGTGTCGCCGGTTCGTTATAGGGGTAAAGCTCCTGTTGCATTCCGGCCGCGTCGACGATTTGCCGGAAATAGCCTTCCTGATAGAGCAATCCGACGCCGATCGCCGGAACACCGAGATCGCTCGCCGTCTTGAGAAAATCGCCGGCAAGAACACCGAGGCCGCCAGCATAGAGCGGCAATGCTGCGCCCAGGCCGAATTCCATACTGAAATAGACGATCTTTCTCAGTTGCTCGGAATAGCCGCTGTCGACGAACCAACCCGGCGTCCGGTAGTAGTCGTCGCGCGCCGCCACGAAGTCTTGCAGTCTTGCCCGAAAGGCAGTGTCCGCCGAAAGAATCTGCAGGCGACCGGGCGAGGCATTTTGCAGAATGATCCATGGATTGCGTGTCCGCTGCCAAAGCCTGTGATCCACGTCTTCCCACAACGCGTCAGCCTCGTGGTTCCACGTCCAGCGAAGGTCCAGAGCAAGTGTTTTCAGCGCGGAGAGTTCGCTGGGCAGGTCGGGGAGGGAAAAGGCTGTCATGCTGGAATCCTGGTTGCGAAACAATGAAATGAGCCCTGCCGGGCAGACAAGACAGAATGGGAACCCGGTCTTGGCGGCGCGCCGGCATAGACTACCCGATGCCACATGCTGCTGTTGAGGTTCTCGAACTGCCGACGTTTTGAGCGCGACGCGCGGAACTTTGGGCGAGTTGAGGCTAAGCGGCACCGGACTCTCCGAAAACGCGCACAGAGCGTCCCTGGGGCGCATACGCCACACAATGGCTGTAAGAGCTTCTTAAGGTTGCATGGGCCATGCTGTACAAGTTTTCCCGGGGTGGTTGTGGTCTGTCGGATGTCAACTCACAACGCAATTTCAAGCTATGGCCAGGAAAGGCGTGGCCAGAAGCGCATCGGCTTACGGCTCGCCGGCAAGCTTTTCGCGCCGGACCGCGGATGGGAAGAAGATTGTGCAATACTGGATTTTTCACCCGACGGAGCTGGGCTCAGGTGTGGAGCATCTGCTCCCGTGGGGACTCGCGTGGTGCTTTATATCGAATGTCTTGGCAGGTTTGAAGGGAAGGTAGTCCAGCGCAATCGTCTACGCCTCGGCGTGGAATTTCGATCGAGCAAGACGAAGCGTGAGCGGACGCGGCGGCTGCTTGCCGATTTTCTCCTGAGTGGCGGGTCGACACAGGGGCGAACTAGGACCAGTTCCCGTACCAGCCATATGCCGGCCTTTGCTCATTTTGTTACCGAAGATGGAGCCAAGGCGGATTGCCAGGTGCTGGATATCGGTCTTTCAGGGGCATCCTTCCGGACCGAGGCGCGTCCGGCAATCGGTGATACAATCCTATTCGGAGAGACTGCCGCGCGGGTTGCTCGTCACACAGACGAAGGTATCGCGGTGGAATTCATCGACAGGCGGACGGCACAGCAACGGCGCGCGCGTGTGGAGGAACTGGAAACTGCGCTCGTGGAAGCTTCCGGCACGGCCGAGCGCGAGAAAAAGGCAAATTCTGCGAAATCGGAATTTCTTGCAAGCATGAGCCACGAATTGCGCACGCCACTCAATGCGATCATCGGCTTTTCCGATCTCATTACTTCGCGGATGTTCGCGGACGATAACGAACGCCAGGTGCAATATGCGGAATTCGTCCGCGATGCCGGTCGCCACTTGCTGTCGCTGATCGACGACATGCTGGATCTCGCCAAGATCGAGGCTGGCCGGATGGAACTGCAGGAACGGGAAATCGATCCTTACCGGCTGGTCGAAGAGGCTGTCGCCTTCGTAGCGGCCCGCGCGGCGACTGCGGGGTGCATTTTGCGGAACGAGGCGGCAGGAAATCTGCCGCTGCTATTTGCGGACGAACGCGCACTTCGGCAGGTGCTGCTCAACCTGCTCGCGAATGCCATAAAATTTACACCCGCGGAAGGCACGATTATATTGTCGGTGGACATCGCACGCGGCGGCGCCTTGGTGTTCCACGTCCGCGACAGCGGCGTTGGCATCGCGCCGGAGGATCTCGCCAAGGTTTTCGAGAAATTCGGGCAAGGTCGGAAATCGGCTTTGACCGGTGAAAAAGGTACCGGGCTTGGTTTGCCGATCGTCAAAGGCCTTGTCGAAGCGCATGGCGGCAAGATTGAGATGGAGAGCGCGCCTGGCAAGGGTACCTGCGTGACCGTGACGCTTCCCGGTTCACGATTGCGCTCCCGACAAAAATTGGCTTCCTGATCCGTTTCTGCGACGTTGCCGGCCAGGCACGGGCGTTACCATTCGTGCCGCCAACCAGAGCCGCAGGGAACCATGAAACTTGTGACCTATATGGCCGCGACACGGCCAAGGCTGGGCGCGGTCGTTGACGGTGGAATCATCGACGTCTCACGGCACGAAGCCGGATCACCCGGCGATATGATCGCTCTTATCCGTCAATGGGGCACGTTAAAGCCGCGACTCGAGCAAGCTGTCACCGGCCGTGCGGATCACCCGCTTGAGTCCGTCAAACTGCGCTCTCCGATTCTGCGTCCCGGCAAGATTCTCGCCATCGGACTCAACTATCTCGACCATATCGAGGAGACTGGCGCGCAGCGCCCCGCGCACCCCACCTTTTTTGCGAAAATGCCGACCGCAGCGAATGGTCCTTTCGATGCGATCGAGTTCCCTTCGGTATCACAGGACCTGGACTACGAAGCCGAACTGGTTGTCGTGATCGGTCGGCGCTGCCGCCATGTGCCCCGCGAACGCGCGCGCGAAGTCATCTTCGGCTTTTGCTGCGGCAATGACGTGAGCGTGCGCGATTGGCAGAAGCGTACATCGCAATGGATAATTGGCAAATCATTCGACACCCACGCACCATTCGGGCCGTGGATTACGACGGCGGACGAGATTGACGCTCACGCGCTCGGGATACGCGCACGGGTCAATGGAGAACTCCGCCAGAACTCCAATACCGGTCAAATGCTGTTCGACTGTGAGGCGCAAATCGAGCATCTCACGAAAGCCATGACGCTCGAGCCGGGCGATCTAATTTACACGGGGACGCCTGCGGGCGTCGGAATGGCCCGCACGCCCCCTCTTTACCTCAAGCCTGGAGACACGGTACGCGTCGAAATAGACGGACTCGGCGCGATCGAAAATCGCGTGCAAACCGGGACGAGCACCGCCATGATCGGCCCTTGACGAAAATCAGTGCTCGTCACCGGGCGAATGGCTGCGTGATCGCGCCTCTTCGTCCAGTTCTTCGGTTTTTTCGCCTTCATCTCCTTCCAGCACCATATCGGCTTCTTTGCCCGGAGACTCGATTTTGTTTCTGTTACGGCGCACGAAATCGGTTTCCCGATCGCGAAGGTCCCGAGAAGCGGAGTAATTGCCTTCGCCGAAAACCTCTTTCTTGGAGCTGCGAGGCGTGCGCTTCGTGATCCGTTTCGCGCTGGTCTTTTTGACGCCGGACTTTTTGGCTGTCGATTTCTTGCGGGCGGGAGTAGCGGCGGCCTTGCGAGCGGCTTTCTTCTTCGCCGGGGCCTTCACTTTCCTGATAGCGGAGCGTCCGGTCTTCGCGCGTGTGGCCTTGTTGCGGGTCGATTTCTTGGCGCCCTTCGAACCGCGCCGTGTACCGGGTCGTCCCCTCATGTCACTCTCTCCTTGTGATGAAGCGCGAGAGCGCTGCTTCTGATTTCGGCCTTATCTCACACGTCGTGTCGAAACGCCAAGTGCCTAGTTGCAATCCGCGCGAATTTTCCGTTGCGCATGTTCCCCGTGTGCTCGCCGCATCGCGTAAATTTTCGTGAATTCCGCGCCGAGCAGAAGCACCTGCGCCGAATAATATATCCACAGCGGTGCGGCGATCGCTATGGTCGCCGCGGAATACGCCGCCGACACACCCACCCCGCGCACGTAGACTCCGATGAGAAGCCGGCCCAACTCGTGGAGAACCGTGGTGCCAACGGCGCCGGCAGCGGCGTCTCCCCATTCTAGATCGATGTCCGGCAACAGTTATGGATGGCAGCGAAGATCGTAGCGATGAGTACGACGCCGAGAAGGAAATTCGCCACAACCTCAATCAGCAGGCTTGTAAGCATATCACGGTCCGGCAATGATTTTGGAAGCGCGGGCGAGCCAGAGGCGCCAGAATATCCGGTCTTATCCGGCAAATAGCGGCGACTCCTTGGGAACGCCCGGAAGCCGCCGCTACCAGCTTGGAACTTGTGTCTGTTTCGGCCGCTAATGCGTGGAATGGTGTGCCTGGTGAGACCGATATTTCTGCAAGTGCGTGGCACGTAGCCCGGCCAGGCCATGGTGTTCAATCGAGTGCTGCCAACTTGCGAATTCCTCGACACTAAGGGCATAGCGCTCACATGCTTCGCCAAGTGTCAGCAGCCCGCTTTCGACGGCTGCGACGACTTCGGCTTTGCGGCGGGTAATCCAACGCCGGGTCTCCGGCGGTGGCAGATTCGGCAGCGTCAATGTTTCGCCGCGCGGACCATAGGTGAATTTGATTTCAGCGTTCTTGTCTGTTGCAAGGCGTCCCATGCGTGATCTCTCCGCGTTCGTTCCCCCGCACGAAGGAGAGTCGGCTACCGTGCAGGTCGTTCCGCGGCAGCGCACCCATTTCCGGCGAAGTGATTGATCAACGGCAAACGACATGTTCGTCCGGTAACGAACCGTCAACGAATTGCGAGGCTTAGCCGAGACTGCGGCCAATCCAGATGACGCGCCCCATGATCGCGATTTCGTCGGGCTTGATGTTGTCGAAACTGCGGTAGGCAGGATTGTCCGACTTTACGGTCAGAAGTTTTGTCACGGGATGCATGGAGATCCGCTTGACCTGCAGCATGTCGTCGATTCGGATCACATAGAGGCCCTCGCGACGCGGGTTCGTCTGCGAAGGGTCGACAAGCGCGTGATCGCCGTCATGCAGCGTTTCCCACATCGAATCGCCGGAAATTTCGAGCACGAACAGCCTGTGGATGTCGCTCGCCATGCGCCGCAGCCATTGCTCGCGGAACATGAGATGGCCCGCCGGCTCCCGGTCTTCCGCCAGCGCACCGGCGCCTGCAGCAGCGCGGAGATCGAATACCGGAACGGATAGGTAATCCGGCGTGAGACGCGTTTCTCCGGCAATTTCTCCGATTGTCACGTCGAAGACCCTGGCGAAGCGGCGCAACAGGGGAAGCGATAATCGCTGGTCTTCGCGCTCGTACCGACCGATGGAAACCGCGGTGGTGTTGAGCTTATCCGCCAGCTGTTGCTGGGACATGCCTCTGGAGTGACGCAGCTTGCCGATATTGTTCATGATTCTAGTGAACAATACCGGTACGTTATATTCCAGAACCAAGTCAGTTGACAATAGGACCAATTCAGTTATATTCTGGCTTTCAGAACTGCAGGGACGAAAAAACCCATGCCCAAGAAGTCTTCTCGAGTTCCGACCCAGACGGGACTGACGCAGAAACAGCGCGCTTGCCTCGACGCCATTGAAGCGCATCTGGAGCGAACGCGAACCATGCCAAGCATGGAGGAACTGCGTCGCACCCTCGGATGTGGATCGAAGGCCGGCGTGCTTCGACTGCTGCGGCAACTGGAGGAGCGTGGCCGCATTGTGCGCCTCCCACACCGCGCCCGTGCGATCCAGCTGCTGCAAAACGATGTGTGTCCGCATTGCCAAGAGCGTTTCGTGCGACCGGCGGAGGTCGCATGAGCGCTTCCACTCGCGCGCCCTTCGAAACCTGCCGCGTCTATCGCCAGGCGCATGCGCGCTATGCCGCCGCATTCCTGAAGGGCGATGTGAACGCGATTGAGGACGCGTACAGCCGAATGCAGGAAATCGTCCGCGCCTTTCGCGATGGTGCACTCTGGGCGGAGAACAGAACAACGAGAAGGGAAAAGTGCGGACGATGAGCAAGCATCAACGAAGGAAACGCGCCGCGAAATCGCCGCCAACACGTTTGGCACCAAGACCCGGACCGGGCGGCATCTATATCCGCGAGTTCGTTTCGGCGCGCACCGGGCGTAAGGAGCGCTATCGCAATATCGGCGAACATCCGCTCACTCTTGCCCATGCGCGTCACAAAATCAGCGACGAGCAGTATGCGGCCGGCGACGAATTCCGCACGCTTTGCGAATTAAGGTTGGGCAGCAGCCGCGACAGCACCGACATGGTTCGAGGGGCCGGCGGTGCGGGCGCAGAGTTCTGTTTCGCGCAGACACAGATCGATGCCGCACGCGAGCTGGAACGGCTGCGCGCACGCATGAAAACGCGTGACTGGATCATCCTCGAAAAATTCTGTGGTGAAGGATGGTCGATGGCTGAAGCGGTTCGTGCGGCAACCCTTTGCCATCCCAGCGGCGTTCTCTTTCGTGTCCAGGAGGCGCTGGACGAACTTATCGCCGCGGGTGAAGCGCCGATCGCGCGGAGGGCCTGAGAACGTGGCCAAATAATGAATGAAAAATGAATGAGCGATTCAGAACCAATTCAATGGGACTGATCGAAGGTGCAGCGTCTGGCAAGCCGAACCCGGCTCGCCGAAGAAAGGAAGAACCAACATGAACCTGAAAACAACGGGCATTGTGCTGGGTGTCGTTGCTGCTCTCGCAACGGGCGCCGCATTCGCCCAGCCCGCCCCCCAGCCCGGCTCTTACGACCAAAGCCAGGGATATTATCAGCAGGCTCCTGGACAGCGGGTCCAGTATCAACATCGGCATCGCCACGGCGTCGTTGCGTTGCTTGAGGAGGAAATGAGCGCGGGCCGGTTGAGCCACAAAGAAGGTTCGCTGCTCATTCGAAAGATAAAGGAGTTGCACGCCGAGAGGCGCGCAGAGCGCGAGGCCCGCTACAGCGGCGAGAGTGCGTCGCCGCAAATGCAGCCGCCGCGCTGACCGTCGCCGGGCTTCGTGGATTATGCAGCCGCCCACAGAATGGCGATCGCGTATTCCACGAAGTCGCCTACATTATGTCCGATTACCGGCGCCACGATGCTGCGGGACTTTTCCAGCCAGTAGGCATAGAGAACGCCCAGCGCAAAGGCGTAAATCTGCTGACCGAGCGCCAGCGGCCACGCGCGCACCGAGAAGTTGGTTGCGTGGAGCAGAGCAAAAATCAAAGCCACGATCACGCCGGCCCAGTTCATCTGGAATCTGCCGAGCCTCAGGGTTCCGGGCATTGCTATCGTGAGATAGGTAACAAGCAGCGCGCGAAAGGGAATTTCCTCCGTGGGCCCGACATAAACACCTTCGAAGAAGAGCCAGCCCGATACGTTGGGCGCAGTGAGTGGAAAACCCAGATCGGGTTTCGTCCCGGCGAGAAGATGTGGCGCGTAGTCCACGAGTGTCATCAGCACCCCGAAGAATACACCCCACAAAACTGCGGCACCGACGTAAGACTTTCCGCGCGGAGGGTGCAGGCCGTAATCGCCCGGCACGAGCCGTTTTGCCACCGCAATGGCGATCAGCCCGAAGACCAATTGAAACCCGTGTTGCATATACAGCCAAGCCAGCGCTGGCCCGTGCGGGGAGGGCGTATGAAACAAGCGGGAGGAGAAATAGGCGGCGTAGGCGGCCAGATAGGGCAGGCCAAAACCCAATGCAGCGACTACGAGAAGAGGAATGAACCTCAGCCGGAGGCCGATATCGGGGCGCAAATCATTTGCAAGCGTCATGCCGCGCAGTCAATGCGTGGGGCCTGCCTCCGTCTTGAACAGATTTGATGCCGTCCGCCAATAACCAGGCGTGTTGCCGGTTAGAGATCTTGTCGCCCGCGACATATGCGCCTGATCCGCAAATCCGGACTCCGCAGCTATTGCTGCCAGCGATTCGTATCCCGCCTGGATTCGAACAAACGCTTTTCTGGCGCGTGTCTCGGTGCGGAAGGCGGCCGGCGCGATGCCGAACACTCTGTGAAAGCCTCGCGAAAGCGTCTCTGCAGCAAGGCCCTGCCGACGTGCCCAGTCGCCCAGACGGAGCTGAGGATTTTCGACCAGATCGGCTGCGAGCATGTCCGGCCAGTCGAGGGGCGCCTTCGCGACGGCAATCAACTGTTCGTGAAGATGCATCAGGGCAGATGTACGATCGGTCTCGGCCATCCTGGCGATGGCGTCGGCATTTTGCAGTCGGCCTGCGCCGCACGAGAGCGTGCGCTCCGATTTTGGAATAACGAGGTTCAGAATTCTCGCACCTTTCGGGCCGAAACGATCCAGATGGGCCTCGAACCTGCCATGAATTACAACATCGCCGGGGCCAACGCGAAAACGTCCGAGACTGCCGCACTCTTCGTAAAATCCGGACAGGATGATGGCCGCATAGGCCTGATCGTGGCGGTGGCGCGGAATTTGAGAATTGCCGCTCCAGCATTCATGCCCGTTGGCTATACTGGTGAAGCCTGTCATCCGGCTAGTGCCGGAAATGACGGACGCCAGTGAAGGCCATCGCGAGTCCCGCAGCGTCGGCTGCGCGGATCACATCTTCGTCGCGGATTGAACCACCGGGCTGAATGACGGCGGTGGCGCCGGCTTCTGCAACGGCTAGCAATCCGTCGGCAAAAGGAAAGTAGGCGTCGGAAGCAGCTGCCGAACCTTTCGTGAGCGGCTCGGACAGATGCGCTGCGGCTGCGGTTTCGCGCGCTTTCATCACCGCCATGCGTGCGGAATCCACGCGGCTCATCTGGCCCGCGCCAATACCCACGGTCTGCAAATCTTTCGCATAGACGATGGCATTGGATTTCACGTGTTTGCATACAGTGAAGGCAAACAACATATCATCGATTTCGCGATCGTTTGGCTGCCTGCGCGTAACGATCTTCAGCGATTCGCGCGCCGGTTGCGTGGCGTCGCGCGACTGCACCAGAAACCCGCCCCCAACGCTCCTGAAGGCAAGCCCGACGGCTCGCGGATCGGGCAAGCCACCGGCGACAAGGAGCCGAAGGTTTTTTTTGGCTGATAGAACCGCGCGCGCGCCCGCGTCGGCATCAGGTACGATGATCACTTCCGTGAATAGCTTCGAGATTTCTTCCGCGGTCGAAGCATCGAGGCGGCGATTGAAGGCGATGATGCCGCCAAAGGCACTGACCGGATCGCAGGCGAGCGCTTTCAGATAGGCCTCGCGCGCGGTCGCCGCGAGCGCCACGCCGCAGGGATTTGCATGTTTGACGATCACGCAGGCAGCGTGAAC
>Ga0335074_10002930_pt1 | contig 23279 bp, 23 predicted proteins | sample Lox_Sample_23_FD_206715 | JGI IMG/M metagenome (GOLD analysis project Ga0335074, IMG submission 206715) | Soil microbial communities from Loxahatchee National Wildlife Refuge, Florida, United States - Lox_Sample_2.3 | ecosystem: Environmental > Terrestrial > Soil > Wetlands | place: USA...
GATCTGGTCACAGCTCGCTGACGCGGGATTCACTGTGCCGCGGCCCCGGCCCAAGTTCGGCCATGGCGCCGAGGCGCTCGCGCAGCGCGCCGGGCGGGTGCCCGTGCTCGTCATTGGCTGCTACCACCCGAGCCAGCAGAACACCTTCACCGGCCGCGTCACCGACGCCATGCTCGACGACGTGTTCCGCCGGGCCCGCCTGGCGTCCCGGGAGTAGCTGAGCCGGGGCCCAACCCTGGCCTTGCTTACGGAGCGTATATGGCGCCGTAAAATAGTTACGGGCCGTATCTGCCGCCAAAGATCAAATTCCTGCCTCGGCGTTTTGGTCAAGCGGGGACGTCAACTAAATCCATTACCCCGGTGCTTTATAGGAACGACGCGAGGTATGCTCTTCGAGCGGGTCCGTAGCCCAACGGGAGAGGCAGTCCCCCTAAAAGGGTCCCCAGTGTCGGTTCGAATCCGACCGGGCCCACGCCTGAGCTGCCCTGATCACGCGCAGGGGTCGCGCGAGACAGATCGGCAAGTCAGCCGGTGCTGGTACCGGCAAGAGCCTATGAGAGCCCATCCTCAGAACGCCTGTAGGCTGCATCCCTGGTACAGTTGCGCTGCCCCTCTCCTATAATAACCCGTTATCGCGCTGTGCATAGTGTTGAAAACTCGGGGATGTTGTTTAGGCGGGGGCCCTGCGAGGATGTCGGACTATGCGCTTGCACGTTCCTTTGCACGCTCCTTTGCAATTGTAGTTGCCCGGGCGAGGCGAAAGAGTTTCGGCTGCTGTCAGCCCTTGGCCTGCGGGCGTTCCCGCCGTCGTTGGCCACGGCGCGTACATTGCTGCCGCCCGTCCGTTCGGCTGGTCCCCTGGCAGGCCGTGGGCGTCCGTTCGCCCGGTATGAAGGTACCGTGTAGCCGTCCGTTTGCCGGATCCCGGGCCAAGCCGCGGCCGTCCGTTCTCCCACCCCCTAGGGATGGCGTGGGCGTCCGTTCGTGGCGAGGCAGCACGGGGCAAGGCCGACAGACCGCCAGGGGACAGCGTGCTGCTTCCTGGCGGCTCACGCGGGTAACGCCGCGGTGGTCAGCCGCTCTTGTCCGGGCCAGCGCTGGTGACGGTGATCCTGACGATCACCCGCTGGTCCCGGCGCATGGCTTCGGCGTAGTCGTCCCAGTCTGGATGCTCTCCGGAGATCCCCCGGTAGTAGCCCACGAGCAGGTCCATCGCCTCGGGCAGGTGGACGATCTCGGCTGTCCCCTCGGCCTGGACCCACTCACCGAAGAAACCATCGTTCATCAGGCACAGCCAGGCATGGGGGTCGCGCGCCAGATTCTTGGCCTTGACCGCTGTCTCCCTTGTGCTGATCAGCAGGTGACCGTCGGTGTCCACGCCGACCGTCACCGGCGACAGCTGCGGCCGGCCGTCAGCCCGCCTGGTGGCGAGCACAGCGCGATGATGCGAGCGCGCGAACTCGACAGCGCGCTGTGGATCCACGTCAGCTGCTGATGCGGCGGGTGCCGCGCTGTACCTCGTACTCGTGCACGATCGCCGTCGCGTAGCCGTGCGTCAGCCCGTGCTCGTCCGCGAGCCAGTGCGCGCGTTCTTCACAGCGCAGGAACGCCGGGCCAGACTCCAGGCTTCGGAACCACTCTCGAAGGTCACGTCCAGTGACGACTGGGATGCGGGCGATCAGGTTTTTGTGCATCTCCGGAGAGTGGGTCCAGGCCAAGGGGCACCTCCAGTTTTCGCGCGGAGCGCTAGCCCCAGCGCGTCGGCCTCGTGCTAAGCCGAGGTCAAGTTCTCTTGCGTCGAGACTGCACTACGCCAGCGCGCCTGACAACCCCCTGGCGTCACCCTTCCGTAATGCCTTGTTTGAGAACGCAGGTGAGGCCGCGTTACCCAGCGGCACACCCGGCGTCAGGACAGCCGTTCGAAGATCATCGCCATGCCCTGGCCGCCGCCGACGCACATGGTCTCGAGCCCGAAGGTCTTGTCGTGGAACTGCAGGCTGTTCAGGATCGTCGACGTGATCCGCGCACCGGTCATGCCGAACGGGTGCCCGACGGCGATCGCCCCGCCGTTGACGTTCAGCTTGTCGATGTCGATGCCCAGGTCGCGGTAGGAGGGGATGACCTGCGCCGCGAACGCCTCGTTGATCTCCACCAGGTCGATGTCGCTGATGGTCATCCCGGCCCGTGCCAGCGCCTGCTTCGAGGCCTCGACTGGACCCAGGCCCATGATCTCCGGTGACAGCGCGGTCAGCCCGGAGGAGACGATCCTGGCCAGCGGCGTGATCCCGAGCTCGGCCGCCTTGGTGTCGCTCATCACGACCACGGCGGCGGCACCGTCGTTCAGCGGGCAGCAGTTGCCCGCTGTAACCGTGCCGTCGGGCCGGAACACCGGCTTCAGCGTGGCCACCTTCTCCAGCGTGGTGCCCGCCCGCGGGCCTTCGTCCGCGGACACGACAGTGCCGTCGGGCATCGTCGCCGGCGTGATGTCCCGCTGCCAGAACCCGTCGGCGAGCGCCTTCTCGGCCAGGTTCTGTGACCGGACCCCGAACTCGTCCTGCTCCAGGCGGGAGATGCCGCGCAGCGCCGCAACGTTCTCGGCTGTCTGGCCCATCGCGATGTAGACATCGGGGATTGTGCCGTCCTCACGCGGGTCGCGCCAGACCGGGACGTTTCCGTCGGCCAGCTTGCCGGAGTGCTCCTCGGCCTCGGCGAACACCGGGTTCTTGGTGTCCGGCCAGCTGTCGCTGCTGCCCGTGCCGAACCGGCTCACGCACTCGACGCCTGCGGAGATGAACGCGTCGCCCTCACCCGCCTTGATCGCGTGGTACGCCATCCGGGTGGTCTGCAGCGAGGACGAGCAGTACCGGGTGACCGTGGTACCTGGCAGGTGGTCGTGGCCGAGCATCACAGCGACCACGCGGGCCATGTTGAAGCCCTGCTCGCCGCCTGGGAGCCCGCAGCCCAGCATCAGGTCGCTGATGTCGGCCGGGTCCAGCTGCGGCACCTTGGCCAGCGCCGCCTTGATCATCTGGGTGACCAGGTCGTCGGGGCGGATGCTGGTGAGCGTCCCCTTGAAAGCGCGGCCGATCGGCGAGCGCGCGGTCGCGACGATGACTGCCTCGGGCATGGTGATCTCCCTCGATCGCTTCTTTACCCGAGAGTAGCTTATGGTGAGCTGGCGCAGCTCAAGCGGCACCAGAGGTCGGATACGGTCGGCATAGGGGTGGTGGCCATGCAGGTGCACGAGTCGCTGATTGAGCTGTTTGGCAACACGCCGCTGGTCAGGCTGCGCAAGGTGACCCGCGGTCTGTACCCGGGCCCGGGCGCGGACAGCGGGCCTGGCGGCGACACCCACAGCCCCGGCCCGGCGCCGCAGGTCCTGGCCAAGGTCGAGTACCTCAACCCGGGCGGCTCGGTCAAGGACCGGATCGCGCTGGCCATGGTCGAGGCGGCCGAGGCCTCAGGCGCGCTGCGCCCGGGGGGCACGATCGTCGAGCCGACGTCCGGCAACACCGGCATAGGGCTGGCGATCGTCGCTATGGAGAAGGGCTACCGGTGCTTGTTCGTCTGCCCGGACAAGGTCGGGCAGGACAAGATCAGCGTTCTCCGTGCTTACGGCGCCGAGGTTGTCGTGTGCCCGGGGGCCGTCTCCCCGGAACACCCGGACTCCTATTACTCGGTATCGGACCGCCTGGCCCGCGAGATCGACGGCGGGTGGAAGCCGAACCAGTACACCAACCCCGACAACCCGGGCTCGCACTACCGCACCACGGGCCCGGAGATCTGGGCGCAGACCGAGGGCCAGATCACCCACTTCGTCGCCGGGATCGGCACCGGCGGCACGATCTCGGGCGCTGGCAGGTACCTGAAGGAGGTATCCGGCGGCCGGGTGCACGTGATCGGCGCCGATCCCGAGGGCTCGGTCTACTCCGGCGGCACGGGACGCCCGTACCTGGTCGAGGGGGTCGGCGAGGACATATGGCCGGAGACCTACGACAAGAGCATCTGCGACCGGGTGATCGCGGTCAGCGACGCCGAGTCCTTCCGGATGACCCGCCGGCTGGCGCGTGAGGAGGCGCTGCTGGTCGGCGGATCGAGCGGCCTGGCCGTCGCGGCTGCCCTGCGGGTCGCGCAGGACGCCGGGCCAGACGACGTGATCGTGGTGCTGCTGCCGGACGGCGGCCGCGGCTACCTGGCGAAGATCTTCAACGACGAGTGGATGTCCGACTACGGGTTCCTGTCCAGCGAGACGGCCGAGCCGCTGGTCGCCGACGTGCTGGAGAGCAAGCAGGGTGGGCTGCCGCCGTTCGTGCACTCGCATCCGGAGGAGACCGTCCGGGCAGCTATCGAGAGCCTGCGCGAGTACGAGGTCTCCCAGCTGCCGGTGCTGAACGCCGAGCCGCCGGTGATGGCGGCCGAAGTGATCGGGTCGATCGTGGAGCGCGACCTGCTCGATGCGCTGGTGTCCGGCCGGGCCCGGCCCGAAGACCCGGTGCGCGGCCACATGTCACCGCCGCTGCCCATGGTCGGCTCGGGGGAGCCGGTGAGCCGGGCGGTCAAGGCCCTGGAGAAAGCAGGCGCGGCGGTTGTCCTCGTAGACGGCAGGCCAGCCGGCATGATCACCCGCCAGGACGTCCTGACCTACCTAGCCCAGCCCGCGTAAGATGATCTTCCCCGCCGTGCCTACTGCGCCTGCTGGGCCTCCTGTGCCTGCTGGGCCGGGTCCGCAGGGAGCCGGTCATGATCGATGGCGCTTTGCTGCACACCCCACTACAGCAAAGCCACATTCACGCCTGGGCGCGCGGGTTGGGGACAGGCTGTGGGCGCTCGGGTGGCAAGGGCCCCCTGGGGCTGTAGTGTTTGCGGGTGCATGCTGACGGGTTTGAGACGCTGGCGATTCATGCTGGCCAGGACCCTGATCCGGTAACCGGTGCGGTCGTCCCGCCGATCTACCAGGTGTCCACCTACAAGCAGGACGGGGTCGGCGGCCTGCGCGGCGCGGCGCTCGGCGCGCACCGCCAGGGCGCGGAGCCTGGCAGGCCGGAGGAGAGCGGGCCAGCGCGGTGGATCGAAGGGTACGAGTACTCGCGCACCGCCAACCCTACGCGTGGTGCTCTTGAAGAGTGCCTGGCCGCGCTGGAGGGCGGGGGGCGCGCGCTGGCGTTCGCTTCCGGGATGGCCGCTGAGGACTGCCTGCTGCGCACCACTTGCCGGCCCGGTGATCATGTCCTGATTCCCAGGGACGCGTACGGCGGGACCTACCGGCTGTTCGACAAGGTGCTGGCGCCCTGGGGCGTGAGCTACAACGCGGTGCCCATGTGGGATGCCGAGGCGGTGGCCGCCGCGCTGGCGGACCGGCCCGCGCGGGTGGTCTGGGTCGAGACGCCGACGAACCCGCTGCTGTCAGTGGCCGACATCGCCGCGCTCGCCGCGGTCACGCACGAGGCTGGCGCCCTGCTGGTGGTCGACAACACGTTCGCCTCGCCCTATCTGCAGCAGCCGCTGGCGCTCGGCGCCGACGTGGTGGTGCACTCCACCACCAAGTACATCGGCGGGCATTCCGATGTGGTCGGCGGCGCGCTGGTGGCGGCAGACGTCGGACTGGCCCAGCAATTCGCTTTCCAGCAGAACGCCACCGGCTCGGCCAGCGGTCCGTTCGATGCCTGGCTCACCCTGCGCGGCGCCAAGACCCTCGCCGTCCGCATGGACAGGCATTGCCAGAACGCTCAGCGAGTGGCTGACCTGCTGGCAGCTCACCCGCGCGTGGTGAAGGTGTTCTACCCGGGGCTGGCCTCGCACCCCGGTCACGAAGTCGCGGCCAAGCAGATGCGGGGCTTCGGCGGTGTCGTGTCGTTCCGGGTGGCCGGCGGCGAGGCTGAAGCGGTGGCGGTCTGCGGGCGGACCAGGCTGTTCACGCTGGGTGAGTCACTTGGCGGGGTCGAGTCGCTGATCGAGCATCCCAGCCGGATGACGCACGCGTCGGCCGCCGGGTCGGCGCTCGAAGTGCCCAGCGATCTCGTCCGCCTGTCGGTCGGCATCGAGACTTGCGATGACCTGCTAGACGACCTCAGCTCGGCGCTCGGCTAGTCAGCTGACCGCAGGGGTCAGCTGTTCCAGACCATCAGGACCAGGATCACCAGCCAGATCAGGCTGACCACGCCGCCCAGGCTGGCGATGCGGCCGCGCTCCACGTGGCCGATATGGGAGGCATGAGCGGCCTCGGCCGCTTCCCGGGGATCCTCAGGCAGCCCGGTCTTCGGAGGAGCCTCGCCCCCCTCAGCGGCCGCGGCCTGCCCAGCGGTCGCGGGCAGCACGGCGCCGACGTCACCGGCCGTCTCCTCGGCGTCCTCGATCTTGGCGATAGCCCGGTGCTGGTCACGGATAATCAGCGCGAGCAGCACCAGCGCGACGAGGAACAGGGTCAGCGAAACGGTCAGCCACGGTTTGCTGAACTTATGCAGCAACTGGGCCAGGACCGCGCCGAAGACCAGCACGCCGAGCGAGCCGATCGTGTACACGGCCGTGGTCCGGTACAGGAACCGCAGCACGACGAGGTTGCGCTTACGGATGTACCGCGGCGTCGTCATGATCGCTATCGTGACGGGGCCGATCGCGAAGATGGCAAACCCGATGTGCAGCCACAGAACCAGCCGGTCGGCAAAAGACATGTGCAGATCCTAGAACCGGTGCCTGACAGGTGTCGGCTACGGGTCTTAGTTGTCCTTCTTGTCCGATGCCGCAGTGCCTGTTGGCGCACCGGCTGATGACGTGCTGGCTGACGGCGCGCTGCCCGATGCCGGCCGGGACCGGGCGATGAACGCGCCGATCAGGAAGGCCACGCCCACGACGAATGAGACAGCTGCCCGGACCTCATGACTGCCCTTGTGCACGGACCCGACCAGAACGTGGATCGAGTTCGCGGCGCCGCTCACATAGAGGATCCCGGCCAAGATCCCGAGCACGCCAATAATCGCAAGAATGATCACCAGTGGCCCGCGGCCAGATGACGTCTCCGACGACGCCGCAGGTGTGCTCGTCGAACTGCTCACCGATCCTCCTAGCGATGGGCTGGTCCAGCTCAGCCTGGCCCCGGCGACCCGGGAGCCGGCTAGTGCAGGGCGCTGCCCGCGAAGGTATGCAATCTGGGGTTGTGGTTGCTGCTGGTTTCCAGACAACCACACAGAGCTTACTCACCGAGAGGATTGCTCACGAAGGCGCAGCAACGGCAGGTGCGCCTGCCGAGCCTGGATGGGCCCGGGCCCCCGACCCGGGCCCGCACGGCTCGGCGGCAATAACAAAGGCTCCCGCCGGCGGACTGCGCCGTTAGCTGCTCTTGGCAGCCTTGGTCCTGCTGCTGAGCCAAGCGCCAATCAGAACCACCACACCCACGACCAGGCTGACGCCGCCCCGGGCCAGGTGATTGCCGGTCTTGACGTGGCTTCCAGCAGTCAGGAAGCTGGGCATCGAGTTCCCGGCCACCATGAACAAAATCCCCAGAATCAGGGCCAGGACACCTATTACCGCCAGCACGATGATCAGCGGCTTCTTGCTGGCGGCCGATCCGCCTTCAGACACGCTTGCTGAACTCACTTTCTCCTCCTCGAAGGGCCGCAGCGTCGCTGCGGGCCGTCCGTCATGCCGCCATCGACGACTACGTGCGGCACGGTACTACTACGCCATACGGAGAAGCGGAGTACTTTCACGAAAGGTGACGAAACATAAATCTACCGGCCAACCTTACGGCGCGACCGCAGGAAGTCCCTGACCACGTATTCACCCAGGTTCTCTGGCATCGCGTGCAGCACGCGACCGCCATTTCGCCTGGCCACTTCCTCGACAAAGGCGGCAAGGCGCGCATCATCGGCCAGCATGAAGACGTTCATGGTTGCCCGGCGCCTGGTCATCTTGTCCACCTCGGCCAGCGTCAGCTCCAGCGTCTCTGGCGACGGCGGCCAGTCAAACCAGTACTGCCCGTCCCGGCGCAGGTGCGCCGTTGGCTCGCCGTCGGTCACGATCAGCACCACCGGGTTCTGCTCTGGCCTGCGGTCCAGGAACCGCCCGGCGAGGATCAGCGCATGGTGCAGGTTCGTACCCTGCACCATGTCCCAGCCCAGCCCGGCGAGGTCGGTCTCGCGCAGTTCGCGAGCGTAGTTGGAGAAGCCGATCACCTGGAGCGAATCCTGCGGGTACTTGCTGCGGATCAGGGCGTGCAGCGCCAGCGCGGTTTGCTTGGCAACCCCCCACGTGCCGCGCAACGCCATCGAGTACGAAAGGTCGACGAGCAGGCAGACGGCAGCTGATGCCCGCCGCTCGGTCTCTGCGACCTGGAAGTCGCTGACAGACAGCCGGACCCGGGGATGCTCTGCTACTGCCTGCCGCGAAGGTGCTGGCATGCCGCCGCTCAGCAGAGATGAGCGCACCGTCGCCGCTGTGTCGATCGGCTGCTCGTCACCGAAGCTCCACTGCCGGGTGCTGCCGGTGTACTCGCCTGCCTGCCCGGCATCCTGCTGGTCGTGGTCGCCGCTGCCGCCCTCGGGAAGCTCGGCGAAGACACGGCGCAGCGCGGTCTCGCCCAGCCTGCGCACGGCCTTCGGCGTCAGCTCGAGCTTGCCGTCGGACCGCTGAAGGTAGCCCTGGCGTTCCAGTTCCCGCTCGATCTGCCGTAGCGCCTCCATGTCGTCGACGGCCTGGCGGCCGAGCGCCCGCCGGACCGCTTCCTCGTCGATGTCATCGAGCCGGGCGCCCGGGTAGTCCTGACGCAGCGCATCCTCGACGTCAGCCAGGTCGGCCAGCTCGGCCAGCGCCGTGGTCGCCTCGCTCAGGCCGAGCGGGTTCTCGCCGGTCATCCGCTCGCCGGGCCATGAATAGGAGTCCACGTCGGGGCGGCGGGCGCGCAGCGCCGCGGCCAGGCTGGACATTTCGGCGGCCAGGCCAGCGTCTTCCAGGGTCTGTGCCATCAGCCCGGCCAGTTCCTCGCGTTGTTCATCGGTGAGCGAGCTGAGCAGCCGCTGGGCCGCGGCCATCCGGCGTACGAGCGAGTCGACGAGCTCATCCAGGTTGGCCGGGTTGTCCGGGAACATGTCCCCGTACTGGGCCATAAAGTCGTCGAAGTCCTGCTGGGTGTGCCTGCCTTCGGCGTCGGCCTGGAGCATTGCGGTGAGCGCGCCCATCATGTCCCTGACCCGGCGCATGGCTTCGGGGTCGGGCAGTTGCATGGCCTGCTTCATGCCGCGGAACTGGCTGTCCAGCACCTCACGGCGCAGCATGTCCTTGAGCTTCTCGAAGCTCTCCCGGGCCGCGGCGGAACGCCACTCGTAACCGTCGAGCTGGCGGATGGCCTGCGAGGTGTCGTTGGGCAGCGCGTCGAGCTCGGCCTCGCGCATCCGGGCCTCGTCCGACGGGTCGGGGAACAGCTCCGCGCGCTCCTGGCCGATCGCGGTGTCGAGCAGCGCCCGCGCCTGCTCCAGGATGCCGTCGAGACGGCCCTGATCGCGCAGGGCCCGCTGGCGCTCGCGGACCTGGCGGAGCAGGTCGTCCAGGCCGCGATGACCGGACATGCCCCGGCGCAGCAGGTCACGCAGGGAACTCGCGGGATCCGATCCGTCGAGCACCGACTCGCCCAGAGCGTCCACAGCGCCGCGCACGTCGTAAGGCGGCTCAAGCGGATCAGGCCCATCGTGATAAGGCCCGTACCGGAACACGTGTCTCCCTCCGGTCACGTCCTGTAGACAGCGAGGCCGTCGACGGTGTCCTTGGACAGGCGGCGCATCAGGTAGAGGCCTTCGAGGGCGAATTCGAGGGCCGCTGCGGCCTGGCCGAAGGACTCGCTGCCGTCCATGGACAGCCGCTCCATGATCTTTGCCAGGCCGGGGACGTCCCCGATCCGGCGGAGCAGGTCGGCCGCTGGGACCAGGTCGCCGGTCTCCACCGTGCCTCCCTCGCCGAACTTCGCGAGCAGCCCGGTCAGGTCGGCGTTGCCCAGCGTGGCCCGGAAGGTCTCGGCGATCGCCCGCCGCAGCAGGTGGTCCAGCACCTCCTGCTCCCTGCCTTCTTCGCTGACCTCGAACTCCACTTTGCCGCGCAGCGTGCTCACGACCGCTGGCAGGTCGCAGACGCGCGCGGACGGCTGCTCCTCCCCCGTGATCGCAGCCCGGCGGACCGCGGAGGCGGCCACAGCCTCAGCGGCCGCGATAGCGAACCGGGCGGAGACGCCGGAACGCGCGTCCACAGCGGGGGAGGCCCGGACAAGCCGGGTGAACCGGGCGATCACCTGGGTCAGGTGCTCGGGCAGCACCGCCCCCGGCTCCTGGCCGTCCCATGCGACCTGCGATTCCTGCTGGATCAGGGCCAGCTCGTCGGCGAGCGACACCGGGTAGTGAGTGCGGATCTCGGCGCCGAACCGGTCCTTGAGCGGGGTGATGATCCGGCCCCGGTTCGTGTAGTCCTCCGGGTTCGCGCTTGCGACAAGCACAAGGTCGAGCGGCAGGCGCAGCGCGTAGCCGCGGACGCCGATGTCGCGCTCCTCCAGCACGTTCAGCAGCGCTACCTGAATGCGCTCGGCCAGGTCGGGCAGCTCGTTGAGGCAGAAGATGCCGCGGTTGGTCCGCGGAACCAGGCCGAAGTGCACCGTCTCCGGGTCGCCCAGGGTGCGCCCCTCAGCCACCTTGACCGGGTCGATGTCGCCGATAAGGTCACCGACGCTGGTGTCGGGGGTGGCGAGCTTCTCGCCGTAGCGGTCGTCACGCTGCCGCCATGCGACGGGCAGGTCATCGCCGAGTTCCGCGGCCAGCCGACGGCAGCGTGCGCACACCGGGGCGTACGGGTGATCGTTAATCTCACAGCCGGCGACGGCGGGCGTCCATTCGTCCAGCAGGCCGGTCAGGGTGCGGATCAGCCGCGTCTTGCCCTGGCCCCGCTCACCCAGCAGGATCACGTCGTGCCCGGCGATGATCGCCCGCTCGAGGTGCGGCAGAACTGTCTGGCCGAAACCGATGATCCCCGGGAACGCGTCGTCTCCCGAGCGCAGCCGGGCAAGCAGATTACTCCGGATCTCCTCTTTCACGCCTTTGAACTGGTGACCGCTGGCCCGCAGTTCGCCTAGTGTCGAGGCCGCGGGCGCAGCTGTGCGGGCTGTTTCTGGCTGGGGCTGGCTCATTGGCTGCACACTTCGACACTATGTGCATAGCGGCGGTGCCCGCATCTCAGGAGGGTGCAGGTGGACGACCAGGCTCCTGCCCTCGTCATCGACATTGGCGGCACGAAGCTGGCGGCTGCCGTCGCTGAACCCGGCGGCCGGCTCGTCACGTGGTCGCAGATCCCGACGCCACGTGAGGTGGACGCCGAGCAACTGTGGCGCACCGTGGAGGCGCTGCTCGACCGGGTACTCGAAGCGGCGAGGGTGACCGCGGCTGACGACCTGGCCGGGGTCGGTGTGGGCTGCGGCGGCCCGATGGAATGGCCGGCGGGCATCGTCTCGCCGCTCAACATCCCCGCCTGGCGCTCGTTCCCGCTCCGCGCCCGGGTGCAGGACAGGTTCAGCGGCATCCCGGTCCGGCTGTACAACGATGCGATCTGCCTGGTGATTGGCGAGCATTGGCGGGGTGCCGGGCGGGGCAGGCGCAACGTGCTCGGCATGGTGGTCTCGACCGGCGTGGGCGGTGGGCTGATCCTCGACGGGCAGCTGATTCATGGGCACTCGGGCAACGCTGGTCACATCGGCCACGTCGTAGTCGACGCGGACAACGGGCCCCCGTGTACCTGCGGCGGGCGCGGCTGCCTCGAGGCGATCGCCCGCGGGCCAGCGGTGGTGGCCTGGGCCCAGAGCCAGGGCTGGCGGCCCGGCCAGCGCGACGCCACGGCCAGTGATCTTGCCAGTGACGCGGCGCACGGCCACCCCGTCGGGCTGGCTGCCATGCGCCGGGCGGGACGCGCGCTGGGGATCGCGATCGCCTCGGCCACGCACCTGTGCGACCTTGAGGTGGTCTCTGTCGGCGGCGGGCTCTCCCAGGCCGGCGCTGTGCTGTTCGACCCGCTGGAAGAGGCGCTGCGGACCCACGCGAGGATGCACTTCGCGCGCGAGGTCCGGGTCGTGGCGGCTGCGCTGGGCCAGAGCGCGGGCCTGGTGGGTGCCGCTGGGCTGATCTTCGCCGGGGACCGCTACTGGACGGCCGGCTGAACAGCGCACTGCCTTCAGCGCAGGTGCCACACTTCACCTATGACAACGACGTCCTCCCGGCCCGGCGACGACAGCGCTCTGGAAAACATCGCGGCCGCGCGCAAGGTGCTCGGCGAGGTCATCGTGCAGACCCCGGTGCTGCACTCCCGGGTGCTGTCCGAGATGGCCGGCGGCCCGGTCTATCTCAAGTGCGAGAACCTGCAGCGCACCGGGTCGTTCAAGGTCCGCGGCGCCTACCTGCGCATCTCACGGCTGTCGCCAGCCGAGCGCGCTCGCGGGGTCATCGCTGCCAGTGCCGGCAATCACGCCCAGGGGGTGGCGCTCGCGGCTTCGCTCCTCGGGGCGCGGGCGACCGTGGTCATGCCTGAGGGCGCACCGCTGCCGAAGATAGAGGCCACCAGGTCCTACGGTGCCGAGGTCATCCTGCACGGCGCCGATGTGGCCCAGGCGCTGAACCGGGCCATCGAGCTCGCCGAGCAGCGCGGCTCGGTCTTCATCCACCCGTTCGAGCACCCCGACATCGTGACCGGCCAGGGAACCGTCGGCCTGGAGATCATTGAGCAGTGCCCCGACGTGCGCACGATAGCGGTCCCCGTTGGCGGCGGCGGCCTGGCGGCCGGCATCTCCATCGTGGCCGCGAGCGCGGATCCGCCGGTCCGGGTGATCGGGGTTCAGGCCGCCGCGGTGGCCGCGTTCCCGGCCTCGCTGGCCGCCGGCCACCCGGTGACCGTGGAGTGCGGGACGACGATGGCCGACGGGATAGCGGTTCCGACCCCCGGTGACCTGGCGCTCACCGTGCTCGCCGCCTGCGCCAGCCGGGTCGTGACCGTGACCGAGGAGAGCCTGTCCCGGGCGCTGCTGCTTTGTCTTGAGCGGTCCAAGCAGGTCGTGGAGCCAGCCGGAGCGGCTGGGGTGGCCGCGCTGCTCGAGCATCCCCGGTCGTTCGAGCCGCCGGTGGTGGCCGTGCTGTCCGGCGGCAACATCGATCCGCTGCTGCTGGCCAAGGTGCTCAGGCACGGCCTGGCCGCCGCGGGCCGCTACCTTGCCTTCCGCTGCAGGCTGCCTGATCGCCCGGGCGCACTGGCCACATTGCTGTCCGAGGTGGCGGGTCTAGGGGCAAACGTTCTGGATGTTGTTCATGAAAGGGTGACGCCGGGGCTGCGCGTCGACGAGGTCGAGGTGATGCTGCAGGTGGAGACCCGGGGGACCGGCCACTGCGACAACCTCATCGGCCAGCTCCGCCAGTCCGGCTACAGCCTGCTGTTCAGCTGACTACGCAACGGGGGGGCCGGTATAGCCCCCGTAGCCGCCATACGGCGCGCTCGCACCCGGGTACCCAGCCGGCGGTGGCGCGGCCTGGGCGTCGAGAAGGTTCTTCTTGGCGACCACCGTTCGCGCTGCCTTGTCATGCAGGCACTGCCGGCGGTTGTCCCAGAGCAGCCACAGCTCGTTGATCAGCACGAACACTCCGCCTGCGTACGGGACCCCATTGGGCAGCGCATACACGGCCGCCCGCCCGGCCGCCGGCCCGAAGCCGATCTTCGACCAGTCGGCTGCGCTGACCACTACCGTGCCCAGCGCGCGTTTGCCAACCGTCTGCCCCCACAGGCCGTGCTGCAGCCAGTCGTAGAAGAACCAGACGGCCGCGACGGCCACCTCAAACAGCAAGAGGCTGCCGATGAGATGGCCCGTCGCGCTCGATATCGCGGCCTGCTGAGCCGCTGGGTTGCCAAGATCCTGCTGGTTGATGGTGCTGAGCTGGCGGAAGAAGTTGAGCTCGGCCGGGATGAAGATCCAGCCGGTCAAGACACCCACAATGAGCCCGTCGATGATGCGGGCCAGCAGTCGCTGCCACCATTCGGCCAGGCGCGGGTCCTTCCCGTACTGGTAAGGGTGCGCGCCGCCCGGATAAGGCTGGTATGGCGAGCCGTAGGACTGCGGGCCAGGAGCGGGGTACCCAGGCGGGCCGTAGCCGGGCTGGGCCTCGTACCCGGGCGGTGTTCCGTACCCGGGCTGCGTCGGGTATCCAGGCTGGGTGCCGTACCCAGGCTGGGTGCCGTACCCGGGCTGCGCGCCGTACCCGGGCTGGCTGCCGTGCTCGGGCTGGGTGCCGTAGCCGGGCTGCTCCGGAGGCTGCGTCATGCCGGACATAATGCCGTATGCGCGCGGTCGCCGGGGCCAGGAACTAGAGGTTGCCGCGGCGCTCCTGTTCGCGCTCAATGGCCTCGAAGAGCGCCTTGAAATTGCCTTTGCCGAACCCCTGTGACCCGTGCCGCTCGATGAGCTCGAAGAACACCGTCGGCCTGTCCTGGACCGGCTGGGTGAAGATCTGCAGCAGGTAGCCGTCCTCGTCGCGGTCGGCGAGGATGCGCTGCTCGCGCAGTTCGTGCAGCGGGACCCGGGTATCGCCCACCCATTCGCCGAGCGTGTCGTAGTAGCTGTCGGGGGTGTTCAGGAACCCGACACCGGCTGCCCGCATGCCGCGCACAGCGGCGACGATGTCGTCGCACTCCAGCGCGATGTGCTGCACCCCAGGGCCGCCGTAGAACTCCAGATACTCGTCGATCTGTGACTTCTTCTTGCCGGCGGCCGGCTCGTTGATCGGGAACTTGACCTTGCGGCTCCCGTCGGCCACCACCTTGCTCATCAGCGCCGAGTACTCGGTAGCGATGTCGTCCCCGACGAACTCCTTCATGTTCGTGAAGCCCATGACAGTGCGGTAGAAGTTCACCCACTCATCCATCCGGCCAAGCTCGACGTTGCCGACGCAGTGGTCGATGCCGGTGAAGAACGGGCTGGCCGGCGGGGTGGCGAGCGGCTGGGCGGCGACGTAACCCGGCAGGTATGGCCCGCTGTAGGCGTCCCGCTCGACCAGCGTGTGCTGGGTATCGCCGTACGTCGCGATCGCGGCCAGTACCACCTTGCCGTTGTCGTCCTCGAGCACCTGCGGCTCCTGCAGCCCAGTGGCGCCGTGGGAGACCGCGTACTCATAGGCGGCCTCGGCCGACGGCACGCCGATGGCCAGGTCGGTGACCCCGTCGCCATGGACCGCGACGTGCTGTCCCAGGGCCGTGCCTGCCCGGACCGGCCCGCGGACCACGAACCGCGCTGAGCCCGATTCGAGCACGTACGCCGCCTCGTCCCGGCAGCCGGTCTCCGGCCCGCGGTAGGCGACAACCCTCATACCGAAAGCTGTCGAGTAGAAATGTGCGGCCTGCCTCGCGTTGCCGACCGCGAAGACGGCCGCGTCCATGCCAGTGACCGGGAACTCGTCGGTTCCGGCGGCCCTGTCCTGCTCCACCTGAGCTGTCATGCCACAAGTCTCGGCTTGATGAGTCAAGATGCGCAACCATTGCTAAACTGACTGTGCAATTTGTACAGAACGGGTCGCCCGGCGTGCCCGTGGTCCACCACGGTTGCCCAGGCGGCTGGCTGGAGGACTGCGTGATCGACGAACTCGACGTGCGCCTCATCGAGCTGTTCGCGGCCGAGCCACGGGTCGGCGTGCTGGCGGCCTCGCAGCGGCTCGGCGTGGCCAGAGGGACTGTGCAGGCCCGGCTCGACCGGCTCCAGTCGCGCGGCGTCATCACCGGGTACGGGCCCGAGATCGACCCAGCCAAGCTCGGCTATGGGGTGACAGCGTTCATAACGCTGGAACTCCGCCAGGCGGCCGGTCACGATCCGGTCGAGGCGAGGCTGGCCCGGATCGCCGAGGTGCTGGAAGCGCACACGATCACCGGCGCCGGCGACATGCTCTGCCGTGTGGTCGCGCGCGACAACGCCGACCTGCAGCGGGTCATCGACGCGATCGTCGACGTGCCGGGCGTGGTCCGGACCTCGACGGTGATCGCGCTGGCTGCCCCAGTCGGCTACCGGGTCCTGCCGCTTGTCCGGGCCGCGGCGGGCAGCGCTCCGCCGCTGGCCGGGTCATGAAGGCTGGCCGGGATACGGTCGATGAAAGTGGCAGCGCCCAATCCACCCCTGGCCATCGAGTGGACTGCCGAAGGGCGGCCAGGGAAGGGCGGCCAGGGAAGGGCAGGGCAGACGCGATGACGGGACTGACCAGGCGGCGACGACCCCGCAGTTAGCCATTCGCCGGAACGCCTTATAACCCCGGCCCGCCCGGATAGCCGCCCCCGTACGGCGGGTTGCCTGGCGCGGCGTTGTAGCTGGGTGGCTGGGGCTGGTAGCCCGTTCCGGCAGGCCCGCTCGTCTTGATGACCACGGTGTGCGCGGCCTTGTCGTGCAGGCACTGGTGCCGGGGATCCCAGAGCAGCCACAGATCGTTGAGTGCCGTGAAGAGGCTGCCGATGTAGAGAACTATGGGCGGCAGCGCATACATGGCGGCCCGGCTCGCTGCGGCGCCGCCGCTAATCTTGGTCCGGGTGTCGGCGGTCACCACCATCGTGCCCAGTGCCCGTTTGCCAAGGGTCTGTCCCCACGCTGCGTGCTGTAGCCAGTCGTAGAAAAAGGCCAGGCCGCAGATGATGAGGAAGGTCAGGAAGAAGCTGCCAAGGCGGCTCGGCGGCGGCTCACCGGCGGCAGCGGCGGCGTTCATGCTGTCGGTATAGGCAGCGGAGACCGGGATCACGCCCACGAGGCTTACCAGGCCGATGACCAGCCCATCGATGACCCGGGCCAGCAAGCGCCGCCACCATTCCGCCAGGCTCGGGTCGGCCCCGGAACCGTACTGGTTTGCGCCAGCCGGATACGGGTGCTGCCAGCCGGACGGCCCCGATCCCGGGTATTGATGCTGCCCCTGAGGTCCGTACCCAGGCGGGCCGGGCGGAGGCTGGGTGCCGTAGCCGGGCTGGGTGCCGTAGCCGGGCTGGGTGCCGTAGCCGGGCTGGGGCTGGCCGCTCTGTGCCGCCTGACCTGGGTCGTACTGGCCTGGCTCGTATTGAGGTTGTGTCACGTGGGCTATAGTGACTCGCTTTTCGGCTGTTAGCCCCTTAATTCGTTATGCCAGGGCAACGTCGTCAGGCCTGGCTCGCGTACTGGGCTGCTGCGCGTCGCCGAGCGCGATCTCGCCGCCGAACCGGTACTCAAGGCACGCTGCGAGCAGCTCGAGTGAGTCGCTGGGCTGCCTTCGCAGCACCTCAGTAACCGCGGTCAGGTCGGCGGGCGTCATCAGCGCCAGCGGACAGAGGATCAGCCTGGCGGCCGCAGGATCGGCCGGGTCACGCGCTGACCCGGTGGCCAGCCGCCGCAGCAGCGCCCGGCCGTCCTCGTCGGCGGGCTGCCAGCCATCGCCGAACCTCGACGCGGCGGTGATCGCGCCGGCCAGCGGAAGGTCGAGGGCAAGCTGCCACAGCCAGGCCCAGTCCCGCCGCCGGGCGAGCTCGCGGGCCAGATAGTCGGCCTCGTCGGCGGTGACCGTCGTCACGGCGTCCCGCCCCGCGCCCGCCACCACCCGGACCAGGTCCAGGTCGTCCGCGCCCGCCAGAGCCTGGCGCAGCGCGACCCGCTGCTCATCGCGCCCCCCCGGGTAGGCCGTCGCGAGCAGCGCTCCGTTCGGGTCCTGGGCCCGGTGCTGCGCTTGCTGGCCGGTCAGCACGAAGAACAGCGCCGCTGGCTCGCCTCCTGCGGAGCCAGCCCCCGCCCGGCACAGAAAGCGCCGATCCGCGAGTGCACGGCCTGCGGCTGGGCCGGGTCCATGGCGGCGGCGAATACCTGCGCCCGCAGGCCCTCGGTCAGCAGATCCCACACCTGCTCGTCCGGGTCGGATAGCCAGACCCGCCACAGCGCGTCACGCGCTACCGCATAGGACCCAGCCCGTCTGGCCAGCACCCACAGCGCCCGGCGGGATCGCGGGCTCCTGCTGCCGTCAGCCCGGCGCTCGACCGCCCGCCGCTCCATCCGCCGTGCCAGGCGCCCGACGTACGCCATGTTCAGCTCGACCGGAGCGATCACTACTGCCCAGTGGACCGCGCCCCCCAGCAGGGAGCCCAGACGCTTCGCGATTCCGCGGATCCACCGTGACGTTGGCCGCGCCAGGCGGGGCAGCAGCCCAAAGAGCAGGAATGGCCAGCCGCACGAGACCACCACGACCCCGATGACCAGTGCATATGTGCTCAGGCCTGGCCCCCCGGAGCTGTGTAAGGCCATCGCGGTCTGGCTAGCCGGTGCGGCCGGGCTGAGCTTCGGGGTCGGCCAGGTCGGCCAGGTCGGCCAGGTCCGCATGGGCGAACTCGGCGGCGCAGTCGAGAACGGCTGCCATGAGCTTGTCCCGGTCGTCGGTGTTCTCAGCGAAGAACATCCAGCCAATGCTGACCGCGCCGAGGACCATGGTGGCTCGCAGCCGTTCATGCATGTCCGCACCGGGCCCAGACAGGGCGTCGACGAGACCGGCCATCCGCTCCCGGAAGACGTCGCGCCGCTGCTTGGCCGAGGCCAGGGTGTTCACAGCTGCCTGGTTGTGATGCAGCATCCGGAACACATCGCTGCCGTCAGCGACGATCCGGACGTACCTGCTCAGCACGGCGGCATGGGTCGCCGGGGTGCGCGGCTGGCTGCCGGCCCAGGCGATCAGCTCGTCGAGCTGGCCGAAGTAGTCCTCGACCAGGCTGGCGACGATGTCTTCTTTGGACTTGAAGTGGTAATAGAGCGCGGCCTTGGTAACGTCGAGCCGCTCCGCGATCTCGCGCAGCGACGTCCCGTCGTACCCGTGCTCAGCGAACAACTCGAGGGCTACACGCTGAATGCGGACCCGGGTGTCGCTGCGCGGCGTGCGCGCCTCGTGATCGTTCATTGTCATATCCAGCCTCGCCACCGCCGGCGTCGCATCTAGCCCTCGCCACCGCCGGCGTCGCATCCAGCCCTCGCCGCCGTCGGCGTCGTATCCAGCCTCGCCACCGCCGGCCCGGAATTTACTTGACGGCCGGTTAGTTATCAGCTTAGCCTGACCCAGGGAGTGATACTAGCCGGTCGGCAAGTAAGCTGACAGTACCCCAGAGCGCTCGTCCTGGCCAGTGCGGCCTGTCGCGGGGGAATGAACCTGGAGGGAGCCAGGCATGGCCAAGACCGAGTCGGTCGGGGGAGGCGGTGGCACCGCCGGCGGTGGGGAAGGCGCGGCCAGCGGACCGCGGCGCGAGATCCTGATCGTGCTGCCTGGGCTGCTGCTCGCGCTGATCGTCGCCATGCTCGACCAGACGGTCGTGTCCACGGCACTGCCGCGCATCGTCGGCGACCTCGGCGGGGTCACGCACCTGTCCTGGGTGGTCACCGCGTACGTGCTCGCCTCCACCGTGACCACGCCGCTCTACGGCAAGCTCGGTGACCTCTACGGGCGCAAACGCTGGCTGATGATCGCCATCGTGATCTTCCTGATCGGCTCGGCGCTGTCCGGGCTTTCGCACTCGATGGACCAGCTGATCATGTTCCGCGCGCTGCAGGGGCTCGGCGCCGGCGGCCTCATGGTCGGCGTGATCGCGACTATCGGCGACATGGTCGCGCCCCGTGAGCGCGGCCAGTACATGGGCTACATGATGGCCGCGATGATGCTGGCGATGGTGGCCGGGCCACTGGTGGGCGGCTACATCACCGACGACCTGTCCTGGCGCTGGATCTTCTACATCAACATGCCGGTCGGCGGCGCAGCCCTGATCTACCTCTTCCTGACCCTGCACCTGCCGTACAAGAGGGTCCAGCACCGGATCGACTACCTGGGCGCGGGCGTGCTGGCGATCGTGTCCATCGCGGTCGTGCTGCTCACCACCTGGGGCGGCACCGAGTACGGCTGGGGTTCCCCGGAGATCGTCGGCCTCGGCGCGCTGGCAGTCGTGGCGCTCGCTGTGTTCGTGTTCTCGCAGACACGAGCGTCCGAGCCGGTCCTTCCGTTGCATGTCTTCAGGAACCGGAACTTCTCAGTCGCCAGTGCTATGAGTTTCCTGACCGGATTCGCCATGCTGGGCGCGCTCACGTTCCTGCCGCTGTATCAGCAGACGGTGCAGGGCCTGTCCGCTGTGGGCAGCGGACTGATGCTGATCCCGATGATGGTTGGGGTCACCGTGACGTCGCTGGCTGGCGGGATCGTGATGACCCGCACCGGCCGTTACCGGTTCTTGCCGATCATCGGCTCCGGGGTCATGTCATTGGCCATGTACCTGCTCACCCACCTGGGCCTGAACACGGGCCTGCCCACGTCGGGCCTGTTCTTCGTGGTGCTCGGCCTCGGCATGGGCTGCCTGATGCAGATCACCTCGGTGATCGTTCAGAACAGCGTGCAGCCCCGCGACATCGGCGTGGCCAGCAGCGCACGGACATACTTCCAGCAGATGGGCGGGTCCATCGGAGTGGCGATGTTCGGCGCGGTCTTCTCCCGGAGGCTCACCGAAGCCATGACCTCACAGAGTTCTGGCGCGCACCTGAACGTCTCGGGCGGGCAGCTCAACCCGGTGACGGTCAACCACCTGCCCGAACCAGTCAAGCACGATGTGCTCTTCGCGATCGCGCACGCTATCGACGGGGTGTTCTGGTGGGCACTGCCCACGGCCGTGCTGCTGTTCGTGCTGGCCTGGTTCATCAAGGAGGTGCCGCTGCGCAGCAGCGCGCCGCCTGCTGAGACCCCGGCGGCGAGCGAACCGGAGTTCGCTGCCTAGGAACGCGGGAGCACCTGCGGCGGCGCGCTGCGGCGAGCGGTCGCAGGTGCTACACCCCGGCGTACGGGACGGCGTCGAGAATCTCGACGGTGGTGCTGCGTCCGTTCGGCATTGTGTAGCTGGCGGATTCGCCTACCTTCTTGCCCGTGATCGCGCTGCCAAGCGGCGACCGGGGTGAGTACACATCTATGGGCGCGCCGCTCTCCTCGCGCGAGGCGAGCAGGAACGTCACCTCTTCGTCATCCCTGGCAAACCGGACGGTGACGGTCATCCCCGGGCCCACGACGCCCTCGGTGCGGGGCGGATCGCCGACCCTGGAGTTTTCCAGAATATGCGCGAGCTGGAGAATGCGACCCTCGCGTTTCCCCTGTTCCTCCTTTGCGGCATGGTAACCGCCGTTCTCGCGCAGGTCGCCTTCTTCTCTGGCGGCCTCGATCTTCTTGGCGATCTCGATGCGCCCATCCCCCGAGAGGTAATCCAGCTCAGCCTTCAGCCGGTCATACGCCTCCTGGGTGAGCCAGGTGACGGTGTCATCGCGGGTTTCGGTCACGAGAACTCCTAGCGTGGATGCGAACTTGACATCCGCCGGACCCCGTTGGGCCCTAAGGGGGTAATCCATCGAGAGTAACAAGGCTCCGCAAGTACGTCGCGCGTCTCGACGCTCCGGAGTTTCCCCGAAACTGGCGGTACGGCATACCGGTGGCTGGCCTGGCGGGAATGCCTCCGCTCCCGGTGTTTGTTGTGGGCCAGAAGGACCGCCGGGGCCGGCGTGCCTGGGGGCGCGTCGGCCCGCACCATGGGCGGGCCATGCCCACCCCACATCCAGGAAGGGACTCCCTTGCCCGCCGTGACCACCGATCCTGCCCGCGTGCCGCCTGCCGGAGAGCCCGGCTCAGCTCCTGAAGCTGACGGCGCGGGCCAGCCGGCCAGCGCACCGCTGCGGCTGATGGCCGTGCATGCGCATCCGGATGACGAGTCGAGCAAGGGCGCCGCCACCATGGCCCGTTACGCCCGGGAAGGCGTAGCCGTCATGGTCGCCACGTTCACCGGGGGCGAGCGCGGCGACATCCTGAACCCGGCCATGGAGCGCCCGGAGATCCGGGCGAACATCGCCGCGGTGCGGCGCGCGGAGATGGCGCGAGCCCGCGAGATCCTTGGCGTCCAGCAGGAGTTCCTCGGGTTCGTCGACTCCGGCCTGCCCGAGGGTGACCCGCTGCCGCCACTCCCGGACGGCTGCTTCGCCTTGCAGCCCCTGGAAGTCGCGGCCAAGCCACTGGTCCGGGCGATCCGCGCGTTCCGCCCCCAGGTGATCCTCGGCTATGACGAGAACGGCGGGTACCCGCATCCCGACCATGTGAAGTGCCATCAGGCCACGGTCGAGGCCTTCGACGCCGCCGCGGACCCCGATCGCTACCCCGAGTGCGGTGAGCCGTGGCAGCCGCTCAAGCTGTACTACTTCGCCACGTTCCACCGAGCACGGATCATGGCGCTGCACGAGGAGATGCTGCGGCGCGGCCTGGAATCGCCCTACGCCAAGCGCATCGAAGAGTGGGTGGATCACCCGGAGGTGCAGATCAGCACCCGGGTGCCGTGCGGCGACTACTTCGAGATCCGGGACCAGGCGCTGCTGGCCCATGCCACGCAGATTGACCCCAACGGGTTCTGGTTCGCCTGCACGCGGGAAATCCAGCAGGCGGCCTGGCCGACCGAGGATTATCACCTCGCGAGGTCCATAGTGGATACTGAGAAGCCAGAAGACGATCTTTTCGCCGGCGTCCGGCCCGGTGCCCGGGTCGGCAAGCAGGCAGCCTAAGGCTGGTGACCACATGACGACGCTGTTGGCGGCCTCGGCCAGCAGTTCAGCTGCGCCTGGCACGCTCGGCTTCATCGTGGTGTTCGCTCTGGCCGTCGTCCTGGTCTTCATGTTCCGTTCGATGTCCAAGCACATCCGCAAGGTCAACGACGGGGCCCGCCGCGAAGAGGCAGGAGACCTCGGCGCCGAAGCGACCCAGGCCGGCCAAAGCGAGCCGGCGGCCCGAGGTGGCAAGGCCGACGACGGCTCCACCATCCGCTAGCCCGCCGCGCCGTCCTCAATCACCCAAATTCGGCCACCACCGTGCCTTCTGGCCCACCCAGCCATTGACAACCGGCAACCGTAATTGCGCTGCTGCCCCCCAGAGGCGACCGAAACTCATAACGCGGTCGATAGCAGGCTAAATACGCCCCGAATCCACCAACTTGATGGGCGCCCCGGTCCCGCTGTGCGGCGGCTCGGATGAGGTGTCTGGTGAGCCGCTCGTGGTTAAGAATGCACTGATGGTCTTGCTGTGACCGGACTATTGGTGCATCCTTGTTCAGGCATGGTCTGGGTGAAGGTGATTATCCGGGCATACCACTCAGGATGCCAGGCCGGGAACGTGCGGGTGGCAGTCAATCCGGGTCAGCGGGTGGCACGAAGGTCCGGGTGGCACGAAGGTCACTGCGAAGGGGCAGGCCGTAGGCGA